>ERZ795062.5-NODE-5-length-331525-cov-476.140224_pt1 | contig 331525 bp, 334 predicted proteins | sample MGYA00375146_ERZ795062 | MGnify/ENA primary metagenome ERZ795062 (study PRJEB30191, sample SAMN05720281) | activated sludge metagenome | isolation source: Anaerobic digester | place: USA | collected 2015-07-16 ...
TAATTCTAAACTTGGTTTTTAATCAAAGAAAGATTGAGCTACACTTCACTCGCCGTGGCTACAGGTGGTTGTGCAGGACGCTTTTGGTGGTGTTCTTAATGCTGGGAGTAACGTTTTTCCAAATTCAGCAGAACAAGGGGTTCGCGGCTTTGGCTTTGCAAAAGCAGGACGTGGAGCAGACAAAAGCGTTAGTGGAGCAGTACCAGGCTGAGATGGCTTTGCTGCAGCAGCAAAATGAACTGCTTGTTAAATTTAAGGAAGAAAAGATGCAACAGCTGGAGAAGAAGCTTCAGGACGTTGTGAACACGGCAGCTGAGACGCTAAAGAAACCCAGTTTAAAGAACTTAGTTGCGAGCGCTGCAGGGCCTACTGCCTATCGTGGTACTGATGACATTGACAAGGAAATACAGAGTTTACAAGCGAAAATGGACGAAGTAGAGAAGACGCTTGAGAAATATGCAGATGCGCTAAATGTGTTCCCAGACAAATGGCCAACTTGGGGCAACATTACCAGCAATTTTGGATGGCGACGCTGGAGTTCTGGTTGGGTGGACTTCCATACAGGACTGGACATTGCGAATTCCTGCGGTACACCAGTTTACGCAGCTGGTAAGGGCGTAGTCATACAGGCTGGCAGAGATGGTTCATACGGGCTGTCGGTGGTTATAAGCCATGGCAACGGTTACACCACGCGGTATGCACATTTGAGCAGCATTGCTGTGAAGGTGGGCCAAACGGTTCTGAAAGGTGAATACGTAGGGGCTGTTGGCCAAACGGGTTTTGCTACTGGCTGCCATTTGCACTTCGAAGTCAGACTAAACGGCACGCTCATAGACCCGTACAAGGTTTTGCCTTAAAGAAGACCTTCTGTTTTGATGCGCGGATTAAACAGCTTTTGATACTGTTTTCACTTTGTGCTGCGGTGGTGTAAAGCGCAACAAGCACACTTCACACCACCGTGCACGTTGGCTGTCTTGTAAACTTGCTCAAATACCCAAAAGTGACTTGGCGGTTTGTTCAAGCTTGGTTACTACTTCCTCAAACTTGTTAAGCAAAGTCAATGCTTCCTCGTAAAGTGGCTGAGTTTCGTCTTTCGTGCTGTTTATCTTCACGTTAGCAAAAGCGCATTGCATGGCTGCCTCAGCTAACTTTATGCCGCTGAAAAGGTCAGAAGCAACTGATGGCAGGACTTTTTCTGCCACGGTACCGTTGACTGCTTCAACGGCGTTTTCGATGGTTTGCATGGTACTCAGGGGGACCTGGGTCGCTTGAATCAAAGCTTTTGTCATGGCATTCTTTCGTTCTTGGCGTTCGTTCTCAGTGTCTTTGGGAAGACGTCGAGCTGCCATGTAAGCTTCAAAAGCTTCAGCATCTTTATCTGCCAAAATGAGGAGCTCATGGCGGAACGTGTCAAGTTTTTCAGCTGTTTGTTCCATTAGTGGATCTTGTACCTTTTTCTGACTAACACGAAGTGCCATTGCCATCAAACTGCATGACATGGCAGCTGAAAGGGCGGCTGCTGTGCCACCGCCAGGAGTGGGTGAATCTGATGCCAATGAATCCAAAAAAGTTTTTATGGATTGCTCTTCGATCATAATACGCAGAAGCCTCCAGTCATCTGAGTTTTCTTGAGACCGTTGTAATATAATCATAGCATGCAAAAAAGCAAGCAAAAAGATGGAAAAAAAGACAATCAAAGAGTCATAACCATAATCATTGTAGTTGTTGCTGTATTGGTACTGGCATTGGTGGCATGGTGGAGCTGGAGTCAGCTGCATGGTGCTTTGAGTGTGCCATCCGAGGGGTTTAAGTTTGTGGCGGAGGGGCAGAAGATTTCAGTACCGTGCCTTTCTGATGGCTCTGTGACCACCGAGGAAGTTGTACTTTACAGTGCAAAGCCAGATACTTTGATGAAGTACCTGGCTTTGCAGCAAGTAAAGACGTGTAGTGCCCCTTTGACCTGCCTGGCTAAAGGTTTCGATGGGAATAGATTGTATTTGGACCCCAATTGCTACATCGATGCTGAAAATGCAAATGTTTATGGTGATCTGTTTGAGGCGCTCAACCGCTACTTTGGTGAAGGCAACGTAATGATTGGTTCACGTCCTTTGGAGTCAAATCCACTTAGCAGGGTCATACCATCAACAGCTTATTATTTCGTTGATACGGAAGAAGGCGTTCAGCTGGTACATCGCGATGGAGTCTCTTTGGACCAATTTTGGAAGGAACTGGGAGCTCAGCAGCAACCGGAGGTAAGAGTGGAAGGGACTACTGCTTATGTGAACCTAAGTTTACCCTACTACGATGATCATTTAGCTTATGCCACTGCGTTAAATGTGGAACACTTTATGAAAGTTAAAAGTGTGGTTCTCACTATAAACGGTCTGGAAGTGTATCGGCACCAAGTACCATATGCTCTGAAATTGGCGAAGTCCAATGACAGCTTTCTGGTTACTGGAGAGGTATTAACTGTGGCGGAACTAGAAAGTTTTCTCAGAGGTGTGTCCATAACGGATAAAGGTAGTTCGGTACTGGTAAAGCTTGATGCTGATATGACCACAGAAGATTACAATTTGGTTATAGCGGTTTTAGATACTTTGAGTGGTAAAACGGTGAAGATTGTTGCAGGGCCTTATTCTGCTTTGGGTTCTTTCCCATCACAGTTCTGAACATTTAATAGCCACTTTTCCGGGACATGCAGTGTTGCCGTTTGGCCTTTCTTAAGTAGGGGGAATGGTGTGAGGAATAGCCCTCTGTAAGGTATGTCTAGCTCAGAGTGTTCAGTTTCGGTGACAGCTGACATGAGAAGCAGAAGCCTTTTAGGTAAATGAAGTACGTAATTGCCAATTTTTACGACCAACGTGTCTTGCATGCTTGCTCCTTCGTACGTGCCTGTGAAGGTCTTTACCTTTGTCTTTATAAGAAAGCCACTCTGAACCAAAGTATCGCTGATACTGTAGTCACAAAATTTGTAAATGGCTAACAGATCTGCTGCAATGGTCTGGAGCGATTTGGGTTTCTCCTGCTGGTAAAAGTTTTTGAAGAAACAAAACAATTCATCGGGAGAAAGGTAAACTTGTCTGATTTCCAGACCGTCTAAGAAGTCTTTTTCTGCTTTAAGTATGTGCAGTCTTTGGAAGCACTGTTCATCTTTGACATTTTGGCAGTGTTTTTCTATTTTCGTTATGTGCTGTTCTAGGAATTGTCCATAATAGTACTGCAGACTATAGAAGAAATCAGCAAAACGCGGTAACAAGCTTGCAAAAGAACAGCACATGGTGAAAAGCGTTCTGTAAGTTTGTAATTGAGCGCCGTCGACGGGCCTTACCACACCGCAAAAGTACTGCTCAATGTTTCTCACATGGTCCGCGTAGGATATGCTAAGCTCTCTGGTGTCTGCTGGAACCTGCTCAAGCAAAGCGATGACTGCCTCAAGCTTGTAGTATAGCGACTTTGCCTCTTCTTCAGAGGGGGAATCTGATTTGTCAAGAATAGGCAATCTTTGAAAGATTTCCCACCTTCGCTTTTCCAAGGTTGTGCCTGTCCAGATGTTATTGTTGAATACAATGATGTTGTCCAGCTGTTTTCTTCCGTAGGGCAGTGCATAGGAAGACATAGCTGTGGTATAAACCTCAGCTGTGCGGAAAGTCCTTAGGAATTTATCGTTGGTTCCAGTGTGGTGAGACAAAATCAGGTACCAGAGCGGGAAGGAGGAAGGAAGACCAAAACGAAAAAGTGGAATTTCACCCGTGGTTTGCCAGAAGTCTGCATAGTGAGAGCGGCTTTCCATGATTTGTATTGCGTGAAAGTCCTGTGAAGGGTTGTTTATGCTTTTTGCACGTATAAAATCATGCGAAAGCTTGTTTATGTCGTGGGTTATGGCCATTAGTCTTAATGCCAGTTTTTGGTTCCAACTCGCAATCGTTTTAGGGCCTCCTAAATGCATTTTCCTTATGAAGTATAATATGCTAAGATGAGCATGAAGACCTACGAACTAAAGGAAGAAGAGTGGACAGAATTCAGCCCATTTTTGACGGGATCAGAAGAACAGCTTAAATTGATGGAGCGTTTCTTCAAAGTCAATGTGGTTTCCAGCCCAGAAGGCATTGCTGTAACTGCTGAAGATGAAACTCACATAAACGACTTTATTAGTTTTCTGCGTAGTTTGTCAAATACTCTGAGGCGAGGGGAAACAATAAAAACAGAAGATCTTCAGAGATTCTTGAGTTCCTACAGGGAGTTTGGTCGGCTGGTTTTGGGCGACGTTGTAACCTTAAATGCTCAGGGCAAGCCGGTGAGACCCAAAACCAGGGGTCAAGAGATCTTTGTCCAAGCGATGAGACAGAAGGACTTGGTTTTTGCAGTTGGTCCTGCGGGAACAGGTAAGACGTTCTTAGCAGTGTCATATGGCGTGGCACTTTTGAAAGAGAAAAGTGTTCAAAGGCTGGTTATTTCGCGTCCCATATTGGAAGCTGGTGAAAAAATTGGCTTCCTGCCCGGTGACATCTATCAAAAGGTGGACCCATTTTTCCGGCCATTGTATGACGCTTTGTTTGAGCTGTTGGGGCCAGAGAAAACTCAGCGTTACATAGAAAGAGGCGTTATCGAAGTTGCCCCCCTGGCGTACATGCGCGGCCGCACCTTTGACAATTCTTTCATCATTTTGGATGAGGCACAAAACACGGGTAATGAGCAGATGAAGATGCTGTTAACGCGCATGGGTTTGGGTTCCAAGATGGTAGTTACCGGCGACATTACCCAAATAGACTTGCCAAAGCCCAAAGATTCCGGGCTGATTAGGGCTCTGGATATCTTAAAAGGTTTTGATGAGATTGCCATTGTTTACCTCAAAGAAAGCGACATTGTTCGGCACCGTCTGGTTCAGAAAATTGTAAAGGCGTATAAGGATTATGAAGAGCAAAATCAAGAGTAACCTGGTTTTAATCTTGTTTGTTTTGGGCGTGGTCATATTGTTCGTGGGGCTTTTACCCTTGCGTGCCCCCATCAAAGATGGTAGATTTACTCGATCTGTGGTAACGGACAGGAACCTGTCCATAAGATATGGTCAGGAAATTCAGGGTACGCTGTTGGTAAGCGATGAAATGACGGTGAAGTCCTACGTTAACGCCTTATCCAAACTTGGCGAACAGACTGCTGATTCTGAGCTGAGACAGGCTTTGGCTTCACTAAGTCAGTATGTTAAGGCAAAGGGGATTTACGAAACTGAGATACCCATCAGTGCGAACTGGCTTCAAAATACGCTTAGTCTGAGTGCGGAAACTTCTCAGAAGTTAGTAAAACTGGTGTCTGGTATTCTTGTTAAGCCCACATGGGTGGAGCGACCACTGGATGTGATCACTGCCATTACCACAGCAGAAAATGTGGTCATACCAGCAGGTACCCTGGTAGCTCGAGATGGTGACGAAGTGCTTGAAGAACAAGTCAGAGCTCTGATGTTGATGGGTTTGTGGATACCTGGAAAGGCATTCTATCCAGTTAAGTACTGGATGTTTATTTTACTTGTACCAGCTGTTTGGCTTCTGGTAACCTGGAGAAGTCAAGTTTATAAATCTTATTCACCCGTGTTTTACTTCTTTTACGGTGTTGTAGGAGCATTAGTGTTTTTCTATGTTTACCGTTTTTCAAGTTTACTTTTGGGTTTACCCTTGTTTTTGTTTGCTTTTCTTGTGCTTTCGTCAAAGATGGCAGAGAAGGGGCTTTGGTCCATGCTTGTGCCCATGTGTGTCCTGTCTTTATTGGCTGTGCCCATGCCCGCTTACAACTGGGTTTCCCTCATACTTGTGGGCCTGCTGGTTTACGGTTTGGGCAAGCAGCTATTCCAGTACGAAACCATACTCAAGGCCGCTGGATTATCTGCATTGGTTCTGGTTGGTTTAGAGATCTTGTGGTGTTTTGGGAGCGGTGTAAGAAATCTGAGTATGTTGTGGAACGGGTTCACTTACTCTTTGATGGGATGTTTAGCAGTAGGCTTGTTGCTGGTTGGGGCATTCTGGTGGGAGGAAAGAAAAGGATACCTTACTCCGCTTACCATAGTAAAACTTAGTAATCTCAGACATCCGCTCTTACAGCGCCTTGCCATTGAATCGCCAGGTACTTATCATCACTCCATGGTCCTGGCGCAAATGTGTGAAGAGGCTGCATCAGCCATCGGTGCTAACAGCATCTTGGCTCGTTTGGGAGCCATGTACCATGACATTGGAAAGACAAAACAACCACAGTACTTCATAGAAAACAATCCTGAGGCCAACGATTTGCACGAGAAGATGAGTCCCAGTTTGAGCATGCTCATACTTCTGTCTCATGTTAAAGAGGGGCTCGCTTTGGCTGAGCAATACAAACTCCCTTACAGTGTTAGAGAATTCATTGCCACCCATCATGGTACCAGTGTCGCCAGTTTCTTTTACCACAAGGCAAAAACCAATGGTGCTGAGGTTTCTGAATCAGAGTTTAGATACCCGGGGCCGTTGCCGAGAAGTAAGGAGGCGTCAATCCTCATGTTGGCTGACGGTTGTGAGGCAGCAGTGCGCTCTCTGACTGATAAGAACGAATCCACCATAAGATCAACGGTGTCTTCCATAATAAGTTCCAGATTAGAAGACGGACAGCTAGAAAACTCTGAGCTTACGTGCAGAGATTTAACCATTATTGAGGACGTCTTTGTTAGAGTGCTTTTGGGCCTTTATCATCCCCGGGTCCCATACCCAGGAGGTGCTGAAACGTGATTGATGTGGGTAGAGAAGTTCCCGTACCCAGAGGAGCAATTAAGCTCACCAAGAACACTTTGAAATTTCTCTTGTCAAAATTTGGTCTGGGAAAGAAGGACGTTTCTGTGTATTTCTGCAATGAGAGGACCATCATTGACCTGAATACGCAGTATAGGTTTAATGAAGAACCCACCGATGTCCTTTCTTTCACAGGTGACGGCGATTTCTTAGGAGAAATCATAATCTGTGTGCCAGTCGCACTCAGGCAAGCCGAGGAAAGTGGTGTGGATTGGCAGGTGGAGTTTGCCATGCTCATTGTTCACAGCTTTTTGCATTTGCTTGGGTACGACGACGAAACTGAAGAAGGATTTGCTGAAATGGTTGAAGTTCAAAATAAGCTGCTAAAAGAGTTGGGTTATGAAGAATCTTCGATTGACAGACTCATTCCGAATAGCCGTTAAAGGGCTGCAAAAAGCTTTTTCACGCGAGTACCACATTCGAGTAGCTTTTTTCTTGGTACTTGCGCTATTCTTGTACAGTCTTGTGCTCGGTTTAACCCTTCGTGAATGGTTAGTACTTGTGGCATTTTCTTCGTTAGTGGTGTGTTTTGAAATGATGAACAGTGCTTTGGAAAGATTGGCCGATGCTGTTCATCCGGAGTGGAGCGAGCAGGTGGGTTTTGCGAAAGATCTAGCGGCGGGTGCCGTTCTGATCAGCATAGGGGCTGCTGCAGCTGCCGGACTGCCTGTTTATGTTTTAGCTTTTAGCAGGCGTTTTTCGGTTCCATGGACTTATTCGCTTTTTATTAACTTGGGCTTACTGATTTTTGGTATAGTTTTACTGCTTGTTTGGGATTCTAGGAGGTAAGATATGCATATGACGAATGAAGAATTGCTCAAGAAGTATGAGGGTTTGATCAGTGCAGCGAAGGCTGCCAGAGAGAATGCGGTGGCACCTTTTTCCAATTTTAGGGTGGGTGCAGCCTTACTTGGGAAAAGCGGTAAGATTTATTTGGGAGCTAACATGGAACCTGCTGTGATGAATTTGGGACTCTGCGCTGAAAGAACCGCTTTGTTTAGTGCGCTGGCTCAAGGTGAGAAAGAGTTTGAAGCCATTGCTGTGTATGCTGGAACTGAGAAGGCTGGTTATCCTTGTGGTGGCTGTAGGCAGGTGTTTTCAGATTTAGCACCCAACGTTCAGTGGATTCTTATCGGAGACAAAGAGGTTAGAATAGAAACACTGGAAAGCATGTTACCTAATCGTTTTGTTTTGGAAGACCTTAGGAGGTGAGTACCTTGTCCAAGTCGGGCATAGTAAGCCTGGTAGGGCGTCCCAGTGTGGGCAAGTCTACGTTGATAAACAGCTTACTGAAGCAGAAGGTTTCGATTGTAACTCCTCGTGCGCAGACTACTCGGCGGCCTGTTAGAGCTATTCTGAATACGGAAGATGGTTCCCAGATAGTGTTTGTGGATCTACCCGGTGCTAAGAAGCCTTACGACGCACTGGGAGAATATTTGCTGGAGTCTGTTTGGAAGAATGTTGCCGATTCGGACTTAGCTCTTTTTGTCGTTGATGGTTCTTCTGTTCCCCCGGGACCGGGCGATGTTTTTGTGGGTAGAAATCTGATGAAATCAGGCATACCGTCACTACTGGTTATGAACAAATCTGATTTAGTTCCCAGTGATGAAGTGGAAGAGCGTTTGCGAATGTTTGAATCTTTGGGAGATTTCGTTGGATCAGTGGCCATATCTGCACTTAACGGTAGTAACTTGGATAAGTTAATTAGCTTGGTTCTTGACCATTTGGAAGAGGGTCCGCGTTTCTATCCTGAGGGCATGGAGACGGATCAGCCCCTGGAGCAACTTATTGGCGAGATAATCCGTGAGAAGATCATGCTTCTGACTTCGGATGAACTTCCTTATGCTGTGGAATCACAGGTGGATTTCTTGGATGAGCAAGAGGACATCATGCGCATAAATGCAACCATTTACGTGGAAAGAGAGTCTCAAAAACCCATCATTATTGGGGCTAATGGGCAAATGATAAAACAAATAGGGACTTTGGCGAGAAAAGAGCTGGAAGCTCTACTCGGTAAGCATGTGTTTTTGGGACTTTGGGTCAAAGTAAAAGAGAATTGGCGGAACAACAAAGAGGCCCTTTACTATTTTGGTTACCATGTGGAATAAAGAGCGTTTTAAAAAGGCTCAATTAGCACTGCGTTCCATCGAAGAAGACTTCTCTGTGGACCACCGCATTCGCACCGTGGCAGCTTTCGATGTCTCTTTCCAAGGCGAACTTGGTGTGGGTGTGGTGGCACTTTTCGATTATCAGCGTCTGGAACTGTTGGAATGCGAAACTGTGGTAAAAGAACCATATGTGCCTTATGTTCCAACCTTCTTGGCTTTTAGGGAAATGCCATACATATTAGCACTTTACAAAAAGCTCCACAAGGAACCTGATCTTCTGCTCATCGATGGCCACGGTAGAAGTCATCCCAGAGGCATGGGCATTGCAACCCAAGCAGGGCTTTGCCTTAGAAAGCCTTCAATCGGGGTCGCGAAGCGTTTACTTTTTGGTACGTTGGTGGAAACGGATGAAGGCGGATTTGTAGTGATTCATCCTGAAACAGGAGAACCCCTTGCCTTTGCCTATAAGGAAAAGCCGCGTTTCAGGCCAGTTTTTATTTCCGTTGGGACTGGAGTGTCAGACCTAAGTGAGGCTGTAAACTTGGTTTTACCGCTTTTCAGGGGCCATAGAGAACCTGAGCCTCTCAGGTATGTGCACAATGTGTCCCTGCAGGAAGGAAGGAGGATACGTGATGGAGTACAACAGGTTAATTGACCACACGCTTTTGAAAGCTGATGCCACCGTGGAACAAATAGAAAATCTGTGTAAGGAAGCTTTACAGTACGATTTCTTCTCTGTGTGCGTGAACTCTGCTTTTGTGCCATTGGCGAAAAACTTCTTAGAGGGATCAGACGTGAAGGTAGCAACCACCATCGGTTTTCCCTTGGGTGCTTCGGCAACTGCAGTAAAAGCTCTTGAGGTGGAGCAGGCGCTAAAAGAGGGTGCCGATGAGTTTGACATGGTCATCAATGTGGGCTGGCTCAAGAGTAAGCTTTACAGGCTTGTGCACGAAGACATAGCTGAGGTGGTAAAGGCGGCTGGAGGAAAGGTGGTCAAGGTGATCATTGAGACTTGTTATCTGACCGATGATGAAAAGAAGATTGCCTCTAGCATAGCAGCAGCCGCAGGAGCTCACTTCGTGAAGACATCTACGGGTTTCGGTAGTGGTGGAGCCACAGTAGAGGATGTGCGGCTCATCAGATCCGTGGTGGGTCCAAACATTGGAGTAAAAGCTTCTGGTGGTATAAGAGATGCTGCAACCCTGAAAGCCATGGTGGACGCTGGAGCCAACCGCATAGGTGCCAGTGCCAGCGTTAAAATCATGGAGGAGTTGCGTATTGAGGGAAATTGAAGAGCAGTTCGCCATACTGGAGCGGATACCATACCGGGACGCTGATTTGCTACTGTCCGTTCTGGGAGAGCACATCGGAAAGGAACTGCTTACGGTTAGGTCAGGCAGAAAAATACCAAACAGGTGGAAGAGTTCTTTCTTAGAAGGGAGCATACTTTTGGGGCGCATCATGAAGGTAAAAAAACATCACGTACTTACAGGCGTGATCGCAGAGAAATACGTACCTTACGAGCAGCAGTACAGCCCTTTCATGTTCTTGGCTCTGGAAATATTCTCAAAGATCCCGTCTTTGGATCGGTCTTCTTTTAGCCTCTTAGAAAAGTTTCTAACCTCTGAACACAGGGCAAAAGATTTTGATCAGCTTCTAGTTTCCTTTATGATAAATGAGAGCTTGCAACCCAGTTTGAACAGCTGCGTTGTCTGCGGTGAAAAGAGAGAACAGTTTCCCATAAGTGCTAGTGTTTTCTTGGGTGGATATGTTTGCTCCCGATGCGGTTCTGGCGACATTGAGCTCAATCAAGCAGATTATGAATCTCTTTTAAGAACATACCGCAAAGTGGGAGAACTCACAGAAAATATGAGAAGCTATTGGTTGGACATATTGGAATCGCAGCTTAGCACTAAATTTCTTTCCAGGGAGGGGTTAAAGTGACCTTTCAAGAACTTATCACGAAGTTAACTGGTTTTTGGATAGAGCAGGGTTGTATTCTGGCGCAGCCTTACGACGTTGAAGTGGGTGCTGGGACCATGAACCCAAACACTTTCTTCAGGGTACTTGGGCCAGAGCCGTGGAGGGTGGTCTACGTTGAACCATCAAGACGGCCCGCAGATGGTCGTTACGGAGAGAACCCAAACAGATTGTACATGCACCACCAAATGCAAGTTATTCTGAAACCAGCGCCTTCCAATGTGCAAGATTTGTATTTGCAGTCCTTGGAAGCCATCGGGATTTCACTCAGGGAGCACGATGTACGCTTTGTGGAAGACAACTGGGAATCGCCCACACTGGGTGCATGGGGGATTGGATGGGAAGTTTGGCTTGATGGCATGGAGATCACTCAGTTTACCTACTTCCAACAGGCAGGAGGATACGATTTAAGTGTGGTACCAGCTGAACTCACTTACGGATTGGAGCGCATTGCCATGTACTTGCAACGTGTGGAGAATGTATTTGATCTGAAATGGTCTGAAGAGATTACCTATGGTGAGATGCGGAAGCAAGAAGAGTACCAGCACTGTGTTTACACTTTTGAGGAATCTGACGTGAATAAGCTCAGATCGTGGTTCAATAGCTATGAGGATGAAGCCATGCGTCTCATTGACAAAGGCCTCACGCTACCTGCTTACGATTATGTCCTGAAGTGTTCTCACACATTTAACTTGTTAGATGCTCGCGGGGGGTTTTCAGCCGCAGAACGTAGTACTTATGTACTCAGAATAAGAAAGTTGAGTAGCAAGATTGCTAAACAATGGCTCAAAGAACGAGAGGAAAAAGAGTTTCCGCTCATGGGGAGGTGGAACTAATGGAACTGCTTTTGGAACTGGGTTTTGAGGAAATGCCACCTTCTCATCTGAAAGCCTTGAAGGCACAGGTTCTGGAACGGTTGGAGCCGACTTTCAAAGATTATGGACTTTCATATGAGAGTGTTAAGACCTTTCTTACTCCAAGACGTTTTACTTTATTATTGGGCGGCCTACCAGAGAAACAAGCCGTGGTGGAAAAAATGATAAAAGGACCGCCTAAGAGCGCCTGCTACATGCCTGATGGCAGTATTAAGCCGGCTTTGGAAAAGTTCATGGAAGCCAACGGTGTTAGCTCTGATAATATAAGGATCATTGAAGAGAACGGGAAAAGTTATGTTTATGCTTTCAAGACCGAAGGCGGGAAAGATACCCGAGAAGTTCTTCCAGCGGTAATCGAAGAACTTTTCAGTGATCTGTGGTTCCCGAAGAGCATGCGTTGGGGCCAAGGTTACGTTTTCGGCAGACCAGTACGGTGGATCGTGGCATTAGTGGATGATCAAGTACTTGATATTGAACTGTTCGGTGTTAAGTCGGGCCGCATATCACGTGGATTAAGAGTCTTCGGTAGTGATGTGGACATTGATATTCCTAGTAATTATGAGCGGCTTGAAGAGCAAAAAGGCATGGTCATCGCGGACGAAAACAAAAGAAGAGAACTGATCAGAAATCAGGCAGAGAAATTAGCTTCAGAGCTAGATGCTAAGCCGCACTTGCCTGAGGAATTAGTTGAAGAACTTACCTACATCAATGAATACCCCACCGGTTTTGTGGGGCATTTTGAAGAAAAGTTTCTGGAACTTCCAAAAAAGGTGCTGGAAACCGTGATGATCCATCACCAGCGTTACGTGGCTGTAGAAGGTGAAGATGGACAGCTTTTGCCTTATTTCATCGGTTTTAGAAATGGGCCCAGTGAGAACATTCAGCAGATCATTGTGGGGAACGAGAGAGTGATCCGTGCACGATTCTACGACGCGCTGTTCTTTGTTGAGGAGGACTTAAAAACATCCTTCGTGGATAGGGTGAAAGGTCTTGAAAAAATAAGTTTCTTGGGCAACTACGGGACGCTATTGGATAAAGTTAACCGGGTAAAGCGAATGCTGGCGTTGTTCAACAAAGAAGATGATCCGCTTCTGCATGATTTAGCTGAGCTTTACAATGCGGATTTGACCACGCTCATGGTTCAGGAACTGCCTGAACTGCATGGTTATATGGGCACGTTCTATGCACAGCGGTCTGGCGTGGAAGAACCTTTGGCCAGTCTCATTGCAGAAGTGGTTGCAGAGCCCACTAATGAGCACAGTGCCATTATAAAGGTGCTGGACGCTCTGGATACGATTTTTGCTGGTTTTGATATGGGTTTTGTTCCATCGGGGTCATCCGATCCCATGGGCCTCAAGGGGTTAGCTTTTGACGTACTTGACTTGGTTAGCAAGTTTTTCCCTGAGCGATCGTTGAAAGATTTAATTTTAAGTACGGCGTCCATTTTGAATAAAGAAAACCTTGTGGACTCGTTGGAAGAGTTCTTCATGGATCGATTAGACAGCTGGGTTGAGTGCAAGGAAATCAGGGTTAAAAATGCTGTCATGGATAGGGCTTTGGACAAACCCTTGGGTATGTTTCCCATCATGGTGGAGGTGCTGGAGCAGTTCTGGACTGGCACCATGGTGCAAAACATTGCTTTGGCACACAGGAGAATTCGCAACATAATCAGGAATCAAGAAACTCGTACAAGTTTCGATCCTGAGTTGGCATCGGAAAATGATTTAAAACTGCACGAGAGCTTTCTTAACAATGGCATAAGAATAGACTCTTTAAACGCGGTGACTAAAGATGGTTTAATGAAGGTGCTGGAATACTTAGCTGCTTTAAGTGATGACGTGCACGAGTATTTCGATAGGGAACTGGTAATGGCGGAAGACTTTAAGGTGCGTCAAAACAGAGTTGCGTTACTTTCGGCTGTGGATAATCTGTTCAGCAGATTTGCATATTTCGGCGACTTAGTCTTGTAATAACAGGAGGGTGAACAATGGCAAAGAGAATTTACTTTTTTGATGACCCAGAACCAGTAGGCAGAGAGCTTCTGGGAGGCAAGGGTGCAGGACTTGCAGAGATGACACGGATTGGCTTGCCCGTACCTTATGGTTTCACCGTTACCACGGAGGTGTGTAGAGAGTACTATCGTTTGGGCGGTAGGCTCCCTGATGGCCTAAAAGAAGAAGTCATACAGAGCATGCACAAACTTGAGGATAAGGCAGGTAAAAAGTTCGGTGATCCAAGCAACCCATTACTTATTAGTGTACGCTCTGGTGCTCGGGTATCCATGCCTGGAATGATGGATACCATTCTGAACCTGGGTCTAAACGATGAGACCGTATTGGGTTTGGCTCGTTTGACAAATAACGAGCGTTTTGCCTGGGATAGTTACAGGCGTTTTATAACCATGTTCTCTGATGTAGTGCTTGGCATTTCAAAGGATGAATTTGAAAAGGTACTCGATGAAGTAAAGGAAAAAGAGCACGTAAAATACGATGCTGAAGTTTCTGCCGAAGGTCTAAAAGAGGTTGCTCTGAAGAGCAAGGAATTGGTTCAAAAAATTACAGGAAATCCTTTCCCCATGGATGTGTGGGAACAGCTTTTCATGGCCATTGAGGCAGTGTTCAGGTCATGGAACAATCCTCGCGCCATACTTTATAGGCAACTTAACAACATCCCTGACGACTGGGGAACCGCAGTAAACATTGTTCAAATGGTATTTGGTAATATGGGCGATGATAGTGGTACTGGTGTTGCCTTTACCAGGAACCCCGCCACTGGCGAAAAGGAACTTTACGGTGAGTACTTGACGAACGCTCAAGGTGAAGACGTGGTTGCTGGTATACGTACGCCAAAGCCGATAAAAGAGATGGCACAGGAATGGCCAAATACTTATGCCGAGCTAACACATGTTGCCGCTCTACTGGAAAAACATTTTAAGGACATGCAGGATATGGAATTCACTGTTGAGAAGGGTAAACTTTACATGCTTCAAACCCGTAGTGGTAAACGTACTGCTCAAGCTGCAGTAACCATAGCGGTAGACATGGTGCACGAAGGGCTCATTGACAAGGAAACTGCTGTTCTTCGGGTTAGTCCCGATGACGTAAACCATTTATTGCATAAGCGTATTGACCCCACAGCAAAAGGAAAACCCATTGCAGTAGGCTTGGCAGCATCACCAGGAGCAGCTGTGGGAGCTTTGGTGTTTAGTGCTGAAGAAGCTGTAGCGGAGGCTAGTGCGGGTAAGAGTGTTATTTTGTGCAGGCCGGAGACCACGCCAGACGACTTGCATGGCATGGTGGCAGCTCAAGGAATTTTGACCACTCGGGGTGGCATGACCAGTCACGCAGCTGTTATAGCCCGAGGTATGGGTAAGCCCGCTGTTACAGGTACGGAATCACTAAAACTTGATCTGGATAATGGCATAGTTACAGCACCCGGTGGCGTGACTATTAAGAGAGGCGATGTGGTTACCCTGGATGGTAGCACGGGTGAAGTGTTCTTGGGTGCCTTGCCTTTGGTTGAACCCGAGGTTAGCGCCCATTTCGAGGAACTGCTAAGCTGGGCGGATGAATTCAGAAGGCTGGGAGTAAAAGCTAATGCGGACACGCCAGAAGATGCAGCCTTGGCTCGCAAGTTTGGTGCAGAGGGTATCGGACTTACAAGAACTGAGCACATGTTCCTGGGCCATGAGCGGACTCAAATAGTTCAGGACATGATTCTTGCAGAGACCACGGAAGAAAGAATGATACCATTGCAGAAACTTTTAGAGCTCCAAAGAAGCGACTTTATTGGCATTCTCAAAGCCATGGACGGGCTTCCAGTAACCATTAGGCTATTGGATCCGCCATTGCATGAGTTCCTGCCCGAACCACACGAAGCTGCTAAAGAGCTTGAGCAAGCAAAGAGAAATGGTGCCCCAGCTGAAGAAATCGAAAGACTGGAGAGACTTTATCGGAGAACTGTGCAATTCCAAGAACATAACCCAATGATGGGTTTCAGAGGTTGCCGACTCGGCATCATTTATCCTGAAATTTACGAGATGCAGATCCGTGCAGTAGCTGAAGCTGCCGTAGAACTTAAGAAGCAGGGTTATAACCCTCGTTTCCAGATTATGCACCCCTTGGTTGGAACGGAAGAAGAAATGAAATTCCTAGCGGAGATGACTCACAAAGTAGTCAATGAAGTCCTTGGAAACAATGGCATTGAGCTGGATTACAAGGTTGGCACCATGGTGGAAGTTCCTAGGGCCGCTCTGGTGGCGGGCGATTTAGCAAAGCATGCAGAATTCTTCTCTTTTGGTACCAACGACCTTACACAGCTAACTTTCGGTTATTCTCGTGACGATGCGGAAGGGAAATTCCTTGGTGCGTATGTGGAAAAGGGCATCCTTCCCGAGGATCCATTCATTAGTCTTGACAGGAGTGGCGTTGGAAGATTGTTAAAGATAGGCGTCAGTGAGGGGAGAGCTACTCGGCCTGATTTAGAAGTGGGCATATGTGGTGAACACGGAGGAGATCCAAAGTCTATTGAGTTCTGTCATCAAGTGGGCTTGGATTACGTATCTGCGTCCCCTTACCGTGTGCCACTGGCGAGGTTGGCTGCTGCTCAGGCTGCTCTTAAAGAGAAACACGGCGAAATTTTCAAGGATAAATAGAAACACCAGAGATAGTCTGGTTTTGAAAGGAGTCACCCCGCTTGGGTGGCTCCTTTTTGTTTCAATCACGAATTTATTATGGACGACTGTAGGTAACTGTTCCTGAGGATAGATCAACTTCCAAGTAGGTTATGAGTTCCACGTTGTTAAAGATGTTTACCAGCGGCACATACAACGTCTCATTTACACAAAACGGCGCTTGTATGGTACTGCCCCAGGCAACAGCTTTCTGCAAATAGTTGTTAATTTCTGCTGTTAAGTCTTTGTCTTCTAAAATGAGTATTTTTCCTGTGTGTTCTAAGTTATCAACGTAATAAACGGCATACTTTCCAGCTACGCTGCTCACTGAGATCACGTCACCAGGCACAATAAAAGAGTTTACAACGCCTTTGTGGACAGCAGATATGTCAAGTAGGAGTAAAACGCTGTTCTTTCCACCATATACAACCAAAAGTTTCTCCTCATCTGCTTGTACCAGTATGGCGCTGGTCATTTTGTTTTCGAGTGTGCCCACGGAACTGGATGTCATTGTGGGCAAAGAGAGAAGCCTGTCCAAACCAGCTAATGTGGTAAGTGAGCCCTGTGAGTCTTCTTTTACGAGTTTGTCATCGGTGATTACATAATACTGTGCTTCTTCATCTTTCACATTTCTGGGCTGGAGTGAACTACTGGTCATGTCCAAAAAGAACTGCAGTGACCAATTGCATTGAGATGGCTGCTCTGGGTACCGTTCGGTAAGGTTCATGTTTACCGACCAAAGTTTTGATGACATGGGTGTTACTTGGAACTGCAAGTCTCTCAACGTGGTGTTTTTTGGCACGTTTTGTTGTTCGCATGGGGAACTTATGGTCTTGTTTGTGCGAGGGGTTACAAAACCCACGTCATCAGCTTGCAGTGCGAATCCCAACGCTTTTATCCAGGCTAATGGGTCTTGGGATCGGCTTGTCGTTATTCTGTTTACCTTAATGCCGTTGTCAGTTTGTGTAGCAACGTACAAAATGTTCCCATCATTGGGAGACCACCAGATGTCTTGTACAAACCCTACGGAGTGAGGGAGTTCATAAGCTATGGTCATGGACTGCGTTTCCTCGTCATAAACGTACACGCGCGTCAATGCTCCAAGTTCAGTTGTAAAAGCAACTAACGGCGCTTTCTTTGAGCAGGAAAGGTTTAGGACGGTGCCTTTAGAAATGTCTTTTTCTTCGCGGGTGATAATGTCATAAACCTGTAGTCCGTTCTCAGTTTGAGTGTAGGAGAAAGGAGAAAAATAAATTTTAGAGCCACTGGCGTTTAAGCAAGCTCTACCAGTAGCGGGAATGACTCTTTCCAATCGACCACTTGGTACGGACAAAAGGTAGGTTCCGTAAACAGTGTCCGATTCCCTCACATACGGGATGGGAAACAGACTAAAAAGCAGCACATCGTTATCTGAACTTAAATCCAGGCTGTAAACTACTGACACGCTTTCATAATTTAAGAGCGGCTGTGACAATGAGTTCCCTTGATCTTGTTCCAGCAGATAAATTTGACCCAGGTTTGTGGAAACAGCTGCTCTTGTATTTCCTTGATACGTATTCGCTGTGAACAGTGAAACGTTCTTCATAAGCAGTGTGGAGGTCTTTGTGTGAAGATCAGTGGAAACAAGTTCACCACCTTTGGAAAGCTGCAGTAAGAGATTGTCAGACCACCATACTTGGGATACGTCATCGGTTAGGACCCCTGTATGCCTAAAATCAGTAAAAGCAAGCACAAGTTTGCTTTTCTTCCCCACAGTCAAAGCGTATAACGCGATTAATACTAGGAGAATGGCCACACACGCTAAAATCTTTTTAACACTGAACTTTTTCATTTATTCTATGTTACCCCATGTGATAAAGAAGATTGCTTACCACAGGCTTGTTTTTATGTGGAACCTGCTGACTATTGTGATAATCTTATATGTGGTGTGACTGTGGTCATGAAAAGGCACACACACAGTACATAACTGCGGGACTTAAGTAAGGAGTTGAACGCCAAATGACTAAGGTAGTTTATCCTGGTACTTTCGACCCGATAACCAAAGGGCACTTGGATATTCTTGTTAGGGCTGCTCAAGTTTTTGACGAGGTTACGCTTTTGGTATTGAGTAATCTGCAGAAGAAATCGTTGTTTTCCTTGGAAGAGCGTGTGATGTTAGCAAGGTCAGCCATTGAAGAAAGTGGTGCTCCGCGTAACATCGTTGTGGACAGCTATGAAGGTGTCACAGTCCATTATTTGGAAGAGCACGGTATAAGGCTCATTATTAGGGGATTGCGAGCCGTCAGTGATTATGAGTACGAGATACAGCTATTCTTGGCTAACAAGTACTTAAACGCACAGGTGGAAACGGTGTTAATGCCTACCAGCCTTCGTTACCAGTTTGTCTCTTCCAGTTTGGTAAAAGAAATGGTTAGTTTTGGTCTGGATGTTTCTGAATTTGTAACGCCCACGGTGGAAAAGGCGTTAAAAGAAAAATTGGAGGTGAAATAATGAAAATCCTGGTGCTCAATGCTGGAAGTAGCTCCTTGAAGTTCCAACTCTTCAACATGGAAGATGAATCGGTTATGGCCAAAGGGATCGTGGAAAGAATCGGTTTGGATAAGCCTTTTCTCAACTACACTAAAGGTTCAGACAAAATGAAGTTTGACAGAGAGGAACCCATTACTCACAAAGATGCTCTACAGTGGGTATTGGACACGCTTACATCAAGCCAATATGGGGTGATTAGTTCCCTGCAGGAAATCGGTGCTGTGGGGCACCGAGTTGTTCATGGTGGAGAGGAATTCTCTGGTTCTGTGCTAATTACGGAAGAAGTTATCGAAGCTTTGGAAAGAAACAAGAATTTAGCTCCACTGCACAATCCGCCCAACCTTACCGGTATTTATGCCACAAAAGCTGTATTACCAGAGGTCCCCATGGTGGGCGTTTTTGACACCGCATTTCATTCAACCATGCCTGAGAGAGCTTACCTTTACGCGTTGCCCATCGAGTTCTATGAGAAATACAAAGTAAGACGTTATGGCTTTCATGGAACCAGTCATCGCTACGTTGCCATGGAAGCTGCCAGCAGGTTGGGTAAAGATTTGTCTGAACTTCGTATTATTAGTGCTCACTTGGGTAATGGAGCTTCTGTTTGCGCTATTCAGGGTGGAAAATCCATTGATACGTCCATGGGCTTCACTCCCTTGGAAGGACTAGTCATGGGAACGCGTTCAGGAGATTTGGATCCTGCCATTCCCATTTGGATGATGCGTGAACTGGGTATGTCGTTTGATGAAGTAGACAACCTCTTGAATAAGAAGAGTGGCATTTTTGGTTTAGTCCGTGGTAGAAGTTTTGACATGCGAGACATTGAAGATTGGATGGCAGCAGGTGATGAGGATGCGAGGAAGGCCATGGAAGTTTATTGTTATCGTCTTAAAAAGTACATAGGCTCTTATGCTGCTGCTATGGGTGGATTGGACGTGCTCATTTTCACAGCAGGTGTGGGTGAGAATTCACCCATTGTTCGTGAAATGGTTTGCGATGGCTTGGAGTTTCTGGGCATAAAGTTGGACAAGGAGAGGAACAACACTCGGGGAGATGCCATAATAAGCGCTGCGGATTCTAAGGTGGTGGTCATGTCCATTAGAACCAATGAGGAGCTCATGATTGCCCGCGATACTTACGAGATTGTGAGGGGATTAAAATAGACGAAACAATAACTATTGACTTGAACGCTGTAAGGCGCGAAAAGGGTTATAAAAAACTGGATCTGTCCTCCCTGGAGGATAATCTGCAACTTCCTTACGAGATAAGGAACTTAAAAGGAACGCTGGAAGTGGAGCAGTGGGAGTTTACCAAATTTGACGTCATAGTGGATGGGTCAGTGGATGTGAAAGTTCCCTGTGATCGCTGTGGCGAAATGTTTTGGCAGCACGTGGAACTTGAAAATGAAGAGATCTTCATTATTGGGCGTGAACCGGTCCCTACAGGCGAGGAAAAGAAACTTTCAGAAGAGGACATTTCAACTTTTTATACTCCGAACGGTCAAGTGAATGTGATAGAATTGTTGAGCGAATACATTTTGAGTGGTTTACCAACAAAGCTTATTTGCAGGGATGAGTGTCCCGGACCTGTAAAGCTCCTTGACGAGCTGGGGTTTGTTGAACTCATACTGGATGAAGGAGGGAAATAATACATGGGTGCACCAAAGAAGAAACCGACGCGTATGAAGAGAGATCAGAGAAGAGCTCATTTTAAGGCTACGGTACCGAATTTGATTGAATGTCCACATTGTCACGAACTCATACCATCTCACACGGTTTGTCCTAATTGTGGTTGGTATGGTGGAGAAGAAAAAATAAAGATTGAGAAAGAAGAGAAAGGCTAATTAAGAAATGAAGATCGCCCTTGATCTCATGGGCGCAGATCAACCTCCGGGTGTTCTACTGGAGGGTGTGTACCGCTACGCTCGTGATCACCGTGATGAGGATGAGCTTTTCATCTTGGTTTCAAAAGGCGAAATAGTAAGAGATTCAAGCAGCGTCACAGTGGTCCAGTGCGATGAAGTGGTTCATCAAGAGGACGAACCCACCGTAGTGCTGAAGAAACGAAATAGTAGCATGTGTAAAGGCTTAGAAATGGTTGCTGATGGAACGGTGGAAGGCCTCATAAGTTTTGGTAATACGGGAGCGTTGGTCATAGGTGGCGTTGCTTATGTCAAAAGGCTGGAAGCTCATATCCGGCCAGCTATTTGTATTGCCATGCCTTCTGTGCAGGGTTCCACATGGGTATTGGTGGATGCTGGAGCAAATGCTGATGTGGACCCTGCTGACCTTCTGGACTTTGCAGCTTTCGGATGTGCCTATTACAAATCACTGGAAGGCCACTTGCCTGAGTCTGTAGCCATTCTCAATGTGGGAAAAGAAAAGCATAAAGGCTCGAAACTCATTCAGGAAGCGGCTCAACTCATGGCTGACATGCCCGAGTTTACGGGCTTTGTAGAACCTGATCAGCTCCTTTTACCAGCCGTTAACGTGGTGGTAACATGGGGGCTTCTCGGGAATGTCTTTCTTAAAACTGCTGAGGGTGTACTGGATGTGGTAAAACAAACACTTAAAGGTGTCAGCCAAAAGGGTATTAAGGAGAAGGTCGGGTTGGGTTTGGTTAAAGGGAGCTTGGATCAATCTTTCAAGAAGTTTGATTACAGAACCTATGGGGTCAGTCCCATTCTGGGTTTGAAGGGCAATGTACTCAAAGGGCATGGTAAAAGTGACCCCGAGGCTGTATATAACGCTCTACATACTGGTAAATTACTTATGGAACGAAATACCATTGGATCAGTGAAGGAGGAACTAGTAAGGTGGAGAGAGAAAAGATCTTCCAGGAGCTAAAGAACATTCTCAAAGATACGGTTACCGTAGAAGAGGAAGAGATCACCATGGAGTCGGACCTGGTGAATGACCTTAACTTAGATAGTTTGGATTTGGTTGACCTTGCTCTGAGTGTGGAGCAGGTTTTTGGGTTTGAATTTAGTGATGAACAGCTTCAGCAAATAAAAACGGTCAAAGATGTGGTGGATATAATCGAGTCAAATCTCTATACTAAATGAAGGTTTACCCGATCTTTCTTTCTAACGCTGGTTGCTCGAGCCGTTGTGTTTTTTGTAATCAGCGGGCTGCAGAGCGTATAAAACCCTGGGAGCAAAGTGTTCAAGAAGCGTTTAATTACATTCAACGAAGTAATTTGGTGTATGACGAGATAGCTTTTTACGGCGGTACTCCAACGAGTTCCGAAAAGCTTTTAAAGAAAATACTCGAACCATTTCTGATTTTTCTTCGGAGTGGAAAAGCAAAAGGGCTTAGGGTTTCTACCCGACCAGACCAAATAAACGAGCAAATAGTTCAGATTTTGTCTGATCATGGTGTAACCACGGTGGAAATTGGCGTAGAGAGTTTCTCCGATGAGGTCTTAGAGATGTCTGGGCGTGGTCATTCGGTCTCCGATGTTCTGCATGCGCACGAGCTTCTAAAGGGGAAGTTTAAAGAGGTTTTTCAACTCATGGTCGGTCTACCTGGTGAAAATGACTGCCTCCGGGAAAAAACCATTTCTCAGACGGTGTCTCTAAAGCCTTGGGGAGTGAGATATTTCCCAACGTTGGTTTTACGAGGTACTGAGCTGGAAAGGATGTATGTGGATGGGAGCTACAAGCCACTAACCATGGAGGAAGCACTTTACTGGAGTCGCAAAGCATACTGCAGTTTTAGGAATGCTGGTATTGCGGTCTTGCAGATAGGGCTCCACAGTTCAGAATTTTTATCAGACGAACTGGTGGCAGGTCCCTACTGTGGCAATTTTGGAGAATTAGTTAGGGGCGTGATGTGAAATGGGCCTTTTAGATGGTTTTAAAGCGTTCTTTCATCAAACAGTACTGAAAATGCAAGGTAAAGCTCTTACTCCTGAGCAAGAGGAGGAGCTCCTCTCAAAACTCATCATGGCTGATTTCAGTTTGAAGAAGGCTCAGGCACTTTTGGAGCAAATTAAGGAGAAAGGCAATAATGTGGACGTCATAAAAGAGGTCCTTTTGAACGAAGCGCCACCTTTTGAACCACTCAGAGATAACAGTGTGCCCTCTGTGTTCTTTGTCATTGGTGTGAACGGTGTTGGAAAAACTACCACAGTGGCAAAACTGGCTCACATGTATGCGAAACGAGGCAAGAACGTTGTAGTTGTGGGTGCTGATACTTTTAGGGCGGCTGCTCAGGATCAATTGAGTACACTGGTGAATCAAATGCCTGTTAATTACGTTGGTGGAGAACGTGGTTCCGACAGCGGTTCCATTCTTTACAAGGCTCTCTCAGAAAACCCCGAAGCGTCTGTTTTCTTGGTAGACACCGCTGGGCGAATCCATACTTCAAGGGCTCTCATTGATGAGTTGAGTAAACTAATAAAGGTTAGCAAGAAATTCTCTGCCGAGTTTCCTCAGGAAGTGCTCCTGGTATTGGACGGTACGCAGGGCATTCAGGGGTACCGTCAAGCCATTTCGTTTGTCCAGGGTGCACCCATAACGGGTTTAGTATTAACCAAAATGGACAGTACGGCAAAGGGTGGAATGATTTTCTCCATCTGGGATGAGCTAAAAATTCCGGTTAAACTAGTTTGTTTCGGTCAGCAGCTCGATGACATTGATTTTTACACCCCAGAAAAGGTTGTCGATGCCATACTTGGTAACAACGGTGGTGGCAACAGTGACTGAGCAATCAGTGGAAACTGTCATGCTTAGGGCTGTTAGACTTGCGCTTGACGAAATAGGGGAATACTGGTACAACACAGTTCCGTGGGAACCCAAAGGTGTGGATGATCGCGTAACGTTCCTGGACAAACAGATTGAAAAGAAAGTTCAAGCCTTTCTGCAAGAATACAGCAGTTTCGGTTTCATGGGCGAAGAATACGGACTGAAAAATGGTGGTGAGCGTCTGTGGGTATTGGATCCCATAGATGGCACAGTGAACTTCACAGTTCGCCTTCCCTTGGTTGGGGTTTCACTGGCGCTAATGGAAGGGGACAAGGCTGTGTTGGGAGCAGTAGGAGAAGCAGTTACTAAACGCATCTACTGGTCTGATGGGGAACATCTGTTCTTGAATAACGGCGTTGTTAAAAACACCAGACGAGTGGATTCTTTGGGGGAAGCGTTTGTGGGTCTTGGGACGCCTAGGAAAGATGATCCCTATGCTGCTGGCTACGGTGAGTTCCTAGCAGCTGTTCAAAAGAAGGCAATGCGCTTAAGGATGCTGGGCTCGGCTGCGCTGGGCTTAACCTATGTTGCTTCAGGTGCTTTGGATGTGTTTCTCCTACCGCGTTTTGAACTGTGGGATGTGGCTGCCGGAAAGCTGTTGGTGGAAGTGTCTGGTGGCACGTGCTGGCAGGAAGGTCCAAATGCTGTTCTCATAGCAGCACGCAATGAAGTGCTGCTAGAGGAGATTAAACAGATTTGGTATGGTATAAACTGCAAATAGCCTGACTTTTATGCCATTTGACGACACGGTTGGAGATCTGTAACCGTCTCCAGTTCCAGCCAAGTGTTGGGCACCATGTTGGATGTCGTGAAAAGAGGTGAGTAGGGACCCATGGAAAAAGAAATCAGTAAGGCAAGGACACTTGGGCAGATTGGTGCCATTCTATCTTTGCTATACTTCATTCCCGTAGTAGGGTGGGCTTTTGCTTTAGCAGGCATGGTTTTGCTTTACCTTAGTATGGAGGACTTAGTAAGGTCAACGAGCTATGAAGGAGCAGAAAAACGTCTTCTGACCGCGGTCATCATTGAGATTGTGTCATGGGTGGCTTTTATTGTCGTTTTCTTTTTAGGCTTGGTGGCTATTAGGAGGGCAATGGTTTCGCCTGCACCCGGAAATGCTTGCTATGGAGAAGGTGGACCTTATTTGGAACTACCATTCTTTGGGCTGGTGTGCATGGCCGAACTCCCCAATTGGGGTGTCATACTTATGTCATTAGCTATTCCTTACGTATTAAACATCATAGCTGGTTTGATGTACCGAGATGCCTTCTCGCAAGTGGGAGATTTGACCGGCGTTTCTGAATTCCACACGGCTGGTAACCTCATCATGTGGGGGCGCATACTAAGTATTGTCCTGGTTGGTTTCATCGTTGACTTTGTTGGTCGTGTGGTGCTGAGTGTGTCGTTTTTTAGCATGCCCGAGTCTTTGCCGTTACCGGGAGCAAAGCCTGGTGATAGCCATGTGAATAACTCTGAAAACGATGGGGTTTAAAAGGAAAGACATTTTATGAGATGCTTTGGAGAAGACACACTGTCATGATAAAATAATTCTGTTGTTTGGTTCTGCGTGTTGGGGGATCGTCTAATGGGCAGGACACAGGACTTTGGATCCTGTAGTGGTGGTTCGAGTCCACCTCCCCCAGCCATTAGGATCTGTCGGGTTGGGTAAAAGCATTTTCAAAGCAAGGACATTAGGTGAAATTGGTTCTATTCTGTACGTGATCAGTTTGGTTTTCCCAAATCTGTTTCTTTTAATCGGTGCTCTGATATTGCTTCTTCTGTCGGTTATGGAAACACATTTATTATCGCCATTATATACAGAAACATTTACAAAAACATCGGAAAACTAACTGGTGTTTCTAACTTTGAGCGATCGGCAAGTTGGATTTTCTGGGGAAGGATTCTTGGTATTGTCCTCGTGGGGTTTGTAGTGGACCTTGTTGGCAGGATTATGTTAACGGTGAGTTTCTTCCATTTACCAGATACCCTGCCCGGTTGGGAAGAACCCACTAAGGTGGCAAACGAGTAAGTACATGTTTTTAATTGTGGCGCTCGTAATTACGTACGGTTTTGAAACGATTTTTTTAAGAGGCTTTCTTGACAGGTATCTGTATTTCAGTAAGAAACTCCTCTGGTATGCGTGTTTCGTGTATGTCAATGCGGTAAAACTCTATTGGAGATCCGGCCACTGCGTAACCCTGCGCTTCGATGAAACGAATTAGCTCCGTGATATGTGTTTTGTTGTTAGTATAAGGGCCTTTGTATGCCACTGTTGCGTAAGTGCCAGCAGGAAACTTTATGTCGCCTTCGCGTCCTTCAGGCAATACCGTGAATACTGCCTCGTACTGATTAAACACGTTATGTTTTATGCTCTCAAAGTCATAAATGGCTCCAATCCTGGGGTTGCCTAAAATGTAGAATTCCTCTTCGCGGTCTCTTTGAAGTTTTCTTACAAGGAAGTCAAATTCCTCATCTCTGGTAATCCTTTCATGCAAGATTAATGCCGTTCTTTCATTAAAATGGGCCATGTCAGGTGTATCGAGTTTTTCGTGTTCAAGTAGTTTTTCAATGTCTTCTAAACGCTTCAGTATATCGCTTTTGAAGGCTTGAAGCTGTTCAATCGTCGACTCTATTATGGTCACTTCTTCTTTGAGAATTTCCGTAGTGCTATGGAGAGACCTCCCTTCAATGTACTGCTTTATTTTCTCCATGGGGAATCCCAAGGCTCTAAGCTCCTTAATGGTGTTAAGTTTCCAAATATCGGTCAACGTGTAAAGCCGGTAATTGTTTTCACCACGCATGGGTTTTAGCAAGCCAATTTCTTCGTAGTACATCAAAGAATCTCTTCCGATGCCGTACAATTTGGAGATTTCTCCTATGGTGTAGTACTTGTTTGCCAATGTTACATCCTCCCATATGGCTATTGACCTTGGTATTATACCAGGGTTTAGAGTGTTTACATATGGCGAAGAACACTCCACTAAACAAACAATTCCTTAAATTCGTTTGGCCTTCTGTGCTTTCTATGTGGGTTTATTCACTTTACACCATGGTAGATGGCATATTCGTTGGCCATGGCGTTGGTCCTGACGCCATTGCCGCTGTGAATGTGGTTATGCCATTTGTAAATGTGATTTTTTCCATCGGGGTAGTGTTTGCCACCGGTGCTTCAACCATCATTTCTATGTCTTTAGGTATGGGGGACACTGACGGAGCTCACAGATTGTTCAGTATGATGTCTTGCGTGGTTGTTGCCATAGGAATCTTCATTGCTGTGGTATCACTACCAAACTTGCCACGGCTGGTTAAGGTTTTAGGTGCAACTCCGGAAATAATGGATTATTCGGTTGATTACCTAAGGATTGTCGTATTATTTGGGGTTTTCCTCATGTTTTCCTACTATTTGGAGATCGTTGTAAAGACAGACGGCTTCCCGCACCTGGCCATAATTGGTGCGGTGCTTTCTGGCCTGACTAATGTGGTGCTGGACTACCTCTTCATCATGCGCTTTGGTTGGGGTGTAAAAGGTGCTGCCATTGCCACAGGCATTGCCCAGGTTCTTGGCACTTTGTTCTATCTGAAGCATTTCATTAGGGGGAATTCTCATCTGCGTTTCACGGCTTTTCACGTGAATTGGCAAGCGCTCTGGCGAGTTTGCGGCATTGGTTTCTCAGCTGGTATAACTGAAGTGTCCACTGGCTTGGTTATTCTCATGTTCAACAAGGTTGTGTTTAAAGCGGTGGGTGAAAGCGGACTTATCACATATGGGGTGATTTCCTACGTGAAGCAGTTGGTCTTCATGACTGTTGTGGGTATCGGTCAGGGTATACAGCCGCTTATCAGTTTCTACCATGGTAGAAGAGATGATCGTGCTGTTAATTACTTGCTTTACTTAGGTGCTGCGACTGTGAGTTTTGTGGGATTGCTTTCTTTCGCATCGTGTATGATCTTTGCGCCAGCAGTTGTTGCTGCGTTTTTCAAGAAATCGTCGGATGTGAACTCTTTTACTTACACCGTTAATGCCTTGAGGATGTTTTCCACCTCATTTTTGCTTGTGGGTTACAATGTTCTTTTGTCTTCCTACTTCACTGCTGTGGCACAGGTCAAAGAGAGCATTGTTGTTACCATTCTCAGAGGCATTGTGGCAGTCTGCGTGTTTCTTTTGCTCATGACCGCATTGTTTGGTGACAAAGGTATTTGGTATGCAGAGCTTGTATCTGAAACGGTAACCCTTTTAATGGGGCTTTCTCTTTTAAATAAGCAGATCAAAGTGGGGGAGTTTCAAAAATAAGTTTTAGGCAGAAGTGCGTTTCACGGTCCTCACAAAGTGAAAGAACAAGAAGTCTTGGCGCATAACAAACTCAGGCTCAAAACATTAAAACGCTTCTCCTATATTAAAACCGCCAAGCAAAACCGGGGACCTAAATGGTCCCCGTTTTCATTTTTTTCGTTGTTCAGTTTACGTATTCAGTTTTACCCGCACTTGCTGTAGCCACAATTTGGACACATGAGGCATCCTTCGGCGCTAACCATGGGAGCACCACACACAGGACAAAGTGTTAAGCCCATGCTGTTCAGAAGTTCCTGTACACGTTCATCTCCATAAACCGCTTTCATGGCATCCACTTGCTCCTTATCCAACTTAGGAGCTTTAGCGGCTTTGGAGCTTTGGCTCAGTTCTTCCGTGCTCAGGGAAAAGGATGTGGCACTTTTTAGTCCGTTTCCTAAAATGTTCAATCCCTTGCTCACAGCTTCCTTTAATGCCAGTGCAATGCCGTGAGCATTGCTCCTGAGTCCTTCGGGCGAGAATTTGTAGCTGACTGGGTCCACGGGCTGTACCAGTTGATCCACAATCTCGTCAAGCGGTATGCCATACTGCAGGGCAATGGATACAAGCCTCGCTATGGCTTCTAATTCGGCCGGAGCCACTGATCCACTTGCGTTTGTGAACACTTCTATGGGGCGCCCGTTTTCATCCACATTTACAGTCACATACAACGTACCAGTACCCGTCTTGAATTTCTTTGTGAAACCAGTAAGTACCTCGGGCCGCTTTGGGAATATCCTTTTGGGTGCTGCCTCCGTGGTATCAACCACGGAACTTTCCTTAGCTGGCGTGGAAGGAACATTTAGCACCTGGAGTTCCAGTGATTTGTCTCTGTACACTGTTATGGACTTTGTTCCCAGTTCATAAGCCATGAGGTAAACTTTCTCAACATCTTCCACTGTGGCTTCATAGGGCAAATTAACGGTTTTAGAAATGGAACTGTCGATATTTTCCTGCCAAGCTGCCTGCATGCGCACGTGCCACTCTGGAGTGACTTCCATGGCTGTGGGGAAAACATTTCTTATGTCCTCTGGTAGATCTTCCAAATCACGCAATCTGCCTTCGTTTTCTATGATTCTCTGAACTAGTTCTTCACTGTACAAACCCCTCTCCTTTAACACGTCGAGCAGGGTTGACTGCACTTCTTGGAAGGTGCCTGCCGTTATCTTTCTTTCAAAAGCCAATGCAAAATATGGTTCAATTCCGCTATTCACATTAGCCAATATGGAAAGTGTGCCAGTGGGCGCTATGGTAGTCACGGCAGCGTTTCTCATGGGTATGCCAAGCTCTTTCCATTTACTTTGATCATAAAACTCAAATACGCCACGTTCCTGGGCAAGTTCTTGGGAAGCCAGGTGAGACTTCTCTTTTAAGAATGCACCCACTTTTCTTGCTTCTTCTAAAGCTTCTTCGGAGTCATATGGTATTCCCAGTAGGGACAAAGCATCAGACCAGCCCATGACACCTAAGCCAATTCTCCTGGCTTTCTTTGCGTATTGTTCTAGTTCCGGTATGGGGTAGTCGTTGGCTTCAATGACATTATCCAAGAAACGCACTGCCAACTTAATAGTACGTTGGAATTTCTCCCAGTCCCACTCATAACCGTTGTCAGTTTTCTTCAACATGTGCTTCAGGTTTATGGAGCCCAAGTTGCAGGAACCATAGGGCGGTAAGGGTTGTTCGCCGCAGGGGTTGGTTGCTTCGATCTGGCCATCATCTAAATAATCCGATTCGTTGATGCGGTCTATGAATATAATACCGGGATCCCCTGTGCGCCAAGCATTTTCTGCTATTTTGTGCATTACTTCGCGAGCACTGAGTTCTCCAACGACCTCTCCTGTGTGAGGAGCAATTAGTTTGAACGGAGTATTTTCCTTGTATGCCTTTATGAATTCTTCTGTGACAGCTACGGAAATATTGAAGTTATGAAGTGGCCCCTGTCCGCTTATATTTTCTTTCTTGGCATCAATAAACTCCAGAATGTCCGGATGGTGCACATTTAGAACTCCCATCTGTGCTCCGCGTCTTTTTCCACCTTGTGCCACCACATCCACCATGACATCATAAATGTGCATGAAAGACACCGGTCCGGAAGACTTTCCACCACTGCTCTTAACTAATGATCCTTTAGGCCTTAGACGGCTGAAAGCATATCCCACACCACCACCGGCTTGCATTATCTTAGCTGCATCCCAGAGGGTCTTAAAAATACCATCAATGCTGTCCTCGATAGGAAGCACTATGCATGCGGACATAAACCTTCTGCCTTTGTATTTTGGGTCCTTAGGTAAACCCGCATGGAATAGGGTGGGTGTATTCGGTAAAAAATCGCGCTTCCACAGTATGTCGAAGAAGTCTTGTTCCACTGAGGTGATCTGATCTGGGGTAGCTCCCCAGACGGTTTCGATTTCTGCTAGCCCGCGGGCTACGCGGTGCATAAGCTGTTCTGGTGTCTCCACAATGTTACCTTCTTCATCTCTGAGAAGATACCTTTGTTCCAGAACTCTTAATGCTGTTTCGCTCCACTCCAATTCCATGGCTTTCTAACCTCCACCCAAAATCTTTTCTAGTTCTTCGTCCAGAATGCTAGTTACTACATTCCCGTCGGCTTTACCTTTTAATTCCTGCATAAGCAAGCCCATGATCTTCCCTCGTTCCTTGATGCTGGTGGGTTGCACCTTTTCTATTTGTCTTTTTACCACTTCTCTAACTTCTTCCTCTGACATCAAAGGCGGTAGGTAAGTCTCTAAAACGGAAAGCTCTGCTTTCTCCTGCTCTAAAAGGTCAGTCCTGCCTGCTTTCTCGTACATCTCAATGGCTTCTTTGCGTTTCTTCACTTCCTGTTTAATGACCTGCAAGACATCTTCGTCCTCTGCCTCTCTCATCTTCTGTACTTCCAAGTTCTTCACGCCAGTCAACACTGACCGTACCACTTCCAATTTCACGTTATTTTTAGACTTCATGGCCTCTTTCAGGTCTTCTTGTAATTCTTTCTTCAGGGACATGATATGTTAGAACGCCTCCTTTTACTGGAGCTGTATTATAATCCTAACACTAATGACAGATCGGGCGGATTGTGAGTTAGACAGCATGAGAAGAGGAGAAATGCGGTGACACATTACCTTTCAGTAGAGGGGCTATTCAAACTTGAAGTCCCACATGACCAACCCTTTTGGGAGGCCATAAAAGCAAAACAAGAATACAGAACACTGGTGGAAAGAGAAGGGGCAGTTGCTATTCACATGGGTGAAGACATTTTGCCCTTGCAGGCACCAGTTAAGAACGATGGTGCACTCAGGCTTGTGAGAAGGGAGACTGTACTGGGGCAGCGCATTGCCGAACGTTCTTCCATGTTCGTGGTGGGTATGGCAGCACATAGGCTGTTTGGTGAGAAGTACATGGAGGTCAAGTATTCCTATGGTTCAGGCATATTCTGCAGCATGGATGAGCCGCTGAAGGACGAAGAGATAAAGGCACTGAAACAGGAAGTGCAAAAACTTATCCAAGAAGATATTCCCATTAACTGGGCTGTTCTAAATGACGGAGACGTAATTCCCAGTTCATTATTTGTCAGGGGTGCAAGCAGCCTGACAAAGTATCACAGTGTTAAACACCAGCTGTTTTACAGCGAGGGGTATGGTGAGGTTTCTTGGCTTCCTCTCTTACCCAGTACGGGCATGATAAAAGGGATAAATCTGGTGAACTATGCTCCGGGTTTCGTAGTAGTACCGGAAGACAGAGAGTTCGAGGAAATACCGAAGCTGTTCCAGGCATTTTTCGAATACGACCAGTGGCTCAAGGTGCTTGGAATAAGCGATGTGGGTGACATAAATGCTTTAGCTCAGGGGCGTGAAATCACTGAGCTTATAAAAGTGGCTGAAGCATTGCATGAGAAAAAGATATCCTACATAGCAGACGAGATTAAGAAGAAAGAGGCGAAGCTCATTCTTGTTGCAGGGCCATCTTCTTCAGGAAAGACCAGTTTTTCTCACAGGCTAGCTGTGCAGCTCAGAGTAAACGGACTAAGACCGATTAACATGGGAACCGACGATTACTTTTTGCCCAGGGAATTGACGCCACGTGACGAAGCTGGCAATTATGATTTTGATTCACTGGACGCTCTGGACTTGGAAGCACTTGTGCAGGACATTAATAGGCTTTTGAACGGTGAAGAAATAGAGGTCAAGAAATATGACTTTGTGCGAGGAGCCAGAATCATCCAGGAGAAAAAACTAAAACTTCCTGAGAACGGTGCGCTCATTTTGGAGGGCATCCATGCGTTGAATCCCCGTACCACTCAGGGCGTACCTGCACACGTGAAGTACAAAGTTTATGTGAGTGCCCTTGCACACCTTAACTTGGATGAAGTAAACCGCACCTACACCACTGACGCCAGGCTTATCCGCCGCATGGTCAGAGACAGTTTCTACAGGGCTTACTTGGCTGAAGAAACACTTAGGCAGTGGCCTCTGGTTCGGCGTGGGGAAGACAAGTACATATTTCCTTACCAACAGGAAGCTGATGCATTCTTTAACAGTGCATTACCTTACGAGTTGCTGGTACTAAAACCATTTGCTGATCCGCTTCTTTCCCAAATTCCTGAAACGGTTAAAGAGTACCCGGACGCATGGAGACTCAAAACATTACTTAGTTACTTTGATATGTGCCCTTCTGCCTATGTTCCCAGCACATCCATATTGCGCGAATTCATAGGTGGCAGTGCCTTTGATGTTTATTAAACTTTGAAAGTGCATGCAGCTGCAATTACTCATGTGTTTCCTCTATAATTGAATTAGAGCCATACGGCACGGTAACATGCCTCGTAGTGAGATTGTTTGCATGTGCATGTTTGGGTATGTGCTTGTGTTTGTGGTTTTTGATGTGAATTGGCTGCATGATTTCTATGCCTGTAAAGGGCATCTAAGGAGGTTGATGGTCATATGATACCTTGGGTGGTGCTTGAAAGACTTTACCTGTACTATTCATATGTGGAATCATTACCACCTGAAATAAGCTGGGTTTCCTCGCAAATGCTTGGTGAAGCATTGGGGATCTCTCCTGATTTAGTGAGAAAGGACATGACCTACTGTGACATAAAAGGTAAGCCACGTCAGGGTTACCCCGTACAAGAGCTTAAGAACTACTTGCGGAAACTGTTGAAGCTGGACGAGGAAGTCAAATCAGTCATTGTGGGAGCAGGCAGATTGGGTTCAGCTTTGGCAAATTATGATGGACTAAGAAAGAACAATATGCGGGTTCTTGCGCTTTTTGATGTGGATCCAGAAAAAGTGGGGAAAAGCTTGGGGGATCTTTCCATACTTCCTCTTGAAGACTTGGAAGGCTTTGTGAAAAAGAACCATGTCCAATGCGGCGTCATAACAGTTCCTGCCCACAGCGCTCAGCAGGTTTGTGACCTATTGGTCAATGCCGGTATAAGAGCTATATGGAATTTTGCGCCAGCGGCACTTAGGGTGCCTCACCATGTTCATCTGCGCAATGAGAACATCGTACAAGGCTTTGTGCTGCTCAGAATAAGGATGTTGGAGGTGAACTGAGGTGGACCGCACAGACATTGCCAGGGAAGGTTTACACGTCGCAGGTGTGCTTGCAGCTCAAAAAATGCTAACAGCTCCTAAGGCGCTGGGACGTGATAGCCTTGATGTGAAACTTATCGAGGACAAAGAAATGTTACATGCTGTTTTGGAAGAAGCTAAGAGGTTTCAAGACAAATGGCCTTTTTACAGCAGAGATGCGAAGACTTTGGAAGATAGAGATTTCGTTTTGCTCGTGGCTTTTGCAGAGGATAAGAAACCTGCAAACTTGAACTGCGGTTTATGCAAAATGGATTGTGACAGTGCCCGTCAGGGAAAGACGTTTTGCGTGTTTTCTGCTTTGGATTTGGGTATTGCTTTGGGTGTGGCTGTAGACGTTTTTAACGACTTCGGTGTGGATAACAGAATTCAGTGGACACTGGGTGAAGCATGCAAGAGTTTGGGGCTGTGCCCTGAGGGGAGCGTAGCAATTGCCATACCCATGCATGTGAGTAGCAAGAATGTGTTCTTTGACAGGTTCTGGTGGGACAGGAAGTGAAAACAAAGAAATGCGAATTTTAGTGACTGGTGATTGGCATCTCGGGGCAGTTACCTGGAGAAGAAAACCTCAGGATAGGACTCCAGAAATACAAACCTGTTTGAACGAAATACTGGATTATCTGAGTCAAGAGCCAGTGGACTTAATTGCTGTTACAGGTGATTTTACCCATTACTGGGTTCCACTGGAGGGTGAGAAACAACGCTGGCTCATGGATTATCTTTACACCTTGTCGGAACATGCACCCGTGGTTGGTGTTCTGGGGAACCACGATTGGCGAGGGTTGGTCAGTTTTGACAAGTTTGCTCGAAGGAAAAATGTTTACATCATGGATAAATTCGATCAACTTGAACTAGAGTTGAACGGTACAAAGGTTTGCATTGTGGCCCTTCCTTACTTTGACGCTAGAAAGGTGATTCAACCTCAGCAGAAACTCTCTGGTAGTAACATGAAAGAAGAAGCAAAGCAGATTGTCCTCAACGATCTTTCTCCTCGTTCTTGTCCATGGGGCGCCAAGTACAAGCTGTTGTTAGCTCACGGCGTGGTTGAGGGTTTGTCCTACTCTGAATTGGGTGGGAACGATGTTCCCATACCTCTTAGTGTTCTGTCACAGTTTGATTTTGCTCTGCTGGGACACATTCATCATGCCCAGAAAATAGTTGACTCTACAACTGGCAGGATTCTGGGGTGTTATCCAGGTGGCGTGGCAAAGCTGGACTTTGGTGAAATGGGAACTAAACAGGGCTACTGGATCGTGGACCTCAGTCCCAGAGGCGCAGACTGTAGGCTAGTTCCATTTTCATCCCAGAAGCTTTTGGAACAAAAAGAAGTTGTAGCGCCAATTACTTCTGAACTGAAGCAAGAAATAATGGCATCAAATAGCTATGTCAAAGTAATCCTCAAAGAAGGTGATCTGGTCGCTGTTCAGAAACTGTATGATTTGGAGCCCGTGGTTATGGTGGAACTTCGGGGTGCTGTTACTGGCGATGGTGAGGGGGCAGAGAAGGAAGGAGAAGGCAAAGCAAGGTTTTCTTCCATGGAAGAAGCATATGCCTTGTATTTAAATGAACAGCAGCTTTCGGAGGAACTGCGAGATGAACTTCTGCGAAAGTTTTCTTCTTATTTGAAAGAAGCTAGGGAGACTACATCATGAAACCCAAAAAACTGGAAGTTTCCAATTTCTTGGGTTTAAAAACGCTTTCACTGGAATTTCCGGAGCAGGGTGTATTTGTCATAACGGGACCCAATGGTTCAGGAAAATCTTCCATTTTGGAAGCCATGTATTTTGCACTTTATGGTAAGACCATGAGGCTTCCAGGTGACGTCAAAAACACTGCCATCATAAACAGAAACGCTCAGCACAGTTCTGATAGTCCGGCAAAGGCAATTGTCAGTTTTACTTTCGTGCAGCAGGGTAAAGAATATCTTGTACGTCGAGAGCTGGAAAGGAATGCTCATAAGAAAGATGAAGTAACTCACAATGCTTGGTTATACGACTTTACCTCTGGATCTGGCAGTGTTCCAGAAACTGGGGTGGTTAAGGTAAACAAGCAAGTTGAAGATATTTTGGGGTTGACCCCTGAGGTTTTTGCGGCTACCATTTTCTTGGGCCAGGGTAAGATAACTGAACTCGTGGAGGCGAAACCTGATAAGAGACGAAAAATATTCGACTCCATCTTGGAAACCCATCATTTGAGCAAGATGCAAGAACTCGTACGTGGAGATCTTAGGGAGCTGCAGACGAAGGTCGCGGACCTGGTTGAACGCAAGGTGATTTTGGAACAAGGGCCCTTCCCCGAAGATTTGGAAAAGGAGCTCCAAGGCGTTGAAGAAGACATGAAAAAGGTCATTGAAAAAGTTCAGGTTTTCGAACAGGCTGCAAAGGAACTGGAGGAGATACAGAGAACGAAAGCGGACATGGAAAAGACTGAAGCTGACATAAAGGCTTTGAGAGAAGAGATGGAAAAGCTCGAGGACAAAGCGGAGCGTGACTCAAAAATAAGATTGGCGAAAGAGCTGAGGTCAAAATATGCTGAACTGGAGAAGTGGCAGGCTCAGCTTGAACAGTTGATTCAGAATGAAGATAAGTTGAAAAGGGAAGCGGCTGACTGGTCTGATAAGGTTAAACAGCTTACGGCGAAAGTCAAACAAATTGAGGAACAGTTGAATAACCTGGAAGACGAAGCGCCTTTGGAAAAAGAAAGAGAAGCTTTGGTTCAGCGTTTGGATAATGTGAGAGCTCTTGAAGTTTCCTTGCAGGAAGCTTGGAATACGCTTGTTCAGTGCCGCCTTGCCAGTGAAGAAATCCTTCAGCTAATATCTGAGAAAAGAAAACTGCAGTCTGAAATTGGTAAATTAGAGCATTTTCTTAGTGTGGTTTTTTCTTCTGAAACCCTCATAGAAGAGTACTACAACGCGAAGCAGAACCTTGAACGGGTTAGTCAGCAAAAACAGGAAGCTCAAAGAGATGTGCTTACCGTGGAGGAATCGTTGGAAGCTTTGAAGGAACGCACGTTCATGCTCAGCAAGGATTACCCGAACTTGGAGCAGGACTTCTTAGTAAGCCGTCTCACGGAACCTCTGCATATTGGTGATACGTGTCCGGTTTGTGGAAACGAGATTACTCAGTTAAGGGAGTCTCCTTTGCCAGAAGATGTATTTGTGGAGTTTGGCAAACTGGAGATGGAGCGTTATCACCTGGAACAGCAGCAAAGAACTGCTAAGGAAAGAATTGTCAAACTGGAGAAAGAAGAATGTGAGCTGCGAGCAGTTCTTCGTGATTGTCAAACACGGGTTAATCCGAAAGTCTTGGAAAAGATGGAAGGCATGAGTTCCTTTGATGCCTTTCAAACGTGGATACGGGCTCAGCGTGAAGCATTTTTGGAACGTTCTCAGCGTCTTGCCCAACTTCAAGAAGAGTTGCACATTAAACGGGATAGGCTTAAAGGTACGCACTGTTTAATTTTGAAGCGTCTATGTGCAAATGAGGAAATAAGGAAAGTCTTAAGACAGGGCCATATGGATAAACAGCTTGCACAAGTGGAGAAGCAGCTCGCCGAGATGGAAAACCGAAAGAAAAACCTGGAGGATCTGATTAAACAGATAAAGCAGGAGCGACAAGATCTCAGTCTCATTTTAGCTAGAGCCCATGTGGAGCTTGAAAAAGGCAAAGAGCGCGAAGTTGAACTCAAAAACAACCTCAGTGAGACTGACCGTCTTAAAGAAGAACTTTCTCGCCAAATGGATGGACTCCTAAGTAAGCTCAAGGAGGAGCTTGCCACTGCCAATCTCAGCTATGAGGATTATCTGCTCTTCAAGAGTGGGCAGGAAAGCGGTGCTGCTGATGAGTTAAGAACCCTGCGGGGTAGTTTAAGTTTGCTTGAAAGAAGGTTGGAGGAGCAGCAGAAGAAATACTTGTCACTGCTGGAAAACCCTGCAGTTCCCAGCGATGATGTGCTCACGCAGCTTCGGCAAGCTAAGGAAGAATATGAACTTCTTTTGGGTGAGCGCGGTCGCATACAAGCTTCCATGGAGCAAGCTTTGGAAAAGCAGGCAGAACTGAAGCAGGTAGAAGCACAGCTTGCCGTTTTGGAAAAGGAGCTAAGTGTTCTGAGTCGTCTTTCGGACGATTTGAAAGCAGATCATTTTCCTGATTTCTACCGTGGCGAAATGATGAATGAAATTGTCTCTTCAGCGTCCAGCCTTCTGTGGGAGATGAGCGGCGGGCAGTTTAATCTGACCTTTGACTCAGACTCTTTCAGGTTTGATGTAGTTTTTGATGATGGCCTAGTGTCGGACATAAGCAACCTGAGTGGTGGCGAGAAAGTATTGGCGGCTTTGTCTCTGGCTTTTGCCATTAGCCAGCACTTTGCAGGGTCTTTGGAGTCCATTTTCTTGGATGAAGGCTTAGCTTGGTTGGATAAAGAGAACAACACAAAGTTGGCACAGTACCTTCAGAACATGGAAGATGGGTCCATTTTGGTGGGCATCGTTACCCATTCTGAGGAGTTTGCCGTAAACTTTCAAAGGAGGCTTTATGTTAATGGGGGGAAGGCTCAGTGGATATGATTTTTAAGCCGGAAACGGTTACCATGTTCAAAATGCTTTCTCTGCACCAGGGCGTGGAACGTTCCTATTACGACAGCGATTTCGCTATGTGGGATAATTTACCGCCATTACCTGAGGACTTTTCAGGTTTAAGTGTGGTTTCGTGCACTCCAGTTTTAGAAGAGGGGCAAGTGCTTGAACGTCTCACAATGGAACAAATGAGTAGGCGCATTGCCATTGTTGATGGGGTGCAGCGGTTGATGATGAGGAAGATTCAAAAAGACGGTAATTGGGTGTACTTGGTCGGTTTAGCAGCAGGAGCCGTGGAAGTTTGGCCTAAGGCTGATTTGCTTCTGCCCACATTAAGAAGAGAACTGATTCTTTTCGTGCCCGAAGGGTCACTGGAACTGCCTTTCGAAGATGAGTATTACGGCATCCCATTTAGATCCGTTCCATACAATCCTCGAGACGAAAGAAGGCCGTTGAATAACATTGTTAGTGAAAAGCGGTCTGCCTTGGAATTGTCTGCTCTGAACCAAGCGGTGACTGAGCTCGGGGGCCAAGGTATTCTGCTCAGGGATGGTCCTCTGAAATTTGGTGACCCTTTGACCAGAGCAAATGGTCCAGTGGGCTTGGTAAAAACCTTGGAGCCTCGTAGTAATGTGGACATATTTACCAGCTTCGTGAAAAAACTTGCCTTTGGCCAAGTAAGTAGTTTACTGGAAATGGAAGACAAAAAGGATCAAGAAGAAACAGGAAAAAGGCGTTATTTTGCGTATTTGAGAATCATGGATGTGGGTGATCCCACTTCCTTAGAGGGTGTGGTGCGCCTTGATTTGGTGGGTCCTGAGGGAAGTGGTGAGGAATTAGCAAGGGTGGTTTTGCTAGCGGCGGAAACAGTTTTTTCTTTATCACGTGTGGGTCCATACGCGCGTTCCCCTTATAACTTAATGACCGTGGAATGGCTGGAAAAGCATTTAAGAGCACTGTTACCAGACCCATCGGTGCTCAGTATTGAGGTGGCCAGGGAGGTGACCAAACTTGGCAGATAACATTGTTGGTATTGTTTCAGGGATTGAAAAGAATACCCCGACGGAGTTTTATGTGAACTTGTTTTCTGAAGATGGCCAAAGTATACGGGTTCGCATCGGTGATGTGGTCAGAGTAAGCGTTTTTTACGACGACCAAGAGGTAATTTATTACGGCACTGTTTACGACATCATTAGCAGGTGGGATAATGATGTGGATTCCGGGTTCAAAGAGAAAGCCGTGTTTGAACAACTGGTTCCCGGTACCAGGTTTTACTTGGCAGCAGTGGCTGTTACCAGAGCTTTCTACAAAGGGCGCGAGGTTTTTGACGAACCACTATCGGTTCCGGCTCCAGGCACGCCGGCTTTCTTGGTAACAGAGCGGGAAGAAGTGGAAAGAGCTTTACGGTTTGATGAGCTTAAAAGAAGAAATTCTCATTTACCCGTGGGGGTCATGATAAATGGGCAGCCCGCCTACATTGATCTGGCTTTCGTGCTTGGTGAAAACGGAGCTCACATCAACATCAGTGGTCAATCCGGAGTAGCTGCGAAGACCAGTTATGCCACGTTTCTCATGGCAGCCATGTTGCAACGCGGTCAGGGGGATGACAGGTACGCCACCGCTCTTCGTGAAGGGCGTTACATTGTTTTCAATATGAAAGGGGAGAGTTTGTTCTTCCTTGACTGCGAGAGCGAGGATTGGCAAAAAGCCGAAGAGGGAGACAGGCAAATGTGGAGTTCCATGTATGAAGCCATGGGGCTCAACCCAAAGTGGAAATTCCCCTTAGAAAGGATACTTTACTGCGGCGTTCCTAAGGGTGTTGGTCTGAAGATGATTGATGAACCAGATATAAAGTCCAGAAGTGATGCAGGTGACAACTTGCGTGTTTACGGTTGGGATTTCATCGATGTTATCCGGTACCATCTTTTGGAGTTGGCTCTGGACCAGGAGGAAATGTCCATGAGTCAAAACATGCAGCTGCTGCTTTTCAGTGTGCAGGAGAAGATGGAGGAACTTTTGGAACGGCTACTTTCTGACGTGGATGCGGCGGTGACAGTTTTTCTTAGGAAAGGCCATGTTGGTAATTCAGGAGGAAAGAGCGATATTTTCCTAAGGGCACTTCAGAATATTCGTTGTGATATTCCCGAAAACTCCTATGAAAGACTTCGCCTCGTGCTTTATGCCTGCAACGAAGGACCTGAGCAGATTCTGGGTAGCTATGGGATTCCCCAGACCGTGGATGAGCTGACGAATTACTTAAGAGGTGCTGTGCTGGGCAACAAGGCTGAAGCTTCTGAAGGTCAAGAAGATGCTCTTAAGGAATGGAGTAAGGCCATCGCTGAAAACGAAGTTGGAACTGCTACTGTGTTTGCATTCATAAGACGCCTTAAACTGGCTAAAAAAGAGGGATTGTCAAAACTGTGGAGGCCTTTTCCTTATACGCTGCAGGGCGAAGTTACTGAAGCTCCCAAATTCAACTACAGCGTGGGTCGTGCATGGGACAGGTCAGGGGGTATCACTGTGATTGATCTGTCAAAACTTCATTCTTCCATGCAGGCGTTTGTAGTGGGGGCGGTTCTAAGGCAGGTGCTGGAAGCGAAGATGGCTAATCCAAAAGCGACGGAGCAACCGGTCTTCATATTCCTTGATGAGCTGAATAAATACGCGCCCAGGGTCGAAGGCGGTGCCATGGTCAAGTTATTCCGCGATGTGGCAGAAAGGGGCAGGTCTTTTGGCGTCATCTTGGTTGGTGCAGAGCAAACTGCATCTCAGGTTGATTTTCGCGTAGTGACCCAAAGTTCCACCACCGTAGTAGGACACCAAAAGGCAGCAGAGCTTAGCCACGATGAGTACAAGCATCTCTTGCCCAGGCAGCGGGAAATGGCTTCTTCTGTTGGACCTGGTGTGGTGTTTGTGGACCAGCCGTTTTTAAGGGTACCTATCATGGTTAAGTTCCCCATGACCATATGGTCCACTAAAGAGACCACGGTTGATACAGGAGGACGAAGACTGGGACACATTCTTGGGTGACAAGGTGAATGTAAAGAAAAAAGAATAATGGAAGAAAACGTGCGAAAACAGGCAAAAAAAGGAGAGTGAAAACACATGAAAGCGGATCTCCATATTGAATTGGTTAAAGAAATACCTGATCCTCAGAAGGTCGGTAATTGGAACGATTTCTTGGAGGGTGCTGAAACTTTCATGACCGGTTTAGAAGCTGAGTACGAGGAGGAGGGCTTGTACTTCAGTGCCGAAATGCGTCTTTATTCGGGAATGGAAGCTGGCGATTTAATCATGGCTTCCACTCTTTATGAAGTGGAGTTGGAAAAGGCCAAAGATTTAGTTCTTGCTTTGGACGCGTGGGCAAGGGAAAATGGGTTCACTTTGGGAGAAGTGTGCCTTGAGTTTCGCAGTGAGCAAGACGTCTCAGCTAAGTTGAATCTGCTCAGGCTACTAGCGGAAAATGGTGTGAAGATGGAAATTGAAAAAGGGAAAGTAGCTTTAGTTTTCACTCCCGGTTCCATGAAGGATTTCCCTTCGCTCCTGACTATGGTGGTTGATGATCTAAGCAAGTAGCAAAACGCTGCAGACGGAAGTTCAACGTAGAGTCGTTCATTAGTTGCTCATGGGTGGATGATAGGCGCTAAGGTGGAGAAATCACTTTGGAGATAATATTGGAAACGCCACGCCCGTCGCTGTCAATGGCGTAAAGCGTTATGTTCATGTTGCTGTTTTTCTCTGCGGGTAGTCGAGTAAACTTGTAACTGAAGGTGCCATTGAAGTCTGTTCTAAGTACCATGATAAGACGATTATCAGACCAAAAAGTAACATAGAAAGCGCCACCCTTGTTGCCCTTTGTTACTTTGCCGCTGAACACTACCCAGTCAGCTTTTATTTCATTTGCTGTGGGATAACTAAGCTGTAGTGACAAGGTCTTTGAGGCCGTAGTGGCTTGTGAAGGTGTTGGAAACCCGTAAGAAAGCGCAGTTGTAGTGCCAGTCGCCGTACCCGGCGTTGTGGTTGTTGTGCAAACTTCTTTAGTCACGGTGACTGTTTCAACGACTCTTTCGGGAACGCAGGTGGAGTTGTTAATGTTTGGCCTGCCAGCGAGAATAAGCAATGCTCCCAAAAAAAGACCAATGGCAAAAAGTAAAACACCTGAAACGTTTTTTCTGTTTTGCGGACGTTCAGGATAATACATGTATTTTATTTTATCAGAATTCTTGTGAATGCGTTGTAAAATTTAGCCATGGAGCGAGTTAGAATGGTTTTGGCAACCGGTAATTTGGGTAAAGTCCATGAAATCTCTCAGCTCATAGGTGACGTTGTGGAGCTAATCCCTTATGAGGGCACGTTACCTGAAGAAACAGGAACCACCTATGCTGAGAATGCATACATAAAAGCAAAAGCTGCTTTTAATAAGTACAATTTGTCTTCATTAGCCGACGATTCAGGCTTAGAGGTAGATTATTTAGCAGGCAAACCTGGCATTCACAGTAACAGGTTCATGGGTCTCAAATCAGATCAAGACAAGTACATGAAGATACTGGAGCTTTTAGAAGGCGTTCCTTGGGAGCAGCGCAAGGCCCGTTTCCGATGTTTGGTTTGTTATGTGGATAAGGGAGGAACTGCTCATTACTTCGAGGGAGTTGCGGAAGGTTACATAGCCACAGAGCCATGTGGAGACGGAGGGTTTGGTTATGACCCTATTTTTTACTACCCTCCGCTTCAGAAAACTTTTGCACAGCTTCCACCACAAATAAAGAATCAGGTTAGTCACAGGAGCCAAGCATTTCTGAAGTTTAAGGAATACTATTTAAGCACAATTGAAAACACAGAAACAATTGCTGAAGGAGGAGGAGAAGATAAACATGAATGAAAGATTGGAAGCACAGTACGATGCCACTGCCGAACTTAAGTGGGCAAAAAAATGGAAGGAAGATAAGGTTTTCCATAGCCAGATTGACGAAAGTAAACCACGTTTTAGCATTGTGATACCTCCTCCGAACGTGACTGGCTCACTGCACATTGGCCATGCCTTGGACTTGTCGCTGCAAGATGCCATCGTTCGTTACAAGAAGATGAACGGCTTCAATGTTTGCTGGGTTCCAGGCACCGATCATGCTGGCATAGCAACTCAAAATGTTGTGGAAAGGGCTCTACTTCAGCAAGGTATTCGTCGTCAAGACCTGGGTCGTGAGGCATTCTTGGAAAAAGTCTGGGAATGGAAAGAGCGTTATGGAAATACTATTTTAGACCAGATAACGCGCTTGGGCTGTGGAGTGGATTGGGATCGTCTGCGTTTTACCATGGATTCTGTATGTGCCAGAGCAGTACGGCGAGCTTTTAAGGAGCTCTTTGATAGAGGTCTCATTTATAAGGGGCACTACATGATAAACTGGTGTCCTCGTTGTGGAACGGCCATATCGGACTTGGAAGTAACGTATGAAGAGGAAGACTCGCATTTGTGGTTCATAAGATATCCCTTTGAAGATCAGAAAGGTTTCATTGTTGTGGCAACGACGCGTCCAGAAACCATGTTAGGTGATACGGCCATAGCAGTTCACCCCGAGGATGAGCGCTATAAGAGCGTTGTGGGTAAGAATGTGATTCTGCCACTGGTTGGAAGAAGAATACCCATCGTTGCCGATGAAAGTGTGGATCCTGAGTTTGGCACTGGTGCAGTTAAAGTTACGCCAGCACATGATCCCACGGACTTTGATATAGGACAAAGACATAACCTGGAGCCGATTCAGGTCATCGGATTGGACGGTTCAATGACTGAGGAAGCTGGCTCCTTCAGCGGTATGGACCGATTTGAGGCTCGCAAGCAGATCGTGCGAAGGCTTGAAGAGCAGGGCTACCTTGAAAAGGTGGAACCCTACAGACATGCCGTGGGCCACTGTCAGCGTTGCCACACCGTGGTAGAACCCATGATTTCTGACCAGTGGTTTGTTAAATTGACAGCCATGGCTGAGAAAGCAAAGCATGTGGTAGAAACAGGCGAGGTACAGATCATTCCAGAACGCTGGGTAAAAGTATATCAAGATTGGATGGACAACATACGTGATTGGTGCATATCCAGGCAAATTTGGTGGGGACACCGTATCCCTGTTTTTACCTGCGAAGAATGTGGACACGTATTTGCCAGTGAAGAAGAGACCGTGGAAAAATGTCCAAAATGCGGTGGTTCTGTGAAGCAAGAGGAGGACGTTTTGGACACGTGGTTTAGCTCTTCCCTGTGGCCATTCGAGGTGTTCGGATGGCCTGAAGAGACCGAGGATTTGAAATATTACTACCCCACATCACTGCTCATAACTGGTTACGATATTTTGTTTTTCTGGGTCGCTCGAATGATTTTCATGGCAACCACATTAACGGAACAAGTTCCTTTTAAGCAGGTGTTTCTGCACGGTCTTGTTTTAGATGAACATGGGCAGAAGATGAGCAAATCAAAGGGAAACACTGTTGACCCCATGGATATGATCGATGAATACAGTGCTGATGCGCTTCGTTATGCTTTAGTATCGGCTATGAGTTTGGGTGGACAGGATGTAAATTTCTCAGAATCCAGAGTGGAGCACGGTAAGAATCTCACAAATAAGATATGGAACTCGGCGCGCTACGTCTTGAGCGTATTGGAAGGAAAGCAGCTGGACACAGCTCCGGAACAGTTTAGCAGAGCTGATCGCTATATACTAAGCAGGTTGGAGCAAACAAAGAAATTTGTTAATGAGTGTTTTGATGCTTACGATTTTGGTTCAGCTCTGAGAGAAATTGAGAGCTTCTACTGGGGCGAATACTGTGATTGGTACATTGAGATGTCAAAGGTGGATCCAAGCTACAGCACCTACTGGACGCTCAAACAGGTTCTGGAACAGTCTTTAAAGTTATTCCATCCTTTCTTGCCTTTTGTGACGCAAGAAATCTGGGATCGAATGGGGCATGAGAGTTACTTGGTTGAAGAGGTTTGGCCAGAGCTAAGTGAGAGTATGATCGACCAGGAAGCCATGGACAGAGTTGCCACAATGAAAGAAGCTGTTAGGGGCCTGAGGAATCTTCGTGCCGAGCTGGGCTTGAAACCCAGTCAAAGAATAACGAACATCTTTTTACAGGGAGAAATGGAGGAGTGGGAAGAGTTTTTCCCCTACATTGAATTCCTTGCACGTGTAGAAGAAATTAAGCACACATCTAAGACGGTACCGAATGCGTACAGCGTGGTCGTAGGTAATACGGTGTTCTTTGTTCCCTTGGAAGGCCTCGTGGATATTGATAAGGAAAGAAAACGATTGCAAAAGCAGCAAGCTGATCTTGAAAGCCGCATAGCTGTTTATGATAAGAGGCTCCAGAATGAGGCGTTCATCAAGAAGGCTCCTCAGGAGGTTGTGGAGAAACAAAGGGAAGAGCGTAAAGCGCTTGAAGAATCACTCAGCAATGTGTTAAAGAGATTGAGTGAATTGGGGGGATGAGTCATGCCTGTGTTGGGCATCATTTCTTGTCATCCGCCTATCATCATTCCTGACATAGGCGGCATGGAAACAAAAAAAGTGCAGAAAACCATTGACGCACTTAAATTGGCTGCGTCGGAGGTGGAGAGATTTGATCCCGAGCTTACGCTAATAATGTCACCTCACGCAGTGGCTCTGAATGGTGAAAAGATACCAGTACAGGTCACAGATAAGTACACAGGTGATTTTGGGGACTTCGGCGCTCCTCAGGTGAACATGCGGTACGACTGTTCTGCTGATGACGCTTATGCTCTGCGAGAATGCGGGGCATCAGCTGTCCGGTATGGACTCATGGATCACGGTTCCATGGTGCCTCTTTACTACTTGAGGCCCAACTCGCCTTTGGTTATCATGGGTTATGCATTCTCGCTACCTACTAACGGTTACATTGCTTTTGGCTCTTGCATGAGACGACTTTTTGAAAACAGAAGGGTTCTCTTCATTGCATCGGGGGATCTTAGCCACAGGCTTCTTCCTGATGCGCCTGCGGGTTATCATCCTGATGCTAAATTGTTCGACTCAAAACTGATTGAAGCAGTTAGAGATTGGTCATTGGATCGCTACTTGCTGCTTGAGGACTTTAGGGATTTGGCTGGTGAGTGCGGTTACTGGTCCATTGCCACACTTTTCGGTTTCATGGGCCCCCAAGCTAAGAGTGACGTGCTCAGCTACGAAGGACCTTTCGGTGTGGGCTATGCTGTGGCAGTGGTGAAAGAATCGGGTGAATGAGCGCCATGTCTGAAGAAAGCCGTCATCCTTATGTGGAGTTAGCTAAGAAAGCTTTGGAAACGTTTGTGCTCACAGGTAACGTCATATTGGCTCCAGCACCTTTGCCAGAACTTTTTAGCCGAAAGGCTGGTTGTTTTGTCACGCTCATGGAAAACGGTGAATTGCGTGGTTGTATTGGAACCATTGAGCCAGTTTATGATAACTTGGCATTGGAAATCATCAACAATGCCATTGCTGCCGGTACTGAGGATCCACGTTTTCCACCTGTGAGTGCTGCAGAGCTTCCCTTTCTGCAGTACACTGTGGAAGTGTTGGGGCCTCTGGAAAAAGTTGATGATCTTTCTGAGCTGGACCCAAAAGTGTACGGTGTAGTTGTGCAGTCCAGTATTAGGCCACTACGTAAAGGAGTGCTTCTTCCTGACATTGAAGGAGTGGACACTGTACAAGATCAAATTAGGATTTGCCGGTTAAAAGCCGGTATAAGTAGCAGTGAACCGGTCATACTCTACAGGTTCCGTACTGAGAAGTTTAGATGAAGCTTTATATTAAAACTAACAAGGGGCTATTCTGTTTAGCTTGTCCCAGGGCTTGCAACCTCAGTCTTGGTAGAGGATATTGCGGTGTTCGTTCTGCGAAGGAAAACGAGTTGTCTTGCGATGTGTGCGAGCTTGTGAGCAGTATAGCAAACGACCCTATTGAGAAGAAACCGGTCTTCCACTGTTTTCCCGGATCAGCAGTTCTATCCGTGGGAACGCTGGGTTGCAACATGCGCTGCATTGGTTGCCAAAACTGGGAGATTGCTCACGCTGATTTGGACAGTTATCACTGGGGCTTACAAAGGATCACACCAAGTGAGCTTGTGGCGTTGGCTGAGCGTGTTAGCGATGGGTTAGCCTGGACTTACAATGAACCCACTGTTTGGGCGGAATACGTGTATGAAGGAGCCCGTTTGGCAAAAGAGCAAGGTCTTTTCACGGTGGTAGTTACCAACGGTTATTATTCAGCGCAAACGTTCAAGTTGTGGGAACCAGTCATTGATGTCTTTCGAATTGATCTCAAGGGTTACACTGATGAAACTTATGGCAAGTTTGCTGCACCTGACGTTAAAGCGCGTGTTATCTTAAGCAATATTGAGAAAGCAGCCTCCTGTGGCAAACATGTAGAGATTGTTACCAATGTGATGCCAGGCATAAATGATGGTGATTTGGAATACATGGCTGATTTTATCAAGAATGTTAATGCGCAAATACCTTGGCACCTCACGAGGTTCTTTCCCCAGTACAAGTTGCAAAACGTGCCCCCCACTCCTGTAAGCTTGTTGGTAAGTGCACGTCAGATGGCTTTGGAAAAGGGGCTCGAGTATGTGTACTTGGGAAATGTGAATGTGCCAGGCATGGAAAATACTGTATGTCCCCATTGTGGTAATCTTTTAATTGAGAGAAAAGGCTTGTCTGTGGTTAAGAGCTACATTGAACAAGGTAGTTGTCCCCGCTGCGGGCATAAAATTTATGGAAGATTTGGAGGTTGAAGGTGAGACGGAAGCCGACTTTACCACTGGTTTGGAGCATTTTGATAGGCTTGTTTCTTGGGACGTATTTGGGTTTCTTGCTTGGGACCTACATTCCTTTTTTTAATCATGCATGGAACTTTCAATTAGGTCCCTTTTCGTTCAATCTGGGCTTCATGAGTGCTCAATTCAGCCTTTCTTTGGGGATTAATGCCATGTCTTTACTGGGCGTGCTGTTCATGCTCTATGTGTATTTAGTGCAGTAAAAACAGGTTGGAAAAATAGGAGGTCATAGTTATGCCAATAGATATTGGGATTGATCTGGGAACTGCAAACAGTTTAGTGGCTGTTAAGGGTAAAGGTATCGTGGTTAGCGAACCTTCCGTAGTTGGTCTTGATCGGGTTACTCACAAAGTTCTCAAAGTGGGTAACGAGGCTTTTGAAATGGCTGGAAAAACGCCTGAGAATATTGTGGTGATCAGACCCCTCAAAAGCGGAGTCATCGCCGACGATTACACCACAGAGATCATGGTGAAGTACCTCATAAGCAAGGCAAAAGCGCATGTGGGATTTTCTGTATTCCCTCAAAGACTTCGTGTGGTCGTCGGTGTGCCCACGGGAGCCACACCCGTGGAGCGAAGAGCCGTGGAGGATGCATGCAGAAACGCCGGTGCCAGAGACGTTTGGGTGGTTCAGGAGCCATTGGCAGCAGCTGTGGGCGCTGGTCTTCCCATTACTGAGCCCAGAGGAAACATGATTGTGGACGTGGGAGGTGGAACCACCGAAGCTGCAGTTATCTCTTTGGGTGGCTTAGTTTCTTGGAAATCAGTTCCAGTGGCAGGAGATGCTTTTACTGAAAGGATTATCGAGTTTGTCAAAAGTGAATACAACTTGTTCATAGGTGAAAGAACTGCTGAAATGATAAAAATAAACATTGGATCCGCATATCCCATGGAAAAGATGCAGATGGAGGTTACAGGTCGCGATTTGCTAACCGGTTTACCTAAGCGTATCTCAATTTCTTCAGATGCGGTGCGAGATGCTCTGAAGGAACTGCTGGGGAGTATTGTGGATGCAGTGAAAGGTACACTGGAGGCCACACCACCTGAACTAATTGCAGACATCATGGAAACGGGTTTTTATCTCACAGGCGGTGGGTCTTTGCTCAAGGGTTTGGACCGACTTCTCAGTGAGCGTACTGGCGTGCCTGTGCACACAGTGGAGGACCCGCTAACTGCGGTAGCTCGTGGTGCTGGTGTCATTGCAGGGAACATGCATCTGCTAAAAGAAATCCTGCAAGCGTGAGGATGGATGAAGGTAAATCTTGCTCGGGTCATAGAATGGACCATAGCGGCATTACTCATTTTGGCTGTGTTTACCACAGTCAGTTGGAATACTTTCTTTAGCTATGCGTCCAAGCCTTTTTTGTGGATAAGAACAGGAGTTTATAAAGTCGGTGAGGCTTTTTCTGATCTTTGGTGGTGGAATACTGAAGGCAAAGTTGTTTACGAAAAGAAACTCATGGAAAATGAAAAATCACTTGTCCAAAGTGTAACAGGCAGCGTCAGGTTTGGCGAAGTAAAGGTAGTTGGTCTCAGGTGGGATCAAAAGCACATTGAACTCATAGCTACTGGTGTTACTCCCCAAGTAGGCGATTTAATTACCACTGATACGGATATTGTGGTAGGTCAAGTCAGTGAAGTTGTGGGTAATGAGTTCGTAATCCGCACCATCTTTGACCAGTCATTTAGCGTACCTGGGCTTATCTCAAGGACGGGTGCTGTGGGCAGGCTTTTTTACAAGGGAGGCCAACTTTCCTTTCAACCCGTGGGTTATGAGGACATATTGCCAGGTGATTACGTAGTTGTGCCCACAGCAACACCTTTACTAGCCGCAGTGGTTACTGATGTCTCCGATAAGCAGTACATAAAAGCGGATCCAGTTCTCGTAGATCTTAGAACCTACGGCTTGAAACTGTGGAGGAAAACATGGTAGAGAGCCTGTTTTTCTTGGTAACGGGTATAATGTTTTTTCCTCCTTTGGTGGTAATGCGAGTCAAGGCTCTTCTGAGTAACTACGGATTCTGGTCTTGGCTCTTGGTGTTCTTTCTTGCTTTAGGGTTTGATGGAGCGTTCATGCACCCGTTTTCCATTTGCACCGTGGGACTTTTGCTTTTAGCGGATATTTTCGGCTGGAGTTGGAAGAAACTGTCTGTTTTCATGTCTATTCTGCTGGTCTTATGGGGATTTCTCATAAACTGGTGGACGCTACTAGTGCTTCCGCTCATTGTGGTGGAGGCTTGGGCAGATGCGGAATAGGGCTTTCTATGTTTTAGCCTTGCTCATAGTGTTCATCACTGGTGGATTTATTTGGCGGCTTCACGTCCTGCAAATTCAAAAATACGATTACTACGCAGTAAGGGAAAAAAACAACTACACACGTTTTGTTACTGAAGAACCAGTCAGAGGACGCATTCTGGATACAAAAGGCAGGGTTCTTGCTTATGATCAGACGGCTTACAACGTAGCAGTGGTGCCCGCTTTGACAAAGAATGCCACACTGACAAAGGAAAACCTACTTAAGCTTGGTGCTAAGGCAGAAGATGTGGAAGCTGCTTTTGAAAGCAGCAAGCTTTATCCGTTTCAGCCCATGATCGTCATACAGGATTTGTCAGAATCTGACCGTCTAAAGGTGCTGGAAGTGGAAAATTATGATCCGGCCGTAAAACTGGTTTTAGGGTCTAAACGTGTTTACCCTTATGGACAGCTGGGTGCTTTCATCACAGGTTATGTGGGAAGAGCCTCAAAGGAAGACCTGCAGCGTGATGCAAACTTGCGGCCTAGTAGTATTGTGGGGAAAATGGCTGCAGAAAAAGTTTTCGACAGCTATTTGAGAGGACAGCCTGGTGTTACAGAGGTTTTGGTTGACGTGAGTGGGCGTGTGGTGAAAGAAAAGTTGGTCTCAACGCCCGTTAAAGGGTATGACGTGTACCTCACTGTTGATATGGATTTACAGAAAGTAGCTTGGGATGCTGTTGCAAGTGAGGTCGGTGGTGTCATAGCTGCCAATCCAAAAGATGGTAGCATCTATGCCTTGGTATCTAAACCCAGTTTCGACCCCAATGTGTTTGTAAAAGGCATTGATAGTGCAACATGGAAAGAATATGAAAAGAACAGCAGTCTGGTGAATAGGATGACCATGTCTCAGATTCCTGCTGGATCCACTTTCAAGGTGGTAACGGGTTTGGCTGGCCTGTATTACCATGCCATAACACCTAGTTTTACCATTAATGACCCTGGTTATCTCCAGCTTGGTTCTGCTCGGGTCTGGAACTATGGCCATAGAAGTTGGGGCAAAGTTGATTTTATCAAAGGGTTGGCGGTGTCAAACAATGTGTATTTCGGAACGGTGGGGTTGCGAACTGGTATTGACAGAATCTATGAGGTAGCAAAAACCTTGGGATTAACCGATTACCCGTGGATTGAGTATGATGCTGTAAGTAAAGGCACGGTTCCAAATCAGCAGTGGAAGAAAGAAGTGATTGGTGAACCTTGGTATCCTGGAGACACCGTAAACACCAGCATTGGACAAGGTTATGTGGCGGTTTCACCTATTCTCATGGCTCAGGTTTATCAGCAGATTATCAATGACGGAGAACTTTACAAATCCAGGTTCCTAAAAGAGGTACGTGACGGGAAAACGGTGGTGTTCAAAGCTGAACCAGAGTCCAGGCCTCAATCCACCATTTATAAAAGCTGGTTTCCCGTAATCAGGGAAGGTTTAGAAGCGGGTGTGGATTGGGGTTTACTCAAGGGGCTAAAATCCGATCTGTATACGGCTGCCGGTAAAAGCGGCACAGCTGAGACCGAGAGGGCAAAGAAGTATCATAAATGGCTCATTGCGTATGCGAACCGTAGTAATCCTGAAATCATGGTGGTTTCGTTAAGGCTGTACACCACAGACACTGAGCCTGTTAAAATTACTAAAACAGTCATGGAGGGTTATTTCCGTGGAAAAGCAGCAGTACGTTAAGTTAACGGGGCTAAGAGAAGGGTATTTGGTGGAATACCAGGGAGATAACCCTGATGAGCTCTCTGGCATATTGGCTAAGTACTTGCAGTCCTATGCTGATTTATTGCAGGGTCATAATCTTTTTGTGAAGTCTGCTTTGAATGAGAAAGACCTAACTGCTGTGGAAAAGCGACTTAATGCTCTGGGTTTCCACACCAGTATTAGGAAATACCAGGAGAGACAGAAAGAATACACAGAAGAAGTTCGTGAAAATGCTGACGAGCCAACTAGCGGGCATCACTTTACAGGTCGCGATGTGAAGAGGAAAAGGGCTCCTCTTACTGGTGAAGTGCTTTTCCGAGTCGTAGCTGGGCCATTAAGAAGCGGAAAAAACATTAGCTTGGTAGATGGGGTGCTTCTGTGGGGCGATCTTCATAAAGATGCCGTAGTTAAGGCTCCCTGTGTTATTGTAATGGGAAAAGCGTCGGGTAAGGTCATTGTTCCTGAAGGCTCCTTTGTGCTTTTGAAGCAGAGCGAAGGAGCATCGGTGCAGGTGGGTGACGTACTTTACGTTGACATTTCATCTCGCACGTGGATACTCATCACAGACGATGATTCCAACGCAGTCGAAGTGTTTTCTGATGAAAAGCAAGTAGGGAGGAGGATGAGTCAATGGCTGGGCAGTGCATTGTAGTAACATCTGGGAAGGGTGGTGTGGGCAAAACCACGATCACAGCCAATGTGGGTTATGCTTTAGCTTCCCTTGGTAAGAAAGTGCTTCTCATTGATGGAGATATTGGACTTAAGAACCTTGACAGCGTTCTGGGTTTGGAACGCAGGGTGGTTTACGATCTATTCGATGTGATAAGCAACAGAGTTGAGCTTGAGGATGCTTTAGTTAAGGATAAAAGGCTACCGGATAACCTGTTCTTGCTGGCAGCGTCTCAGAGTCATTTTAAAGAAGATGTGCCTGAAGAAAAATTCAGTGAAGTTGTGGAAGAGGCAAAGCAATTGTTCGAGTACGTTTTTGTGGACAGTCCTGCGGGTATCGAGCACGGGTTCAGAATTAGCAGTCGCTTTGCAGACAGGGCGGTGGTTGTAACTGTACCCGAGGTTCCCAGCATTCGTGACGTGGACCGAGTTGTTGGCCTTTTGGAAAATTACCGAGTATCTGTGGACGGTGTGGTAGTGAACAGGTTAAACCAAGCCTTGGTACGGCAGGGGAACATGCTTTCTCCACAGGATATCCTTGACCTGTTGGAGATACCGCTCCTTGGTGTAGTACCTGAGGACACACTCATCGTTCAGGCTGTGAACCAGGGAGATCCGCTGGTTTACAAGTACCCAAGCTCAGCGGTGGCACGTGCTTACATGAATATTGCTCACAAACTGCTGGACCCAGAATACGTTCCACAACAGGAATCCAGAAAATCCAAGGGATTCTGGTCTTTATTTGGTTTTCTCAGGGGTGAGGGCTAATGTCTTGGTTTAGCGATCTATTTGGCAAGCGTACAAAGAATGATGCGAAGCAGCGCCTTGAAGTCATGCTCATACATGACCGTGGCATATTTGACAATGCTGATCTGGAGCAAATGGAAAAGGAAATCTTGGCTGTGGTAAAACGTTATGCTGACATTGAAACCGGAGCGGCCGAAATTTGTACTGATAAGTTGGACAACGGTAGATTGCTACTTAGCATACGTGTTCCTGTTAGAGGCCAAAAGAGTAGACGGTGAAGATCAGGTTTGTCTTTGGATTAATCTGTGTTATTAGCGCTGTTGCGCTGGTTTTGTTTGGTTTGGTGGGTATTTCTGCGGCAACCCAACCTGGTTACGAATTTAGCACCTTCATGACGGACTATGTGAAAACGCAGTTGATTGCTTTTACAGCAGGACTTTTGGTGGGCTTGGTCATTCTTTACGTGGGATTTGCCTATGTCTTAAAAGTTGCTCCTTATTTGACTGCTTTAACCGTAGTCCTTCTATTGGTAACTTTGGTTCTTGGCGAAGAAGCTTACGGTGCCCAAAGATGGATATCTCTTGGGTCATTCCAGTTCCAGCCTTCAGAGCTTGCAAAACTATCTTTACCGTTGCTAATGGTTTGGATAAGCGGCCGCCTTAGCGGTATTAAGAAGTGGACTGTGAGTGTAATTGCTGCCATGTTTTACATTGCACTGGTGCTGATTCAGCCGGATTTGGGAACCAGCATCGTCTTGATGGTGGAGTTTGTGTCTTACCTCATCATTGAAGGTGTGAACTGGGGAGTTCTTCTTTCTGGAGCTTACGCAGTTATTCTTGCCTTTCCCACACTTTGGGAAAAAGGGCTAAAGGATTACCAAAAGCGTCGTTTGCTGAGTTTTTTGAATCCCTTTGATGACCCCTCTGGCTCCGGTTACAACCTTATTCAAGCGTGGACTGCCATTGGAAGTGGTGGCTTAAAGGGTAAAGGCTTAAATGATGCCTATTTTCTTTACTACGGGTATCTCCCTGTGGACCATGCAGATTTCATCTTTGCAACCATATCCTATGTCCTTGGTTTCTGGGGCGCAGTGAGTCTGTTGGCGCTCATATGTTCTTTTGTCCTGGGTGGAGTGGGGTTTGCCTTCTTTGTCCCCGATGATCAGCAAAAAAAGTTTTGCTTCATGACACTGTGTGCTTGGCTTGTCCAGTTTGGCATTAACATTGGAATGAACCTGGGTTTAATGCCCATAACTGGTATTCCATTGCCTTTCATAAGTTATGGTGGATCTGCTCTTCTCATGAACATGGTTATGCTTTTTACGTTTCTTTCTTACAGGCCCGAGCCTGAGACCCATTAGGGTCCCAGGATTACCTCAGCAGATCCAGCTTCCACACTGCGGCTCAAACTTTCGCTTATGAGATCCACGTTTATGTTGTTTATGTACTGAATTTCGCTTTGTGGGTCCCAGATGCAGTTCCGAGTAAGGAACCTGTCGGCAAGAAGGAGAGAAATACTGGAAGTGGACTCCAAACTCATGGTATATGCACCCACAGTGAACCTTTTAAATCTATCCAGTTCTTCGTGGGTTAGTTTTCCTTGGTTCAACCTTTCTAGTTCCTCCTGGATTATGATTTTCGCTCTGTCTAAGCCCTTTGGTTTTAGATCACAGGAGAAAACAAGTGCACCTGCTACCGAAGTTGCCTCTACTGAGGAGTAAACAGAATAGCTAAGGCCTTCTTCCTCCCTTATTCGCAGAAACAGCTGGCTGAAACTGGACCCACCAAGAATATTTGATATGAGCTGGTAAACAAAAATGTCGTCTTTTGCTGCTTCACAAGCTTGTAAAGCAAGCCTGTAATAGGTCTGCTGAGTGTCTTCCTTTATTCTTGAGGTGCCTGGATTAAAGTTAGGTTTTTCCATTTCCCTCAAGGGATCAATCAAAGTGGCAGGAATTTCCACATTTTTAAGGAAGTCCTCCAGTACCCTTTTGTCCAACGGGCCCGCCATTGCAACGCAGGGTTTTTGGTTGATCAATTTTTCCCAAAAACTCCATAGTTTTCCCCTGGTGGCGTTTTCAATATCTTTGCGCCTACCAATAACGTCTTCACCCAGACGATGGCCATTCCACATGAGCTTTTGCAAGTGTGAGTAGGCCCTTTCCTCTGGCTGATCTTGAGCCATCTGGATTTCACTAATAACGACCTGTTTTTCAATAGACAAAGAAGTTTCTTCTAATAAAGGCTCGTAAGCCAAGCTGAACATGGCTTTTATAGCGTTTTGCCAGTAACTAGCCGGTACTGTTGCTGTTAGATAGATGGCATCGTAGGTGGTAAAACCGTTGTAGCGGCCACCCACGCCTTCTATTTCCATGGCTAAATCTTTGCTTGTCGGGTAGCTGCGCGTTCCCCTAAAAAGCATGTGTTCCAACAGGTGAGCATATCCGTATTGGTCTTCTTCTTCAACCATGGCACCACCTGGTATGGCCATGGTTATGGAAAACACGCTGGTATCTCTTTTTGCGTAAAGCGATGGAAACTCCGTGCTGAGCACTTCAATATTCATTTCTTACCTCCTTCGAGTGATCTGCTAAATTTGGGTACTAAGAGTTCTACAGAAGTTCATCAGTTTTCTTAAGTCTTTCTTCAAGTTCTGCTTTTGAAGGGCGCTCCACGTTTATTACTACGTAACGAGTATAGGCCACAGGGGTATCCACCTCAATCACATCTTCGACCTTCACCGAATCTGATTGTTTAGCTACTTTTCCATTCAATCTCACATAGCCTGCCTGGATTATTTTTTGTGCCAAAGTGCGCCGCTTGATGATACCGCTTTCTTTCAGAAACTTATCCAACCTCATTCTTTGATTTTTCCCATAAAGTTTCTATGTCACTTTCCCCTTCATGCTCCGTCACGTATTTTAGACGCTTCTGGAACTTTCTGCTACTGTGAAGAAGAGCGTCTTCAGGATCCACGTTAAGTAGCCTTGCCAAATTAACTACCGTAAACAGGAGATCGCCCACCTCTTCCTTTAGCTTGTCAGGCTCTTTACTTTCATATGCAGAGCTAAGTTCTTCAAATTCTTCTTCAAGTTTGTCTCTTAATTCCATGGGATTTTCCCAATCTAAACCATGGTGGTGGGCTTCATCCTGCAAACGAAGCGCCCAGACAAAAACATTTGCTGGAACAGTTTCCTCCGCGTTGTTTTTTCCTTTGCGTTCCTGCCACTTGCTTAGGACAGTGGCAGCGTCTGAATCATGATCTGATGCGAACACATGAGGATGCCTCAAGATTGCTTTCTCTGAGGCTTTGTTAAAAACATCAACCAATTTGAAGGCGGCATTTTCCTCTGCTATGACGCTGTGAAGCAGTAGATGAAGCCATAAGTCTCCCAGTTCTTCAGCGTAATTATCCGTGTCTTCCTTTGTAATAGCTTCCATGAGCTCACTAAGTTCTTCACGGCTCAGGGTAACCAATTGATAGGGAGTGACTTCCCTATCCCAGGGACACTTTTCCCTTAGGGTTTCAACCACTTTCTTGAAACGCATGAACTGATAACCCACCGCGTCAGGCAGTGAATACTGCTCACCAATGTTTTCAAAAGAAGGTGGTTCTGACAACCTAAAAATACTCTGCAGCTCCAAGGCGGCCCTTTGGGATGTATAACCCAAGCTTTGTAGGAATAGATTGGAAAAAAGCAGGGCGTCTTCCAGTTTACTCGTGATTACCACAGTTGTGTCTTCGTTGGTCAGCAGACTTTTCCAGACATCCTCTAGAACTTGCTGCCAGTCGTTTATGACTGCTGGCAGTCGTATATGACCACGCTCTTGTTGGCAAGGCGTGTCTGTATCAACACACACATCCAAACCTTTTACAACCTTGTACCGCTCCATATTAACATCTTACACCAGTGCGAGAATCTTGGTATAATTCTATTTATGTTATATTAACTGAAAGTTAAAAGGGGAGGGGTGAGTGTGCTCGAGTTTTTTGCAGTTGCAGTACTTTTACTGCTAACGGTCATCGTTAACGCTCGTTGGATTCTGGGCATAAAAGTGGAAAACACTTTGGCTGCGCAAATCAGTGGCCACATCCACGATGGAGCTAAGGCGTTCCTATCCAGTGAATACAAGGTCATGTTCCCGTGGATCGGCATTCTCTTTGTCGTACTTGCCTTACTTACGGGTTTTAAGTCGGCGATCGCTTTCTTGGCCGGTGCGCTGTTTTCCATTGCAGCTGGGTACATTGGGATGCAGATTGCCACACTGGCAAATGTGCGTACTACCGAAGCCGCTAGGAAAGGTAGTGGAGATGCTCTTGCTGTTGCTTTTTCTGCCGGATCTGTCATGGGTATGACCGTGGTTGCCTTCGGTTTGCTCGGTCTGGGGCTTGTGGTTTTTATCTTCGGCGGTTTCGAAAAGGCAGGAAACATTGTCAGTAGTTTTAGTTTGGGAGCTTCATTTGTTGCGCTTTTTGCCCGTGTGGGCGGAGGCATTTTCACCAAAGCTGCTGACGTTGGTGCAGACCTGGTTGGGAAGGTGGAAGCCAACATACCCGAAGATGATCCACGAAACCCTGCAGTCATAGCTGACAACGTGGGTGACAACGTAGGTGACGTAGCCGGTATGGGAGCTGACCTGTATGAGTCCTATGTGGGTTCCATTGTTGCTTGTATTGTTTTGGCTTTAGCTGAACAAAACATGGTTGGCTTGAGTTTTGTTTTGTGGGCAGTGGCTTTGGGTGCCCTTTCTTCCTGGTTTACCATATTGCTTGTCAGAGGAATCTCCTCTCGCTCCCGCATGGAGCCTGCGAATGTGTTTAGGATGGGAAGCGTGCTGGTGACACTCCTGGCTGTGGTTTCTGTCTGCCTTATTCCGCTTTGGACAAGTGCAAGCTGGTCTTATGTTGTGTCAACAGTGGCAGGCATGATTGTGGGCATCGCCATTGGTTTTATAACTGATTACTACACCATGGGCGAGCCCATAAAGGAAATAGCGAAAGCAAGTGAGACTGGAGCAGCCACAAACATTCTTTCGGGTATGGCAATTGCCATGCAGTCCACCTTTTTCCCTGTCATACTGGTGGGGTTGGCCACCATCATTTCTTACTATAGTGCTGGGCTGTTTGGAATTGCCTTGGCTGGAGTAGGTATGCTTTGCACTTTGGCATATTCACTGTCAGTGGATGCTTATGGACCTGTGGCAGACAATGCTGGTGGCATAGCTGAAATGGCTCATTTCTCACCTCAAGTACGTGAGGTTACTGACGGACTAGATGCTTTGGGTAACGCGACGGCTGCCATGGGGAAGGGTTTTGCCATTGCTTCGGCTGCGCTAACGGCTTTGGCCTTATTTGCGGCATTCAACAGCGCTGTTGGGCTACAAGCACTGGATGTTTCAGATCCCAAAGTGCTCACAGGAGTCATGGTGGGAGCAGCTTCACCGTTCCTGTTCTCTTCCATTGTCATCAATGCTGTGTCCAGGACTGCTTTTGTCATTGTGAAAGAGGTCAGACGTCAGTTTAAAGAGATACCTGGTTTGCTATCAGGCCAAGCCGACCCCGACTACGTGGTATGCGTGGGTATTAGCACGCAACATGCCTTGAAGAACATGGTGGTACCTGCTCTATTGGCTCTGATTCTGCCTCTGGCTTCTTACTTCTTGCTAGGAGTCGAAGGCGTGGGCGGTGTACTCATCGGGCAGACAGTGAGTGGATTTGTTATGGCAGTTTACATGGCGAATGCAGGTGGAGCCTGGGATAATGCGAAAAAGCTTATCGAAGGTGGTTTTTTGGGTGGAAAGGGTTCTGAGGCGCACCATGCCGCAGTCATCGGTGACACGGTTGGTGATCCATTGAAGGACACAGCTGGCCCCTCCATTAACATACTGATGAAGTTGAGTACGGTGGTGTCTCTCATACTCATACCCATTTTTGTGGAAATGGGCTTACCGGTGCTCATCGATCTATTTTCAAAATAACAATAATAACAATAATAAAAAAGAGGCGAGAGGGACTGTACAGTTCATCACACTCACAATACCCTCTCGCCTTTTTGTTTTTATTTTCTAAAGTGGCAACTTTGAGTAGACGGTAAGCCGAGTTCTGTTCTCACCCGACCCATGTTGCCTTATGGGCCCAGGTAAGTGGCAACCATTTATCTTGGCTTGCTGTTGCCAGCAAGCTCCAGCGGCCTACCCGCCAGCTCGCCGAGCAGGGTCACAGCTGGCTGCTTGGCCTTGCTCCGGATGGGGTTTACCGTGCCAGCACTGTTACCAGCGCTGCGGTGGGCTCTTACCCCACCTTTTCACCCTTACCTGGCGAATGACTTAGCCAGGCGGTCTATTTTCTGTGGCACTGTCCTTGAGGTCGCCCTCACTGGGTGTTACCCAGCATCCTGCTCTGTGGAGCTCGGACTTTCCTCAACCTTTTGGTTGCGGTTGCCTCGTCTACTCTTTATATATTCTACCATGCTTGTCCAGTGGGACTCAATATCGTAATATTCCCTGGCTCTTTGAGTGAAAATGTGTACTACGATGTCGCCTATGTCCACGAGCACCCAATCACCTGGGTTGTAACCTTCGACTCGGTAAGTGATGTGCTTGCTATCAAGTAGTTCTTCCAATGAATCAGCCAGTGATTGACTGTGAGTGAGGGAGTTAGCAGTGCAAATAATGAAGTAATCTGCAACGCTATCCAGGGAGCTAATGTCAATGATCTTTATGTTTTCAGCCTTTTTCTCATCGAGAAGTTTCTCAATGGCTTCCACATCTTGATCCAACGTTTGTTCACCTCCTTTCGCTCTTTCATTTATTTGCATTCATGGATAATAAATGTGATTTTCGTGAATGTATGTTTCTACTGCTTTTGGCACCAGGTACGTTATGGGTTTTCCCTGGCTTGCCCTTTGCCTAATGTATGTGGAAGAGATGTTTATGGGTGTCGCGTCTGTAAAGATGGCTTCTGCATCAGGTCTGGTTACCGCAATTGGTCTGCGTGGGATTACGACGAAAATAGCATTTTCAACGAGTAGGTCATATCTGCGCCAGTTGTGCAACTCTTCCCACTCATCGCTGCCTATTATGAAATACGGTTTTTCGCCCAGTACATGTCTAACGGACAAAATGGTTTCGTAGGAGTAAATGGGCCTGGCTTCTTTCTCTAACTCCATGACCATGAACCTTGGCTCTTCAGCCAAAGCGAGCTCGAGCATTCTAACACGGTGGTAATAGGGCACTTTGGGGCTGTCTTTATGAGGAGGGACATGCGTGGGAACAAACCAAACTCTGTCCAGACTAGCAGCTTCCATGGCCAGGTGTGCCATGAACAGGTGACCTATGTGAATAGGATCAAAAACACCTGCAAGAAGGCCGGTCCTAAAGTATTTCGAAGGCTTTATCATGTATGACTACGGTGTCTCCTTCTTTCGCACCCATTTGCCTCAATATTTCCTCGAGTTTCTTTCGCCTTATCTCTCTTTGAACATATTGAAAATCCCAAGGCTGGGTAGTATCGTATCTGGATATGTAGCGAGCCCATTTACCTTCAACTATCCAGTATTCATCCTCCTTGCGAATGGTAAAATCGTCGGGCAAGGGTGGAAGTTCCATTGTTATGGGCTCTGCTACGGGTTCTTCCAGCACCAACATGGGCGCTATGAGCTCGAAGAAAACATTCACCAGTTCATCAGTTCCCTCGCCGGTGGCTGCACTGGTAAAGACAATATGCGGTTCTTTTTGGCTAAATTGGGCTCTGAGCTCGTCAATTCGTTCTGGCTGTAGCAGATCGATTTTGTTAAGCACCAAAACTCGTGGTTTCTCAAGTAATTTAGGGTTGTAAGCTTGAAGTTCATTAATAATCGTTTCATAGGCTTGCATAGGCTCGTAACCATCAATTGCAGCTGCGTCAATAACCACAGCGAGAACTTTGGTTCGCTCAACATGCCGCAAGAAAGTTAAACCCAATCCTTTTCCTTCGTGAGCTCCTTCTATGAGACCTGGGACGTCGCTTACCACGAAGGAGTGTTCACCTTTCTTAACAATTCCCAATACTGGTGACCGCGTGGTGAAGGGGTAGGGGGCTATTTCTGGTTTCGCCTTGCTTATGACTGATATGAGTGAAGATTTACCAGCGTTCGGCAACCCAACGAGCCCCACATGAGCTACCAGTTTCAGTTCCAAACGAAGTCTTCTTGTTTCGCCTTCACGACCCAATTCTCTGAAACGCGGTGCTCGCCTGGTAGCGGTAGCCATGCGTGCATTGCCTTTACCACCTTTACCGCCTCTGGCTACCAGCAGTTTCATTCCTGGTTTGTCCATGTCTACCACGGTTTGAGTTTCCAAGTCGGCAACTATGACGCCCACTGGTATGCGTATGAGCAGATCTTTTCCGTCCTTACCAAACTGCTTTTGAGATCGACCCGGCTCACCATCTCCAGCCCTGAATTCCTTCTGGTACTTGAAATCGTACAGTGTGAGCAGGGCAGGGTCCGTTATCAGGTACACATCGCCGCCTTTTCCACCGTCACCGCCATCGGGTCCACCTTTTTCAATGAATTTCTCACGACGAAAAGAGGCGGCTCCGTCGCCGCCCTTTCCACCGTAAACAATGATTTCAGCAGTGTCAATGAATATCATTACTGTTCTTCGTTAGGAATCACGCTGACGAATTTCTTTCCGCCCTTTTTCTCAAATTGAACTACGCCTTCAACCAGCGCGAACAGAGTAAAGTCTTTTCCTTGGCCCACATTTTTCCCAGGCCAAAAGCGATTTCCTCTCTGCCTAACGATGATGCTTCCAGGTTTTACCTTTTCTCCGCCGTAAGCTTTTACACCTAAGTACTGCGGGTTAGAATCTTTGCCGTTTCTTGAGGAGCCTCCGCCCTTATGATGTGCCATGTTCTCTTATCCCTCCGTTAATACAGGTGTTTTAACGTTTTTAACACGCAAAATGGTGTAACGTATCCTGTGAGATTTTTTCCTGTGGTAATTCGCTTTAGCCTTGAAGCGCCGCACCTTTATCTTTTTTGTCCTGATCTGCTTCACAGGTTCAAACTCTACCTCAGCACCTTCCACAAAAGGTGTTCCCACGACAACGTTTTGTTCGTCTTTAACCATGAGGACTTTTACTTCCTCCGGCTTAACTTCGTCCCAGCCAGGCACTAGTATGGTTGAGTTTTCTTTCACTTTGTACTGTTTTCCTCTAACTTGTAGTAAAGCGTACATGCTCGTCAGGTCCTCCTTTTTATATTTTGGCGGAGGGGGTGGGACTCGAACCCACAAGGCCCTTCCGGGCCGCCGGATTTCAAGTCCGGTGCCTTACCAATTAGACTACCCCTCCATCATATGGTCATCAAAGTGTTTAATTACAGCAACATATATATTAGCATAGATAAAGGCACAACTGCAACCCGCTAACTGTTACCTGCAGCTGCTCTCTTCTGCTCCCAAGGTAAAAGGGTTTTATTCTCGGTTCCTGCCATGAGGCGGCGTATGTTTTCACGGTGGCGCCATGTGATGAACACTGCCAGGAATAGAAGTGCCCAGGGGAAAAACGGTAGCACAGCCCATCCGTAGATGAATACCACCCATATTCCGAGTATGGATCCCAAGGAAACCCACCGAGTTGGTAAGAAAGTCACCAGCCACACTACGATGAACATGAAGACAAATCTGATATCAAATCCAAGCAAAGCTCCTAAGGTGGTAGCTACGCCTTTTCCTCCTTTGAACCTGAGGAAAACTGAAAAACAATGACCAATTATGGGGGCTAAGAACAGCAACCACTGCTGGAAAGGGGTCAATCCTTGGAAATAATGGAAAGCCAGGTACGAAGGTATAAAACCCTTTGATAAATCCAGAAGAAGGGTTACAGCTCCGAAGGTCACGCCCAGTACTCTGTAGACATTTGTGGTACCAATGTTTCCAGACCCGACCTTGGTAATATCTACTCCCTTTGTTAACGCGATCAAATAACCAAAGGGAAGCGCGCCGTATAGATAGGCCACTATCAAGCTTAAGATGTAGTAGTAATTCACTTTACACCTCCTCTTGTCTAATATTATTCTTCTTACTGCCACTATGTTTTCCAGGCGATGCACACAAATACGCTCTGGTAAAACGGATTCTTTTTATTAACATGCTTTGCTGCTCCTCACCCTATAATATTAGATGCTTCCTAGCTGCATTATGTTACACTTTACCATAAAAGAAATTAGTAAAAAACTAAGACAGTGAGGCGATGACCATGGTAAAGAAAAACGGCAATAAACTTGCTTTCTTTTTACTGCTGGCAGTCTTACTTAGTGTGGCGCCAGCGCTCAGTTACAGCAATCACACGCTGGAACTATTTCCAAATAGCTCCACAGCAATTCTTGATGGTAAGAGTTATAAACTGACAGCATCACCGGTTTTGGTGCAGGGGCGGTTGTTAGTTCCCGTCAGAGACATCTCAGAGCTCATGGGAGTTGAAGTTAGATGGGACAACCAAGCTAGAAAAGCGATCGTGACTTTCCCGTATGTTCCAGATCTGGTTTCGGAAAACCAAACACTAAGAGATAACCTGCAAGACAGTTTGTCGTATCTACAGGTCTTAAACGATCCGCAAATGCAAGCTTTGGTGACTACCATAAAGACCATAAAAGAAGAGTATCTTTATCCAGAGAAGACCTCCACCATAGCTTACGCTGCCGCTAAGAGTGCAGTGGACAGTTTGCAAGATCCTTATTCCAACTTTTATGATCCAAGCGAAGCCAAGCAGATATTGGAAGCGTTGCAGGGAGCGTTCGTTGGTATTGGCGTCTACTTGCAAGAATCCTCCAATGGTGTGGTGGTTGTTAAAGTAGTTCCCGGATCTCCGGCTCAGAAGGCAGGTTTGCAAGCTGGTGATGTCATTGTGAAAGTTGACGATGTGGATGTCTCATCAGTACCTTTAGACGTAATAAGCACTCTTTTGAAGGGCGACGATGGGACTTTTGTCAAGGTCACAGTGAGAAGGGCTGATAAAACTCTGACATCTACTGTGCAAAGACGACGCATAGTGGCTCCCACAGTGTCGTTGAACATGAACACTACCACGGTTGCGGTGGTGCAGATTGACCAATTCACAGACTCCACTCCCAGTGAACTTAGGCAAGCCATGAGCATGGTAAAAGCTCCCAAGCTTATCTTGGATCTAAGAGGCAACCCCGGTGGATTGGTGGAGTCGCTAGTGGATATTGCTGGTATGTTCATGGGACCCAAACCAGTATTCATGTACCGCGATAATGAACAAACCACTGTTATATCCACCAAGACACCGCAGATTTATACGGGTAAGATTTATGTTTTGGTGGACAGGTATTCTGCCAGTGCAGCGGAAATGTTGGCTGGAGCGTTGCAGGACAATAAAAGAGCCACCATTGTTGGAGAGAGAACCTTTGGCAAGGGAGTGGGACAGACACTTTTCGATCTTGACGACGGTTCTCTGCTGTATCTGACCACTTTTGAGTTCCGCACGCCTGCTGGCAAGATCATAAATAATTATGGAATTGATCCGGACATCAAAGTGGACCCAGCTACAGCTTTGGAATACGTGCTCCGCCTTCCGTGAAATGGGCTATATAATTAAACTTACGAGGTGCATATAGTCACAGTCACGCACCCGGTGAAAGGGAGGTGTAGCACTTATGAGAAAGACTCTGACGTTGTTGCTTGTGGTGGGGTTAGTCTTATTGGGATGTTCTTCGCAGAAGTCTGCTAATACTTTGGTGGTGGGCACGGCAGCCGACTTTGCGCCTTTGGAGTTTATTGATGAAAATGGCAACTTTGCGGGGTTTGATATTGACCTCATGAATGCCATCGCCGAGAAAATTGGCTATAAAGTGAAGTGGGAGAATGCCGATTTTGCTGGTTTAGTGGCCTCTTTGCAGACCGGTAAATATGACGCTGTCATCTCTGGAATGACCATTACTGCTTCAAGGCAGGAAGAAGTCGATTTTTCCAGACTCTACTTTAGATCTGATCAAGCCGTGGTAGTGCAGGAGAGTAACACCAGCATTTTGAGCAGGGAAGACCTTGCTGACAAGAAAATAGGAGTTCAGCTGGGTACCACAGGGGAGTTACTGGCTCGTGAGCTGGTTTCTGACAAAGGCAATGTATACACCTATGACAGTCCTGACCAAGCGTTCCTGGACTTAAATACGGGACGTTTGGACGCTGTTGTTAATGATTTGCCTGTTAGTGGCTACTTCTTGGTAAGGAATCAAAATTTACCACTCAAGATTGCATTTACCATCGAAACAGAGGAATACTACGGCATCGCCATGAAGAAGGGTAACACGGAACTCGCTGAGAAAATCAATAATGCTCTTGTAGAGCTGAAACAGGAAGGCAAGTACGCGGAGATATACCAAAAGTGGTTTGAAACAGAGCCGCCTGCTGACATTCCGTAATAAATATGTTGTTCTTTTACTGTAGAACGCAGGAGTGTGAAGTCTTCAACTAAGAAAGCTAACAAGAAAAGAGGGTGCTTATGGACTTTCGGTGGGAGTTGTTAGTTACCATTTTTCCCATATTGTGGTCGGGCTTCTTAACCACGTTGGGGCTGACTTTGTCTTCACTTCTGGTTGGATTGGTGCTGGGTCTAATCCTTGCTCTTATGAAAATCTCCACAAACTGGATATTTAAAGCCATTTCCATTGCTTACATTGAATTGGTCAGAGGAACACCCGCACTGATGCAGATAATGTTGGTTTATTTTGGTTTACCGGCTTTAGGTCTGAATATTGACCGCTTGACTGCCGCCGTTGTAGCTCTTGGGTTGAATAGCGCTGCGTACTCAGGTGAGATTTTCAGGGCAGGGATTGAATCCATTGATAAAGGGCAGATGGAAGCTGCTAGAGCTATTGGCATGACTGGCAGTATGGCGATGAGGCTCATCATATTGCCTCAGGCTTTTCGTATGGTTTAGTTAACGAGTTTGTGGCTCTTCTCAAAGACACGTCATTGGTTTCAGTGATCGGCGTCGCTGATCTTATGCTAAGGAGCAGGAACATGATTTCATACACTGCTAACGTGTTCACACCACTATTAGGTGCCTCAATTCTGTATTTACTAGCTACCATACCAGGGTCTCAGCTTTCCGCTTATTTGGAGAGGAGGTTCAAGTTCTGAACATGACACCCATATTGGAAGCAAAGGATATTGTGAAGCGCTTTGGTAAGCATGAGGTTCTAAAAGGGATAAGTTTAGCAATCCACCCTAAGGAAATTGTTGTCATCATGGGACCTTCAGGTGGAGGTAAAACCACGTTGCTTAGGACGTTGAACCTGCTTGAAGAACCTTCATCGGGTGAGATCTACTTCAAAGGGAAAAGGATTGACCCTAAAAGTCATGATGCTAATGAACTTAGAAAAAGGGTGGGTATGGTTTTCCAGCTTTTTAACTTGTTCAATCACTTAAACGTGCTTCAAAATGTGACCATTGGGCCCATAAGGGTTTTAGGCAAATCTCCTCAGGAAGCCGAGGCACAAGCCATGGAGATTCTGCGCCGTGTGGGATTGGCTGAGAAAGCGAAAGCCTTGCCTTCGTCTTTATCGGGTGGGCAGAAACAAAGGGTTGCCATTGCCAGAGCATTGGCTATGGGACCGGACGTCATTTTGTTCGATGAGCCCACTTCTGCGTTGGATCCCGAGTACACCAAAGAGGTCTTAGACGTAATGAAGGAACTGGCTGAAGAAGGTATGACCATGGTGGTGGCAACGCATGAGATGGGTTTTGCCAGGGAAGTCGGTACGCGTATCATCTTTCTTGAAGATGGCCGGGTAATTGAAGATACTGATGCGCATAAATTTTTTGTTGAAGGACCACAAACAGACCGGGCCAAGATATTTCTTTCAAAGATCTTAAAGGCATAACGCATTCTTTAAGCGCATGTTATAATGATCTTGTCCTACGATTAAGCAAGGAGGTAGACTAGCATGGAACCTAAAGACTTTATCAGCAAAAGGGGTGCAAGTTTAAAACCGTCCGCCATTAGAGAAATATTTAAGTATTCAGGTGATCCAAGTTTCATTTCCTTTGCTGGCGGCTATCCCGATCCTGATGTGTTTCCTGTGGAGCAGTTAAAGGAAGTATCAATTGAAGCCCTTGATAAGTACGCTGGCAAGGCTCTGCAGTACAGTGCCACTGAAGGAGTTCCTGAACTTCGTCAGTATTTGGTCAAGTTCATGGAGGAAGAGGAAAACGTAAAAGGACTTGGCGAAGAAAACATTATTATTACCACAGCCAGTCAGCAATCTTTGTTCTTGGTAGGGTTGGTACTTATTGACCCTGGCGATGTGGTCATGGTTGAGGCTCCAACGTACCTGGGAGCACTATCTGCTTTTGATCCCTTCGAACCCGAATATGTTTCTGTTCCCACAGATGATGATGGCATTATTCCAGAAAAGTTGGAAGAAATGGTAATCGACCTAAAGAAGAAAGGCAAGAAGGTCAAATTCCTGTATGTCATCCCCACATTCCAGAATCCTGCCGGTTACACGCTTAGCTTAGAGAGAAGAAAGCGTTTGGTGGAGATTGCTGAAGAGCAGGATTTCCTCATTGTGGAAGATGACCCTTACAGCTACTTGGTTTATGAGGGTGAAAGACCACCCTGTGTAAAGTCTTTTGATAAGAGTGATCATGTCATTTACTTGAGCACGTTCTCAAAGACCTTTGTACCTGGGTTCCGTTTGGGTTGGATTGTAGCACATAAGGACATCGTCCGTAGAATTGCCATTGCGAAGCAGGCTGCAGACCTTTGCACGGGTGCCTACATGCAGTACATAACCTACCTTTATATGCAAAAAGGTCATTTCATGAAGCACATTGAAACCATGAGAGAGATCTACAAGGTCAAACACGCAGCCATGTTAGAAGCACTGGACAAGTACATGTCAGATATTCCAGGTGTTTACTGGAGTAAACCAAAGGGTGGCTTCTTCGTGTGGTTAGTCTTACCAGAAACGGTGGATTGTGACCAACTGTTTGACAAAGCCATTGAGCACAAGGTTGTTTACGTTAGAGGCTCAGCCTTCTTTGCAGATGGGCAAGGCAAGAATACTGCACGTTTGAACTTCAGTCAACCCAAAGTTGAAGACATTGACAAGGGAATCAAAATACTTGCAGACGTGATTAAAGAGACAATGGGAATTAAATAGTAGCAGTAACACAGGAAGCAGGGAAGCTAAAACTCAGAGATTTCTCTCTCTCTCTTTTCTCTCTTTCTTTTTGGGGCCTCGCCTGAGCGAGGCCCCTTCTTTTCGCCGGTTTGCTGCAGTCGTTTCCATGTAATAGCTGTTCTTTGATGACGCATCTCAACTACTGTTATAATGAAAGTAATTAATAACGACTATAAAAAAAGGAGGTTGGATAAAATGTTGTTGAAGGACAAGGTGGCCATTATTACTGGTGGGGGTTCCGGTTTTGGCAGAGCCACCTCTCTTCTTTTTGCGAAAGAAGGGGCAAAGGTGGCTGTGGTGGACTACGTGGAGGAAGCCGCGAAGATGGTTGCAAATGAAATAAAGTCCATGGGAGGCGAAGCCATCTACGTTAAAGCCGACGTTTCCAGCGAAGAGGATGTAATGCGTTTTGTGGATGAAACTGTTAAAGCGTTCGGAAAGCTGGATATCATTTTCAACAATGCGGGCATATATGTCCCAGGTAACGCTGAGCAGCAAAAGGTTGAAGACTGGGACAGAATTCTCAATGTGAATTTGAAAGGCGTATTTCTTGGATGTAAGTACGCCATTCCTCATATGAAGCAGAATGGTGGCGGTGCCATCATAAATACAGCTTCTGCGGCGGCTTTGATTGGGTTCCCTGAGGCTATTGCATACGCAGCGTCTAAAGGAGGCGTGGTTTCTCTTACCAGAGCAGTAGCTTTGGACTACGCTAAGTTTGGCATAAGAGCGAACTGCATATGCCCCGGCACTTCAGAGACAGCCATTACTAAGGATGTATTAGCTGACCCTCAGCTTCGAGCTATGTTCTTGGCTCCCATACCGTTGGGTCGGTTTGGACAACCCGAGGATGTTGCAAATGCTGCTTTGTTCCTGGCATCAGATTTGTCTGCCTACATCACAGGAGCCGTTCTGCCTGTGGATGGCGGTTGGACTATGGCTTAGTTGGCTGGCCTTCTTGTAAGATTATAAGTTCAATCTTTAAGAAGCCCGTCGCGCACAGGTACCAGTGTGGCGGGCTCTTTTTGTTAGTTTAGGTCTGCTTGTACGCCGGTGGTAAGCATGGTAGTGTACTCGCAAATGTTCGTTACGTAGTCACCCATGCGTTCTAAGTGTTTTGCTGCCAGCATCAAATCGATGGTCTCTTCAAGCTTCAAGCCTTCTTGACCACTGCGGAGTCGCTTTTTCAGGTCTGCGTAAATGGTATCCAATACGTCGTCTTTCTTAGCTACCTGCTTTGCTGTCTCTAAATCACGATTGATAAAGGCATCAATGGCTTCGTCAAGCATTTCTATTACGATTTCTCCCATGCGTTTGAAGATAAGCGCGTAAAAATCGTAGTTTTCACTGGGTACTGTTGGATCAATTGCAATACGAGCCACGTTCATGGAATGGTCCACCAGTCTTTCGATGTCCTGAGCTATTTTTCCTATGATAATTACTGATGCAATGTCATCAGGACATTCCGTGGCCACTTGAAGGACCATTTCTTGGATGTTCTTGTTCAATTCATCCACTTTTTGGTCCAGAGCAAGCACTGCATTGGCGTCAGCAGGGTTTTTCTTTTCAACAGCGTCTAATACCGCCATGCAAGTATCACGAGCCAAAGAAGAAAGGTAAATGAGCCGTTCTTCAAGCAATTTTGTTGTTGACTTCACAAAAAAGATTATACCCCCACCATGGCTGATGTTTTGTTAAGCTTTTCTAAGGGCAACGTTTACTTTTAAGCCGTGTGGTTGGTTTGGTTCTAACCACAAGCGACCATCGTGGAATTTAACCACTTCCAAGGCAATGCCCAGACCAAGTCCCAAGCCGTCAGCCTTGCTAGTGGCTCTGTAAAAATCCTGAAACACTTTTTCTCGCTGTTCTTCTGGAATACCTTCGCCCTCGTCAGCCACCGTTATTAAGACGTTTTCTTCCTGTTCTTGCAGTGTAACGGTTATCTTTGCCCTTTCAGGGCTGTACTTCAAGGCATTATCCAGCAGGTTTATGAAAAGCGATTTTAATAGGCTCTTGCTGCCTACGACAAAAACGCTCCTACTGGGTATTTCCGCTTCAATGGAAACTTTCTTGTTGTCAGCTAAAACACTCATTTGCCAGATGACTTCACTGAGCAAGTTGACTATGTTAACTTTGTCCATGCGGTCTATCAATCCACGGTCCATTTTAACCAAGAGTGCCAAATCGCTGGTTAAGTGATTCAGCCTGTCCATCTCATCAATGATGCGCGATGTGAGGTCCTTTCTCTGCTGTGGGTCTTCTTCTTCCTCAAGAAGTTCCAACATGAGCCTAACGGAGCTCAAAGGCGTTTTGAGTTCGTGAAGCATTTTCTGGTAAAGTTCTATATCCTCTTTGCTGCTACCATGTACGCATTCTTCAATGGTTCCGATGATCTCGCCATTGGTTCTTTTTAGCAGCATGTAATAGGACCTTTTTTCTGCGGAGGGTGTTAAGTAAAAAGGTGTGGAGGCTGTTCCTTCCTTCTGACATGTTTGCAGTGCATCAATGACTTTATGATCCCTGAACACTTCATAAAGAAATTTTTCCAGAGGCATCTTTCCCACTAAAGATTCAAAAAGCCCATTGCACCTGATTATCCTAAAATCGCTGTCAAGTACGAAGACAGGAAGTGGCAGGTTTTCTAACAGGTCTTTAGTTATGCTCTCTTCGTTGCGCTTATCCTGTGTGGATACCGTTTGGAACAAAACTACCACGCTAGCCAGAGCACATAAGACCACTACAAGGAGAGCAAGGTCGGCGCCGCCCATGTTAGTTATTCCTTCCTTACGTCGCCGTTAAACTTGTATCCTACACCTCTCACGGTCAGTATGTATTTCGGTTCGTTTGGATTGGGTTCTATTTTGTCCCTGAGCCACTTGATGTGAACATCCAACGTTCGCTTATCTCCGTAGTAATCTGTACCCCAGATTTCATTTAGCAAATACTCACGGGTTAAGACCTCGCCTGCTCTTGACATGAGTATGCGCAACAGCTCAAACTGTTTTTTGGGCAGCAAGTAAGACCTATTGTTGACTCTGAGCTCGTGGCCACGCAGGTCCAGGGCAATATCGTCGCAAACCAGTCTTCTTTCACCCACGGTCTTTTTCATGCCGTAGGTACGTCTCAGTACTGCCCTAACGCGAGCCACCAATTCAGGCAGACTAAATGGCTTGGTGATGTAATCATCAGCACCCAATTCTAACCCGAGAATTCGATCTACTTCTTCTTCTCGTGCCGTGACCACAATTATGGGCGTGTCATACTGGCTCCTTATCTCTTTAAGGATTTCTTTACCATCCACCAAAGGCAGCATCAGATCAAGTAGGACCAAATTGGGTTGATGGGCGTAGAATTTTTCCAGGGCTTCTTTACCATTCATTGCCTTAATGACTTTGAAGCCTTCCTTGGTAAGCTTCCTCTCAATGGCATCCAAAATGTTTCGATCGTCTTCCACCACCAAGATTGTCTCTGATTGACTCTCCATTTTTAGTACCACCACCTCTTCTTAATAATGTTAACTTAACAGTGTTAAAAATGCAACAGACTCCCGGTGTGTCTGTTATAGAATGAATTAAAGTGGGGTGGTTAGAAACATGGTGTCAGATTATGAAGCAGTCGCGCAGTTATTGAGAAGTTCAAAACATGCTGTTGTTCTAACAGGTGCTGGTATTAGCACCGAGAGTGGTATTCCTGATTACAGGGGTCCTCAGGGGCTCTGGAAAAAGTACGATCCCATAAAATACGTGAGTCGATCCACTTTTGAAACAGATCCGAAGACGTTTTGGGAATTCAACTTGCCCATGTGGATGGAATACAAAGCAGCAAAGCCCAATAAAGCACATTTGCTCATTGCTCAATTGGAAAAGCTTGGGCTAATAAGAGCGGTCATCACGCAGAACATTGACGGACTTCATAAAAGGGCTGGCAGCCAAAACGTTTATGAAGTGCACGGGAACTTGGAAACGGTAACGTGTCTGCGCTGTGGTAAGAAGTATCCTTTGGAAGAAGCGTGGAAGCAATTTAACGAAGGTAACATACCTCATTGTACGTGTGGAGGGCTCTTACGTCCTGATGTGGTTCTTTTCGAAGATCCCATGCCCGATACGTTTTTCCAGGCAATCAGGGAAGTGGAGTCAAGCGATCTTATGATGGTTATGGGAAGTAGCCTGGAGGTATACCCTGTGGCTCAGCTACCTGCCATGGTACCAAAGTTGGTCATTGTGAATTTGTTACCAACGCCTTATGATGATAGGGCGGACTACGTTTTCCACGAAAGCACGGGAGAGTTTTCTGAAAATTTAGCTTCTGTTTTGGACATTGACTTGTCTTAGCATATAAAGTCGTTCACGAAGGTGTGCTTGTAGCATATAAACAAGGTAAAATTACCAAATAACACCTACCTTTTAGTATGTTATTTAGGAACCGTTGATGAGGAGGTTAACGTGCGGAAAATATTGGTTGCAAATGATGATGGCATTTTTGCAGAGGGCATTAATACTTTGGTTACCTACCTTCTTAAGTGGGGAAAGGCAGAAATAACTGTGGTGGCTCCAGATAGGACAAAGAATGCCACCAGTCATTCTCTCACATTGGATTCTATTCTCAGACTCAGAAAAGTGTTCATGCCTAACGGTTACGAAGGTTACACAGTGGTTGATGGTTCTCCTGCTGACTGTGTACTGGTGGCACTGAACGATTTAGTGCCAGACACTGACCTGGTCATTACGGGAATAAACCACGGTACAAACTGCGGCATTGATGTACTTTATTCAGGAACAGTGGGAGCAGCTTCTGAGGGCGTGGTCAATGGCAAACCAGCCATCGCAGTTTCCTCAGAAAGTCCAGAGAAGAAGCACCTCGAGATTACTGCCCAAGTGCTAATTACCTTGTTGGATCAAGGATTGTTGGATGTTACCAGCCGTGATTGGGTTTTGAACATAAACGTACCAGCTTTGGACCTGGCTCAAATGAAAGGTGTGGCTTGGGCAACTATGAGCCGTCATGGTTGGACTAACAGAGTACAGAGACGTGAGGATCCCAGAGGTCAAGTTTACTACTGGGTTACTGGAGAGCGCTCTATGCCCGAGCAACACAGTAATGGGGATTACGAATTACTGCACCAGGGTTATGTAACCTTGACACCGGTAGGTCTTGATCTCACGGATCACGAATCACTAAGAGAACTCTCAAGCAGGTTCGTATTCAAGCTCTGAGGGCGGCTGCACATTAATCCTTTTAATGGCTCCGTTTGATATTTGATTTGCGACTAACCAGATAAGTGCTTTTACGTTTTCTGTTTTAAATACATCAGCATGGTTATCCAACTTGACGATAAAGCCTTCTTTATGCGGACTAACAGAAACGTAAACACGCTGCTGCAGCGAAACCCCTATGAAGTCGTCATCACTGACCATGGAAGGTATTAACATGGCTTGTCCGTTCTCAAAAGGTTCCCAGAGTTTTATTGTGCCTAATGTTGTTCTGTAAGTTCCCGCTTTTAATGTCCCGTTCTTGGCTTGCACAATAGCGTGTGGCATGATTACCTCCTTGTCTATGTAGTTGGGGACTGAAACATGGTGTTCTTTTCTAAGTAAGACCCTGTAGATTCTCTTACCCTGGTTTAGCCATTTTTGTTCATATTTTGTTCCAACTTGACTCTTGTTCGTGACGTTGTAATCTACTACTGAAAAAAGCTTGCTGTCCTCAGCATTCTTTGCCGCTTCCTGAGCATATGCCTCCACATCGGTTTGAAGCTGAACAACACCTTTGTCCACAAGGCGTGACGCATATATCTGGAGTTTCGGTAACGTAAAAAGTCTCCTTGAGCTGTGTTTTCTGTGAGGCCAAGGTAGTGGGAAGTTAACGTATATGGCTTCCACACTTTTCTCAGGAAATAGCTCTCTAACACCCCAAACGCCGTCCATTAACAGCAATGCAGTTTTCCTGTGATCCACTGTTTTTAAAGCTTTTTCCACGCTTAAGAGTGAAACTTCAAATCCAATCACGTTGGCGCCACTGCCCTCTAATGTCTTCAAGAACTTACCGTTGCCAAAACCGATTTCTATCACTAAAGGCTTACTTTCGGGAAAAAACACCTCCCAATTTATGGGAAGAGAGGTCATACTTTGAGGTTTTATGAGCATGAGGGAACCTCACCAGTAATAGGGCGTGTAGTATGTCTCGCTTTGGCGTCGTCGAACTATGGGCCGCACTATGAATGCCACAATGACTCCAAAAATGAAACCTCCGATGTGAGCCCAATATGCCACGTAACTCATGCTGTCAAGAAGACTGGGGAGCACGTTTCCCTGAAAGAACCAGACCAAAAGCCAGAACCAAGCCGGAATATTGACCACGGTAACGAAGAATATCAAAAATATCAAGGAGGCAATGCGCGCATGCGGGTAAAAAATCAAGTATGCGCCCATGACTGCAGATATGGCACCGGAGGCCCCAACGAAAAACTCCGCACTTTGGGGCATCATGTAAATGTGAGTGAGACCAGCTACCATGCCGCCTAAGAGGTAAAAGGGAACATAGAATTTGCCAAAGTCTTCTTCAATGTTATCACCGAATATGTACAAGAACCACATGTTTGATATGAGATGGTACAAGCTACCATGGAACCACATGCTGAGAAACAATAGACCCCAAGCTGTTGGATCCAGCGGATTCGCTGAAGTCAAGCTTAAGAACTTTTGTGGACTTATGTAAAAAGAATCAGGTAGCAGTGGTTGTACGAATATGTAAACAAGAATGTTTACGGCAATTATGAGGAGCGTCTTAACCGGGAAACTACGTCGTCTATTTATATCGAATAATGGAAACATCTGTGGGGACCTCTACATTTTTGGAGTAGGAGACTGCTCGTTGTGAACCTGCTGGTTGTGGATACAACATGAGCAAGTCGTAAATTTCCTTTGGCATGGACGTGTCAATGTTCAGATTAAGCTGCCGCGCCTCTTCAGCAAATATGGGGTTGTCATGCGTGTAATAGCCTTCGCAAAGTAAAGTTGCTATTTCCTCAGCTTTGTCCTCATCCATGTGTTTCTTTAAAAACCACTTCACTGTATCCTTAACTTGATCAATGGCTTTACGGCTTACGTCGGCTAGTATGAGGGTTTGATCGTCCACGTTTTGTACGCCCTTGTCTTTTACAGCTTGGAGAATGCTTGCTGCTGGCATGCCATTTATCTGCGGGTCCAAAGGTCCAATAACAGCGTGCTTATCCATGATTATTTGGTCAGCTGCCAAAGCTATGAGCGTGCCGCCGCTCATGGCATAGTGCGGTATGATTACGGTGGTCTTCGCAGGGTGCATGTACAGTGCTCTTGCAATTTGTTCCGCAGCCAGTACCAAGCCGCCTGGTGTGTGAAGTACTAAATCAATGGGAGTATCGGGTGGCGTACTTCTGATGGCAGTTAAAACGGCTTCTGAATCTTCCATGGTGATGTATCTGGCTATGGGTAGTCCCCACAGAGCCACACTTTCCTGCCTGTGAATCAGGGTTATGAGGCGAGAATGTCTTTTTCTCTCCCACGCACGTATGAGGGTCTGCCTTGCGGCTTGTAGGTAATGTTGATGAATAGCCGGAGACATGGCTGAAAAGAGTATGATGAGCCAAAATATGCTCCACACTACATCCAAGGAAATTACCTCCTTTCGGTTAATTGAATTATATTATATTCGCCATAAATAGGAAGAATTGAAGAAACGTTTAAAACTCTTGGAGTGGCTCAAGTAATCTCAAATGTTTTATAATGTGAACATGCCAAGAAGGTTCAGAAAAATACAGAAACAAAAAAAGCCCGCGCAAGCTGCAACGGGCAGATTTTGGGCGGCTTTCAGCGACGCCTACACCTTTGGTGCAACACTGCTTGTGTCCATGGGCATTTTTGGCGTGGCTGGCTACTACTTGGACCAGTGGCTGGGCACGTTACCCACATTTACAGTGGCATTGCTGCTTATTGGCATTTACTTATCTTTCAGAGTTTTCATAAAGGACGTTCTAAAGCGAGGAAGGGTAAGAAATGGGTAATGAACTTACGCTTTCGGTGAACAGTTTTTACTGGAGCTTTGTGGTTACCGGTTTGCTTTGGCTGCTGTGCTGGTACGTTAGCACGAAGGCAAAGCAGGAAGGTACTTGGAAGTACGCAGTCATGGCTTTATGGAATTGGTTAATTTCCTATGGCAGGGAACTTTTGGGCGATTATGCTCAGGAGGTCATGCCTTTCTTAGCTACGTTTTTTGTTTACATCCTCACAGCCAACTGGTTAGGGCTTCTGCCGGGGTTTGTAGCTCCCACACGTGATCTGTCTGTGACAGTTGGCTTGGCTTTGCTTTTGCTCGTATGGATACATGCCTATGCCATAAGGAAAATGGGATGGAAGAAGTACCTTGCTGTGTTCTTCTCTCCTGCTTGGTGGATGTTCCCTTTGAACTTGATGGAGCACATAACCCGGTTACTGTCTCTGTCCGTACGTCTTTACGGTAACGTTTCAGGCGAACATTTGGCCGTAGCTGTCATATCTTTGCTGGTTCCACTTATTGCACCCATACCATTGCTGGGTTTAAGCATGTTTACAGGTTTCATTCAAGCATACATTTTTATGACTCTGGGTATGGCTTATACCGCTGAGTTTTTGGAAGAAGGAGGTCTTTTATCATGAGTAATGTGGTTGCTGCCATTTTATCTGCTGGCTGGCCTTTGGGTATCGCGGCTGGTTTGGCCGCATTGGGCATGGGAATAGCTGCTGGAAAGGCTTTCGAAGCCATCTCTCGTCAGCCTGATGCTTCCGGCGACATAAGAAGCTTGACGCTCATTGCTTTTGCATTCATTGAGTCTTTGGTCATCTACGTTCTGGCTGTGGCGTTCTTGATGCTCTTTGTCAGACCCGGCGTTTAGAAAGAATAAAGAGTAGTGTGATGGACTATGACCTTTAACTGGTTCTCATTAGCAGCGGCAGTTATTAACTTACTGATTCTTTATTGGATACTCCAGCGATATCTATTTGGCCCACTGCTGAAGACCATAAAGGACCAGCAAGAGCAGTGGCTGCAGAGGGAAAAAGAGCTGCAGCAGAAAGAACTGGAGATTACATCCAGGGAAGAACAGTTGGAACATGAGCGGCAGGAGCTGGAGTACGAGGTAAGGACGTACTACGAACAAGCCATGAAAGAAATAGAGTCTTTTAAGGAAAATGAGCAAGCTGATGCCAGGAAAAAAGCAGAGACCGTTTATCAGCAAATTGTAAACGCGGCAAAAACCGAAGCTGACCGCATTAGGAAAGAAGCACTTCAGCACATTGACGATACCATAAAAGAGGTTGTGACAAGTGTTTACAAGGCATTTTTCCAGGGATTAAGCAACCAGGGCGAGTTTGTCACCCTGCTGCTTGAAGGTCGTATGAATGACATAAAGCCTCTGCTTGGTCAGGGACGTTCTTATGTGTTAACCAGCTCTCATCCACTTGATGACGAGCAAAAGGGCAGAGTGGAGCAGGTGCTCCAGGAAGCAGCAGGAGTTGGAGTGTCTTCTTTCGAGGTAGACGAAGGACTAATACTGGGCTTTCAACTTTCCTGGAAAGCTGAAATGATTGAATATTCTCTGGCACAGCAGATAAGGGATTATGTGAAGATCGAGGAGGCAGAAGGCATTGGAAGTTAGGCGCGAGCTGCCTTTTAGAATTGTTGTTCAGCCTCAAAGGCTGGAGAAAAAACTCTACGGCAGAGTAGTGGCTTACCGCGATGGCATAGCTACTGTGGAGGGTTTGGGTAACATCGGTTACTATGAAAACGTTCAGTTTGAAGAAGGTGCCAAAGGCATCGTTATGAACGTGGATACCCAGCTTTCCTATGTGGTTACGACCAGTGGTGAAGTCCACATAGGTGAAATGTGCCTGGCTACCGGCGAGGTGCCTGCCGTACCCGTGGGTTACGATGTCTTGGGTAAGGTACTTGATCCGTTGGGTAATGTGTTGGAGGGTGATACTTTTACACCTACTCAGATTTACCCCGTAGAACGTTCTGCTAAACCCCTGTATGAGAGGTCTCGAGTCAACGAACCAGTGGAAACAGGCATTGCAGCCATTGACATGCTAATTCCAGTTGGACACGGGCAAAGGGAGCTGATTTTGGGAGACAGGCAAGTGGGTAAAACCACATTAGCCACTGATATTCTCATAAACCAAAAGGATAAGGACGTTATCGGGGTTTACGTAAGCATTGGGCAGAAAGTTTCCGATACTGCTGCTATCATAAACAACTTCAAGATGAATGACGTCATGGATCAAGTAGTCATGGTGGTTGCAGCAGCGAGCGATCCAGCCATTGTGAGGTTCTTAGCACCTTACGCGGGAGTTTCCATGGCTGAGTATTTCATGGAACAGGGCAGAAAAGTCATCATCATTTTTGATGACCTTTCTAAGCATGCTGTGAGTTACAGGGAGCTCACATTATTGCTAAGACGTCCACCCGGCAGAGAAGCCTATCCTGGTGATATTTTTTACGCGCATTCACGACTTTTGGAAAGAGCCGCCAAATTAACCAACGGCGGTTCCATAACGGCTTTTCCCATCTGTGAAACTCAGCTTGGTGATTTTTCCGCATATATTCCTACAAATCTGATTTCCATAACTGATGGCCAGCTTTTCCTTGATAGTGGACTCTTCAATGCCGGCCGGCGTCCTGCCATAAACATTGGACTTTCTGTGTCCCGTGTGGGTGGTGCGGCGCAGTATCCGGCCATAAGGAAGCTTTCGTCGGGGTTGAGATCTACGCTGGCACGCTATGAGGAGTTGTCCGAGTTTACGAAATTTGGTGGCAGGTTGGATGATGCTTCTCAAAAGATCCTGAGTCGGGGCGAAAGGACTATCAGGCTTCTGGTGCAAGCGGCTCATGAACTTTACGATTCATTGGAGCAGGCCGCACTCCTAGTGCTTCTGAACAACGGCTACTTCGATGCAGTGGATGTAGCTGATGTTAAGGAAGTTTGGAACAGTGTACGTGAGTACTTGAGAACGGGGGTACCTCAGCTGAAGGGTGTGGACCTTCATGAACCACTGGACGACGAGACCACCAGACTCATACTCATGGCTGGCGAGAGGGCGATGAAAATTGGCAAGCTTAATGGAACTTAGGCGGCGCCTCAATACCATTCAGGGTCTTAGTCGCATTTCTCGAGGGCTGCGCATCATTAACAGTTACTACATGGCTGCTGTGCGGCGGGATTTCGAGCAAATGGAGGCGTATGAGGAGGCCCTGCGAGACAGTGTGGGTGCTGTCTTGGGGCTACTTCCTCCTGAGATAATTCAGTCATCTCGGTTCATAAATGCTCCTTCATTGGCTCCACGTGTGGTTCTTGCGTTTTTCAGTGATGGTGGCCTTTGCGGTAATTACAACGAGCTTGTCACCGAGGGCTTGGCCAGCTTAAAGCTTACACGGAATGACAAGGTTTACGGGATTGGAACATTAGCTCCTGATAAGCTTTCGGACCTGGGAATAAAGCCCGTGGACTACATTGGTGGGCTTTATCAGTCAAAGAATACACCGCTGCTGGTAGATTTCTTCTTGGGCATAACCGAGGAACTTTTCTCAGAACTTTGGCTGGTGTTTGTGCGGTCAGTGCCTGGCAGAGAAGGGCAGTGTGTCACTCAAAAGGCAAGCCCTATTACCTTGGAGGTGCAAGCGCGTCAGGGAGAACTACTGGGCGAACCGGGAGAAATCATCGATCAGGTACTGAGTTCTTACCTTACTGCGACCATGTTGCGGGCTTTCTACACAGCTGCCTTTAGTGAATTCTACATGCGTTGGTCTGCGATGACTCATGCTGAGGACAAGGCAAAGGAATTGGCTGACTCGGTGAAACTGAAAATTTCCCAAACGAGGCAAGAGCGTGTAACCAGGGAACTACAAGACATAGTAGGTGGTATGAACTATGGAGGGTAAAGTAATAGGTATTCACGGTCCAGTTTTGGACATTCAATTCACCGATTACACACCATTTGAGCGTGAGCTCATAAAGGTGCGAGACATACTGGTGGAATGCAGAGCGCTACTGGGTGAAGGAAAGGTGAGGACAGTTGCACTGGGTCCCACTGAAGGCATCAGAAGAGGCGATAAAGCCAATGCATTGGGAAAGCCAATGACCATAAAGGTTGGTGAACAGCTCATCGGACGTGTGCTTTCTGGTATTGGCGCTCCCTTGGATCAGAAGGAAGAACCCGAGGGCGAAGAACGCAGCGTATTCAACGTTCCACCCCAAGTGACTGCGGTGCTTCCTGTGTCCACTGTTCTGGAAACTGGCATAAAAGCGTTGGATCTTCTTGCTCCGTTTCCTCGTGGCGGAAAGATTGGTTTATTTGGAGGAGCTGGCGTTGGCAAAACGGTTTTGGTCATGGAACTCATACACAACGTTGCCATAAAGCATCGTGGTTATTCCGTATTTGCTGGTGTGGGAGAGCGTACCCGTGAAGGGCAAGAACTCTGGGAAGAGATGAGAGAAAGCGGTGTCATGGATCACCTGGTCATGATTTTTGGTCAGATGAATGAACCACCGGGTGTTAGAGCCATTACGCCTTATGCTGCTGCGACCGTGGCTGAGTACCTCAGGAGCCACTATGGTGGAGAGGTTCTTTTGTTCATGGACAACATATTCAGGTATGCTCAGGCCGGCATGGAAGTCTCCACTTTGCTCGGTAGGATGCCATCAGCCATGGGTTACCAGCCCACACTGTTCTCTGAAGTGGCACAAATTGAGGAACGCATAAACAGTTTGGCTGAGGGTGCCATTACTTCCGTACAGGCAGTATATGTGCCTGCTGATGACATCACTGACCCAGCACCTGCTACCATCTTTGGGCATTTGGATTCCTCGGTAGTCTTATCGCGTGCTTTGACGGAAGTTGGTATTTACCCAGCCGTTGATCCGCTTCAAAGCAGCTCAAAAATGCTTGACCCAGAAGTGGTTGGCTCCAACCACGTACAAGTGGCTGGGCGTGTCAAAGAGTTTCTACAACGTTATGAAGAACTAAAAGACATCATAGCACTACTTGGTATGGAAGAACTCAGCCCAGAAGACAGAGAAGTGGTGCTCAGGGCAAGGAAAATACAAATGTTCTTGAGTCAGCCCTTCTTCGTAGCCGAATCTTTCTCGGGTATGCCCGGTAAATACGTGCCTCTGGAAAGGACCGTGGAAGGTTTCAAAGCCATCATCGATGGCAAACTGGACCACGTACCAGAAAGCGCTCTGTACATGATTGGTGACATTAGCGAGGCTGGTGTCGATGTTTAGAGTAGACATCATAAGTTCGGATCAGATGCTTCTCTTTGAGGCAAAATCAGCCATATTACCGTTGGTGGATGGTTACATGGGTGTGTTACCACGACACAGCCCCTTTGTGGCAACGCTGGATGTGGGGCTGGTTACCATAAGAACGGCAGAAGATGAGGAAAAGAACTACGCAGTGGCAGGTGGAGTTGCTTCCTTTTCTTCTGGGTTCCTGCGCATCATCACACCTGCGGTTTACGAGACTGACGATTTGAACACTTTTGTGGAGAAGCTGGACCAGGAATACAAAAGAGCTCACGAAGCAAGTCAGCGTTACCGTTCTATTAAGCTCAATCCGTAGCATTTATTGCTGAGCAAAGACACAGACACAGATACATAATCATGCATTTTGATCTCTTACGGTGCCCAAACCATGAGATAATATTTTCATGGCTTTTTTGAATCTCTTTGACCAACGTAAGCTTTGGGAACTCGCGAAAAAGATTCCATTAGAACCCGTTCTTGAGCAGAAGTCAATCTTTGATGCTTTGGGTCTCGTCTGTGCTGAGGACGTAGTAGCACCCGAGGATGTACCTCCAAAGGCTCGCTCAGAAGTAGATGGATATGCAGTGCGAAGCCGAGATGTGAAGGGAGCATCAGTGGAAAGGCCATCACTTCTTACGTGCGTGGGAAGCATTGCCGTGGACGAAGTTCCACAGTTTGAGCTTAACGCGGGTGAGTGTGCCTACATTCCCACTGGTGGTATTTTACCCACAGGTGCGGACGCTGTTGTGATGATCGAATTTGTTGAGGAAAGTGGGAATTACGTAGAAGTTTTCAAGCCCGTAGCGCCACTGGAAAACGTGATTCCCCCTGGTGAAGACATGGCACTGGGTGATGTGGTAGTCAAGCGTGGGCAGCGTATAACCCCGCAGGTTATTGGGCTGCTGAGCTACCTTGGTAGGCTGCAAGTTCAAGCGTTCAAGCCTTTTAGAGTATTTGTGGCAGCTACCGGTAACGAGATTGTAGAACCCAACCAAGTACCTCGCTTGGGGCAGTACCGTGATGCTAACAGCTTTACGGTTTTAACCATGCTTAAGGAAAAAGGTTTCGATGCACAAAGAGGTGCCATTGTTCCAGATGAGCTATCAAGCATACGTGAAGTAATAAATAAAGCTGCTCAAAATTATGATGCAGTGGTGCTAACCGGTGGTAGTAGCGCGGGCATTCGGGATTTGGTAGTGCGTGCCGTGGAAGAAGAGGGCGGTACGGTGCTTGCACACGGCTTTACCATAAAGCCTGGGAAACCGACAATTATTGGCATTATAAAGGATAAACTATTTGTTGGACTACCTGGTCATCCCATGTCTTGTTTCGTTTCAGCAGGTTTGATTCTAATGCCGCTACTTAAGAAACTTCAAGGTGAGGATGTCAAGCCAACACTGCTGCTAAAAGCTCGATTACGAACCGCTGTGTTCTCCCGAATTGGTGTGGAAGAATGGATCCCGGTTAGGCTCAGGTATGAAGAGGAGTTATGGGCAGAGCCAGTGTTCACCAAGTCTGGCATGGTGAGCAGTATGGTGCGAAATGAAGGTTTTTTAAGGGTGCCTCCCGAGTGTGAAGGCTTGGAACCCGGGGAGGTTGTGGAGGTGCTGTTGTTGTGAGAAGAATATATTACGAGGTACGAGAGTTGGAGGAAGCAAAAACCATTCTACGTAACATGGCTCCTCCTGCTAAGATTGAGACGCTACCTACTCGTCAGACATTGGGGAGGTTCACGGCTGAAGAAATACTTGCGAACCGTAGCGTTCCACATTACATAGCAGCTGCTTACGATGGTTATGCGATTGATGCCTCGCTAACCCATGGAGCTTCTGAGGGCCATCCTCTGGAACTGACCCACTACAGAATGGTTAGCACTGGCGATGCGCTGGAATTTCACGAGACCTGTGTGATTCCCTTGGAGGATGTCATCGACTCAGGTGATAAGAAGCTCATTTTCAAAGCTTTTGCAGAAGGAACTAACGTGAGGCAAATTGGTGAAGACGTCATAAAAGGTGATTTAGTGGTTCCTGCTAAGCATTTGCTGGAGCCCATGGATATTGCGCTTTTATTGGCTGCTGGAGTCTACGAAGTTCCTGTTCTTAGGAAGCCCTTAGTTTTGCTCATACCCACCGGAGACGAGGTGCGACCGCCTGAACAAACACTTAAGGAAGGAGAAATAGCAGAAACCAATTCGGTGTTCATAACCAGTGAACTAAAGGATTATTTTGACTTCATCACCGTTCCACCAATTCCCAACAATGTGGATGCACTTAAGTCTGTGATCGAGTCCTATTACCATGATGTGGACATCATTGCAACCATTGCAGGGTCATCTTACGGGGAAAGGGATGTAACAACGAACCTACTCACGCAGCAGGGTTTGAATTCAGAATTAGGTGAGCGGCAGCAGCTTTATGTGCATGGTATTAACATAAAGCCTGGAAAGCCCACCATTCTGGCAAGTTACCAAGGTAAACCTTTTATTGGGTTCCCCGGTTTTCCAGTGTCTACTTGGGTAGTGGTTAAGTTTGTTCTGGCTACTTTGATTGAAAGTTATTATGGCTTTCTGCCTCAGTGTTGGCAGCAGGGCAAAGCTTTAACAGGCAGAAAGATACCTTCTGAGGGGGGAAGCATTGAGTTTGTCAGAGGCGTTGTGGGCACTGCTGCGCCGCAAAAAGGGACAGTTTTCATGCCACTTAACCGTGGAGCTGGCGTCATGTCCAGCGTGGTCAGAGCTAACGGGGTGCTGACCATTTCAGCAAATTCTGAAGGTTTTTCTGAGGAAAATCAGGTTGAACTCCTCATGCGTTATGCAGACTGGCCACTGCTGGTTGCCTCTGATGACATTGCACTTAAGTTCTTTCTTAGCGATTTAAGAAAAAGAGGTGTTTTCATAAATTACGTCTTTACTGGTTCTTCCACCGCACTGGAGCTTCTTAGAAAGAATTTGGCTGCAGCAGCAGGTGCCCACCTATTGTGTCCCGACGGTAGTTACAACGTTTGTATGGCTCCAGTTAACGCTATCAAAGTTCCCTTTGTTAAGCGTCAGCAAGGCTTCATGGTTCCCCCAGGTAATCCAAAAGGGATTAAGTCTGTAGAAGATTTGGCACGCCCTGATGTGGTTTTTGTAAATCGGGATAGAGGTTCTGGTACGCGTATTCTACTGGATTATCTGCTTGGGCTAAAGGGTTTGAAACCTGACACCATCAAAGGTTATGACCATGAAGAATTCTCTCACCTGCGTGTGGGCATGTGTGTGGCCAGTGGACTAGCTGACGTCGGCCTTGGCATTAAATCTGCTGCGGATGTGCTTGGACTGGATTTCATTCCCGTGACTGAGGAGGAATACGACTTGTTCTTTCTTCCTGACTACGCCACTCTGGCAGAGGCGGTTAGTGATCTCATCAATAGCGAAGCGTTCCGTCTGCGTCTGTCCAATATGGGTGGTTACCGTTCGATTGGATGAAAACAAACATGGAAAATAATAAACACTGCCGAAAACAAACCAAAAGGGCAGGAAGAATAAACAAAGGTGAAAGACAGTTTTGGTAGGGAAATAAATTACCTTAGGATTTCTGTGACTGACCGGTGCAACTTTGATTGCCTGTATTGTAGTCATCCAGTGGAGATGCTTCCCAGAGAAAAGGTGCTGCGGTTTGAGGATATCGTTGTTTTAGTACGGGCAGGCAAGGAACTGGGTATTAACAAGGTCAGGCTGACTGGTGGTGAACCACTGCTGCGCAGGGATATTGAGAAATTGGTTGCCATGCTGCATGACCTTGATGTAACGGTTCACATTACTACTAATGGTTTCATGCTTCCGCGTTTGGCTAAGCCCTTAAAAGAAGCAGGCTTGGATGGTCTAAATGTGAGTCTGGACTTTGTGGATGCGGAAAAATTCCGCCAAATTACTCGGGGTGGCAATTTGTCAGTGGTGGCAGAAGGAATTGATAAAGCACTTCAAGTTGGATTGCCTGTGAAATTGAACACTGTTTTCACTACCATGCATGAGACCGAGGATCTCAGAGGATTATTGGATTTTGCTAAGGAACGTCATGTGGCTATACGTTTCATTGAACTTATGCCGAAGAACCTTGCTTCTTTTTCTTCTCTTTTTAGGCCCATCGGTGATGCTAAGCACATGATTGAGAGTTTTACAGACCTAAAACCAGTTGGCGCTAATGGAGGGATTGGCGGACCAGCGGAGTATTTTCTGACCGATGAAGGTGTGGAAGTGGGATTCATTGGATTTTTCAGTCTGAACCAGTGTAAACAGTGCAACCGCATTCGTGTTACCAGTAGCGGAGTCGTTTATCCTTGTTTGCTAAGAAATGTTAAGATAGAAGCTTTTAAGAGCATTAAACAGGGCAAAGAAGCCGCCAAAGAGGCTTTGCTTAAAGCCATTGCAATGAAACCTGGGGCAGGAAATCCTGAGGAAGTTGGTCCGGATATGTCCGAAATTGGCGGTTAGAAAGGATGTTTGTAAAAAGCGCAGTAGTAATATGATGAAATAATGGACATGAAAACGAACATGACAAATCATACCTACGAGCGCATTACTGAAGAACTAAATCAGGCTCCTTGGTTCGGCCGTACACCGGATCTTACTCGCATGGATGCTTTGTTGGATGAGCTGGGGCTACCCCAGGCTAACACAAGGAACATCATTGTTACTGGTACCGATGGGAAGGGGAGTGTGTGTAGCTACCTGCATTCCATTTTGAGCAGGCGTTACCGCAAAGTCGGGCGTTTCATATCGCCGCACCTGGAAGAATGGACTGAACGTATAACGGTGAGCGGTAATGACATTTCCAGAGATGATTTCGCACGGCTCTACTTGAAGGTCATGGATGGAGCTAACAAGGCATACCGGGTTAGTGGTGAAATGCCTACGGTTTTCGAGCGACTACTTGCCATGGCTCTACTTTATTTTCAGGAGCAGGGCACTCAGTGGAACGTCATTGAGGTGGGTATTGAAGGACGTTACGATTCCACAAATCTGCTTCCTGCTAAAGCCGTAGTGGTAACGTCGGTGGGTCTGGACCATACTAGGTTGCTGGGTAGCACCCTGGAGGAGATCGCTCAAACTATTTCTGCCGGTTTTCGTCCTCATGCGATTGCTGTGATTGGTAACACTGACGTTGGTGCCATGGACATATTAGAAACAAATGCTAGGCAGAAAAAAGCTGTTGTCTACCGCTATGGCAGAGACTTTTGGTACGATGGTAAGTTCCGTAGTTTTTCGGGGAGTTTGGACTTTCAGATCGGACTTAAGGGTGTTCATCAGTGGTACAACGCTTCAGCTGCCATACAAACAGTCCTGGCACTCCGGGGTAGCGAGCTGACCGTTGACGTTTCAGACATCCAAGAAGGGCTTCGAGAAGCGTTTTGGCCTGGCAGGTTGGAAACTGTAAGAGAAAAGCCACTGATCATTTTGGATGGTGCTCACAATCCACATTCTGCGTATTCGTTAAGAGCCTCTTTGGACCTGCTCTATCCGGGTAAAAAATGGACTATCTTTTTCGGTGCCATGAAAGACAAAGATTGGAGAAAAGTACTAGAGCAGTTTTCGGATTTAGCTAATCACGTTTACGCGGTTAGGATGCCTTACGAAAGAGCGGAAAGCCCTGAAGCCATTGTGGAGTTCTTAAAAGAACAAGGAGTCTCATCCTCCGTGTGTGAAGAGGAGGATGTAATCAAATGTGAAGAAGACGCTTTAGTCTTCGGTTCGCTGTATTTGGTGGGTGATGTGAGGAGGTTAGCAAGAAATGCGGTTCACTCATTTTGAAAATGATCAGGCCATCATGGTCAACATTGGTGAGAAGGAGCTAACTCACCGTGTAACGAAGGCTGTCTTATTTGGTACACGTTTTAGTGTGCCCTTGGCGAGGAAAGCCATGGCTCTCACTCATGAGTTTGTTCCCATGGCTCATCCATTACCTATTGCACCTTTGAGCTCCTCTTTTACACGAAAAGCAGAGGTAATTGAGGTGCAGGTTAGCTGTGATTACAAAACAGGTCTAGAACTTGAAGCTATCATGGCTGCTGCAGGTTTCATGAAGGACGTACCTTATTTGGGATTTGCTGCCATTACGCACAAGGAAGGTGGGAAATCTGGCACCTTAGAAAGGCGTGCCCAGATTTACAAAGACGGTTTTCCTTTTGAAAAAGGGATGTGGTACCGTGTGGTGGGAAAAGGGTGGCTTAAAGCCACAGAACACGGTCTGGAGAAAGTGCCTGATTTTCAGTTAGAAATGGGGGATGTGATCTTATGCAGCTTACAGTAAGTGCCAAGGGGACTCTGGCTTTCCGTCCAGACAAATTTGATGTGGTGAGTAGTGAGAAACTTCCGAAAGGGCCATTCTTGGAAACTGCACGACTGGCAGCGTTCTTAGCTGCCAAGCGTGATAGTTTTTTCGGTAGCCGTGTGTTCATCACTCATATGGAGATCAAGCACCATTGGGGTCCCTCTGAGCTCACCTTTAACGTGCGTTTGGTTGCTGATGGAGATGATGAGAGGGAGATTGTCCGCCGAGCTTGGTTTTCAGCATTTGTTTGCTGCCTGAGCACCTATGACATGGTAAAGGCAGTGGATCCTGATGCTGTCATTGAAGATGTTGGGATTGTTGCCATAAATGATGAGGACTTGCCACAGGTGGATCTGAGTCATGCCGACTTAGGTACTACAAACGGCCGTAGTTACGGTTTTTCTCCCACTCTTGTTGTGGAAAATGGTCAGATCCGGTCAGCCTTTAATGCACCTTGGAGTAACAGCAAGGTGCAACTTAGGTGGCTTAGTGCTAGTAGCAGGTTCAAGGGAGGGTTTTAGAGATGGATGAAACAACTCAGCGGGTTACCTGCTGTGTGCTCATCTGTTCCGACCGGTGTTTTAGTGGTGAAAGGCAGGATAGAACAGGCCCCGCCCTTAAGGAAACGCTGCAGCGGTTAAATTACCAGGTCCTTGATCTTAAAGTGGTTCCAGATGACATTGGAGTCATTGCTGGCCAGTTGAGGAAATGGGTGGAAATGGGAGTGGATCTCATAGTAACTTCTGGTGGCACTGGTGTTGGCCCACGTGATGTTACCCCAGAGGCCACGTTACAAGTCATTGATAAAGAAGTACCTGGTATCTCCCAAGCGGCGCTGGTGCTGTCCCTTCAAAGAACGCCTCATGCTGTTCTATCTAGAGCTAAGGCAGGTGTATCTGGCAAGACTTTAATAGTAAACTTGCCTGGTTCTACAAAAGGCGCTCAAGAAATCATTGAACAGCTGGATCCTGCTCTAAAACACGCAGTTCCCATCATACATGGGCAGGTTATCGAGTAAGCGCTTGTTCCACCAATGCCGAAGCGCCCAGTAGCGCTGCCTCTTTCAAATTGCTGACCATGGTTGGTGTATCTTTCAGAGGTGGAAGTACACGCCTGCGGAATTCTGCCTCGTAAATCTCTTTCCAGAGTGGGTATGTCGTACTAATGCTAGCACCTAAAACAATGAGATCCGGATTCAAAATGTTTGCCAGTGATGCACAAGCTATGCCCAGGTAATACCCCAGCCTTTGATAAAGGTAAATGGCTTCTTTGTCTCCGGCGCGTGCTCTTTCGTGGATCTGCACACCTGTGAGCTTTTCTCCCGTACGCTCGCTGTACCATTTCTCCAGTGCCCAACCGCCTGCTAATGACTCCAGGCACCCTTGAGAACCGCAAGTACATGCAGGGCCTTCTGCTTCGATGACCATATGGCCTATCTCCAAGGAAGCTCCTTTCTTCGACCTGAGCAGTTCTCCCTCATACACAAAACCTCCGCCAATACCCGTTCCCAGTGTTATACCCAGCACGGATTCAGCGGTGCCGCCTAGTTCGTACTTCCACACGCCCAGAGCGAAAATGTTAGCGTCGTTTTCCACGAACACGGGCACGTTAAGTTCCTTTGCCAGCAGTGTTCCCAATGGAAAATTTTGCCACCCCAAATTTCCCCCAAATATGACTGTCCCAGTCTCGTAATCCACTTGACCAGCCACGCCAATGCCTACTCCGTCAATTTGTCTGTCTTTGGTATAGGATGCGATGAGGTTGACAATGTTTTCGCTGGGACTGTTGAGAAAACGATCCCGGGAAACAACTGTACCATCTTTGACAATGGCCATATCCACCTTTGTCCCGCCCACATCAACTGCCAAGATATCCATATGTAAAAACCTCCTCCTGTTTTGGTTACCTTTTATTGTTTTGCTGATTTGGTGACTTTACCTACGGCCAATTCTCCACCTGAGCTCTTCCTGCCACAGTGCTGCTTTCTCTCTATTATCGGCGACCTGTTCTGAGAAGTGTTCAACCACGGTTTTAGCAACAAGCTCATGTACCTCGGAGTCCATATGCGGGACCAAATGGCTCTTTTTAAGGGCGAGCTGGGAAAGAGCTTTTGCCACCTTGATGCCAACCGCGGTGCTGTACTGCTGCTGAGTGACTAACAGTCCCAGCATGAGGCCAGGAAAAATGAGGGAATTGTTTACCTGGTTTGGGTCGTCCGAACGTCCCGAACCATAAATGCTCACACCAGTGGCTACTGCTTCCTCACGAGAGACTTCGGGCACTGGGTTAGCCAGAGAAAGTACAACGTTGGGTCTTTTCATGTTTCTTAAATAATCCAGTGGAAAAACTCCAGGACCAGGGCGAGAAGCAGCTACCAAGAATGACGCTCCGCGGAGCGCTTCTTCCAGGTTCCGGTGACCAAACATGTTCGTTTTCACGAGCGTGTTTGCCATCCAATGCCGCTGAGCGTTTTCCTTGTTATAAACCAAGTCCTTGTCCACTACCACAACGTTGCCCACATTTCCAAGTAGTAGCTCATCTAAGAGCTGTAAGAACCCCATGTTTGCTGAACCGGCTCCCAGAAGTACGATTTTCTCACTTTCAAGTTTTAATCCAAGCATGGTAGCTGAGGACAGCACAGCAGCCAGTATGATAATCCCGGTTCCTTCCATGTCATCATGTATTATGGGTATTTGCAAAAAATCTCGTGCCTCAGTGAGCACATGAAAGGCATCTGGTTGTTTTATGTCTTCCAAATTTATGCCGCCAAGCGAAGGCTCAATGGCTTTTAAGAAGTCAAGAATGGCTTCTTCCGTATCTGCTCTTATGCAAAGTGGAATGGCGTCAATACCTGCGTAATACTTGTACAGGACTGCTTTTCCTTCCATAACTGGCAAACCGGCTTCTGGTCCAATGTTACCCAGTCCCAAAATGCGTGTGCCATTACTTATCACGCCGATGGTATTCCATTTGTTTGTCATGTCCCATACCAGCGCTTTGTCGCCAGCAATGCTCTGGCACGGCTCCGCCACGCCGGGTGTGTAAAACACGTGCAGATTGTGTGCCAAAGGGATTTTCACTCTGAGCTCCCATTTGCCTCTGTAAAGCTTATGAAGAAACGACGGTGTTATTTCCACTTTCTCACCCCGCTAAATATGACCACCAACAGCAGCATGGCAAGTAAGCTTTTGCCGAAAGCCATGCCTGCTATCTGCAGTGGGTTTTCAAGCCCTGAAAGCACGGTTTGTAGTAAGAACGTACCGGCAAATACGGAGCCGAGCTGTCCTGCCACGTTTGCGCTAACCGCTGGAAGCAGCAAGAATGTACTTGGTTCTTCCCTTTGGGCGTAACGGTGTACAACACGAGCGGCCATGGGAAATGCGCTGTTCCCTGCTGCGCCCAATGCTGGATTAAAACTGCGATCCAGAAGATGCATCACCTTTGCCACTAAGATGCCTGCCACAATATTGATGATGAAAGCAAACAGTCCAATGCCCATAATTGCAAGGGTCTTGAGCTGGAAAAAGGATTCTGCTCTTATGGAGCCCCCTATGAGCATCCCCACAAAGATGGTCGCCACAGGAGCAAGCATTTCTTCAGCAGCTTCCTTTAGTGAAGGAGTCTTACCATTTTCCTTCAGGAAATACCCAAAAACCAAAAAGCCCAGCAGTGGTAAGGACATAGGAGCAATAAATCCCGCAGTTAATATGACAATGAAAGGAAACAACAGTTTGGCTGTTCTCGAGACGTCAGCTCTGGCAGTGGTCTGTGCTTTTATTTCGTTCTTTGTTACCAGTCCCTTTAGCAAAGGCGGTATGAGCAGTGGGACAATGGATACGTAGCTGTAAGCAGCCATGGAAATGGTACCTACTAGTTCTGGTTTCAACTTAGAAGCCACAAATATTGAGGTGGGGCCGTCTGCTGTTGCAATACTGGCTATGGATGCTGCACTGGGTATGTCAAATCCAAAAAGAATTGCCACGAAAAACGCGATAAAAATGCCCAGTTGCGAGAACAGACCCAAAACCATGTAACTGGGATTCGCTATTAAAGGGCCAAAATCCATCATGGCTCCAACGCCTATGAAAATAATCAGTGGGAGAAGCTCCGTTTTTATGAGCGCATTGAACATTTGATCCATGAGGCCGTTCGGTTCTGCCAAAGGGCTGTTGGGTATGTTCACCACAAAGATGAAGAAACCAATTGGTATGAGCAGAAGGGGTTCCAGATCGAAGCGGTAAGAAAGGTAGACCAGCAGCAGCCCTAAAGCCATTAGCGCAACTTGCGACCATAACAGACTGTCCAAAACAAACACCTCCTGTGTTCTACAGCATGTATGTTAACATAGCAAAAGAGAGGTGAAAGCTTGAAATTTGTCATATTAGCTGCTGGAGAAGGAAAACGTTTAAAACCATTAACTAATGACAGACCCAAAGCCATGGTCGAAGTTTTGGGCAAGCCACTGGTTCAGTGGCAAATAGAAGCGCTTGACAGTGTAGGAGTACCGCGTGATAACGTGGTGGTTATCGGCGGTTTTGGCTATGACAAGTTGAAGGAGTTCCTCACAGGGAAAGTCCAAGTGCTTTATAACCCTTATTGGAGTGTGGCCAATAATGTGCTCACTGTTTACTACGCACTGGAACAGCTTGATGACGACATCGCCATAATAAACTCCGACGTCATAGCTGAGGAAGCCATTTACGCTTTGTTGCATGTGGACAATGAGCCTTACGCTGTATTGGACGGAGGAGTCAATGCTGCTGAAGAAGAGATGAAGGTTAAATTGGAAAATGGTAAAATTGTGCTCTTTTCGAAGTTAATTGACCCTTCTGAATCTTCTGGCGAATACATCGGCCTGTCCTACGTGCCCAGGCGACTCAGGGGGAAGATGCTATCCATAATCGAAGGTATGTGGAATCGTGGTGAACTGGACAAGTGGTACGAAGATGCCTTTAACATCCTTTGCCAAACTGTTCCCATGACTCCCATATTCTGCACAGGCATGTTGTGGACGGAAATCGACACCCATGAAGATCTGGAAAGGGCAAAGCAAATAGCGGCTCAGCTACAGGAGAAGAAGGAAAAGGAGAAGGTGGAGGGGGATGTTCAGTAAGGCTGTCAGCTTACCCATTTTCTGGATGATCGGTGAGAACATCATGGGAGACATCAAAGATGTTCTCTCACAGTACAACATGGTGTTTCATCGTCCCTTGGTGGTCACGGGCAGTGGGGTAACTAGTGAGCTGGGGGAGAAGTATTTTTCCACTTACCAGCGCGTTTCCATTGGTAGCAACCATATTTCTGATGTGGAGAAGGTAAAAGCACAGGCTCGGTCGGTGGGTTCTGATTTACTCATTGGTTTTGGCGGCGGCAAAGTCATTGATGTGGCGAAGATGGCTGCCACGGAGCTTAACTTGCCATTCTTATCTGTTCCCACCGCTACCAGTAACGACGCTGTGGCCTCTCCCGTTGCCGTGATTAACTTCGGTGATTACGTAAAGTCCATGGGTGCCATGGCACCTATAGGTGTAGTGGCTGATTTGAACATATTACGTAACCAACCACGAGAACAGTTTCTTGCAGGTGTGGGGGACTTGTTCTCGAACATTTCTGCGCTGTGTGACTGGGATTTGGCCGCCGAGCGCGGCTTCGAAAGAGTGGATCCTGTGGCTGCTTACTTAAGCAGGAACGCAGTGGAGAACCTTTTCAGAGCCATTGAAAATGGCCACGATCTCTATGCAACCTTGGTGGAAGGCTTAGTGGTATCTGGTGTTGCCATGGTGCTTGCTGGAAATAGTCGCCCCAGCAGTGGCGCCGAGCATCTTATTTCCCATGCTCTGGATCGATTCCCCACGCATAGTCTGCATGGTCTACAGGTAGGGGTTGCAACATTCTTCACTTTGCGCCTCCACGGCAAGGACTACCGGCGTTACATGGAGTTGCTGAACCAAATAGGATTTCCCTGCAACTGGGAGCAGCTCAATGTGGGAAAGGAAACATTCATGGAGGCAGTAAAGATTGCGCCTCAAACGCGGAGTGGTAGGTACACCATATTAAGTGAAGTGACGTCAGAATTACTGCAAGAAGCGTACGACGAAGTTTATGGAGTAAGTGTCAGCGGGCACGGGGAATTCTTTTCCCAAGATTAAGTAATTTTCGTAAAGCTTTCCTAAGATGGCTACGGCATATTGCTGAGTGGAAGTACCAGTTTTGTCGTAAAGCTCAGACCCTTGTTTCTTTATTTTGGCTACGCCGCCATCGCCGGCAAAGTAAGCCACTAGTCCCCAGTAGACGTTATCGTTCCAGCGCTGAATGCGTTTTGATAGGTAATAGGTTCCAGCCTTTATGTTGTCGCAAATGCTGGTGGGATCATCGGATAAATCCAGTTGTGGCTTGAGTTCATCATACAAAGCTGGCATGATCTGCATTAATCCCACTGCACCTTGTATGCTTTTAACCTTGGGGTTGAAACCGCTCTCTTGCTCGATGACAGCGGTTACCAGAACTGGGTCCACGTAGTAAAGGTAAGAATACTGGACAATGCATGCACTCATGGTCTGCCTGTCCTTATCGCTGAGTTCCTTGTTAATAGCCACCTTGAAGGTGGATTTCTCAATACGGGTTTTTATGAGTTTGTCTATTTCCTCCACCTTTGTAACGGGGAAGGGGTAATTGGGAAAGTTGTCCAAGTCGGTGGGCTTCAGCGTCCTTGATACCACTGGTGATAAGAAACTTACCATGATTGAGTGGTCCATGGCATTCCAATTCCTTTGGATTGCATATTCCACGTAAATGCTGCCTGCCAAAATGGAAACCATGATCACGCTTAGCACAATGTGAAAGAATTTGCCACGAACCACCAGTTTCTCTCCTTTCTTGGGCTGATTGTTCCCTTTTCGCTTAAGTACTTTTCGAAATAATCGCGCAACAATTCTGGTGAATAGAACTCAATGGGCTGATTCTTCAACATGGTGAAACCACCAGCTCCAGATGCTCTGTAGCTGGTCAAGCTTACCCAATAATTCTGCCTGGAGTGTAGTTCACTGCCCATGTATTTTGCTTTTCTCACTTTGTTTCCCCACGGTTCTGTCAGGTCGTAAATGACCTCTAAGCCTCCAACGGTTTCAAAGTTATAAGTTTTCACAAAGGGATGCCGTACGGGCCTAATGCTACCTGAAGGAGTAGCACAAACTAAGTGGTAGTACCTGGCATTCCATTCCAATGCTTTCTTCAGCGTGTTCCCTGTGATCTTTAGCACCACAGGTTCGTTATCAAAGGGGTACAGGTTGAATGCATCACGCCTTGTTAGCCATCCTTTTTTAATGGTTATGGGTTCAAAGGGGCTTGGTGGGTGCATAGCAATTTCGTTTTCCGTTGCATATCGCAATACATCCAAATACAGGTTCGATACGGGCTCAGAGGCTAACTTCCATGTGTCACTGACAAAATCCTCAGAGGCAATACCGATGACTTCGTTGATCCAATCGTTGGTCTTTCTGTGTTCAGACCAAAACATGTCCAGGATTTCTGGATCGTCTTCAATGCCGTAAAGGTCGACATTTTGAACCCGGGTTATCTTGCCGTCGGCTATTTCGATAAGTGCCACACCTTTTCCGTAAGCCGGCGGCTGTACCAATATGGTGTTGTTCAGCTTGTATGGTCCAAAAGCTCTGTGGGTGTGGCCAAATACGATAGCATCTATGCCTGGTACTTTAGTAGCTAAGGAATAGACAAAGTTCTCCTTTGAAGATTCTGACACCCGTCGCCTTTTTAACGGGTCGTATTCAATACCAGAATGAGCCAGGACCACGATTACATCAACCTGTTGGTCCTTAAGTTGTGAAACCAGACTTTTTGCCACCTTTATGGGGTTTTCAAATCTCAGTCCCTTCCATTTCCAGGGTAGGTCGAAATCCTCAATGGCAGGTGTTGTGAGTGCAATGACACCCATGCTCCATTCTCCAAAACGGTAAACTTTGAAAGGCAACCATTTGGTTTGGCCGTTGAGTTCCTCTTGTATGTTTGCACTGAGCAATGCAAACTTTGCTTGGTTTTCTATTTCAGTTAAGTACCGCAGGCCGTAGTTGAATTCGTGGTTCCCCACGCACATGCCATTGAGTCCCATTTCGTTGTAAGCCTCAACAACGGGGTTTATCTTGTTACCAAAGAACCGGTGTGCGTAAAAGGTTAGGGGAGACCCCTGGAAAGCGTCGCCGTTATCAAAAAACAAGGTGAGCGCTTCTTGACGCTGTTTCTTTAGGAAGGTGCTTACTTTACTTAAGCCACCGGGGAACGGTTTCGCATGAACGTAATCGAAGGGCAGGATTTGACCATGCAAGTCCGTGGCCACTACCATTTTGACACTGGACAATGTTACGGATTACCTCCTTCAACAAAGGCAAAACCGTAAGCATTGTTTCCAGCAAAAGCCCCCACAATGGGGCTCACCTGCACCAGGTAAGCACCATTTTCCTTAGCGTACTCAACAATGTCATCCGACAAGTCCGTGTAAGCCATGGCCACAGGGAAATTTTTATCCACGGTGCTCATTATCTCTTCTACGTGTTTCTTGAATATGGCTAAGGGGGAACCACGTTCGTTCTTGAGCGGTTTTACTTCTCCATCCTTAATTTGTATGAACGGCACAGTTTTTAAAAGTCCACCCACCCAGCCAGCAAATGCAGGTAATCTGCCTAACCTTACCAGATTCTTAAGTGTGGCAATCACAGCAACCAAAGAAATCCTTTCCCTAATCTTAGTCAGTTCCTGATATGTTTCTTCAATGTTCTTCCCTTGTTCTCTTAGCTGGGCTGCGATGTGTGCCAACAGTCCACCCCCAATGGATGCGTTCAAAGTATCCAGTACTTTAACGTTCTTTGTGGTTTCTTTTGCTGCGGTTAAAGCGGACTGCATGGTTCCACTCAGTTTGGAAGAAACTGTCAGAACTAAAATATCCTGCTCAGGGATGTTTTCAAATACTTGTATGAAATCCTCTGGGCTGGGTTGGCTCGTGGTAAACGTGTCAATGATGGAAGATAAGATTTTGTAGAATCTGTCACGGGTAATTTCCACGCGGTCCTTTAAGAACTTGTCTCCGATGCGCAAATACAAAGGGATAACCGTAAAGTTGGGATACTGCTGTAAATGGTCAATAGCAGAATCTATCACAATGTGGAACATTTTCTTTCCTGCACCTGCCTTTCATTGATTAGGTTTTTTGGCATGTTCCGTTCTACCTTTGGGGTACTCCTTCTTTTCCTACATATCCCACTGCAAAAGTATTATTTCCAGTATAGGCGCCCACTATGGGGTTGCCCCTTGCCAGCAGTGCGTTGTGATCCTTCACCAGCTGCTCAATTTCCGGTACGTAGTCCGTGTAACCGATGATAAAGGGATAAGATCGATATGCATGTCCTTCTGCTTCTTCAACCAGCTTCTGCAAAATGTTAAAGGGATTGCCTCGTTCATTGCGCATGGGTACAATGTATCCCTCCTTTAGTTCCACAACAGGTTTTACTCTTAGGATTTCTCCTACAAGTCCCGTCAAACGCGATATTCTGCCTGTTCTCATAAGGTTTTTCAACGTGGCAATCACTGCCCAAAAGCGCGTGCGTTGCCGTAGATCGTATAACCTGTTTACCACGTCTTCCATGGATAGTCCTTCCTCCCGCATTCTTAACGCGGCCATGGCTAAAACGCCTGCCCCCATGGACAAATTCCATGTGTCGAATACTACAACGTTTTTTCCTTTACTTTCTTTAGCAGCTGACAAAGCTGAGCTGTATGTCCCACTGATCTTTGAGCTTATTGTCATCACAAGCACATCTTCGTGTCTAGCATTCTCAATGGCTGCCAAGAAGTCCTTTGGATTAGGCTGACTGGTGGATATGCGATCGTACTCGTTAGGCAGGATTCTGAAGAATTCATCCCTACTTATCTCTACAACGTCTTTGAAATACTGATCGCCAATCTTTACGTAAAGTGGTACCACGGAGAAATCATCAAAGGTGACCCCTTCCGGTAAATCGATTGCAGAATCGATTATGACTTGAAACATGATTTTTCTCCTTTCCTCCTCTGCCGTGCTCTTGGCGTCATGGTGTTAGCTTGTGTAACATCCTGGGGAACGGTATGGTTTCTCTAATGTGGTCCAGCTTGCATATCCAAGCCACTGTTCTTTCCAAACCAATACCAAAACCCGAGTGCGGCACAGAACCGTATTTTCTAAGATCCAAGTACCACTGATAATACTCTTCATTAAGACCGAACTCTCTTATTTTCTGGAGTAACAGGTCGTAATCATGAATACGCTCACTGCCTCCAATGATTTCACCGTAACCTTCAGGTGCCAGTAAGTCTGCAGCTAGTACAACTTCTGGATTCTGAGGGTCGGGCTGCATGTAGAAAGCTTTTATTTTTGCAGGGAAATGCGTCAGGAACACGGGCTTCTCATATTGGTTGGACAAGAAGGTTTCCTCTGGTGCTCCCAAGTCGTCTCCCCAAGTGATGTCGAACCCATTCTTATTCAGCAGTTCCACAGCCTCGGTGTAAGTTATCCTGGGAAAAGGTGGTTCCACTTTCATCAGTGGTTCCAGCGGACGCTCCAGAATGGCTAAATCCTCTTGGTTTTCTTCCAGCACTTTTTTAACAATATAACTAACAAACTGTTCTTGAAGCTGCAAATTATCTTCGTATTCAAACCAAGCTGCTTCCGGCTCTATCATCCAGAATTCCAGTAAGTGGCGCCGTGTTTTACTTTTTTCTGCTCTGAAGGTGGGGCCAAACGTGTAGACCTTGCCCAGTGCCAGAGCGCCTGCTTCAGCATAAAGCTGTCCACTTTGGCTCAGGTAAGCTTTGTCGCCGTGGTAGTCCACTTCAAACAGCGTAGTGGTTCCTTCGGCAGCTGCTGTGGTAATGATGGGGGTGTCGAACCTGTAAAAACCATTTTCATTCAGGAACTCAATCATGGCTTTTTCAATGGTATGCCTAATGCGTAGAATGGCACTCTGTTTCTTACTTCTTATCCACAAATGTCGGTTTTCTTCGAGGAATTCGATACCGTGTTCTTTGCGTCCCAGAGGCCAATCTTTGGTAACGTGAAACGCTTCAAAGTGATCCGCATGAATTTCATATCCACTGGGTGCACGAGGTTCGCTTTTCGCAACACCTTTTACCACAATGGAACTTTCCAAAGAAGCATCTTTAGCTTGCTCCCACTGTTCGGGTTTAAGCCGTTCTTGTTCCAGCACAACTTGGATGAAACCTGAGCCATCTCTCATTACGATGAAAATGATCTTTCCCTTTTCACGCTTCGTGTGAATCCAGCCTCTCAGTTCCACTCGTTCTCCTTCGTGCTTCCCAATGTCACGTATGCTGACCACTTTTTCCACGTCTGTCACACACTCCCTTTCATTGTGTTATTACTGTTCACCTGTTTTGGTTGCTAATGCTCGTTGTTTTCTTCCCTTCGTTCCTCTACATTATTTGGTTCTTGGGATTTTTTGGTATCTCAAACCCGATTGGTTTCGCTTTTATGGCTTCTATTTGTGGTATGAAATCGAAAGCCGCACCGACCACGATTTGCATAGAAACCTGGAATTCTTCGAAGCTCATGTTCACAGTGGGAAAGTCACATACCAGACGGACCATGCCATCATTTGCCATGGCGAATTTCGCCATGGGGATTCGGTAATTCATCTCGAATAACTGATTTAACAACTCCGCAGATACTTTTTCTTCTGACATGAGAGGAACTTCAAAGCGTAAAAAATCGCGACTGAGCGTCAGCACCAAATTAATCTCCACATTATCCTGATGGAAGGGTATGTCCCATTGGAATCCGTTGAACTGGAATTGAAGATTTAGAATGCGAAGGTACTCGTTGATTATGCCGGGTGTGACCAAAACGCCAGACCTCCTTTTTAAGCATCATCGTATTATCGTCAATTTGTTACTGTTGTACCATTGTTCTGTGAAAACCAAATGTTAAATGTCCCATATGTTTTATATATTATAAGTCAGGAGGTGGCTAAACCATATGAAAATACTTATCGCATCTGATCTGCATGGCAGCGTGACAGCTTTTCAAAAGGTGCTGGAGAATGAGCCAAACTGTGATATGGTGTTGCTTCTGGGCGACTATCTGTATCACGGGCCTCGTAATCCGTTGCCTGACGGTTACAATCCGAAAGCCATGGCTGAGCTAATCAATTCTTTGAGTAATGCCGTATTGGTTAAGGGAAACGTGGATGCGTCCATAGATGAAGAACTCATAAAATGGCCCATGTCGCCTTTGGTTCATTTGGTCTTTTGTGACGGCATTGCCAGAAAAGATATTCACGTTTTGGCACATCACGGCTACAACATTGAAATACCCAAGCTTTACAAAGTACAAATGGTAGTCTCAGGGCATGCTCACGTGAAGGTGCTCGAATACGACCCGGACGAGGGCGTATTCAGATTAAACCCGGGCAGTCCTTCTTTACCCAAAGACGGAGTGCCATCTTACGCAGTCATGCTGGACGACTTTCGTGTTGTGCTAAAGTCATTGGATGGACAGGTGCTAAAGGAACTCCAGCTCACCTAAGCGTTTTCCAGCCTGAGTCCACCTTTAGCTCTATTACGGGTTTTATGCTGCCTACTACCTCGTGCCTGTGGTTTTTCACAGGAGGCATGTATTGATCCTTTAGTGTGTCGCTGCTGAGATCTTCTGCTGTTGCTAAGCCCAGTTGGCGCAAAACTTCCAATGTGATGGCTCCCAAGGCTCTACTGCTGCCATCGACCACCTTCACAGCGATGCCCAGACCATGGTTGACCACGGACACTAGCTGAACGGCTTCAGCGCCGCCTTTGCTCAGGAATGCACCTTTGAAAGCGAGCATGAATTCGGTGTCAAAGCGTCCTTTTCCAGCAACCAAATGAGGATGGCTTGTCATGGCATTTATGACTTTTTCTGCTGGTCCTTTGTATTCGTCAGGGAGAGTTTCGGGTTTACCCAATTTCGCAAAAGCCAAAGCGGCATTGTAAAGAGGCACTCCGAAAACGGGTACTCCACAGCCGTCTATACCTATTTGCACTGCTTCTGGGGGCATCTCAAAAAACCACGATACAATCTTGAGTATGCATTGCTGTACGGGGTGATCGAGAAGGAAGTAGGTCTCCAGTGGCCACTTGTGGTACACGCATTGTGCTAACATTCCGGTGTGCTTCCCTGAGCAATTATGGAAAGCTGGTGTGAGTTCAATGTTATTTAACTTTATAAACTCAGCTGTGGCCTTGTCAAAAGGTTCATGTACACCGCACTGCAAATACGAGTCATCCAAACCGACTTTCTCCAGTGCTGATCTAACCAATTGAACGTGTTCCAATGTGCCGGAATGGGAAGCGCACATCACAGCCAGCTCTTCCGTGGTGAAGCCGTACTTTTCATCTAATCCATCCATGAGCAGGGGTATTACTTGCAGTGGCTTAGAAGCTGATCTGAGGAATGTTACTCGCTGAGGTGAACCAGCTGAGGCAATTAGTCTCCCTTTGTAATCCACCACCACTGCATCTGCGTAATGGACACTTTCTGTGAGTGTGTTTCTTAAAACCAACGCGCCCAATGTGGGCGGATTCGCATAGTCTTCCACGGTTTGCCTCCTTCTAATACCGTAGTAGGTTAAGTGTCGTTTAAATTTTAGCACTTTGACTCAAGTTAGTACATGACAGGTGAATCATGAGATAATAGCAGAGAATAGCCGATATACGTCCCTGTACGTAGCTTTACTAAGAAAGGTATGCAAAACGGCATTTGATACAGGATTGGACCGCTTTATACTACATTATTGTGAATAATACGCAGAACATAAAGAGGAGGACAAGAAAAGCTTTGGAAAACCGTCTGAGTTTGGGGGAACAGAAGCAGTCTTTGATTTACGGTCCTGTGAGTAGCAGGCGTTTTGGTACCACAATTGGGATCAGCCTCATACCACTAAAGGTTTGTACGTTTGACTGTGTTTTTTGTGAACTTTGTGTTCACACTAATGTGTTGACGCTGGAACGCCGCACATACGTTAGCGTAAACGAAGTGCTCAGCGAGCTTGCTGATTTCCCAACTCAGGGCGTGGATTACATTGCGCTCTCGGGTGCTGGTGAACCCACGTTAGCAGCGAACATGGGTGAAGTCATTGATGCTCTGCATCAGAACTACCCAGTGTCGGTGTTAGTCCTAAGTAACGGGAGCACGGTTTTCATGAATGATGTTCAAGAAGAACTAAGAAGAGCCGACGCTGTGAAACTCACGTTCTCCTCATTAAACGAAGAAGCATTCAAGCGTTTGAACCAGCCCGTTGAAGGAGTAACTGCTGCAAAAGTTGCTCGGGGCATTGAGGAATTTGCATCTTCCTTCAGTGGCAGGCTTTATTTTGAGATAGTCGTGGTCAAGGGCATAAACGATGACCCAGCTGAGGTGCGAAGAACGGTGGAGTTCTTGGCACAGTTTAAGCCCTATCACATGGACATAAACCGGCCTGTAAGGCCGGGAACTGCGCGTTACCTTGAGCTTCCTGACAAAGAGCTTTATCTGCCTTTGGAGCGCGAGTTCCCGGGCCTCAGGGTATTCTAAGAAAACAAGAACTTTTCGTTGGCTGCCTTAACGCAGCTTGACCAAAACTGGATCTACGCTACTGGTAGCACACACGGCGTAGTTGTAGCCATCCAAAGTCACCGTCTCAGCAAAGGATATTTCTGCCCCAGTCGCTGTTGCCATTGCTTCTGCTGCCTTGTCAGCAGAACTGTCTACGGGCCAACAGATGTAGAATGCACTTCCTACTTGGTTTCCTTCGGAACCCCCAGCACTACTACTGTAAGCAAAAAAATTTTCCAAACTCTTTGCTTTGTCCCATGGCCAAGGAGTTGACCTTTCGTAGTAGGCTTTTAACATGTCGGTTCCAGTGTGAGATTCATCTAAGGCCACATTGCCGGTGGGGTAGAACTGGTGATCCATGCGGTACAGCTCCAAGTACTGAAGAACTTTAGGTGACGAAGACAGAAGCGTACTCACATTTGCACGCTGACGTGCTAGCGCATAGGATGGATACAATGTTGCTGTAAGTAATGCAATTACTGCGAGTACTACCATGATTTCCATAAGTGTGAAACCATTCCTTGCTCTTAACTTCAAAATGACAGCCTCCCTCTTTTTATGTAGAACATTCATTTTGACTCCAATCTGCTCGTGCATGTCCAATGGAAGGTGCCTAACCTATGGAGCCAAAACTCTTTAATTGTACATGTACAGCAAGTGTTTTTTGTGTGGATGTGTGTTTGTGAGCCAATGGTGCTCACGCGAGCGCATACGTAGGTAGCTAGGTAGTTATATATATATGTATGTATGATGTATGTGCTCTGCGAGTATGTGTCTGTGGTGAAACTCGCATGGTATAATAACAAACAGTAGAATGTATAAGTTCTACGACGGAAAAGTGGAAGTAGGCGCCACGCCTCACCTGCCGGTAAACTCATGAGCTTGGCAGGTTACAAGTGCGAGCAACGGGCTCGCGCCATGTGGGTAGTGGGTGCGCATACTTTCACCCACTTTTTTAATTGAGGAGGTAGAAGAACATAAGCACTTCGAAGGATTTAGGGTACAGGGTGAATGAACAGATTCGAGCACCAAAGGTCAGAGTGGTTGACGAGAATGGCAAGCAATTGGGTGTTTTCATCACAGCAGAAGCCATAAGAATGGCACGTAGCAGAGGTTATGACTTAGTGGAGGTGGCTCCTACGGCGGATCCGCCGGTTTGTCGGTTTATCGACTACGACAAGTTCCGCTATGAAATGGCAAAGAAAGCCAAGGAAGCGAAGAGGAACCAGACCATCATCGAAGTCAAAGAGATTCGTCTCAGATTGGGTACTGACGTTCACGACATGGAAACGAAGATGAAAAAGATCAGGGAATTCTTGGAAGATGGTAACAAAGTTAAGGTAACCCTGCGTCCTAGAGGCCGTGAGAGGGCTCTTGAAGAACAGATTCGTCAGAAACTATTGTCCATTGCAGAAAAGCTGTCAGATGTGGGACAAGTGGAGCAAGACGTGCGTGCAGAGGGCAGAAATTTCTATTTCATGATAGCGCCTAAGAAAAAGAAGGAGGCAAATAAAGATGGGAAAACCGAAGAACAGCAGGACAGCAGCCAAGAGGTTTAAAGTTACTGGTTCTGGCAAGTACATGTACCGTTCTGCCATGAATCACTTGAGAAGACATAAGAGTGCTTCCAGGTTAAGAAGGTTGAAAGCACCAAAAGTCGTTGATGAAACTTATTTGGGCCACGTTCAAGATTTGTTGCCCAGGCCATAGGAGGTGTTTTTGAATGCGTGTTAAGACCAGTGTTAACAAGAGGGCAAGGCATAAAAGAGTACTCAAGGAAGCAAAAGGTTATTTTGGTGCTTCCCACCGTGTTTACCGTAAGGCAAATGAAGCAGTCCTGAAGGCTGGCGAAGATGCCTTTGCTGGACGCAGGCAGCGTAAAAGGGACATGCGCAGTTTGTGGATCACCAGAATCAACGCCGCAGCCAGGAATAACGGCATGACTTACTCTAACTTCATGCATGGCTTGAAAGTTGCTGGCATACAAATTGACAGAAAGATGCTGGCTGAATTGGCTGTGACCGACCCAGAGGGATTCAGTGCTCTGGTGGAGAAGGCCAAGGAGGCCGTAGGATAATGATGAAGGAGGTTGAAGAGGTCGAACAAGTAGCACGTGACTTCGAATCCGACCTTCAAACGCTTCCTCCAGATCAGCTCAGGATCAAGTACTTATCGAAAAAAGGCTTAATTCCAAAACTGTTGGAAAAAATCCCGACGCTTCCGCCTGAGCAGCGTCGGGATTTTGGTAAATACGTGAATGACTTGAAGAAACGCGTTGAAGAGCAGATTAAACAGTTGGAAGAAAAGCTACTCGCGCGTGGCTCCAAACAAGGTGCTGTGGAACCTCTATTTCTCAATGATATGACCCTGGAGGGCAAACGTCCTCCCCTGGGAAACGTTCACGTGCTTTTTAAAGCCCGTGATGAACTACTGGGTATTTTTAAGTCCATGGGATTTGGTTTCTTCGACGGTCCCGAACTGGAAACCGATTTTTACAACTTCGAGGCATTGAACTTTCCGCCTTACCACCCCGCACGAGACATGCAGGACACCTTGGTGGTGGGAGACAAAGTGCTGCGAACTCACTCTTCAGCCATGCAGGTTAGAGCCTTGCAGGCTTGGGGTGTTCCCATTAAGGTAATTCTTCCAGGTAGGGTTTACCGCCGTGAAGAGGTTTCTGCAAGGAAATATCCTGTGTTTTATCAGTTTGACTGCCTGGCTGTGGGTGAAAACATTGGGGTGGGCCACCTGAAATGGACCTTGGAAACTTTCCTTAGTGCTTACTTCCAGAAGAGTGTCACTGTCAGGTTCAGACCCAGCTATTTTCCCTTTGTGGAGCCCGGTAATGAGGTGGATGTGAAATGCGTTTTCTGTGACGGTCAGGGCTGCAGCGTATGTGGGGGTACGGGTTGGTTAGAAATACTTGGAGCCGGCTTAGTACATCCAAGAGTTTTGGAATATGCAGGAGTGGATCCAGATCGTTACAGCGGTTTTGCCTTCGGTGTGGGCGTGGACCGTATGGCCATGCTCAAATACGGCATTAACGACATACGTCTTATTTATGAGGGCGACGTAAGTTTCCTCGGGTCGCTTTAGGGTGTGATGTGTTATGCGATTCAGCTTTAACCAATTAAAGAAGTTTTGGCAGGAAAAAGACCAAATTACCTGGGAGCAGGTCAAGAGTTATTTGGAAAAACACTTGGAAGTCGAAGTGGAGGAAGAAGTTCCCATCGAAGCACCGGAATCATTCTGGATAAAAAGGGTTGTTCCAGCCGGTGGAGTTGATTCCAATGCCCTATTGGGCGTAGTTCCTTTGGAGAATGGGTCTGCCATATCGGTGCATTTGCCTGGTGGTGTTTCTGATATTAGTCACCTGCGGGTACTGGTGGACGTGGATAAAGGCGCACTGGTTTCCCGAAGTGATCTGGGAGCTTTGGAGGAGCTTCTCGGTTTTGTTTTACTTAACGCTAACTGGGATGGGGCATTACCCAGAGAAGCTGAAGGCACGCCTTATTCAAGCAGTGGAAGCTCGGATTTCATTCTGTTGAGAGATGTGCCTGAAGGCCCTCTCAAAGAGGTATTAGAACTACCTGATCTGCTCATAAAACTGAGTGTGCTTCCTAACCGTGGTGACTTGAGCCACCTGTTTGGTTTGGCTCGGGAGATTGCTTTCGGTATGGGACTCACTTTGGTAGAACCGAGCCCCAAACGCGAATTTGAAAAACGCAATGGTTTGGTTTCCATCCAAACCGATGGGTGTTTGGTTTACGCTGGTATGCTTCTGGAGAACTTGAAAATTGAGGAAAGCCCATGGTGGCTCAAACTGGAGCTGATGCGCTTCGGCCAACGCTGCATAAGCAATGTGGTGGACCTAACAAATTACTTCCTATTTACCTATGGTCAACCCATGCATGCTTTTGATTTTGATAGTCTGGAAGAACATCGCATCATTGTACGTCAGGCAAAACCAGGCGAGAAGCTGGTGCTTCTTAATGACGAAGAGGTCACGTTGGATGAAGGCTGCATGGTCATCGCAGATGCGGTGAAACCCGTTGGTGTTGCCGGTGTCATGGGTGGGCGAGATGCTTCTGTGAGCTCTCAAACAAAGCGAGTCTTACTGGAAGTAGCAGCATTTGCTCCTTCGTATGTGGCTATGAGTTCTCGAAAACTTGGTGTGAGGACTGATGCCAGCATGCTTTACGAACGTGGTGTGGCACCTTTCGGTCAAACCCATATGGCGCTTCTGTTCGCTGATTTTATTGAGGAGATGGGCTGTGCAGAAGCCACTGCGTTGTGGCACGCCGGGGCGGAAACTCGTAACAGATTGGTGGAATACAACCCACAGCGCATTGTAGAACTTTCCTCGGTGGAAGAACGTGATCTTCTGGACATGATTGCCAGCAAGCGGTGGGAAGTCATAAGTGAAAGCGATGGTAAACAAAAGATAAAAATACCAGCCTACAGATGGGACATAACCAGAACTGAGGACTTAGTGGATGAACTGGTGAAATTTGTGGGCTATGACCGTGTTCCGTCACTGCCACTGGTTGACTTTGTTCCCTTCCGGGAGAAAGAATCCATAACAAAGGAAAACAAGTTCAGAGAAGCAAGTGCGCTCTATTTCCAAGAAGTTTTCATGGTTTCGCTCATATCTGATAAGGATGTTCAGAACATTGCTGCTCACATGGGCGTAAATGTTGAAGATGCGCTGGCCGTGGATAACCCCGTGAGCCGTGAGCTTGCTTACTTAAGACCTAACTTGCTTATCGGTTTAATGAAAGCAGCTTTGCTTAACCAAAATCGTTTCCACGACGATGTTCATGTGTTCGAAATTGGCTCCGTGTTTAGGGGAATGTCTAAAGGAAATAACTCAAGTGAACCACAGGAAAGCCGTCACATCGCTTATTTGTCCAAGGGTGCTTATTGGGAGAGTGCCTTGGAAAAGGATCCTTGGGGTTACCGCGAGTTCAAGGGTGTTTTGGAGAACATCTTCAAGCGCTGTGGTCTTATGTTGGATTGGGAGAATGCTCCTGTTCCTTGGGCTGAAAGCTCATTCTCGGGTATCATAAAGTATGAAGGGCGCGAAGTGGGGCAGCTGGGCATGCTCGGGACAGCTTTGCTCAAGGCATATGATTTGAAGGGCCCCGTGTTTGGTGCTGAACTCGACTTGGATGCGCTGCCGCTGGTAACAGAAAAGGAACCCGTATTTCCACTTAAGTTCCCTCAAAGCTGGAGAGATTTTTCCATCGTCATGCCCATGCAGGAGCCTGTTGCGAGCCTTTCTAAGCTATTTGAAGGCGAGCCACTGGTAAAGGGCTGGAGAGTGGTGGATCTGTACCAGGGTGAGAAATTGTCTCCTGGTGAGAAGAGTGTTACTGTGCGCGTTTGGTTAGGCGCTGAAGACCACACGGTCAGTAGCGATGAGGTGGAACAAGTTGTGGAGCGCGTTTTAGTGCGCTTAACGGAGGCGGGATGGCGACTAAGGTCATGAAGGACGATTTAGATAGCCTGGAATACGGAAAAATACTGGCTCAGATAAAATCTTATGCTTCTTCTGATTATGGCCAACGCTATTTGGAAACCCATTTGCCTTCCTCCGACGGGCAGCAGGTGGAAAAGTGGCTGAAGGAAACAGAAGAGGCTTGGGAACTTGTAAGGAAAAATGTGGATCCGTTTACCTTCTTCGTACCCGACGTGGACAGCGTTGTTGAACTTCTGGATAAACAGGGCTATGTTCCCGTGGAGGATTTCCTGAACTTTGTTAAAGCCGCAGAAGTTTTGGTGCAGCTCAGGCGAAAAATATCTGCGGAGACAGGGGTGCTTGGTAGCTTGGCGAAGCGCATTGTCCCCCTGGATGCTTGGTTGGATGAAGTGCGGGGTAAAGTCGATGAGAGCGGCTATGTAAAGGATGAAGCCAGCCGTAAGCTTTCTGACATCAGGCGTGACCAAAAGAGGCTTTCCAATGAAATTCAGGATAAGCTGCAAAGGGAAATGGATCGGTATCAGCGGTTTGTGGCAGATCGGCTTGTGGTCAAAAGAGGAAACCGCTATGCTATTCCCATAAAGAGTTCCAATGTGCCCCAGGTAAAAGGCATTGTTCTGGATTGGTCTGGCTCGGGTCAGACTGCCTACGTGGAGCCATTCTCAGTGGTAGACATGAACAACCGCCTGGAAGAACTGCGGTTCATGGAAGAGCAGGAGATTTACCGCATTTTTCAAGAACTTTGCAGCAAGCTTTATCCCATCGCTGAAGAAATACGTATTTCCCTAAGAATACTGGGTGAAATCGATGCTGCATATGCCAAGGCAAAGTGGGGTTCTGCCATGCGCGGAACGTTGCCTAAAATCTCACAAAACGGTCGCATAAACATAAAGGGTGCTCGGCATCCTCTCATACCTCAGGACCGCGTAGTTCCCATCGATGTTGTGGTACCAGAAGGGCGAATTGGTGTCATACTCAGTGGACCAAACACGGGCGGAAAGACAGTCACCTTGAAAACCATTGGGCTTTTTGCGGCTCTGCTAAAGATTGGTGCTCCAGTGCCTGCTGTGGATGTGGAAATGCCGCTTTATAATCGCATCTTCACCGACATTGGTGATCAGCAAAGTATTGAGAGTAGTCTGTCCACCTTTGCTTCGCACATTGCCAGGCTAAAAGTCATCGTGGAAGAAGCGGATTCAGGGGATCTTGTGCTCATTGACGAGCTTGGTTCTGGCACCGACCCTGATGAGGGAGCTGCCATTGCCGAGGCCGTGGTGGATTTTCTGGTGCGTCGCAATGTGCAGTTCTTTATTGCCACGCACCTGTGGCGTCTGAAAACCTTGGCAGCGGATCGCAAAGAGATTATTAATGCTTCAGTGGACTTCGATACGGAGAAATTTAAGCCCCTTTACAAGTTGAACATGGGTGTGCCGGGAAGGTCTTATGCGCTGGAGATCGCGCAGAAATGGGGTATGCCTGAGCTTTTCATAAGCACGGCACGTTCAAAACTTTCTGAAGACCATGAGCGGGTGGAGAAACTCATCGAGCAGCTTCAGGAACGCGTAAAGAGTTACGAAGACCTGCAGCGAGAAGCAGCCAGGTTAGGTGACGAACTGCGTGAGAAAAGCAATCAGCTGGATAAAGCTTTGAGCCAGCTGGACGCAAAGAAAACAAAAATAATGGATGAAACCAGGGCGAAGGCAAAAAGAATATTGGAAGAAGCTGACGAAGAAAGTAAACGCCTGCTAAAGGAGCTCAGTCAGCAGAGCAAAGCCAACCAAAGGGCTTACCAAATACGTGAACAGATTAAGAACATGCTCGAGGAAGTCGTCAAAGAGGACGATGAGATGCAGGAGAAACAGCACGGTGGACCTGAACCCATTCCGGCTCAGATCAGAGAAGGGGACACCGTTTACGTGACCAAGTTCAAGCAGCTTGGCTTGGTGCTGAAAATTTCCGAGGACACTGCCGAAGTCCAAATAGGGCCCCTGAGAGCTACTGTGGCAAAAACCGAGCTGAGCAAGGTTGATGCCACGGCTACTGAGCACCGCCGTGGTGTGAGTGGTGTTATTAAAGGCGGGAGTGGAGTGGAGATAAACGTTACTCAGGATGTTCCCATGAAGCTGGAAGTACATGGCTTAACCGTAGACGACGCTCTGGAAAAGGTGGATAAGTACCTGGATCAAGCCTATGCGGCGGGGTTGCCTTATGTGTACATCATCCACGGCCGCGGTACGGGTGCTTTGCTCAGAGCCATTCATGAGTATTTGAGTACGCATCCCCATGTGAGCCGATTCCGCTTCGCTGAACCCAGCGAAGGCGGAACCAGCGTTACCATGGTTTATTTCAGTTAGACAGGTTAGAACTGTAACTCACTTCAATGCTCTTCTTGTGTATGTTTTTACGTCTTCAGCTGCTTAACTTCTTTCACGTTATTATGTTCATCCATGATGAGTACTGTGGCAGTCACTTCTTCCTCAGGTTCTTTCATGGCGAAAGCCATCACAATGATGCGATCGCCCACCGCAGCAGACCTGGCTGCTGCTCCGTTTAATCCCACTTCGCGTGATCCCGCGAGTGCTGGTATGATATAAGTTTCGAAGCGTTCGCCGTTCGACACGTTAGCAACTAACACCTTTTCATATGGCCTTAAGTTAGCCTGTTGTATGAGATCCTCATCCAAACTCAGGCTGCCTTCGTAATCCACGTTGCACATGGTTACTCGGGCATTGTGAATTTTGCTTTTCAATACTGTTATGAGCATGTTCCTATCACCGAACCTCTATTACCAAATTATCAATGAGCCTGACCTTGCCCAAGAACACCGCCGTGGCAATGATGATCGTTTTAGGAGCTTCTATTTTGGGCAACAGCTCCAACGTGTCGTAATCCACCACTTGGAAGTACTGCACTTTGAATCCCTGCTGTGAAAGGAATTCCACGCAGCGTTTCACCACTTCTGCAGTGTTCAGCACTCCCTTTTCCAGGATGAGGTCTTTTGCCATGAGCAGTGATTTGTAAATGGAGGCTGCCTTTTCTCTGTCTTCATCAGTCAAATACGTGTTTCGTGAAGATAAGGCAAGGCCTGAGGGTTCTCTGACCGTGACCACAGGAACAATTTCAATGTTCATGTTCAGGTCGTTAACCATTTCCTCAATAATGCGTAACTGTTGTATGTCTTTCATTCCAAAGTAAGCTCGATTTGGTGTAACAATGTTGAAGAGCTTTGTGACCACAGTCACCACACCACGGAAATGGCCAGGGCGGAAACGACCGCACAAGTTTTCATCCAGGTGCTTAACATCCACAAAGACGTCTACCTGGTTGCCCTTCTTTGGGTACATCTCTTCCACCGTGGGGGCAAAGAGAAAATCTACTCCATGCTCCTGGCACAGCTGTGCGTCTCGATCCATGTCGCGAGGGTAAACCAAGTAATCTTCGCTGGGTCCGAACTGCAGCGGGTTTACAAAGTCGCTAACCACTACCACATCGTTTTCTTTTCTGGCTGTGTCGATGAGTGCCAAGTGGCCTTCGTGCAAATAACCCATGGTGGGCACAAGGCCCACTGACTTCCCTTGCTTTTTCGCTTCTGCGACTTTCTCTCTCATGGTTCTAATGTCACGTACGATCTCCATGGTGTGCTAATGCCTCCTATTTACCTGTGTGTGTATGTGTGTATATAAAGCAAACTCTGTCAAATCTTGTTACCACTCCAAACAAATGCCCTACCTGTATTCATGCCTGCCCTATAATATAATATCTATTTTCATTGGAGCACTCTCTCGCAGAGCGAGGCAGGTTTGGCTGCACACTCTCATTTTACACACACAACAATGCAGTTTATTAATATAACAGCAGCAAAACGTGCTAACCCAAATCTCTTAGCAGTAACCAGCTTGCTGTTTTCTTGAAGCTACAGCTTGCCTTGTTCCACGTCGCTTCTGTACCGGGCAACCGCTGCACTAATTTCCTCACGAAGGTTAAAGTAGGCCTTTGCAAACGGTGGCCTGTCCTTGGTCAGCCCAATGAAGTCGTAAAGCACCAGTACTTGACCGTCACATTCAGGACCAGCTCCAATTCCAATGGTGGGCATTTCCACCAGTTCAGTTATTTCCTTAGCCAAAGTGGATGCCATGTTTTCCAAGACCAAAGAAAAAGCGCCAGCTTCGTAAAGTGCTTTGGCACTGCGCTTCAGGTACTCAGCATCGGAAACATCTTTGCCACGCTTTCCATAGCCCATAAGTTTGGCGCTTTGTGGTGTAACCCCAATGTGTCCCATGACCGGTATACCTATTTCTGTGAGTCTCCTTACCAGGTGTGCTGTTTCCTCTCCACCTTCCAGCTTCACAGCATCACAGTTGGTTTCCTTCATAACCTGACCGCAGTTCTTTATGGCTTCCTCGATGCTAATCTGGTATGACAAGAAGGGCATGTCAGCTACCACAAACGTGTTAGGTGCACCGCGCTTCACCATTTCTGTGTGGTAAATGATGTCATCCAGAGTCACAGGCAAAGTGGTTTCTCTGCCCTGAATCACGTTTCCCAGGGAGTCGCCCACGAGGAGAGCATCCACGACAGCTTCTTCCAGGACGCTGGCAAAGGAAAAATCGTAGCAGGTGAGCATGATTATTTTCTTACTGCCTTTGAGTCTCTTGAATTGAGTGGCGTTCATTTTATTAAATGCCTCCCTCCATGATGATTTCCGCCAGCAGTCGGTAAACCAGCGACCACTTTTCACTCAGTGCGGAAGCTTCCGCATCAATGACTTCCATATCCTTCCTAACTGCTGGCCCAGTTAGACTGTCTTTTCCCAGTTTTAAGTAATTCTTCAGCGTTGCTTCTACGATTTCTTTCACAAATAGCTTTTGAGCTTCCAGTTCGCTGCTGGAGTCTCCGTTGTCATTAGCAGCATGATCGTAAGCCGCCGTAATGCCGGTTTCCTTAAGTAGTTCTCCGCCTTTAATCATGAGTACATCCACGTAATTGGACAGCATAACAGCCGCTGTGTGGTAGATAACCTTTTTCTGGGAATCAATTTTATGCAGTCTAAGTGGAACAATTCTGCCAAGTTCCAGTGCAACCTGCTCAGCCTCAGTGTCTCCCTCAAAAGTAGCTAGCGCATTAACAAGCAGGGTGTGATCCTGCTCAGGTATGGGCAGCCACGGATGAAGTGATCCCACGTATTTTGCCATGGGCTGAATTACACCGGACGGGTGGAACCCACTGGTATGAATGGCAACTGTGAAGCTCTGTGAAAACTGCTCAGCCACGTCCTTCAAAGCTTTGTCAGATACAGCAACAAAAGCAAGATCGCCCTTCACTTGTGACGGGTCACTAATGGCCACAGCTCCCACTTTCTTAGCCAAAATGTTGCCATTTTCAAAGGTGCGATTCCAAATCCTCAAGCTGCCCAACTTCATCAAGAAAGGAGCAAAGGCTCCTGCCACGCGACCCGCACCAATAAGCACTATGTCCATTTTATGCCTTTATTGTACAACCGTTTGCAGTTTTGAGTTCTATTCTGTATCATATTCGCGTGCTTCTTTCGTGCGGTTTTTTGCTTGAAGAAGTTCCGAATCAAGCAACTTCGGCCACGTATTACAGAACAATTTGGCGTAATTAGTAAAAAATGCACTCGTATGATTTAAAATTGTCTAAAATGGGGCGGATTTAACTAAGGTGAGGGAATTTGGTCGAAGCTTTTATTACGACTGATTCTTGTTCGTTGGTCATTGGGGCAGCGTGGCAACGTTCACGCAAATAAGTTTTTTTAACAACAATGTGTAATGCTGTTCATGTGCACGTGCAAAGGGCTTTGATGACCGGACACCGCTTCCACAAAATGAAGTGATCGCATACGTGCCACTGTTACGGCAATGCCACATTACCACATTGCCCCGTTGTTGTTGCTGTTGCTGCTTTTCTTTTTTTTGGGAGAAGAAGATGCGGAGTACTGAAAAGGGTGGTGGTGGGTTTGGTTGAGGAGCCCTTTGATTTTCAAACGGGGTTTACTGAGTTGCCCATGGGACTGGTGGAGGATTTATTGTCACAAAGTTCCAAATTGGCTGAACACGTCAGAAAACATATCCAGGAAATGGAACAAGTAAAGAAAGAAATTCGCGAGCAGTTGAAGCATGAGGGTGTGTTGAGGCGCGATGGGGATTTTGGGTACTATGACGTACCTACCAGCTGCGGAGTGGACGGAGCTTACGCCACTGAGCGTCTGCTGGCTCTGGATTACTGCGTTGCTGCTGCTGTTGCCGTGGAAGGTATTATACCTCCCTCCACACAAAGCTATTGGTCCGCCCCTCAGCACAAGGCTTATGCCGATGCCTACCCACACAGTGATGACACTCCGGTAATTCTGCGCGCGCTCATGATGGAATTTGAACTGGAACTGGCTGAGCAGGCTCCACATGATGTGGTGTTCTTGGACGGCTCCATGGCCACACCCATCATACTCATGGATCAAGCCATAAACCGTCTCATCGAGCAGACTAAACAGGGAACTTACCATGCTTTGGCGGTGAAAGTGTTGGATGGTTTTCCCACCTACTTGAAAAATTACTTAAACATGAGCTCGGGGAAAAGGTCCGATAAAATCTGGGTTGCTTCACCCAAGTACAGCTCAAATCGTGAGTTTGGAAAAGTCCTTGGATGGCGTATCCAAATGGATGATCGTGCCGTGTTTACCTACGTGCTGGAAGCGGGAGAGTTTGCGGGCCCCGTTCAGATGCAGCGGCCAGCTAGGATGTGGCACCTCACACCACCGGATGAAAACGACGAAGTAACAAAACAGCAAATTGAAAAACTCATCAATCAGCTAACTTCACTGCAAGTGCTCTACTACAGACCAACAGCCATGGTGCCTGCCATGCGTCTGGAAGTACCGGCACCCGTGGCAACAAACGACACCAGGTTGGCCATGCTTTTACAGGCGGTTAAGCACCAGTGTATGACCCCAGGGGTTATGGAACCTTTTCCACTTTACATGGCTGATCGCATGGTCAAGCACATTGGTGCTGCCATGCCCGCTTTGAGGCAAAATGCGACTACTGCGCTGACTGAAGATGGCACCGTGGTATTGAACATGGATAACGTTTTCTTCAGTTTGCACGGCTATAGAAGTGAATCTGGTGGTTACTAAAATGTGTTGCGGGAATTCGGGCACGAAAGAATGTGTCAGTATGACTCGGAACAGAAGAACTGTTTTCGCATGTGTAACACCGAAGTACGTTGACAGAGTGCTGTTCTTTCTCGTATTGAACACAATGGCACAAAGTGCTGACCACTGCCATAGCGATTCGGGTTTGCGTTTTGCAGAATGTCAGAATGATGAGTTAAGGCTGTCACTTCTGGCCACATGGGTGTCCAAGGATTTAATTGGTTTTTTTGATAACGCAGTGAACACGAATTGAAAGGAGGCATGAATGATTTGAGTACGTATGAAGGGGAACAGATAAAACAGCTCATGCAAAGGGCCGAACGAGTCGGGACTCTGGGTTCCCCATCCAGCACCGGTACGCTCAGTGTGGAAATACTAGAAACTGCAGTTTCCAAAAAACTTGTTGGCGAGATGATTTTGCCCAGTTTTATTCAAGATAGCAAGGAGCATTTCGGTCTGGGACAAATAAATGAGGTCATACTTAAGAACAAATGGCTTGAGGATCCCACAATGAGGGCGTTAGCTCGGAGGCGTGGAAACGTGAACCAGGTCAGCGGCATGCAGGATACTCACCGGGCTGATGTCATGGTAAGCGCAGTTTTTGGGTTGGGTGAAAAGGGTTTCGAACCGAGCGTGTTGGGCACTGTGCCAGCCACTGGTACCATGCTTCACTTGGTGAACGACGAAATCTTGGATTTACTCCTGAATCGCTACGAAAAAGAAATTTTCTACTTGGGTCGCATCTATGGTTCTGAGACGAAACTGCCCATGTGGTTCAAGCATTTTGGCACGGGTCCGGCAGGTGCTGGTGAAGCTTATCACATTGGTGTGTTTGGGAGAACAGGCTCTGGCAAATCTGTTTTGGCAAAAATGATTACATTGGCTTATGCGAGGCACGCCGACATGGGTATTTTCATTCTTGATCCGCAAGGTGAATTTGCTTTGGGCCTTGGTGATGGTGCTCCGGGTATCAAATCCATGGGAAACGTTCTTTGTAAGCCCGTCTTGCGTAAACTAGGACGTGAAGCTGTGGTTTACGACATTGAGAACATCTTGCTCCAGGATTGGTACTTGTTTACTCATTTCTTGAAGGAGTTTGGGTTTTTTAGTGACCTTGGCATAAAGTATGAGGATTACCAGGAAATCGCTGCGGATTACTTGGAGGATTTTTTACGTGACAGCGGCACCGTAAGCTTTCAAAACCTGAGTGAAGAAACGTTATTAGATGTTCTGAATTACTTGTACAGAGTGGCTGAGAAGATTTACGCGGGAAAAGCTGGTTACGACCGAGTGCGTTCAAACGTGGATGAGCTAAAGCAGAAAATGGAGGAAGGCACCTTTTCACGCACTCAAAGAACATGGAACACTGTTATCCGGTTTTTTAAATGGAGCAGCGGGAAAAAAGCTCCTGCTCAGATCATCGAGGACCATGTTTTAACTCCGGAGAAAAAACCTGTTGTGGTCATCAATCTTTCCAAGAAACCCGAAGGGGTTAACGAAATGAGTTGGAATGAGTCCATAAAACCACTCATCATTGGTACTTTCCTTAGCGCGCTGGTTCGCGAGGCAGAGGATCATTACAAGGAAGGGAAGAGCCTGAACACATTGGTGGTCATTGATGAAGCACATCGGTTTGTGCCCAGCGGCCGACTGGAAAACAGGAACAGTGAATCAGTAAGGCGCACTTTGATTGATGCAGTGAGAACCACAAGAAAGTACGGTCTGGGGTGGATGTTCATAAGTCAAACTTTGTCCAGCTTGGACCGGGAAATAGTGGAGCAACTCCGCATAAGCTTCTTTGGTTTTGGGCTTTCCATGGGGAGTGAACTTCGTTCGCTGACTGAAATCATTGGTGGTTCGCAAAGTGCCATGAACCTGTATCAGTCGTTCCGCGATCCTCACAGCTCATTCGATTTGGAGTCCAGGCAGTACTCGTTCATGACAGTGGGTCCAGTTTCTCCATTGTCCTTTGCTGGGACGCCCTTGTTCTTCAATGCTTTTAACGATGTGGGTGAGTTCCTTCGTGCGAACAGCATTGAGATCTATTAGGCAATGTGCTGTAACGACACCAACAGGTGCATTCACATGTGTTCGTGGTTAATTCACTAACTGATCAAAGCTGAACGGATTGGGGTGGGCTAAAATGATTTGTGGAGGGTACAAACACGGACATGTGCACCACGTTCACCATTTGAACTAGCACTGCGGGGTTTTGAGAAGTGGTCGGTGCAAAAGCAGGTAACGCCTTTTTTGTCCCGCAGTTGTGTTGGCTCGATTAGGAAGCGGCGTTGGGGAACAGTCAGTTAATGTGTGCAACCAAGAAAAAGCATGATCACATGAAACAAAGTAATAGAAAAGTAACACAGAAGGGGGGACTCAAATTCCCATGGATGAGAGAGATTCGGGCGACGAGAATAGACTTTTCGTAGAGTCTTCGCGTTCTCAAGTTGGTAATGGTAGTAATGATCATCAACATGGTGCACTGGAAAAACTGCAAAACTTGTTGAAACAGCTTTTTGAAATTGACGTGTCTTCTGATTTGGATTTTGGGATTTACCGCATTTTGAATTTCCGCAGACGCGAAATTAACAAGTTCATTGAAGAGCGACTGCCACAGCGTGTCAATGAGGCTTTTGCGCAGTTTGCGGCCCATACTGAAGAAGAAACGAACAAGCGCATGGCGGAATTGCAGAGGAAAATCCGGGAAAACTTTGGTGAACAGGCGGTCGACGCCAGTGGCACGCTGAAGCAGGAATTCAGGAACACGCCACTGGGCCAGGAATACGAACAACTTAGCAAGCAGCAAGCTGATGCAGTGGCCGTGGAAGATATGAAAACAAGGGTTTACAATGATCTTTACACGTTTTTCAGTCGGTATTACGAAGATGGGGATTTTGTGCCTCGTTACCGCTACAGCATACGCGGGCACAAGTACGCCATTCCCTACAACGGCGAGGAGATCAAGCTGTACTGGGTGAACAGTGGGCAGTACTACACAAAGACGGGCACGTTGTTCCGTGATTACACCTTTGTTGCTGGTAACACGAGAATCGTATTCAGATTAAGTGAAGCAACTGAAGAACTCGGTTCAAACAAAGCCACAAATGACCGGTTTTTCGTGCTTGACTCAGAAGAGCCGATCGTCTTTGAACCTGTACCCAAAGGAGAAGACGGCAAATCCAGAACTGTGGTAGTGCGTTTCAACTACAGAGAACTTTACGAGGGCGATGCATGGTTTCAGCACACACAGGGTTTGTCGGCAAAACCGTCAAATGCCAGTTCTAATAATGAAAGTAGTGGCAAGGTTGAGGAAGTAGATTCGTGGGAAGAGGAAAATTATGACGAGGACGAAGGTACTCAACATGGTAGTGGCACTGCTCGAACCACTGTAAGAATCAAGCAGGACAACTTAAACCCCCTTTTGGAGGAAGCCATCATTGACGCTGTGGCAAAAGTGGACAAAATGCTTGCTGATTGGCTAGCCGAGCCAGTTCAAAGCAATGCTGGGCCGGACCGTCGGCAGGAAGGTGAACAGCAACAAAATAGGAGCCTGCTTGGTTATCATTTGCGCCGCTTCACTTCCAAGAACAATCGTGATTACTTCATTCACAAAAATCTGCGTGCATTTCTGAATGATCAACTGGATTACTTCATAAAAACTGAGGTACTTGATACGAGCACTTTGCTGGAGCCGAATGAGGTCAATAAGCACTTGAGCCGAGCTAGCGCGGTAAAGGAACTTGGCACTGCCATCATTGATTTTTTGGCTCAGGTTGAAGATTTCCAAAAACGGCTTTGGGAAAAGAAGAAATTTGTTATTAAAACCGATTACGTGATCACACTGAACAGGCTTGCTCAATGGACAAACCCTGAGTTCATGAAATTCGTGGAAGAAGCCGTACTTGGGAACCAGGAGCAGCTAAGTGAATGGAACACCATGTTGGCACTGAATCCTGAAACCACTCGTTGGACTCGCGAAAGTCTGCTCAGGGGTGGAGGGGCAAATGACGGCGAGCTGTGGAGTGCAGGGGTTGGCAGCGATGCATTTAGGCCGGAAATGTACAAGCCACTGCCTTTAGATACTGCTTATTTTGATTCAGAGTTCAAGTGGCGCGTGTTGGCCGAAATAAGCAAAAACGTGGGACTGGATGATGCACTTGATGGTTTGCTTGTGAAGAGTGAGAACTTTCAGGCTCTGAACACGCTACTGAGTAAGTACAAAGCCAAAGTTCAGACCATCTACATTGATCCGCCATTCAACAAGGAGCAGGATGCTGACTTTCTCTACAATGTGAAGTACAAAGATTCCACCTGGGCAAGCATGTTGGAAAACCGCCTGCGGCTTGGACGAGAAATGCTTAGTGAGCGCAGCAGCATCTTCGTGCGTTGCGACTACAACGGCAACTGGATTGTAAGGCCTTTAATGAACGAGATTTTTGGAGCAGAGAATTTCAGGAACGAAATAGTAATAAGTAGAATAAGCAAACAAGACCCGAAAGTTAAGCGATTTAATGCTGCAACAGATTCTTTGTTTTTTTACTCCAAGACAATAGGTTCTCCTTTTAATCTTTTATTCAAAAAACTGGCAAAAAACAAAGAAGAAAGATGGCATGCCATGGATTCACAAGGAAAGGGGCAACCACTTTATATTTTTGGCTATTTGCTTAGTCCACCAAATAATCGGCACTGGACATATGGGCAAGAAAAAATAAAACAAATGGAAAGGGAAAAAACAATAAGATTGAAATGCAAGAAATGTGGATACATTCATACCTCAGGTATTTGGAAAGGATGTCCAGAATGTAAGAATCGAGAAGATGTTAAGGTTGAATACTTGTTAGCGCCGACAGAAGTGAAACAAATTGATTCAAATTGGACTGATGTTCCTGGTTATTCATTTGTTACAGATTTTTCTACTGAAAACTCTGAGATCATTCTTAAACGAGTTATCGAATCCAGTTCTAACAAAGGTGATTTGGTTATGGACTTCTTCCTCGGTTCTGGCACTACCACGGCTGTTGCTCACAAGCTCGGCAGGAAGTGGATCGGTGTGGAAATGGGCGAGCATTTCTGGACAGTAGTGCTACCACGCATGAAAAAGGTGTTGGCTTACGACAAAAGCGGCATTTCCAAGGAGCAAGATGTTAAAGAAACATACAATGAGAAAACTGCTGGTGGGTTTTTCAAGTACCAAATCCTGGAGCAGTACGAGGATGTGCTGGATAACCTGGAGCTTAGTCCCAACGACAACTACCTTAGTTTGTTTCAGGACGAGTACTTGCTGAAGTACTTCTTAACCGAAGAATCGAAAAACTCTCCTTATTTACTGCAGATCGAACAGCTCAGTAAGCCCTTTAGTTACAAACTGAAGGTGAACTTGAAGGAAGTTGGTGATCCGGAGGAGTTAGTGGTTGACCTGCCTGAAACGTTTAACTACTTACTTGGGCTTAATGTGAAGCGCATGGTCATGAAAACAATGGGCGGCGATGGAGAAGCTGTCAGTGAAATTGGCGGCGGAGTGGCAACACCGCTCAATGGCAATAAGTACTTATTTGTACTGGGTTTGGAACAAGAAAGTCAGCAGAAGGTAGCGGTGGTTTGGCGTGATTGGCACAGTACGAGTTGGAAAAAGACTGATTACGATGCCGACAGAACGTTCATTGTGGAAAGTCTTAAGGAAATTACTGGCGAAAACCTCACGTTGAAAACTGTTTACGTGAATGGACAGTCCACCTTAACCCACAGTGATGTGAACGGAGCTGCCATCATGGCCATCGAGCCCGACTTCAAGCGACTCATGGAATCAACTGGGGTGAGTTTACCGTGAGCAATGTGGAAAAGTACTTGGTGCTGAGCAAATACTTCATGCGTGAGGTTCTGGGTGTGCCCAGTTTGAAAAATGTCCGAGAAGTGCTTCTCAGGGCGAAACCGGGTGTGGACTCCGATGGTGTTACTTACTTTTGTAGGAAGCTCATGGATGAGCTGGACACCACATTAAAAATTGAACCAGACATGCTCATGTCCTATGACAAAAACATTCAGGAATATGTGGATTACATAAACAAACGCAGAAATAATGTGTCGTTGAAGTACTTCCAGTACTTGGCGCTACTGGTTACTGAGATTTATCTGGACCGCCTGACCAATGACACGAACCGGTTTGTAAGCGACTTGAACGAGTTTTTGCACACTTACAGCAACGAAGTCAAGTTCAAAAAGGAACTAAGCGACTTCACCAGTGAAGATCTTAAGAAGCTGGCTTTCTGGATGGCAACCGGAAGTGGGAAAACACTCATCATGCACATGAATTACCTCCAGTTCATGCGTTACAAGCCGTTTGAACCAAGCAACATAATTCTGCTAACTCCTAATGAGGGGCTTTCCACGCAACACCATGAAGAACTGCGCATTAGTGGCATACCGGCCACTTTGTATCACGAAAACTTGCTTGCAGCAACTGGATCCACGGTAATCCCTGGGCAAATACTGGTTATTGAAATTACGAAGCTGAAGGAAGAGAAAAGGGGCAGCGGAGTAACGTTGCCCGTGGATGCTTTTGAAGGGCGCAATTTGGTCTTTGTGGACGAAGGGCATAAGGGAAAGGGAAGCGAAGAGCGGGTTTGGGCACGTTTACGAGACGCTTTGGGTTCGCATGGTTTTACGTTCGAGTACAGTGCAACTTTCGGTCAAATACTGAGTGAAAAAGATTGGACTACCATGGAGGAATACGCAAAGTCCATTGTTTTTGACTATTCCTACAAGTTTTTTTACAATGACCATTACGGAAAAGATTTTCGGGTCATGAACGTGAAAAAGGCTCCTTCATTGGCGCAGACGGACTATTCCCGCGTCATGTTCACTGCGAACCTACTCAGTTTTTACCAACAGCTTCTCAGTTACCAGAAGAACCGGGATTTGGCCATTTTGCACAACCTGGAAAAACCGCTGTGGATCTTTGTGGGAGCCACAGTTCAGGGCGAAAGTTCTGATGTGGCATTGGTTACGCGGTTCTTCCGTGAAGCGGTGGACGGAAGCTTGAAGGATGTAGCTCGGCGCATTCTGAGTGGTGATTACTTGGATGATGGGGGAAACGATTTGTTCGGCGACCGGTTCGATGAACTTCGGAAGAATGTCATCGAACCACGGCAAATGGAATGCGAACATGGCTCCGGTAATTGGTTGGATGCACTGTGGGATGATCTCATGCAGCGTGTTTTTCACGGTTGGGGTTCACTGCGAGTAGTTCAGCTAAGCAACGCTCCAGGTGAATTCGGGCTACGCGTGGGGGAAAATCCATATTTCGGCGTCATAAATGTGGGACAGGACAGCGGCCTTGTAAGGGCGCTGAAAAACAACGGTTTCGAACCGGAAAAAGATGTTATCACGTCGTCCTTGTTTGAACAAATAAAGGAAACTGATTCCCAAATTAACGTGCTTCTGGGGTCGCGAAAGTTCATTGAGGGTTGGGACACGTGGCGTGTTTCCTCCATGGGGCTTCTGAATATGGGGCGTGGCCAAGGTCCGCAAATTATTCAGCTTTTTGGTCGTGGCGTGCGCATCAAGGGAAAGAACATGACACTGCAAAGAAGCGGCCACCCTGACCTGAGCAATCTGGAAACGCTTTTCATTTACGGCATAAAAGCGAATTACTTGGAACAGTTTCTTGAAGCCATAAGAAAAGAAGGTGTAGATTACGAAGAAATACTAGTTCCCATTCAAGCGCGGCATCAGGAAAGATGGAAAGAACTGGTTGTGCCTGTCCGCAGTACATCCAAACCGTTTGAAGAATGTGTGGTTTTGGCGTTGGACGCTGAAGAAAACATCATGGATGATTATTACGGCGAAACAGTAGCAGGAGGAGAAGAAGAAGAGGAACAGGAAGATGAAGAACACGGTGGGGTGGCCGGTGATAGGGGTACTACAACGGTCACACTGGATTTATCGCCGCAAATAAGTACTTATGATGGTTACCGGCCACGTGATTTGTCATCAACGACGGAAGCCATAGCAGGTGGTCAAGTTAAATTGGGAAAGGGAAGTACGTCACCATTGTTGTGGGATGAATATGCCGATTACGTGGATTGGGAAGCGGTTTTCTTGGAAATGTTGCGATTTAAGGCATCACGCGGTTACTGGAACCTGGTCTTTGACGTGGATTCCTTGAAGCGTATCTGGAAAGACAACCGCCTCACCATTTACTACCCGGGCTTCGAAGTAAGGTCCATGAAAGACGTTGCCGATTTACGGGGCGTTGTTACTCAGGGTTTGAAAAAATACGTCGATGTGTTTTACAGCAAGCAAGAACGCCATTGGAAAACGAAAAACATGAAACCAGCTACTTTGGAGGAGGCAACTGGCACAAGTAGGCAACTGAGTTTGTTCACCGTGAATGAGGAACAGCCCAGCTACTACGTGGTCAAAGTTCCCAGTGACAATAAAACTGCCATTCAAAGGCTGAACAGCCTGGTTATGAACATGACGACAATGGTGGCGACGAACACGCAGCTGAACGGTGCTGCAACCACACCTACTGGTGTTGGTGGCAATGCCACAAACAATGGCAAAAGCGATGATAACAGCAATCCCTTGTTGGTTTTAAATGAATTGGTCATCGTGCCACTGCTCTCTCAGCGAGCACTGAATAATTTGGTCAAGAAAGCACAGCAGGATGAGGACTGGGAGGCACATCCGGCACCGCTGAATGAGGGGGAGGAAAAATTTCTAAGGGACTTGCACCATTTCGTGAGCGAAAACGGCGTACCGGGTGGCTTCACCCCATATGTGATGAGGAACCAGTCCAGAACGGGAATTGGTTTTCAGCTGGAATGGGCTGGGTTCTACCCCGACTTCATTATTTGGTTGGTCAAGCCAGGTGAGCAGATCATAGTGTTTGTGGACCCACATGGCCTGGTTCACGCTCATGGTCTGGATGACGAAAAAATCAAGTTTTGCTGCAGTGGAATAAAAACCATTGAAAAGCAGCTACGGAAAAGAATGAGGAGTAGCAAAGCTGCAACGTTGGCTCCGCCACCAGGTACTGCGCCAGTTCCGGCCAAGGTAACTCTTGACGCTTTCATCATTTCGACGACGCCCTATGATGTCCTGATCAAACAGAGGCCCGACATGGATAAACCCAAGGCCTTGTATGAACAGAAGCATGTGTTGTTCCTTGAGGATAAGAGCTGGCCAGGGAAGATGCTTACAAAAGTAGTATTTGGTGACGACAGCAGCAAAAACGTGTTGTGAAGAAAAAGTTCAAAACATTTGGTAAGAAAAAGAGGAGATGAGACACAAATGGCAGACAAAGACTTTAAGCCCGTGGTGTTTGTGGACAAATTCACCGAAGGGGTATTAGATCCCAACGAGGAAATGGAGTATTTTGTTCAAGATGGTGGTTACATTGTGGCAAACACGGCTCCTGGTTGTTGGGGACCCATGTTGACACCCAAGCTAAAAGGCGGACACGAGGTTACCAAGCCCGTCTATGTGGAAGGGGCTGAAGTGGGAGACAGCGTAGCAATTTACATAAAAGACCTTCAAGTAACTTCCATTGCCACCTCTTCAGGCAAGGATGTGGTCATTGAGGGCAGATATGAAGGAGATCCTTTTGTGGCTAAACGATGCCCCAGCTGTGGCACGGTAAGACCTGAGACCAGAATAGAAGGTACAGGCCCAGATGCCATACGATGTGCTGTATGCGGTGCTGATGTGGCAGCGTTCAAGTTTGAGAACGGTTACACCATTGTGTTTGATCACGAGAAAGGTATTGGAATAACCGTATCCGAGGAAATTGCACGTGCCATTGGAGAGAATCCCCGTTACTACATGCAAACGCCTGCAAATTCTGTGCAGAATCCTGTTGTTGTGCTGGCACCGCATGATTTGGTGGGCACGGTGGCAAGAATGCGCCCATTCCTGGGACAGCTGGGTTCCACACCTTCCATTCCGTTCCCTGATTCTCACAACGCAGGTGATTTTGGCCAACTGCTTATTGGAGCAACCCATGAGTACGGCATGACCAAAGAGCAGTTGGATGAGCACAGAACCGATGGGCACATGGATGTTAACATGACCCGCAAAGGCGCTGTGGTCATTGTACCGGTAAAAGTAAAGGGCGCAGGCATTTATTTAGGCGATATGCATGCCATGCAGGGTAACGGTGAAATAGCTGGCCATACTACTGACGTTGCAGGCATTGCCACTGTGCAGGTAAAGGTTCTTAAGGGCGTCACAGTGGAAGGCCCCATCATACTGCCCAACGAGGATGATCTACCACCCATGGCAAAACCTTTCACCGATGAAGAAATGGATGCTGCATATGTTTTAGCAGAGCAGTGGGGACAAAACCAGATTGAAGAAAGTTATCCGTTGTGCTTTGTGGGAACGGGAGCTCCCCTAAACGAAGCCACCGATAATGGTTTGATGCGTGCTTCAAGGTTCTTGGGTATTCCCTATGCTGAGGTACTGAACCGAGCTACCATCACCGGAGCCATTGGCATAGGTCGTTTACCTGGCGTTGCCACGGTGACATTCTTAGTTCCCATGGAACTGCTTGATAAAAAAGGCTTGCTTGATCTTGTACAGGACAAATACGGAGGTTAATGCCACAGGTAAGCCTCATTTGTGACGGTTTACACAGTTCATGTAAGGTGGGCTGCGCGGGAGTGTTACTGCACACACACGTTTGTGAGAAGTTAACTACTCCGCGCAACCCATTTTATGAACTTTTCAAAGTAAATGCGCCAGTATTCCTCGCTGTGGGTAGCATCCTTATCCACTACAAAGGTGACGTTTTCACGTCCCAGCTTCTTTTGAAGAACTTCACACAGCTTCGTGTTCGTACTTAGAAATGCCAGTGCCTCCTCAGGGCGTTGCGGATCTGTTATCTCGTTTCCGCCCACATACAGCCATACTTTTACTTTGCTTTGCAAATCAAGCCTACTGATGAATTCCACCATGCGGTCACAGGTAAAAAGCAGGGCTGTTGAGAAAGCGCCAACTGTGGAAAACACGTTGTTGTATTTGAGTCCCATATACAGGGAAATAAGCCCGCCCAAAGAGCTTCCAGCAATCATGGTGTGCTCTGTGTCAGGTAATGTTCTAAATTCGCTGTCAATGACCGGTTTCAAAGTTTCTACGATGAACTCTGAGTACTTGTCGCCTTCACCATCAACCAAGGTGTAATTCCAAGGATTCTCAGGTGTTTCATAAATGCGGCACTGCCAAGGACAGTACTCATCAAGGCGTCGCGTACCCACAGTGCTACTGTCAATGCCCACCACAATAAATGCATACCTTTGGGGGTCCAGTTTAAAAAGCCTGTCCAGGGTTTGGTTTACCTCCCACGAGAACCCAGACAGCTTGCTTGGTTCAAATAAGTTTTGTCCATCATGCATGTACAATACAGGGTAGCGCCTACTCAAGTTTGCAAAATAATCGGGTGGAAGGTAAATCCTAACGTTTCTGTCCCGGTTAAGCTGTGGCATGTGCATGCGTATGGTCATCAGTCGCTCAGGCATCTTAAGCGCCTCCATTTCCAAACTAAAGAATACGAGTCTTTCAGCTTACTCTATTGAAAAGCATATTATCATTTCATGTTCCTCTTTGCCAGAGCGCAAGTTTTCTGTGTAAGCTAAAATATGATAAAGAATCCCAAATATTGGATTGAGTGTTGTATTCGGGTGCAAGCGGGAGGGATGGTTATATGCCACTTTATGCGATAAGAGATGGAAAACTTGAACGCATCAGGGAAGATGATTTCAAGCTGGAGAAGGACTTGCAAAAACTGTGTGATGATAATCTTGAGACATTGTTTAGTTTGAAGCTGGTAAAGAGTCAATTCGCAATCGAGAACTTTAGAATCGACACATTAGCATTCGATGAGGAAACTAAAGCGTTTGTTGTAATTGAGTATAAAAAAGGTGAAAACTTCAGCGTCATTGATCAAGGTTACACGTATTTGTCTTTGGTGCTCAACAACAAGGCAGAGTGCGTCTTGGCGTATCAGGAAACGTTTGGTAAGCATTTGAAGAAGGCTGATGTAGATTGGTCGCAAACCAGGGTGCTATTTGTCTCACCCTCCTTTACCACCTATCAAATCAACTCGATTAACTTTAAGGATTTGCCTATTGAGTTGTGGAAGGTAAAAAGGTACTCGAACAACACAGTTTTGGTGGAGCACGTTGAACCAGCCCGTGCAAATGAGTCTATAAAAGTGATTGCTAAGGAAGGCAGCACCGCGAGGCCAACGGCGCCCGAGGAAGTAATAACATATACTGAAGAGGATCTCTTAGCTAGGGCTTCAGAATCGACGAAAGAGCTATACGAACGACTCAAAGAAAGGATTTTGCAGCTGGGTGAAGTACAGGTTAAGGTGGGAAAGAACCGCGTGGCGTTTGTTGCTTCAGGCTACTTCGCAAATGTGTTAGTTCGTAGGGAAAGTCTGAAGGTCTTCCTAAATATGAGGAAGGGTGAACTCAATGACCCTCTGAGTAAGGCTCGAGATGTATCAATGATAAGGCATTGGGGCAACCGAGATTATGAGATTAGCGTTGATACTGATACGGATCTCGATTACGTGATGTACTTAATCAAGCAGTCTTACGAAAGGAATAGGGCTTAGCCTTTTTGTGCCTCTTGCTGTACAATACTATTGTTTGCTAAAATAATTGTTTAGCAACACATAAATGAAGGACAAAGAAAAACAAACCCTGCTTTCCCAAATTCACAAGAGAAGGGGAAAGCTGCTATGACCGAAGGGAGGATTTTATGAACAGAAAGTACGAACTCATGGTTATTTACAGGGCCGAAGATGACAACGGCTACCAAGAAGGCAACGACTGGGTTACCGAAAAGGTACAGTCGTACCAAGGGCAAGTAACTAAGTTAGACCCTTGGGGTCTTAGACGACTTGCTTATCCCATTGAAAAGCGTACACAGGCTTATTACAGCGTGTTCCAGATCGAGTTGCCTGTGGAAAACCTGGATGAATTTTCTCAGGACTTAAAGGTGGATGAGAGAATTCTCCGGTTCATGATTACTAGAGGCGAGTGAGAAGTGCTGAATAAAGTACTGCTGATCGGGCGGTTAACAACCGATCCTGTGATTAAAGCTTTGCCTAGTGGGAAGAGAGTGGCTAATTTTACATTGGCTATTGACAACCCGGGTAAGGACCAATCGGGAGCTCCGCTCCCAGCTGATTTTATCGATTGTGTGGCCTACAGCGACAATTTGGTGCGCTTGCTGGATCTTTATGTGAGAAAGGGTCGCTTGATTTTTGCTGAAGGCAGGTTGCGCATTAGAAGTTACACCGATCGTAACGGTATAAGAAGAAGGACTTCAGAAGTTGTCCTTTCCACGATTCAGTTTTTGGATTCCAAGAAAGACGCTCAGCAAAGTTCCACTGGCGTGAGCACGGGAAGCAGTGTGAAGGGCACGGAAGATGTGGACGCCATGGACATTTTGAACGAAGTGGAATCCAAGCTGCAGGAACAGGATTCTGACGATCTGGTGGACTTGGATGAAAACTTTGACGTTCCATTTTAGTTTGGACAACTTCGATGCGCTGCGCATCCCAATTGCTCGTGCAACGCACAATTACACAATTAAGAAGAAGATTATTCGGAGGTGAATAGGTAATGCCAGTACAGAGAAAAAGAAGAATAAAACTGTGCCCACTTTGCGCAGATGGCGTAAGGGAAGTTGATTATAAGGACGTAAACCGCCTGAGAAGGTTCACTTCTGACAGAGGCAAGATTCTGCCTCGCAGGGTAACCGGGGTTTGCGCTTTTCATCAAAGGTCACTTTCTAGAGCTATTAAAAGGGCACGAGAAATGGCTCTGCTGCCTTACGTGATGCAGTAAATGATACCCATCAGATTAAAGTGCTTTGAAGACGAATACGAGGACGCAAGAGTAAGGGTAGGGCTACGTAGAGGGATAATGCTCGCAGCATGCACGTACATGATCGAACATGACTGAGTAAAGGTACTGTGGGATGAGACAAGATTCTACAAAGGCTATTGTGGAGAGCGGGCTTATGTCCGCTCTTGCTGTTATATTGGTGCTCATGGGGTGGTACCTTCCCGTGGTGGGTGCCCTCATAAGTTTGATTGCGCCACTGCCATTTTTGGTTGTGTCTGCTAAACACGGGCTGCGCTACGGTGCCATCACGGTGGCTGTGTCGGCACTTATAAGTTACTTTCTTACGGGGGATCCGCTAATCATTGTTAGTGTGGTGCTCTCTTTGGGAAGCATTGGCTTGGCTCTGGGCTGGGCAGTCTCTCATGGTTACAGTGCTGAGCGCACCCTGCTTTTAGGTGCGGCGGTCTTTGTAATTGTGACAACGCTACTACTTTATGGAACTCAGCTCATTCTCCACCAAAACATTTTGAAGGAAATGGCTGATGTGATGAGGCAGTCTGCGACCATGCTCGAGAGCCGGTTTGCGGGCACTGGCACAGCAACTGGAGGCATGACTGCTACTACTGCCACAACGGCCACTGGGGCTACTAGCACAGCTACTTCTTCTTTAAAGGGCATCGCCGAAAGCTACAAGCAGTATGCAGATACGCTGGAAAGTGGTTTAATGACGCCAGCGTTGATTCTTTTAGGAAGCGTGCTCTTGGCTTTTTACAACTACATCATACTGAAGCCCTTTGCTCAAAGGCTGGGCGTGGCTTTGCCAAATTTACCAACCATGCAGGAGATAAGGTTGCCTGCGCTGGGGGTTTGGTTTATTCCTGCGGCGCTTCTGCTTATGGTGATTAAGTCTTCCTACACTGCGTTTTTGGGATTCAACCTTTATGTGATTGGATTGTATTATTTGATTTTCTGCGGAATGTTCTACTTGTGCAGGATTCTTTTAGGTGAGAAAGACAATAAATTTGTCAAAGCATTGCTCATAATTGGGCTTGTCTTTCCTTACTTCCCACAGGTGTATTTCCTGTTCGGCATTTACGACTGCATAATGAGGTTATTGCGAAGGGAGGGGTGAATACCGGTGAAAGTGTATTTACTTCAAGATTTACCAGGTACGGGGAAAAAAGGACAAATTGTTGATGTTGCCGAGGGCTATGCTCGCAACTACCTTTTTAAGAACAACTTGGCTGTAGTGGCTGATGAAAAACTCATCGAGCAGGTAAAGAAACGTGAAGAGCGTGAGCAACGCAAAGAGGAAGAACGTTATAAAAACGCTGTGGATTTGAAGAACGAACTTGAAGGGAAAGTGGTGGTGGTGAAAGCACCAGGTGGCGAAACAGGGAAGTTGTATGGTGCGGTGACCACCAGGCAAATAGCTCAAGCACTAAAGGATCAGTTGAAACTGGATGTGGACAGTAAGGACATAAACTTGTCCGATCCCATAAAAAGTGTGGGGACTTACGAAGTTGACATTCACCTGTTCAAAGATGTGTGGGCCACTGTCCGCGTTAAAGTGGAGAAAGAATGAGAAGAAATGATTAATGAATCTTCATTGGGAATGCCTTATTCTCATGAGGCAGAGGTTTCTGTGCTGGGCTCATGCCTCATTAACAAGGACGCTTTGGCAGAAGTAGCAGGCACGCTCCTGCCTGAGGACTTTTATGAAGAGCGCCACAAGATCATGTTCCAAGTAATGACTCAGATGTACGAAGAGGGCATTCCAGTGGATTTGGTCACCTTTGTGGAAAGGCTAAAGCGTGACAGCCTGCTTGACGTGGTGGGTGGGCAGGAGTATGTAGCTCAGGTGGCTTCATCGGTTTACACCGCTGCCAACGTCAGTAGCTACGCTAAGTTGGTGAAGGAACGTTCACTCCAACGTTCTTTGATCAGGGTGGGTACGGAAATAGCTCGTCTGGGCTACACCGGCAAGAACATTGAAGAGGACTTGGACAGAGCACAGCAGCTGGTGTTCAGCCTTTCCATGTGGAAATACATGAAGTCGGCAACGCCAGTGAGCGAGCTGGTCAAGAGGTACTACTCACTCATTGAAGAAAGATATGCTCAGAGAAGCCGCGTAACAGGTTACCCCACCGGTTTGCAGAAGTTGGACGAGCTTTTGACGGGATTTCAAAGGTCGGATCTGCTTATCTTGGCTGCGCGCCCCGGCATGGGTAAAACGGCCTTTGCTCTGAACGTGGCGACTTACATGTCCATGGAAGAAGAAATACCAGTGCTGTTTTTCTCTTTGGAAATGTCTGCAACGCAGCTTGTGCAGCGTCTGTTGTCTGCTGTATCCAATGTGCCTTCCCAAAAACTGAAAACAGGTTACTTGGCCACAGAAGACTTCGATGCACTGCGTATTGCCATGTCACGTCTGGAAGATGCCCCTTTGTGGATAGATGAATCTCCCGGATTATCGGTTTTGGAAATAAGATCCAGAGCCAGAAGAGCAGTGGCAGAACTGGGCATTAAGATGATCATTATTGACTACTTGCAGCTTATAAGGTTGGGTCAGAACGTGGATAACCGGGTTCAGGAAGTTTCTGAGATTACCCGTTCTTTAAAGAATCTTGCGCGGGAACTGGATATACCGCTTTTGGTGCTGTCGCAGCTGAGCCGAGCTGTGGAACAAAGGGCGGACAAACGTCCACAGCTGAGTGACTTAAGGGAAAGCGGTAGCATTGAGCAGGATGCCGATGTGGTAATGTTTCTTTACAGCGAGGATTATTACAAGCAGCAAAAGGGACTTCGCCCAGAAAACTCCACAGTGGAACTGGTGGTTGCTAAACACAGGAATGGTCCCACGGGCGAAGTAAAATTAATGTTTAGAAAGGATATTGGCAGATTCTATTCGCTTGAGGAGAATGTTTGGGGTGATGAAGGTGCGGCAGTCAGCGAAGAATAACGAAAGCAACGGCAGTAGAGAATACGATTTCAGGCAGGCTGAGGAGCGCTGGTCAAAGTACTGGGAGGAGCACAACCTTTTTAAGGCAGATGAAACGTTGGGCAAGAAGCCCAAACAGTATGTGCTGGAGATGTTCCCTTATCCTTCAGGCAGGCTTCACATGGGACATGTGAGGAACTACACCCTGGGCGATGTGGTAGCACGTTACAACAGAATGAGAGGTTTTGATGTGCTTCATCCCATGGGATGGGACGCTTTTGGGTTGCCTGCAGAGAACGCAGCCATTGAGAGGGGTATTCACCCGGAAAACTGGACTTTGTCCAACATCGGTTACATGAGAGAGCAGATGAAAAAGCTAGGTTTTAGCTATGATTGGGACAGAGAAGTCGCCACTTGTTTGCCTGATTACTACAAATGGACTCAGTGGTTGTTCCTAAAGCTTTATGAAAATGGCTTGGCATACAAGAAGCGTGCAAAGGTGAACTGGTGTCCTCACTGCAAGACGGTACTTGCTAACGAGCAAGTTATTGATGGTAAATGCTGGCGTTGTCACAGTCCAATTGAAAAAAGGGAAATTGAACAGTGGTTTTTCAAAATAACGGCATATGCTGAAGATTTGCTCAATGATTTGGATAACTTGGATTGGCCTGAGCATGTAAAAGCACAGCAGCGTAACTGGATTGGTCGCTCTGAAGGTGCTTTGGTGAAGTTTGCCATTGAAGGGACTGACAAAGTCATTGAAATATTTACAACCAGATTGGACACCATTTACGGTGCTACCTTCATGGTCTTAGCTCCTGAGCATCCACTGGCAATGGAGTTGGTACAGGGTACTGCGCTAAAAGAGCTTTACGACGAATACTTAAAAAGGATCTCCTTGAAATCAGAAATTGACCGCCTCAGCACGGAAAAAGAAAAAGAAGGTTTCTTCCTTGGCAAGTACGCTGTAAACCCCTTTAACGGTGAAAGAATACCAATTTATGCTGGTGATTACGTGCTTACGGAATACGGCACAGGCGCTATCATGGCAGTGCCAGCTCATGATGAACGCGACTACGCTTTTGCAGTTAAATACAACATTCCCATAAGACCAGTGGTGGTTCCCAAAGACGGTGAAGAGATAAAGAATGGCGAGGTCTTCACCGAATATGGTGTGCTGGTAAATAGTGGGCCTTACACAGGAAAAACCTCTGAAGAACCCCAGAAGCTCATGGCTGAGTACTTAGAAGAGCACAACTTGGGGCAAAAATCCACGACTTACAGACTCAGGGATTGGCTGGTAAGCCGTCAGAGGTACTGGGGCGCTCCCATTCCCGTAGTTTATTGTGAACACTGCGGAACAGTACCCGTCCCTGAGGATCAGCTTCCAGTGATTCTACCCAGAGAAGTGGATTACCTGCCTGGCGATTTGGTTTCTCCCTTGGCTACTGATGAAGAGTTTGTGCACACTACTTGTCCAAAGTGTGGTGGTCCGGCTCGACGGGAAACTGATACCATGGACACGTTTGTGGATAGCTCGTGGTATTACCTAAGGTACGTAGATCCACATAACGAACAAGCGCCATTTGATAAGGAACTGGCAGAGTATTGGATGCCTGTGGACATATACATTGGCGGTGTGGAGCATGCCGTACTGCATTTGCTTTACAGTCGTTTTATTACCAAAGCGCTAAAAGACATGGGATACGTGACGATTAGCGAGCCCTTTAGCAAACTATTTACTCAGGGTATGGTAACTTTGGGTGGTTCAGCCATGTCGAAGTCAAAAGGCAACATTGTGGATCCAGATGATATCCTAAGGGACTATGGTGCTGATGCAGCAAGGATGTACACACTGTTTGTGGCGCCACCTGAAAAGGATTTTGAGTGGAGCCAGCAAGGGCTGGAAGGTATTGTAAGGTTCATAAGACGCATTTGGAACTTCTACTGCAAATATGCTGATGAGGTAAAAGAAGCTGTGGCAGCTCCTATGGGTAAGCTTTTCGAGGGAATGAGTGAGTACGATGAGAAAGCGCTCAGGGCAGTGAACCGTTTGGTCTACAGAGTCACTGAGGATATTGAGGATAACTACCGATTCAACACTGCCATTGCCGCCATGATGGAGTTCCTCAATGAAGTAACGGATTACGACGAAAAGGTTAGTAGCGCGGTTATGAAGACGCTGCTTGAAACCTTTGCGAAGGTACTAGCGCCCTTTGTGCCGTTCTTGGCAGAAGAACTTTGGGCAATGCTGGGTAACGCGCCTTCGGTTCACGAACAATCTTGGCCCCAGTGGGACGAAAGTATGCTTCAGGAAAACACTGTGGAAGTTGCAGTGCAAATAAACGGGAAATTTAGGGGCACAGTGGTGGTTCGCAACGGAGCCAGCGAAGAGGAAGTAAGGGAAGCAGTTATGAGTAGTGGCAATTTTTCTAAGTACTTGTCCAAGGAAGGCGGTTACAAGAAGTGTTTCTACGTTCCGAACAAAATAATAAATTTCATAGTTTAGCAGGTGGATGGAAGAAGGCTGCCACATGGTTGGCAGCCTTCTTTTTAGTTGGGGCAATTTGCTTCGAAATGGGATATCGCTTGGGTGCTTCCAGTGTGCTTGGTTTAAAAGACCCCCAAGGGGGTGGCGCACCGATGGTTGAGACTTCTACCAATGTGGCCAGTGCAAGCGCTGGCTCCAGTGCTGATTTGGAGTCAAAGCTGGTCAGTGTTTATGTGACAGGTGCAGTGCAGCACCCGGGAGTTTATACTGCTAAGGCAACTCAACGCATAAATGATGTGGTAAGCCTGGCAGGACCAAAAGGCGATGCTGATCTTACTAGATTGAACTTAGCCAGCCACTTGGCTGATGAGATGATGATTTACGTCCCAAAGATGGGCGAGCAAAGTACAAATACGAGTCAAGGGGTGCAGCCAAGCACTCCTCAACCTTCTGGGGGAGTGGTCATCGGAAGTGGTGGGAACTTGGCAGGCTCCACAAGTTCGCTCATTAACATAAACACGGCTGATGAAAAACTGTTGGACTCGCTACCCGGCATTGGCCCAACGCTTGCGGCACGCATTGTTGAATACAGGCAAACCAAAGGGCCATTCAAGACCATTGAGGAGATAAAGAACGTTAGCGGGATCGGTGAGAAGAAGTTTGCCGATATTAAGGACATGATAACGGTCCGCTAAGCGCATGACTCTTACAGCGGTTGCAGTTGCTCTTTCGCTACAGTTTTACCCCTGGGGCGTAGCATCGTTTATTCCACTGTTTTTCCTGCTAAAACACAAACGTTGGATAGCAGTTGTGGGTATTGTGGTAGTGCTACTTGGTTACGGGAGCATTTACAAATCCAAGAGCATGGATGGGCAGGTTTTCAGTGGCACCGTGGTGGTTGATTCCGACGGAAAAGGTTATTATGGCGGTTTTGTGCCCGTGTGCTCCACTAAGGTTGGCGTGCTTAGCGGCACTTTCCAAATGAAGTGGCAGAAGTACCACTGCGCCGTTCCTGTGAACGTGAATGCAGTTAAAACGCCTCTGTTTAGTTTGAGGTCAGCCATGGAAGACAGGTTGACCCAGCTAAAATCAGGTACCTTGCTGAATGCACTTGTCTTGGGGAGTCCACTGCCTGTGAGGATACAGGAACAGGCCATAAAAACTGGAATCCTGCATGTTTTTGCCATATCGGGTTTGCAAACAACGTTACTCATGGGTTACGTTTACAGGTGGAGCAAGAACAAGCTGACAGCTATGCTGTTTGGTTCGTTCCTGATCTTCTTCTATGGTTTTTCTGCCTCAGTGCTTCGCAGTGTGCTCATGTACGGTGTCATGCTTTCCATACCCAGAGGCAGGAAACTGAGCTTGGGCGGTGTAGCCGCGGCAGGGCTGGTCGCCTCCTTTATCGACCCGCTCTTTTTCACACGTACGGCTTCGTTGTTATCTTTAGTGGGGGCGGCTGCTGTGGTTTACTGGGGCGATGCCAAGTGGCCTGTGGTAAAAACTAGCCTCACCCTTTTACCTGTGAGCTTATTCTTCTTTCATTCCATATCATTGCTCAGTGTGGTTTCTACGGTCATTTTAGTGCCTGTCTTTACATTGCTTTATGCACTTGGCATTTTGTACCTGATTATGCCCCTGAAGTTAGTGGGTATGGTGGTTGATGCAGTGGGCATGGCTATTCTGTCTTTGCATGAAATGGTTGAACTACTGCCTGCGTGGCTGGTGGTGAACTTCAGTTCCAAGGAGGTTTTGCTTATTTTGCTCGGTGTTGCTTTGACGGTCCTGCTAAGGCGGTGGTGGATACCTGTGTTAACGTGCGTAGCTGTACTTTTGCTTCCTGCTCAGAGTCGCGTCATTTTTCTTGATGTGGGGCAGGGATCTGCTACGCTGGTTCAAAAGGGCTCTTACGGTTTACTCATTGATACCTCTGATAAGTCGGTGGTTCTGCGTGATTTAAGATGGTACGGCATTAGGCATCTGGGCCTCATTATCAGTCACGATGACAAGGACCACAATGGTATGCAAGACCAGGTAACACGCTCTTTTCATCCCATGTTGATGGACCCGTACGAAGGCGACGTGGTCAATTTTGGACCCATCAGAGCTGAAATTGTCTGGCCGCCTCGAGGAATGCATGGTACGGATAATGAGCTTAGCAAGGTGGTTTACCTGCCTCAGTTTGACGGACTCATAACTGGAGACGTACCCGCAGTGTACCTACCGAATGGTAGTTATGGATTCTTTACTGTGCCTCACCATGGAGCCAAACTCACGGAGCTCAATTTGACCTCCTCGGCTGGCATAATTTCTGTGGGTAAGAATTCTTACGGTCACCCCAATGCCCAGACGCTGGAAATACTGGAAGATAGAGGTATCAAGGTGTATCGAACAGACCAATGTGGTGACATAATTTACGAGCGAAACAGATTTTCGTGTTCGCCCAATTAGTGGCTTGGATGGTGTGTTTTTGCATGGTGTTTTTTGGTCTTAAAAGTCTGGTTTTCGCTGTAGTGATGCTGATTTTCGAGCCTTTTAGTGGTATAATTTAATTATGAAAATGAGTGTGAATGTGAAAAAGGTTCTCATTGCAATTTGTTTTTTACTTATTTTCCTGGTGTCCTTTGTAGGTGGTGTTTTTGCTCAGAAGGTGATCATGCCTCAAGGTGAAGGTGTCGATTTAGCTGATCTTATCTCAAGTGCTACTGAGCGTTTTTCCAGTATTACGGGTTCAAAAGGAGATCAAGTTTGGCTCATTGCTGGTTTGGATACGGTAGGCGAGATGAAAGGTGCGGGTTCTGTGGGGCACAACGACACGCTGATTTTGGCGTTTATCCGTGGGAGTACTATTAATCTGCTTTACATACCTAGAGACTCCTTGGTCGCCATACCAGACAAAGGTGTGACAAAGGTGGGGCATACCTTTCTTTATGGTGGTGTGAGGAAACTTGCTGAAACCATTAAGCAAAACTTTGGCGTGGCTGTAGATCATTACGTGGTAGTTAATTTCAGTACGGTGATTGAAATGGTTGACCTTATGGGAGGTCTTAAGGTGGATGTGCCTCAAAGGTATTGCTATCAAGGCGTAGGAGTACCCAAATACACGTGCATTAATAAGGGCAATCAAACGCTTAACGGTACGGAATTTTTGGTTTACTGGCGCATCAGGGACTATGGAAAAACGCATATGTCGGATCTTAGCAGGATACAAAGGCAGATCGATTTACTCTTGGGAACCGATTTGAAAGATCAAGTAATATCAAAGCTTTCTCCTAGTTTTGTATCAAGTGCAGTGGATGTGTGGAGCAAGTACGTGCTTTCTGATGTTAGCTTGATGGAGATAGCTAGTTTGGCAAACAAGTGGAAGGATGCCCACATCGAAGCTGATGTGCTAAGCGGAGATTCTTTTATTAGTCGTGTGTTTGACTTGGGTGTTCCTGTTTCAGTGTATCAGTGGGATGCGGATTGGCTTAAGAGCTGGTATATAGAGAAATTCGGTCCTATGGGGCAAACGTTAGCTAACGGAGTCAATCCGCCTAAGCTGAGTGTTCCACGGCCCACCGATTCCAGCTCAAGCAAGGAAACGTCTGGCAACAAAAATAGCACCAGCGGAGGCAAAACGTCCACAGCCAGTAATAGTGGAAGCAACAGTAGTGGCTCCACAGGTGGCACGGCCACGCAATCACCAACGCCATCGTCAACGACAACGACAACAACAACGACAAGTACGACTACTCAGAATTCTTCACAGAGCAATGCAACCACGAATGTGAATGATACAGCTACACAAAGTGTGCCAGAGTTACCACCTGAGGTGGAGAACAATACTACTGTGGCAACAGGGGCTGTGAATGGCGAAATTCCAGGCCCCGTGATTACGCCAACTACTGCAACCCCTCCGGAAGAAAACTATAACGATTCCTGGGAGGGAAGTGGTTATGATTCAAAGAATAATGAGAATGAAACATTGACAGTGACCAACGCATACACTGAAACACCAACTGAGGGTGGACACTAGCATGATTTTTTCGCAGCTGTGAGGTAAGGTGTTTTTGGTGGTGTCAAAGTCTTCCATGAAAAGAGCTTTTGACCTGCTAGGCGGGAACGAGAAGCTTTTTTGGTTTTTGGAAGTTTCAAGAAAGTGGGATTCACTAGATACTTGGCTTAAGGATTTAGTGTTTCCTTCTGCCTTGCAAGGGACAGTGGTTGTTATGGATTACTACAATCCTGTGGGCAGGATGAAACTGCTTTACAACAAGGACGAAGTGCTGAAAGAACTAAAAAGGTTTTTACCTTTCGTGGAAGATTTTAAGGTGGGAAAAGCAAGGAAGAAAGAAGACTTTTCTCACCTTAGTGAGAATTTGTCACATAGTAGCAAAGTGGGAAAACGTGTTCTAGAGCCATCCGATGTGAATGCAACAGATGATGTGTGCACGGATGGCATTAAAGATAAAGAGTTAGCCGAACTATTTGGTAAGTTTGTAAAGGTTAGGAGGGCATGGCAGGAATGGAAAAAAGCTTGAAAACGAAAAACTACGGTGCTGAACAGATCAAAGTTTTAGGCGATCTTGAGGGCGTTAGAAAACGCCCTGCCATGTACATAGGAAGTACGGACAAGAATGGTTTGCACCATCTCATTTGGGAGATTGTAGACAATGCCATCGACGAAGCCATGGCGGGCTTCTGCGATCACATAAAAGTTGTGCTTTACAAAGATGGTTCAGTGTTAGTTGAAGACAACGGCCGTGGTATACCGGTGGAGATTCATCCTCAGGAAGGCCGTCCTACCGTAGAAGTGGTGTTAACAAAGTTGCACGCTGGTGGTAAGTTCGGTGGTCAGGCTTACAAAGCTAGCGGCGGTTTGCATGGCGTGGGTTTGTCCGTGGTAAATGCTCTTAGTGAATGGCTTGAAATAACTGTAAAAAGAGATGGAACGGTATATTGGCAACGTTACGAGTTCGGTAAACCTGTAACAGAGGTTAAAGAAATTGGTCAGTACGATGATACTGAAAGCTCAGCCACCATTGTGCAGTTCAAACCAGACAAATCCATTTTTGCTGATACGCGTTTCGATTACGATGTTATTAGGCAGCGTTTGAGAGAACTTGCCTTTTTGAACAGTGAAGTCACCATTGAACTTGAAAAAGAAGGTAATGAACCAGAAATTTTCCACTTTGAATCAGGGTTGGCCGGTCTGCTTGAAGAGGTTGCTAACAGTTCAGAAAAAATCATTGATGTGCTTCGTTTCTCAGGCGCACAGCAAGATGTCCAAGTTGAGGTTGCTTTTACTTACGTGGATGATTTTGATGAGAACATTGTGTCTTTTGTGAACTCTGTTAGAACGGTAGATGGCGGAACTCACGTTCAGGGCTTAAGGTCGGCAATATCTAAAACGCTGGCTGAAGTAGGTAGGAGAAAAGGGCTGCTCAAGGATAACAATGTCTCCAGTGACGACTTTCGTCAGGGATTAAGAGCAGTGGTGGCAGTTAGGGTACCAGAGCCTGAGTTTGAAGGTCAAACCAAAGGTAAACTGGGCTCCAAATATGTAAGGAATATTGTAGAGGATGTAGTATCCAAGGCTTTTGAAAGTTATTTGGAGACGCAAAACGATGTTACAAAGACCTTGATTCAGAGGGCCTTAGCTTCTGCTGAAATGCGCGAAACCTTCAAACGCACTCGAGAAATGATGAAGAACAGACTCAGAGTGGAATCTACGGTACTGCCAGGAAAGCTGTCAGATTGTTCCAGTCGTGATGTGGAAAAACGTGAACTTCTCATCGTAGAGGGAGAAAGCGCTGGTGGATCAGCGAAGCAAGGCCGTGATAGGACTATTCAAGCAGTACTACCGCTCAGAGGAAAAATACTGAACGTTGAGAAAGCTAGCTGGAAGCGTGTTTTGGATAATGAAGAGATTCAGGCGCTTATAGCTGCTATTGGCACTGGCGTGGGTGAACATTTTAACTTTGCAAAACTACGTTACGGAAAAATTATTATCATGACTGATGCTGACGTGGACGGTGCTCACATTAGAACGTTGCTTCTCACGTTCTTCTTTAGAATGATGCGTCCTTTGGTGGAAGAGGGACACATCTACATTGCTCAGCCGCCTCTGTACAAGATTGAAAGGAAGAAGAGCAAAGACATTATCTACCTGTATTCTGATGAAGACTTGCAGGCTTTCTTAAGAGAGCATGAGGGCGAGAATTTTGAGATACAGCGTTACAAGGGGTTAGGTGAAATGAACGCTGAGCAGTTGTGGGAAACCACTCTTAACCCGGAAACGCGTAATTTGTACATGGTGACTGTGGAAGACGCTGAAAAAGCAGACGAGCTGTTTTCGGTGCTAATGGGAGAAAAGGTTCAACCCAGAAAAGAGTTCATATTTGCTAATGCGAACTTAGTTAAGAACTTGGATGTGTGAGGTGTTATTGAGCTATGGCAGGTATTCATGAAAGGGAAATTACTGAAGAACTAAAACAGTCTTATATTGATTACGCCATGAGCGTCATCGTAGGAAGAGCTCTTCCTGACGTTCGTGATGGCTTGAAGCCGGTGCAAAGGCGAATCATTTACTCCATGTCGGAGACGGGAAGTACTTACAATAATCCATACAAAAAATCTGCTCGTATTGTGGGTGACGTGCTTGGTAAGTACCATCCACATGGTGACGCTTCTGTTTACGACGCACTGGTGCGTATGGCACAGGACTTTGTTATGCGTTATCCACTGGTGGACGGTCATGGGAACTTTGGATCCATGGACGGAGACCCGCCAGCAGCTATGCGTTACACTGAGGTGAGGTTAACACGACTTTCAGAGTATCTTGTGCAGGATTTAGATAAGGACACGGTAAACTGGGTTCCAAACTTCGATGGCAGTTTAAAAGAGCCCGAAGTTCTTCCCGCTGTGTTTCCTCAGCTCTTGGTTAATGGTTCCAGTGGTATTGCCGTAGGCGTATCGACGTACATCCCACCTCACAACTTGGGTGAAATCATCGATGCCACGTTGCACTTCCTTCACAATCCGGAAACAACATCTAGGCAACTTATGAGGTTTGTTAAAGGTCCGGATTTTCCAACTGGCGGTCAAATTATTAACCCTCAAGATCTTGTAAAGGTGTATGAAGAAGGGAAGGGCGTAATTCGCGTACGTGGCCGAGCTAAGTTGGAAGAGGGACACGGGCAAAAACGCAGATTAGTTATTTATGAAATACCTTACATGGTCAACAAAGCAGAGCTGGTGTCTCAAATTGCCCAGCTCATTCGAGATAGAAAATTATCTGGTGTTGACGAGGTCAGAGACGAAAGTAACAGGCAGGGCGTCAGAGTGGTATTGGAGCTCAAGAAAGGCGCCAGTTTCCACCACATTCTGAACCAACTGTATGAACAGACCGCTTTGGAAAACAGCTTTGCGATTAACATGGTTGCACTAAAAGACGGGGCTCCTGTTCAACTAACCTTGCGTGATTACATCGCCTCATTCGTGGATTTTAGGAAAGAAACCATTTTAAGAAGAACACGTTATTTGCTGGATAAAGCTTCGAAGCGCCGCGAAGTTGTAGAGGGTATTCTTAAGGCGCTGGATAACATTGATTTGGTTATTGAAATTATCCGGAATGCAGAAACTACAGATCAGGCAAAGAGACGCCTCATGTCACAGATAGGCCTAACAGAGGTGCAAGCAGAGGCTGTGTTGGAGATAAAGCTTAGATCGTTGGTACACATGGAGAAGGAAAAAGTTGAACAAGAGCTGGAATCTCTTCTGAAAGCCATTGCTGAATACACTGAGATACTAAACAGTGAAACCAAGCTACTGGAAGTCATCGCTGAGGAGCTTAAACATGTGAAAAAACTGTTTGCTGATCAAAGAAGAACGCTAATTGGATTCTCGGATCAGCAAACAGAGACGGTACAAGCTGCCGAGGAAACATTCTTCATTGAACTGTTGGAGTACGGCATTATCAGAAGGTCAAAAACGCAGACAAACTTGGTGGACTTTATTGAGGTGCAGGGAAGTGACCCCGTTATGTTCCTGACGAACTTTGGAAAGATATTCTGCATATCTGCTTACGAAATTCCTGAAAGTCAACGTGGTGTGGCTTTGAACGCTCTATTTCCTATGGGGAATGATGAAAAAGTGCTGCTATTAGGGACTCAAAACCAGGAGCTTATTGCCATCAGTGAAAAAGGAAAAGGAAAACGTTTCAGATTGGACGTGGAAAAGATCCCATCTCGAGGTGGCTATTACTTCCTGCTTGACCCAGGTGACATGGTATCAGTCATAGTTCCTGTAACTAGCAAAGAACTTGTTGTTATTAGTGCTCAGGGCAAGGCATTGCGTTTGGATGTGGAGAGTATTCCAGAACGTGGGCTTCGTACAGGCGGAGTTAAGGTTATGAGAACTTACGAAGGGGACCGAGTAGTGGGGGCGACATGCTTAAAACAGAAATACATCGTTACTATGACAGAAAACGCATATGCTAAGCGAACGGACATAGATGAAATACCCAAGAGAAATAGAGGCGCTGCAGGTGTTTTCATACATAAAGCTAATGAAACTACTGGCCCAGTAATAGGGGTTTCTTGTAACGAGAATATGCTTTACCGCTCAGGCAGAGAATGGCTTCCCTTAAGCATGAGTGACATACCGGTTTGTTCCAAGGCTTCCATGGGGAAGAAGGTTCTAAGAACCTTAATCAATCGGTTGGTTTGAGGAAGGCTGTGATTTTTGTATGTCGTACAGGTTTTTGGATCATACTGCAGATTTGGGCGTTGAGGTAAGTGGAGAATCTACTGAGGAGCTCTTTCAATCCTGTTTGGATGCTTTGAGAGAGTGGAGTTTCCATGAAGTTGGTTCTTCTGAAGTTAAACATAATGTAGAACTTTCTGCAGACACGGAAACGGAGCTTTGGTTCAAGTTTTTGAACGAAGTGGTGTTCTACATGGATAAGAACGAAGCTCCATTGACGTTAAGCTTAAGGGAGTACCATTTGGGTTGCAATTGCTATTTAAGAGCAGAGTTAACGATGGCTGAGCAAAGTAAGAGAAAGCAGGCTGTGAAGGCTTTTACGTTGCACAATTTTGGGTTTTCGGCACAAATGATTTTTGACGTGTGATGAGGATGGGTGATCGGTAACCAAAGAAAGGAGGTGGTCAATATGTGGAAGCAAGTAGATAAGTTCGTGTACGAGATTCCTTTGGGGGCAAAGGAAGGTATGCGAGTACCGGGGCGTGTTTTTGCTTCCGAAACCATATTCAAACAAGCCGAGGCAGATAAGGCGTTGGAGCAGGTAGTGAACGTAGCCACTCTGCCTGGTATACTTAGATACTCTCTTGCCATGCCTGATATTCACTGGGGTTATGGTTTCCCCATTGGAGGTGTGGCGGCTTTTGATGTAGATCATGGTGTGATTACTCCTGGAGGTATTGGTTTTGACATAAACTGCGGTGTCAGACTGCTAGTTACACCACTAACAGAGGAGCAAGTTCGACCTAAACTGGGCGCGCTCCTGGATGTTCTGTACAAAGAAGTCCCCAGTGGGGTAGGGTCTGAAGGCTTCATAAAACTTTCGGAGAGAGAACTAAATAAGGTGTTGGAAATGGGTGCAAAATGGGCAGTAGAACAGGGATATGGAACGTTTGAGGATTTGGAGAGGCTCGAGTCGCAAGGGCAGTTAAAGGGCGCCGATGCGAGCAAGGTGTCCAAGAGAGCTAAAGAACGTGGTCTGGAACAGTTGGGAACATTGGGTTCAGGAAATCACTTCTTGGAAGTTCAGAAGGTAGATGAGATCTTCGATGAAGCTGTTGCTAAGCAAATGGGGCTTTCTTTGGGCCAGGTGACCATAATGCTTCACACGGGTTCTCGAGGATTAGGACACCAAGTAGCCACAGATTACATCGATGTCATGCTCAAAGCTTCAAAGAAGTACGGCATTAAACTTGTTGATAAGCAGCTGGCTGCGGCTCCCTTTAAGAGTGAAGAAGGTCGGGATTACTGGGCAGCGATGCAGTGCGCAGCGAATTTTGCTTGGGCTAACCGCCAAGTGATTACTGACTACATAAGAAAAGCCTTTGCTAAGGTATTTGGCAACGAAATAAAAGACAAGATTACTGTCATTTACGATGTGGCTCATAACATTGCAAAGTTGGAAAAACACATGGTTGATGGCATGGAAAGAGAAGTAGTAGTTCACAGAAAGGGAGCAACTCGGTCGTTCCCTGCGCATCACCCGGAGTTGCCTTCCATTTATGAAAACACTGGTCAACCTGTGATTATCCCTGGTAGTATGGGTTCAAGCTCCTTCTTGCTCGTTGGACTGCCAGGCAGCATGGAACAATCATGGGGTTCCACGTGCCATGGAGCGGGCAGAGTTATGAGTAGGAAAGAAGCCATAAGGAAAGGCAATTATGGAACGCTTATGGACAGTTTGGGTGAAAAAGGCATATTGGTAAGGAGCGCAGAACGGGAAACACTCTTAGAAGAAGCTCCTGAAGCCTATAAAGACGTAGATGAAGTGGTGCATGTGGTAGAAGAATTGGGCTTAAACAGGAAAGTAGCAAGGATGAGACCTATGGGGGTTGTTAAAGGTTGATCAAAGCTTGTACACCTGAGGAAACAGTTGAAGCTGGAAGTACGTTTGCTAATAATCTGAAGAAGGGTGATCTGGTGCTTCTTTTTGGCGTACTGGGAGCAGGCAAAACAACGTTTATTCGTGGTGTGGCTCGCCTTCTTGCTCCGGGTGCAAAGGTTTCCTCGCCGTCTTTTAACTTGCTCAAGATTTACAACATGCCCGATGGCGGACACTTGTATCACTTGGACTTTTACAGGGTATCTAGCACTAAAGAACTGTGGGACATACGTATAGAAGAGTTCTTGGAAGATGGTCTTGTGGTGGTGGAATGGCCTGGCCGTTTTCCCGATTTACTGTCCCTGCCACATTGGAAGGTGATCTTCAAGGTTTTGGAGGATGACTGCAGGTGCATAACATTCACAAAGTGCTCGTAATACAGACTGCGTTTCCTAATGAGGTAGCTGGCATTTACGAGCCTGAGAAGAGATTTCCTTTTAAATGGTTTTTTTTGCAGGGTAAGACTTTGGAAGCCTTGTGCGACATAGAAATTCCAGAAGATCTTGATGCTGTAGCGGTGGCTGTAGGACCTGGACGCTTCACCTCCACCCGGGTTGGTGTGGGCTTCGCACTGGGCTTAGGTATGTCAAGAGAACTGCCTCTAATCCCTTTGAACGTATTCGATCTCATCGATAGCGAAGGCGCTGAAGGTTGGTATTTGATTATGTCTCGAAAAGATGAGTACTATGGAAGCTACCGGGCAAATTTCCGAGAAGTGAAACGCGAGATATTTAGTGACATACCCAAAACAGATGTGGCAAGGGTTCTGGATCAAGATCATCCACTCACCTTTGCGGATTTAGAACAATTCTTGCAGAAACGTGGGCTACCCGACGGTACCAGCTGGGAGACGCTCAAGGTAGAGTACATGAAAGAAGTGGCAGAGGAGTACAAACTGTGGAAATAATAGAATTTGAAATTACAGAAGCCACAGAAGAGGACTTGGATGCCATTTACGATGTGGACAAGAAAGCTTTTAGCTACCCGATGAGCCGCAGTAGCATCGAAAGGGACCTACGCGATAGAAGGCTTTCCAAATACTTTGTTGCCCGCCTTCTTCCCTTTAATGAGGTAGTGGGCTACATTGGCCTTTGGTGTATTTTTCCGGAAGCCCACATTGTTTCCATTGCTGTGGACCCAGACTACCAGGGCAAAGGTATTGGAAATAAACTACTACAGCAAGCTTTAGCATGGCTTGTAAATAGCGGATTTAAACACGTTTTTTTAGAAGTACGCGTTGACAACGAAGTAGCCATAAACCTGTATGACAAACACGGTTTTGAAAAAGTTAGCGTGAGAAAGAACTACTACCAAGATGGATCCGATGCTTTTGTTATGGTTAAAGACCTTACTAAAAAAGAAGAGCAATGAGGAGTATAAAGATTGATGGGATATAGAATCTTAGCCATAGAAACCAGCTGTGATGAGACTGCCGTGGCTTGTCTCAATGGAGATAAGGTTGTGCAAAGTAAGGTGTTTTCGCAGATTGACTTACATGAGGCTTTTGGCGGTGTTCTCCCAGAGGCTGCGGCTCGGCGTCATCTGGAGGTACTCCCGGTTTTGTTAAAGGACGTTGCTAAACCAGATTTAATTGCCGTTACTGCTGGACCTGGATTGTTGCCTGCTTTGCTCACGGGTGTTAGTGTGGCACTAGGATTATCCAGAGGATGGCAAGTACCCGTCATGGGTATAAACCACGTAGTAGCTCATGTTGCGGCAGCGGCACTGGAGCGAAGAATTGAGCTACCCGTTTTGGGATTGGTGGTTTCTGGAGGCCATACTTCCTTTTATCTAATTGAGAAATGGTCTGATCCAAAGGTGCTGGGCTGGACTTATGACGATGCTGCTGGAGAGTGTTTGGACAAAGTTGGCAGGGCACTAGGCATGAAGTATCCTGCAGGTGCAGAGATTGATAACCTGGCTCTAACGATAAAAGAGCGAGTCACCATGCCGCTACCACTTAAAAATGAGGATTCTTTTAATTTCTCGTTTTCCGGACTTAAGACAGCTGCTCTGAAATACAAGGGGAAGATTTCTAATGAAGTATTGGCTGCCTCTCTCATGGAAGCAGTGGTCAACCACTTGTTAGATCGCATAGAAAAGGTACTCAAGAAGTATCCTTATCCACTTGTGGTGGGTGGAGGAGTGTCTGCCTCCAAGTTTCTTCGTCAAAGGATGCACGAACATTTTGGCGAACGTGTTATATTCCCCAGCGCGCAGCTGAGTACAGACAATGCCGATATGGTGGCTGTGTATGCGGCACTGCTTCTACAAGAAGGCATTGTGCCAGGTTCTTGTGTGACACCTGATCCAAACATGGAACAAGGATGGTGTTGAATAACTCCCCTTACCTAATGGTATATTATCAGTTAGCAAGTTCTTAACTAAATTGCTAGGAGGTGTCCTTATGGAGATTAAACCTTTGGGCGACAGAGTGCTTCTGAAACCAATGGAGGAAGAGGAAAAAACAAAGTCCGGTATTGTGATTCCTGACACTGCGAAGGAGAAACCACAAAAAGGAAAAGTCTTGGCAGTGGGCACTGGAAGAACTCTGGACAATGGAACTAGGGTACCCTTAGAGGTTCAGGTTGGTGACATTGTTGTGTTCTCCAAGTACGCTGGTACCGAAGTAAAGGTTGATGGTGAAGAATATCTCATTGTCTCTGAGAGAGATATTTTAGCCGTAGTCGGCCACGAAAACTAAGGAGGGGTGATTGAATCATGGCAGCGAAGTTGATTGCATTCGATGAAGAGGCAAGGAGTAAGTTACTTACTGGAGTATTGAAACTTTCCAAGGCTGTAAAGGCTACCTTAGGCCCAAAGGGCAGATATGTGGTATTGGAAAGGAAGTTTGGTTCACCGCTTATTACCAATGATGGTGTGACCATTGCAAAAGAAATAGATTTGGAAGATCCATATGAGAATTTGGGTGCTCAGTTGGCTAAGGAGGTTGCTTCAAAGACCAATGACGTAGCAGGTGACGGAACAACTACCGCTACTGTTTTGGCGGAAGCCATGGTCAGGGAAGGCATGAAGAACGTTACAGCTGGTGCTAACCCCATTGCTCTGAGAAGGGGAATTGAGAAAGCTGTAGAGGCAGTAACTGAGGAAATTAAGAAGCTATCCAGACCGGTAAGTGGAAAGCGTGACATTACTGAAGTTGCCACCATTTCTGCCAAGGACCAACAAATTGGCAGCATCATCGCTGAAGCCATGGAAAAGGTGGGCAAAGATGGTGTTGTCACCGTCGAGGAAGGCAAGTCCTTGGGCATGGAGCTTGAATTTGTCGAGGGAATGCAGTTTGACCGTGGTTACGTGTCTCCCTACTTTGTTACCGATCCTGAACGCATGGAAGCGGTATTAGAAGATCCTCTGATTGTGATTACTGATAAGAAGATTAGCAACGTGCAGGAGTTCTTGCCGTTGTTGGAGAAGATTGTGCAGTATGGAAGGTCCTTCCTACTCATCGCTGACGATGTTGAGGGCGAAGCCTTAGCCACGTTGGTAGTTAACAAGCTCAGGGGGACTTTCAACTGCGTAGCAGTGAAGGCGCCTGGATTTGGTGACAGGCGTAAAGAGATGCTGCAGGACATCGCCATAGTGACTGGTGGACAAGTGATAAGTGAGGAGCTGGGTGTCAGCTTTGAAAGCGTTACACCGGACATGTTCGGACATGCCCGCAGCGTAAAAGTAGATAAAGAGAGCACTACCATTGTGGGCGGAAAAGGCAGCAGTGAAGAAATTGAAAAGCGTATTGCTCAAATCAGGAAGCAGCTGGAGACCACTGAATCCGAATATGAGAAAGAAAAACTGCAGGAACGCTTAGCTAAGTTGGCTGGTGGCGTTGCGGTGATAAAGGTTGGAGCTGCTACTGAAACAGAGATGAAGGAAAAGAAACACAGAGTGGAAGATGCTGTTTCAGCTACCAAAGCTGCCATGGAAGAAGGTATCGTGGCTGGTGGTGGTGTAACCCTCGTGAAGGCTTCCACTGTACTTGACAAGCTTCCACTAGAAAATGACGAACTCATCGGCGCTACCATTGTGAAAAAGGCTCTTATGGAACCTGCTCGGGTCATAGCTGAGAATGCTGGCTTTGCCGGAGAAGTGGTAGTCGAGGAATTAAAGAAGAGAGAATACCCCGTTGGATTCGACGCCGTAAAGGGCGAATACGTTGACATGTTTGAAGCGGGAATCATTGACCCCACAAAGGTCACTCGTTCGGCTTTGCAGAATGCAGCATCCATTGCTGCCATGGTATTGACCACAGAAGCGCTGGTCGTGGAGAAACCGGAACAAGAAAAGGCACAGCCTGGAATGCCACCTGAAGAATATTAATTCTGGACATTAAATTACCCTAAGTCAAGAGTTAAACTGTTTTGAAGAAGGGGGCCTCTCTAAGGTAGGGAGGTCCCCTTCGCTGTTTTAAGGTTGTTGCTGTATAATTTATAGAAAATAGTCCCAAGGGAAGGGAGTGTAAGTTAGATGAATTACCTGATCAAGAGAATCTTGCAACTAATCCCGACGTTCATCGTTGCCACGGCGATCGCTTTTATACTGTTCTCATTGGTTGGCGACCCGTTCGAAGGCATGCGTCAGGATCCTAGGTTGGCTTCTCAGGTGGAAAGGTTGAGGAGGATCTATGGCTATGATAAGGATCCCTTCACGCGTTACTGGCTGTGGCTCTACAACTTCTTCACGGGTGAGTGGGGGTATTCTATCATGGCAAAAAGGTCGGTGTTCAGCGTAGTCACTGAACGAATACCGGTCTCTTTGGCAATCGGTATTGGTCAAACGGTGCTCTCCACGTTGTTCGGGCTCCTGCTTGGCATTTACTCTGCTCTGCATCTGTACTCAACGGCTGATTACGTGGCCACTGCACTGGTTTTCTTTGGTATGTCCATGCCGTCGTTCTTCTTTGGGGTGATAGCCTTGTTCTTCTTCGTCATAACCTGGCCGCTCTTTAACGTGGGTTTGATGACGCCAGGTTTCCACCCAACTACTGCAACCATTTTCGAGAAAACCATTGAGTACGGCAGACACCTCATGCTACCTCTGATTCTTCTCACAGTTCTGGGGATGGGAGGATTCGTGCGTTATGCTCGCTCCTCCATGTTGGAAGTGCTGAACATGGACTACATCAGGACAGCAAGAGCCAAGGGCTTACCTGAGTCGGTTGTAGTAAGAAAACATGCTTTGAGGAATGCTTTGATACCCATTGTTACACTGCTTGCCCTGTCATTGCCGGGCATTCTTGGGTCTGCACCTATCACGGAAACCATTTTCAGCATTAACGGACTCGGAAAATTGTACATAGACGCCTTAGGTGCTAATGACCAGATGACCCTGATGGCGGACCTGGTTTTAACCATTACATTGGTCATACTCGGAAATCTCTTAGCTGACATACTGTACTCCGTAGTTGACCCAAGGGTCAGCTTGGAATGAGGAGGCGTTAACGATGGCAGATAAGGACCAAGAAAAGAAACTCAACAATAATACCAATAACAACAATGGAACAAATAGTGACTACGAGGTAGCCCAAGAGAGTTACTCTTTCTGGGGTGCAGTTTGGCGCAGGTTCAGGCGTCATAGATTAGCCATTGTGGGTTTGTGGATACTGGTTGTTGTGTTCATTTTCTCGTTCATTGGACCGGTATTCTACACACTTGACCCGGCTGAGAACATTTTTGAAGAAGATGTGGCGAACTTCTACCTTTACAAGATTAACCAAGCAGTTAAGAAAGATCCAGGACTCAAAGATTACCTTGGAACCATGCTTACCGATTTTGAACAAACACTGGCGAAAGCCAATGATCTGAAAGCAAAAGCTGCAGCAGGCGACTACCAGGCTTTGAGTGAGCTCTCTTGGAGCAGAAGCGATTTGGCTGCTACTGGTATGCAGATAATCAGCATGGTAGCTAGTTACACTGACAGTAACGGTAATCAGCCGTTCGCTTCATACATGGATCTGACAAGGTACCTAAGCCCGCCAGGACTGCCTGTGGGTGCCCCAGGTCACCCGCTTGGCACCGATGACCAAGGAAGAGACCTTTTAGCAAGGATCATGTTTGGTGGTAAGGTCTCTTTTGCTATCGGTATCGCGTCGGCATTGATAGCCGTCATACTGGGTAGCTTGGTTGGTTTGGTAGCTGGATATGTGGGCGGCTTCGTGGATTCACTGCTTATGAGGTTTGTGGATATCATGCTTTCCATACCATCCATGCCACTATTGCTGGCTTTGTCACCACTTTTAAGGCGTTGGACAAAGAGCCTAACGGAAGGTATGGGACTGGGTGTGTTTGGTTCAGTCTTACCCATGGTCATAGTTTTGGCTCTGTTTGGTTGGATGGGCCTTTCCAGGTTAGTCAGAGGTCAAGTACTTTCGCTGAAGGAGCAACAGTTTATTGAAGCTGCACAAGCCATTGGTGTTCCCACAAGCAGGGTTCTATCGAGGCACTTATTCCCCAACGTTATCGCACCTGTTGTAGTTGCGGCGTCGCTTTCAGTGGCTGGTAACATCCTTCAGGAAGCAAGCTTGTCCTTCTTGGGCTTTGGTATTCAACCACCTGCTACGTCATGGGGACAAATACTGAACGTTGCAGTTAACTTCATAAACAGTCCGGAGCAGTTAGTGCGTTATTGGAACATGATATTCATTCCTGGTGCTTTGCTGTTCTTCACTGTGCTTTCCTTTAACTTTGCTGGTGACGGTTTGAGGGACGCAGTGGACCCCAGAATGAAGCTGTGAGGTGACATTGATGGAAAAGGGGAACATTTTAGAGATAAAAGATCTTCACGTTACGTTCTACACCGAGGACGGTATCGTGCGTGCACTTCAAGGGGTTTCCTATGAGGTGCCTGATAACGAGACCCTGGGTGTTGTGGGAGAGTCTGGTTGTGGAAAATCTGTCACAGCATTGACAGTGATGAGACTGTTGCCCAAACCCCAAGCTCGCGTAGAAGGTGGCGAAATCTGGTTCAGAGATAAGGAGACAGGGCAGGAAGTAAACCTTCTTGAACAGTCCGAGGAACACATGCGACACATCCGTGGTAATAAGATTTCCATGATCTTCCAGGAGCCCATGACGGCATTGAACCCTGTGTACACGGTGGGTGACCAAATCATGGAAGCTATCATGGTTCACAATCCCGGTATAAGTAGTAAAGAAGCCCGGGAAAGAGCCATTGAAATGCTGAAAGTAGTCGGCATACCAGCTCCTGAGAAGAGAGTGGACGACTTTCCGCACCAGATGTCGGGTGGGATGAGGCAAAGGGTCATGATAGCCATGGCACTTTCTACCAATCCTGAGATACTCATTGCAGACGAGCCTACGACAGCGCTTGATGTTACCATACAAGCTCAGATTCTGGACCTCATGAACAGATTGCAGGAGCAGTTTGGCATGAGCATCATTCTGATCACCCATAACCTGGGTGTGGTAGCTCAAAACGCTGACAGGATTGCCGTTATGTACTTGGGCCGCATAGTGGAGAAGGCGCCGGTACGAGATGTTTTCCACAATCCAAAACATCCATATACGGAAGGACTTTTGGCTTCGGTTCCTCGTCTAGATAAAGGTGGGCTAAAGGAACATCTACCAGGCATCACAGGTAACCTTCCTTCACCCTATAACCCACCGCCTGGATGTAAGTTCCATCCCAGATGCCCATATGTTTTTGATAGGTGCAGAGTCGAGGAGCCACCTGAAGTGGAAGTCAGCCCCGGTCACACGGTTTGTTGCTGGCTCCACACGAAGGAGGAGACAAAACATGAGTAATAACGATATCCTACTTGAGGTTCACGACTTAGTTAAGTGGTTCCCCATAAAGAGGGGACTGTTTGGCACTGTTCAGGGATACGTGAAAGCTGTGGATGGAGTGAGTTTCAACATTAGGGCGCACGAAACACTGGGTTTGGTGGGAGAAACAGGTAGTGGTAAAACTACTATTGGCCGCCTGGTGCTTAGGCTCATACCGCAAACACGAGGCAAGGTCATTTTTGATGGTGTTGACATAACAGCTTTGGATTACAGGGCGTTTAGACCCATGAAGAAAGACATGCAGATCATTTTCCAGGACCCTTATTCCTCATTGAATCCAAGGATGACAATAGGGGAGATCATAGCAGAGCCTCTTATTGTTCATACGAACATGACAGCAAAAGAGAGAGAAAAAAGAGTTTATGAACTCTTGGAGCTTGTCACATTAAGACCAGAACACGCCAGACGATATCCTCACGAGTTTAGCGGTGGGCAGCGTCAGCGCATTGGTATTGCTCGCGCACTGGCATTGAACCCCAGATTCATTGTTGCCGACGAGCCTATAAGCGCTCTGGACGTATCCATTCAGGCACAGATCACTAATTTGCTAATTGACCTTCAGAAAGAACTTGGACTTTCCTTCTTGTTCATTGCTCACGACTTATCAGTTATAAAACACATGTGTGACTCAGTGCTAGTACTGTACTTGGGCAAGTGCATGGAGTACGGTAGCAACGCTGATGTGTTCCAGCATTCGCGTCATCCATATACACAGGCTTTGCTGTCAGCGGTTCCAGTGCCTGATCCTGACTACAAGCGCGAACGCATTTTGCTACAGGGAGAAATCCCTTCACCCATTGATCCACCTCCAGGATGCGTATTCCATACTCGTTGTCCGTATGCAACAGAAAAATGTAAGACTGACCAACCTGAACTGCGTGAGGTTGAACCAGGGCATCTAGTTGCTTGCCATTATGCTTAAGCACTAAGAATAGGGTAGAAAGGCACGTCCTTCAACTAAGAAAGATCAGGACGTGCCTTTTTGTTATGATGCTGGACATACTGGTAACATGAGATAGTGACTGAGGCGGTAAAGTACCACGGAGAAGGGGTGTGACCTGATACTGTGATCGTGAACTTCATTGATTTTTCTACGGCTTTGTGGCCTTCTTTTGGTTGTGCTGGAATAGTGCTCGACAATGATTTCCCTTGGTGCAGCCAATTAACCTTTGGTCACGAGGTTTTAAGTCTGAGACGCGCAATGAACTTCCTTAGAAAGAATGCGGATGCCGTGGGTGGCATGGTGGTAGTGGGACAGGGAGAAGAGGTTGAACCTCTCACTTGCTTGGCTCGGGACCTCATAAAACCTATCCGTTGGGTATTGGACAGTGATTCCGAGCCTTCACAAGCAGCTGCTGGTTTCAACAATGTGCTACTGATGTTCTCGGGGACTATGAATCCTGGGTGGAAATCTTTTGATGACAGAATAACCTTGGGTATTTGGAAAGCCGAGCATCTTGAGAAGGGTTTAAGAATTGCTTCTCAGCTCAAGGTGCCGGTGGAAACGCCACTTCAGGTTAAAGAGCCTCATCACTGTGATGTGACAAAGTTTCAATGGTTATGGGGCTGTTCTAGCTGGGAAAAGTACTGATCAGCAAGATAAGATGACCTAACCATGGGGCCAGATACTACGGCTGATATACCCAGGGATTGTCCCATCTTCGCCAATTGCTCGAACTCTTCTGGGGTATAGTATTTTTGAACGGGCCAATGTTTTTTTGACGGCTGCAAGTACTGGCCAATGGTTACAATGTCCACGCCAACATTGGCAAGCTCGTTAAGCATCTTTTCTATGTCTTGCATGGATTCGCCTACACCAATCATGAAGCCTGTCTTGGTTATGAAACCATGTTGTTTGAAAAACCTGAGCATATTCAGAGAAACATCAAGATCACCATTTGGCCTGAGTTTGGGAAACAAAGGCCTTACCACTTCCACGTTATGAGCAAAAACATCTAACTGAGGTGTAATGAATGTTTGCCAGTGCTCTTCATCCTTCTTGAAGTCAGGGACCAGTGCTTCTACTTTCGTATTTGGATTGCGTTTCTTTACCTCTTCAACCACTTGGCGGAAGAATTGGCTTCCACCGTCAGGTAGGTCATCTCTGGTAACACTGGTAAGCACCACGTACTTGAGGTTAAGTTTTCTTACTGCTTCTGCTACACGCTGGGGTTCAGTTTCGTCTAGTGGCTCTGGCCGACCTGCCTGCACGTTGCAGTACAAACAGTGCCTGGTGCAAATACTTCCCATGATGAGAAAGGTAGCCGTACCATGGTTAAAACAAGTACCAATATTGGGGCAGCGGCCCTCTACACAGATGGTATTAAGTCCTAAGCCTTCCAGCGCTTGACGAACGCCTTTAGCCGTTTCGCTATCCTTTAGATTGGTTCTAACCCACTGTGGCTTTCTGATTTGGTTCGTGTCCATGAAGTCATTCTACCACTTGACTGCAAGCGTGTTACGATGTATAGTTAAACGATGTTTTCTTTGTTTTCCTGGTATGCGGACTACGTGGACGATGTTACTCAGCCTTGGGCGATTCCTAAACCAGATCCACGCGAAGCGGATTTTGGTAAATACAACGTCTGCTATGCGTTCTCCTACTACTGCCAAGTTAAGTCCTTAGTCAAGCAGTGGAAGTTTCAAGGTGATCATGCTCTGGGATTCAGACTGGGTGAACTCATGGGAAGAACTTACAATGATCTGCTTTGTGGCAAGGTGGTTTCTTATGTACCACGTTACAAGGAGAGCTACCCCTATTTAGGTAATCACTTGTTCTCCTTCTTAGCTGGCCTACAAAAGACCGGAAACTGCTCCGTGGTCGCTGCCTACGTGAAGACCCGAGCCACCATGCCTCAGAAAACGCTGTCCAGGTCAGCGCGAATGGTCAACTTACAGAATGCCTTTGTGGCACACAGGGAGTGCGTGGACATAGTCGTGGATGATGTGATGACAACGGGCGCAACTAGTCGAGTTTTGTACAAGACTGCCCCCTTTAAGGTGTGGCTGGTGCTCGCTCGTGTGGAACTGGACTTGACCCCAGATTTTAAAAAGACATGATATACTTAGTTAGGAAAAGCGGAGAGGTGGCCGAGTGGCCGAAGGCACCCGCCTGCTAAGCGGGGGTACGATGTGAGTCGTACCGAGGGTTCGAATCCCTCCCTCTCCGCCATTTTTTGTTTCTCGCTTAGGGTTGTCGTTGCTTCTACAAATATTCCTACAATCATACCACTATTAAAGTGGAGTTTTTCTAACGCGCCGTGCTATGTTACTTTGGTGAGGCGTGTTTGGTAGTCAGGGGATGTTGTATAATCTAGCAGTAGGTAGAGCAAGTGGTCATGATGCATTGGCGTCATGATCTTGACAAGGTTCATACCGCTGGGCTAAAATAGTAAAGGCTAACGGGCGGTTAGCTCAGTGGTAGAGCGCTTGTTTCACACACAAGAGGTCAGAGGTTCGAATCCTCTACCGCCCACCAAGAAAGTGCGGGAGTAGCTCAGTGGTAGAGCATCTGCTTGCCATGCAGAGGGTCGCGGGTTCGAATCCCGTCTCCCGCTCCATTGTTTTTGTTTCCCAAGCATAAAGTGTGGATTGGCCGGCGTAGCTCAATGGCAGAGCAGCTGATTCGTAATCAGCAGGTTCCCAGTTCAAGTCTGGGCGCCGGCTCCATTTTTATAGGAAGATGTTTTAAGGGTGAATATTCCTCTTTTTTGTACCCGATCAAACTCGTGAGAAGTAAAGTAAAGTACGCTTCTTTCACTTTCACTTTTACTTTTGCCTTTTTGTACATATATAATTGATTTGTTGTGGTAGGAGTGTGATGCTGACGTGACAGATCTCATTAGGACGGTTATTACTGAGACCACCCAAAAAATCTTCGGCTTGTCTTATGAAGATGTGCCTGAAGTGGACATACAGTTCACGCCTGACATTACCATGGGTGATTATGCGGTGCCTATTGGTTTTGTGCTGGCAAGGAAGCTGAGAACTGCTCCTGACAGAATTGCTCAAACCATTGCAGAAAACTTGCAGGGGCCGTTTCGCGCAGTGGCAGTTAAAGGCTACGTGAATGTGACCATGGATGATCAGTGGTGGATGAAGCGTCTTTCTCAGGGATTCGTTTCTTACCCAAAACGCTCTGGCAAAGTGTTGGTGGAATACGTGTCCGCAAATCCCACTGGCCCCATTCATATTGGACATGGCAGGGGAGCGGTGGTGGGATCGGTACTGGAAAATTTGCTTGACCGAGTATATGACCTTGCAGACTCAGAGTTTTATGTGAATGATGCTGGTGAGCAAATAAGGAAGTTCTGCAAAAGCGTGGAGATCAGAATAAAACAGCTTAAAGGTGAAGACGCGGAGCTGCCTGAAGATGCTTATCATGGAGACTATGTTGTGGATGTGGCAAGAAGCATTTTGGAGCGTTTTGATTGGGACACCCTTAGTGAAGAAGAGCGATGGAACGTGCTGTGGCATGATGCTGTGGACATGATGCGTCAGTGGCACAAGGAAACTTTGGAGAAGTTAGGCGTGACCATGAAGGCATGGACAAGTGAGAGACGTATAAGGCAGGAAAGCTGGCCGGAGAAGGTCATTGAGTCTTTGCGGAAAAAAGATTATGTTTATGAACAGGATGGAGCTTTGTGGTTTAAATCCACGCTTTTTGGTGATGACAAGGACAGGGTGCTTGTAAAAAGTAACGGCGAGTACACCTACTACTTAGTTGATATCGCCTACCACATGGAGAAGATCAATAGGGGCTACAACGTGCTCATAAACGTTTGGGGAGCTGACCACATTGGCCACGTCCCGCGGATGAACGCTGCTTTAAGTGCTTTGGGTTTCCCTGATTATTTAACCGTGGTACTGGTTCAGACTGTGAGGTTTTGGAGACAAGGCGTAGCTGTGGCCATGTCCAAACGCAAAGGAGAATTTCTCACACTGGATGAACTCATCGATGAGATCGGAAAAGATGCAGCTCGCATCATGTTCATCACTAGGTCGGTGGACGCCACTATTGATTTTGATATTGAAGTTGCCAAGCAGAAAGCCATGGAAAACCCTGTTTACTACATTCAGTACGCCTATGTTCGTGCCAAGAACATATTGGCACGAACTGATGAACGGCAATTTGGAAATTCGGTGAGTTTTGACTCCCATGAAAGAATGTTACTGCGGCTTCTGAATGCTTTTGAAGATCGCATGGCTTTAGCTGTGAGAAAACTTGATCCGTTCATAATTGAGAGCTACGCATGGGAACTGTCGGATGCCTTTCATAAGTTTTATCAATTTGATAGAGTCATCGGTTCCGAATATGAGAATGCGCGTTGGCAACTGGTAGAACGGTTTACCGAGGTCATGGAGGAATTATTCACTCTTTTAGGTATTGAGAAGTTGGAGAGGATGTAAAAGATGATGACAAATACAAAGTTTGTTTTTGTTACAGGCGGAGTTCTAAGTTCTGTGGGAAAAGGTATAGCGGCTGCGTCCATGGGAATGCTGTTCAAGGCACGTGGCTACAAAGTTACTGCCATAAAGATGGATCCCTATCTGAATGTGGACGCTGGTACCATGAGCCCTTATCAGCATGGAGAGGTTTTTGTAACGGAAGATGGCGCCGAAACCGACCTGGACTTGGGTCACTATGAACGATTCTTGGATGAGAATTTGTCTGGTAAAAACAACATTACATCGGGAAAGATTTATTCGCAGGTCATAACACGGGAGCGTAGGGGTGATTACCTGGGCTCCACTGTGCAAGTGATTCCCCATGTCACCGATGCCATAAAGGAAAGCATTCTGTATGGTGCTCAGGGTGCTGATTTAGCCGTGGTTGAGATTGGTGGTACGGTGGGGGACATTGAAAGTTTACCGTTTTTGGAAGCAGTGCGTCAACTAAGGCGAGAGCTCGGACCAAACGGCAGCGTGGTGGTTCATGTGACCTATGTGCCCATCTTGGAAACCACCCGTGAGGCTAAAACAAAACCTACTCAGCACAGCGTTAAAGAACTCAGATCCATAGGCCTTCAGCCCGATGCCATTGTGCTTAGGTCTCATACCCCTTTGGAGAAACAAGTATTGGAGAAGACTTCCCTGTTTTGCGACGTTCCTTTGGAAGGCATCATAAACAGTTACGATGTGGAGTCCGTGTATGACGTTCCCTTGCTACTGGAGCAAGAGAAACTAATCAGTGTCCTGGAGGAAAGACTTTTTGGCATAACAAGAGAAGCTGATCTGGATCAGTGGAAGGAAATGGTGTCTGGGCGACCCGAGAGAACATTGAATGTGGCACTTGTGGGGAAGTATGTTGTGCTTCCGGATGCTTACTTATCGGTCATAGAGGCCATAAAACATGCTGCCATGAAACTGCGTGTGGGAGCTCATGTGGTTTTGCTGTCATCAGATGAGCTGGAAAAGTGTGATGATGAACAGTTAAGTGAAAAGCTTAACGGCATGGATGCTCTTGTGGTTCCTGGAGGCTTTGGATCCAGAGGTATTGAGGGCATGGTTAAGGTGCTGCGCTACGCTCGGGAGAATAAGTTGCCCACTTTGGGTCTGTGCCTTGGAATGCAGGTCATGTCCATTGAATTTGCTCGTAACATGTTGGGGTTGATTGGGGCAAACAGCACGGAATTTGATCCAGAAACCCAATACCCCATCATTAGCTTGCTTCCGGAGCAGATGCAGGTAAAAGATTTGGGAGGAAGTATGAGACTGGGAGCATATCCGTGCACCCTTATTGAAGGGACACGAGTTCATGCTCTTTATAACAAGCCGGTGGTATTCGAAAGACACAGGCACCGCTTTGAATTCAACAACAGATTTAGGGAAGCGTTTGAAAACTCCGGAATGCGGGTTTCAGGTGTTTACGAACCCAAGAACTTAGTAGAAATTCTGGAACTGAAAGACCATCCTTTCTATGTTGGAGTGCAGTATCATCCTGAGTTCAAATCCAGGCCCATGGTTCCTCATCCTCTGTTCTTGGGTCTGTTAAGCGAAGCCTTAGCCAGGCATTCGTCTGTGCTATAATAACAGCTGCGGGGCGTAGCGCAGTGGTAGCGCACTCGTTTGGGGTGCGAGTGGTCGGCGGTTCGAGTCCGCCCGCCCCGACCATTTGTTTTTTGGAGGTGGCTTCACCTTGAATCCGGAAGAAATTCTCCAGAAATATCACGATCACATAAACCCCGGGCTGGCTGACCTGTTACAACTGGGCGGCTTGGCTGCTGTGGATGAAAGAGCCGACGGTGCCTATGTCTGGGATACTGAAGGAAATAAATACTTGGATGCCGTAGGCGGCTATGGCGTTTTTGCTTTGGGGCACAGACCTCCCAAAGTAATTGAGAAAGTAAAGGAAGCACTGGATAAAATGCCTATGGCTTCGAAAATATTCATTAACAGTTGTGAGGCAGAGCTTGGAGAAAAGTTATCTCAGGCAACAGGCTATCAGTATTTCATGTTCCTTAATTCTGGTTCAGAAGCGGTTGAGACGGCCTTAAAATTAGCAAGGTTGACCACCGGCAGAACAACCTTTATCGGGATGACTAATGCTTACCATGGTGTAACGTTCGGCGCTCTTTCCATTTCTGGTAGAGACGTTTATAAGGAACCTTTTAAGCCTTTACTGCCCGGAGTGAAAATTGTTCCCTTTGGTGATGCAGAGGCTTTGGCTGAGGCGCTTGATGAGTCTGTAGCCGCTGTCATTGTCGAGCCTATTCAGGGCGAAGGGGGAGTGAATGTGCCTCCTCCTGGTTATCTTAAAAAGGTTAGAAGGCTCTGCGACGATGCAGGCTGCTTCTTGATCTTAGATGAGATTCAGACGGGCATGGGTAGGACAGGTAAGCTGTTGGCTGAAGAGTGGGAAGACGTTAAAGCTGACATTGTCTGCCTAGGTAAGGCCTTGGGTGGCGGAGTGGTACCCATTGGTGCAGTGGGAGCCACAGAGAAAGCTTGGCAAGGCTTCATTGACAACCCACTCATCCATGAAAGCACTTTCGGTGGCAACCCTCTTGCTACAAGTGCAGGCATAGCTGCCGTGGAAGAAATAATGGGCAGGCAGATTTGGAATAATGCACATGTCATGGGAGAGAAACTACGGAATGCGCTTATGAATGAGGCTGACAAGTACCCACATCTGGTAAAGGAAGTTCGTGGACGTGGTTTACTCATTGGCGTGGAAATGATGGAAGAAGGATACGGACTGCCCATGATGGGATTCATGCTTGAAGAGAAAACCTTGGTTGCATACACTTTGAACAACCCACGGGTTATTCGGATTGAGCCACCCCTCATCATCGGAGACGAAGAGATTCAGTGGCTTGTTAGTGCTTTTCATAAGGCTTTGGTCAAACTGGATCAGCTGGCCAAAGATTTGGAGGTGTAAGAAACATGTTAGTGGAGGAAGAAATAGTAATCAATGCTCCTGCTGACAAGGTTTACCAGATTGTGAAGGATATGGGACGCTATCCTGAATTCATACCTTCTCTAAAAGAAGTAACAGTTTTGGAAAATGGACCAGGTTATACGGTGACTAAATGGGTATCAAAAGTGCAGTCATTCACACTGCAGTGGACCGAACGAGATACTTTTTTCGATGAAGAGAGAAGAGTGGAATACAAACTGGTGGAAGGAGCCATGAAGAAGTTTGAGGGAAAGTGGTTGGTGGAGCCTCAAACTGATGGTACTACCAAGGTGCATTTGGATGTTGATTTTGAGCTTGCCATGCCGGCTCTGAGGGACTTTTTGGGCCCCATGGCAAAGAAAATAATGCGTGATTCCTTAAGATCTTTGCTCCAAGGGATAAAGGCAGAAAGCGAAAAAGTGTAAAATGAGCAAGGTAATCATAATCGGTGCTGGACCAGCTGGTATTTTCTGTGGACTGCGCCTTTCGGAAGTAATACCTGGAGAAGACATAACGATCATAGAAAAAGGTAAACCCATTGACCAGCGGCGTTGCCCGCTCCTTCTTAATGGCAAATGCATCAACTGCGAACCCTGTTCCATGATAAGTGGTTGGGGCGGTGCCGGGGCTTACAGTGATGGCAAGTTAAACATAACTGGTGAAATTGGTGGGTTCCTTCATGACATTCTGGGCGAATACCGATTCGAGAGTCTGGTTCCAGAGGTTCTTAAGTACTTTTACGATCATGGTGCTCCTCAAAACCTTGATAATGTAGCGGAGAAGCCTGAGGTTGATGAGTGGCGTAGAAGGGCTCGTCTTCTGGGAATGAAGCTTATCACTTTTCCCATTATTCATTTGGGTACTGATAAGACTAAGGAAGTATTAGCAAACATGTACGGCACGCTGCGAGACCGTGGTGTGAAGATACTTTTTAACACGGAAGTGCAAGACATACTCCGAGAAGCGGATAGGGTTACTGGTGTAAGAACCAGTAATGGTCAGCTTCTTGAAGCTGATTACGTGGTCGTAGCAGTGGGACGAAGTGGTGCCGATGACTTAACGCGTTGGGTCAAAAGCTTAGGCTTGCATTTTGGTACTAATCCTGTGGATCTGGGAGTGCGCGTGGAAGTTCCTGCTGAAGTACTCTTACCCATGACGGATGTGCTTTATGAGGTGAAACTGGAATATTACTCAAGGGCTTTTGAAGACAAAGTAAGGACTTTTTGCATGAACCCAGGCGGTGAAGTGGTAAAAGAGCATTTGGATGATGTTATCACTGTTAATGGACATTCTTATAAAGAGAAGTTTCTCCCGAACACGAATTTTGCCGTATTGGTCAGTACCTATTTTACGGAACCCTTCAAAGATCCGGTTGCTTACGGAAAGCATGTGGCAAAGCTGGCAAACTTGTTGAGTGATGGAATTATTGTGCAGCGTTTTGGCGATCTGGTTAGCGGGCATCGCTCCACACCCGAGCGTATAAAGCGGAGCATCGTCAAACCCTCACTCAAGGATTCCATACCCGGTGATCTGAACGCTGTGCTTCCCAGGAGACATCTGGAGAGCATCATTGAGTTTTTACAGGTACTTGACCACTTTGCCCCTGGTATTGGTAGTCGAGATACGCTGCTGTACGGTGTGGAAGTGAAGTTTTACTCTATGAGGCCTGAGGTTTCCAATGTACTGGAATCAGAGGTTTCCAACCTTTTCATGGCAGGGGACGGAGCAGGAATAACCAGAGGGTTATTCCAGGCAGCCATGGCGGGCTTAGTAGTTGCTGATGCGATAAAGGAGAGATGCATGTGAGTGCGGATTTAGTTTGTGGGCTTCAATGGGGAGATGAAGGAAAAGGAAAAGCTGTGGATTACATCTCCAAGAACTACGATGTAGTAGCTCGGTTCAACGGTGGTGATAACGCTGGACATACCGTTGTTCACCAAGGGAGTACTTATAAATTTCATGTGATCCCCAGCGGGGTACTAAGGGGATGTTTGGGAGTCATAGGAAGTGGAGTAGTACTCAATCCGGATTCTTTGGAAGAGGAGTTGCACCAGTTAGATGGTAGCGAAAGGATTGTTATCTCGAAAAGGGCGCATCTCATTCTTCCCTCATATAAGCTGCTGGATCAGAAGTTAGAAGGTCTCAAAGGCAGCAAGGTGGGAACGACTGGTCGGGGCATTGGTCCCGCATACGCTTTTAAAGCTTTCAGGTTTGGTGTGCGAGTTGGGGATCTCTTTCAAACAGGACTTGAAGAAAAACTAAGCGAAGCTCGAAGGCTCGTAGAAAGCTTGAATGTGGAATGGATTGAACCTGACGTGAAGCATTGGAAAGAAATTCTCGCACCATACGTGGGCGATGATTACAAGGTGCTCCATGAAGCGTACCTAGACGGACAACGAATACTGTTTGAAGCCGCTCAGGGTTTTTTGCTGGATTTGGACTTTGGAACCTATCCGTTTGTCACGTCCAGCTACACTTTCACGAACGGTGTTCACGCTGGTTCGGGTTTTAACGCAAAAGAGCTTGGTGACATAATAGGCGTTAGTAAGGCTTATACAACGCGTGTGGGTAACGGTGCCTTCCCCTCGGAGCTTTCTGGCGACACGGCAGATCACATCAGAGAACAAGGGGCGGAGTTCGGAACGACTACGGGCAGGCCACGCAGAGTGGGTTGGCTGGATTTAGTTGCACTGCGGTACGCAGTCCGTGTCTCCGGATGTAACAAGATTTTCTTGACCAAGGTTGACGTTTTGTCAGGCTTAGACCAGGTTGGCTTGGTCACAGCATATGAAGTGGATGGAGAAAGCGTAAGCGACTGGTTTGATTTTAGCCAGGGGGCTCTGGAACGAGTTAAACCAGTTGTGAAATGGTGTGATGGATGGGAAAATGCTTTGGTTGAGGGGAAATTGCATAAAAACTTGTTAACCTTCATGGAGACTGTTGAAGGTACTGTGGGTGCGAAAATTCAGTGGGTGTCTTATGGTCCTAGTGACCATGAGACGTTGTGCATGCTATAATTGGTCAGGATGTTGCGGCGGGGCGTAGCGCAGCTTGGTAGCGCACCTGGTTCGGGACCAGGGAGTCGGCGGTTCGAATCCGCCCGCCCCGACCATTAGAGGGAGGAAATTCACAGGAGATGAATGATCAGTACAGAACTCCTTATTACAGTGGTTTGCTGGCCTACATTGCGAAACATCGTGCCAGTTTTCACATGCCAGGACACAAACGAGGCAGGGGCGTTCACCCAGACTTCAAAGCCTTCCTAGGCGAGAACGTGTTTCTACTGGACCTCACTGAGGTGCAGGGGGTCGATTATCTGCATAAACCCATGGGTATCCTGAGGGAAGCCATGGACTTGCTGGCAGATGCTTACGGTGCAAAAGAATCTTTCTTTTTGGTAAATGGTAGCACTGTGGGCAATCAGGCTGCTCTCATGGCTGTTGGTGGTCCAGGGAAGAAAATCCTTATCGCACGTAATAGTCACAGGTCAGTGGTTGGCGGCCTCATATTGAACGGTTCCATACCAGTCTACCTTCCTGTAAACGTGGACCCAGAACTGGGCATAACAACCAGCGTTTCACCTGAAACGCTAAGAGAGTACTTGGAAAAGAATGATGTGGATGCAGTCTTTCTAACTAATCCGAACTACTACGGAGTATCGGGTAACATAAGAGAACTGGTGGATATTGTTCACGAACACGGTTTGCCCATAGTAGTTGACGAAGCTCACGGTGCTCACTTCCATTTCCACCAAGCGCTACCACTTTCAGCTGTGGATGCGGGTGCTGATTTGGTAGTGCAGTCCACTCACAAAACCTTGTCGTCCATGACTCAAAGCTCTTGGATGCACATGAACGGGGATTTGGTGGATGTGGAGCTCTTAAAGGCAGCCTTGAGAACCCTTCAAAGCAGTTCACCAAACTACGTTCTCATGGCAAGCTTAGATGTGGCAAGAATGCAGATGGCAACAGAAGGGACGGAGCTTTTAAGCTCTGCGCTCAATGTGGCTCAGTACTTGCGCACGGCCATAAATGAAATTCCTGGATTACAGTGCTTTGGCAGAGAAAGAGTTGGGAAATACGGTATTTTTGACGTTGACTTGACTAAGATAACCATAACGGTACTTGGTTTGGGCCTTACTGGTTATAAGGTGGAACAACTACTGAACGACGAGCTTGGCGTTGAGGTTGAGCTATCAGACCCGAACAACATACTTGCTTTTGTCACCATTGGTGACGATTACGATAACGCGGACAAGCTGATAAAAGCCATGTCCAACTTGTCGGAACGGTACTTCGGAAAGCTTCCGCCTTTGGAAACTGCAGCAGTCCACACGTTTCCTGAGTTACCTGAAGTAGTACTTACACCGCGGGAGGCATTTTTCGCTGAAAAGAAGGTTGTTCCATTTAAGGAAGCCGTGGGTGCTATTAGTGCCGAGTCGGTGGTGCTTTATCCACCTGGCATTCCCATTATTGCCCCGGGCGAGAGAATTACAGAGGAAAGTTTCGAATACGTGATGAAGAGAAAAGAGGAAGGTGCGGAAGTACAGGGTACTGCTGATCCCGAGCTGGAGTTCATACAAATACTTAAATGAGAATAATAACAAAGGTTACCTCGAACACGAGTTTTCTCTTATATAATAGAAAGGTACACTGATGAAAAGCCAAATAGCGTATGTGACATAAGAAGGTGGTGGCAGGGTGGAAGAGTTTTTTGAAGCATTAAGCTCTTTGGAGCAGGAAGCATCTGACATAGTATCCACTTCTTCTGTCCAGGCACGTCAGCGGCTGGAGGCTGCCAGAGAGCAGTTTGAAGAGCAGTTCCATGAAATGGAACAAATGTGTCACCAGGAATTGGAAGAAGAGCTTGAAAGACTTTCTCAGGAATGGGAACAGAGGAGACAAGAGGAATTGGAGTCCTACAGCAAGAAACTTGGTAAACTTGGGACAAAGTTGAGCGAGCGCGCTGATGATCTTGCTAAGGAACTTCTGGAATCATTCTTGGGAGAGTGAGAGAGCTTGCCTATCGCTGAGCTGGAGAAAGTATGCTTCTACGTGCCGAAGCGCAATGTGGGAGCGTTGAGGAAATACATTTTTAAGTTATCTGACTTTCATCCCTTGGAACTTAGTCACAACACGTTGGGGGAGTTCGCCACTCTTAAGGATCGCCTTGAACGTGTAGTTTCGGTGGGTAGCAAGAGAAAGCCTGAGTTTTACGCTGTGTCTTTGCTAAGCGAGAAAGAAACCATATCTACTGGTTACGTGGAGATTGGCCCAGTGCTTTCAGAAATAGAAAAACTCATAGATGAGCAGCAGTCGCTAAGTAATGAAATTATTAACCTACATAAACAGATTCTTGGCTTGGAGCCTTACGAGTGGATTAGCGCTCCTTGGGAAGACGCTCGCAGGTGGCGCTGGATAAGGGTTTCCTTGGTCAAGAAGAACAAGGCCGTAGTGAAAATGCTTTCTGACCTTCCTGTGGCTTATGCTGAGGGTGAAAACGCCATTGTCGTAGCTTATCACAGTAATGATCAGGAAACAGCGGAAATAATCAGAGAGTTCACTTTGGATGACAAGTTGCTAGCTGATGTTCGGCGTGAGCTGAATGAACTTAAAATGAAGAAGGATCAGCTGTCTGAGCGTCTCCGTGATGTGGAAAGCCAGTTGGACAGCCTTCTTGAAGAGAACGCTACACAAATAAGAAAGGCATTTGATTACTACACAGTTTCGCTGGAATACGCCAGACTAATAAATGGGTCCGTTGATACACAGTTTTTGGGCGTAGTGGTGGGTTACCTTCCGAAGGAACATTTGGATGATGCTTTAAACGAAGTTAGAGCTCTGGGTGGCGATGCATTGTTACTGACGCCGGAGCAAGATGAGGTATATCCCACTAAGCTCGAGAATTCAAGCTTTTTTGAACCATACGAGTCCATAACCCTGATGTATGGTCCGCCTCGCTACGACACTTACGACCCTACACCTGCAGTAGCGCTTTGGTGGAACTTGTTTTTTGCTTTCATGTTAGGGGATGCTGGTTTCGGTCTAATCATAATACTGATCAGTCTGTATGGACTAAAGAAGATAAAAAGCATGGAAAAGATTCTGAGGCTTTGTTTGAACGTGGGTGTTGGAACCATGATAATCGGCATAATTACGTGGAGTTGGTTTTCTACGCAACCACTTATGATCAATGGGAAAGCATTGGGGCTTTTCTACCCCGTGAACGGTAGTGATGTGAACACCATGCTTGTAATTTCCTTGGTTATTGGTGTTATGGCGCAGTTCTATGCCATGGGCATAAAGGGGTGGTGGATGCTAAGGAACAAGGACTATCTGGGGTTTTGGTCGGATGTTTTCTGTTGGTGGGGTTTCTTGAGTTCTTTGATTTGGCTACTATTGGGTGGTGGCTCCATGTCAACGTACCTTGCGCTATTCTTTGCAATTAACCTTATCTTGTTTCAGGGGCGTGAGTCGAAGAACTGGATTTCCAGGCTGGGTATGGGGCTCATTGGACTTTATGGCATCATAAGTCCCTATGGTGTTGCTTCCTTCTTGGGTGATGTGCTTTCCTATTCACGTTTGATGGCACTTAACTTGACGGGGGCACTCATGGGGCAGGTATTTAATTCATTGTCATTTGGTGTGATGAAAAGTGGCTTAATGGGAATCGTTTTTGGGGTTCTCATGTTTGTGGTTTTTCAAGTGTTTAACTTTGCTATTTCAGCATTAGGTGCGTTTGTGCACAGTATTAGGTTGGTGTTCTTAGAAATGTATGGGCGGTTCTACGAAGGAAACGGTGAACTTTTCAAGCCGCTCAGAAGAGTTGGAAGGTACTACAGGTTTGAGGAGGTTGAGTACGAATGATTATTGACGGTAAATCAGTAGCCTTGATTGCGGCTGGATTGACGGCGGTAATGGGTGGCATTGGCTCTGCATGGGGTGTGGGTTTGGCAGGAAAGTCAACTAGCGCAGTGCTATCGGAGAAGCCAAATCTTTTTGGACAGATGCTTGTGCTTCAGGCTCTGCCAGGTACGCAGGGTTTTTATGCTTTTATAGCCATGTTTTTGGCGCTAGGCAGAATTAATGCTGCAACATCAATTTCTATTGCCCAGGCATTACAACTTATAGGTGCCTTGCTTCCTGCCATGTTTGGTGAATTAATAAGCGCTTATTGGCAGGCTGTTGCCTCGTGTGGAGCTGCTCAGATGGTGGCTAAGCAGCCCGAATCCTTCGGTAGGGCCGTAATCATACCTGCATTGGTGGAAACTTACGCTATTCTATCTTTGTTAGCTACGATTCTCTTGCTTGGAGGAGTGACTCTTTAGTGGACCTTGACAAGCTGCGCAGTGTGGTTTTTGCAGAAGCCCAGCGGAAAGCTGAAGAGATTCTATCTTCTGCAGAAGAAGAGATAGCAAAACTGAGGCAAGAACATGAGAAACGCGTGGAAGAGCTAAAGTTCGCCACTGCTCAGCAAAAGAAAAAACTCATTGAGACAGAAACTGAGCGATGGAAGCGACAGATTGAATATGAAAAGCGTATGCTCCTTGAGCAAATCATTGTTCAAGCCATACAGGGTTTGAAAGGTAGAATTGAAGACGAAATCGTTTCTGGTGGTTATGCTCCAAGCTATGTTGATTGGCTAAAGAAACAAGTCCCAGAGGCTGATGAGTGGACAGTTGGTAGGGAATATGGTGAGCTGCAGAGGGCATTTTCAAAGAAGGGAATAAAGTTCACGGTTGATGACAGCAAAAAAGTAAAAGCTCGTAAGGGTGATACTGTGTTTGATTTGTCGCCTGACGTGGTGGCTAATACCATATTGGAAAGATTTTCGCATGAAATCTATGAAGAATTTAAGGGGCTACTAAAGTGAGAGAAGTGTCTGACATCGCAGCCTTGGTGGCAGCTAGGCAAGATAGAGTTTTACCCTTGGAGACACTGGATAAGCTAAGAGTAAACCCTTACTTACTTAATCAAGTTGCATTAAACCCTGATATGCGACAACAGATTACAGAAAAACCTCCCGGCGAGGCAACGAATGCATTGTGGAAGGGCTTCTTAGAAGAGCTCGATGAGCTGCTTGGTTTACTCGGAGAGAGTGGATATGCGGAAATGGAAGAATTCTACAGGGCACGCTTTTTTGGTGAAGCTTTTGAAACCGAAAAACTCAAAACGTTACCCTTTGGAGAGTTTCTTTATGAAGCTTTTATGAGCTCTGTGGAATCCTTAAAACGTGGTGAGCAAGGAAGAGACTGGCGTTTAGAATGGCTTAAGTTCCTGGAATACAACTATTTTTCAGGGTCTTTCTTGGCGGGGGTTTTACGTTATGTGGAACTACGATTTCAGACGATTGCTGGAATCAGCTATGCTTTACTCAGAACGGGGTAGTTTGTTGGGGGTTGTCGGATGTGGCTGAAATAGTTGCCTGTGGGAAGAGCGGATTGTATGACTTCCTTAGCTTTTCAGGTATACGTGTGGTGGAAGCTGAGGAAATTGACCATATTTTGGCTAGTGCCACTGACACAGTGGTACTAGTTACAGACGGCATCTCTTGTAGTACGGAGCTGATAAGCGATTTGGAGGAAAAATACGGAACGAAGTTTGTGCCCGTTGTGCTTGACCCGAAACAGGGCGTAGATGTGAGCTCAGCGAGAAGGTTTGTGGAAAGAGCTCTGGGTGTAAAACTTGACAGGTAGGTGGTGATAGTTGGTGCACGGACAAGGATATGTTGTGCGCGTGGCGGGGCCTCTGGTTACAGCGAAGGGCTTGGACAAGCCCATGATGTATGAAGTAGTGAGGGTGGGCGAACTTAAGCTCTTTGGAGAAATAATCGGAATCGAGAAGGATTTGGTATATATACAGGTCTATGAAGATACCAATGGTCTTCGCCCTGGTGAAACAGTTGAGCCCACTGGCCAGCTACTCAGTGTAGAACTGGGCCCTGGGTTAACGAATAACATTTTTGATGGCATACAAAGACCGTTGGAACGCTTAAGGGAAGAAAGCGGAGAGTTCCTGACTAGGGGGTTTAGCGTGAATGCCCTGGACCGCGAGCGTAAGTGGCATTTTGTACCGTTAGCTGAGGCTGGTGTGGAAGTTGAAGGTGGTAGTTTCTTAGGCGAAGTAATTGAATCGTCAACAGTGGTTCACAAGATCATGGTACCACCTAATGTGAAAGGTACTCTACAGTGGATCGCTGGAGAAGGTGAATACACGGTTGAGGAATGCATTGCAAAGGTTGAAATGCCTAACGGGACTTTGCAAGAGCTTCAACTGATGCAGCGTTGGCCTGTGAGAATTCCAAGACCAGTGAAAGAGAAGGTGTTCACTGACGTGCCCATGCTAACAGGACAGCGCATACTGGATGTGTTTTTCCCAGTGATAAAGGGAGGTACTGCTTGCGTTCCAGGTCCCTTTGGTTCTGGAAAGACCGTGATTCAGCACCAACTTGCCAAATGGTCTGATGTGGACGTGGTGGTCTATGTGGGCTGTGGAGAACGTGGTAACGAAATGACCGAAGTTCTCATAGAATTCCCAGAGCTTAAGGATCCACGAACAGGTGGTCCACTCATGGATAGAACCATTTTGGTTGCCAATACGTCAAACATGCCTGTCGCAGCACGTGAGGCTTCTGTTTTTACAGGTATTGCCATAGCGGAGTACTACCGCGATATGGGTTACGATGTGGCACTCATGGCTGATTCCACTTCTCGTTGGGCCGAGGCCATGAGGGAGATATCTACTCGTTTGGAGGAAATGCCTGGTGAAGAGGGTTACCCAGCTTATCTTGCATCAAGAATATCAGCTTTTTACGAACGTTCAGGTTTTGTGAAGTGTTTAGGTAGCCCAGAGCGTACAGGGTCGGTAACAGTAATAGGAGCTGTTTCGCCGCCAGGTGGAGATTTGTCAGACCCGGTGGTCCAAGCCACGCTTAGATCCGTACAAGTATTCTGGGGTTTGGATCAGGATTTGGCTTTTGCACGTCACTTTCCAGCTATTAACTGGCTTAACAGCTATTCTTTGTATTTGGACAGAATCGGAGAATACTACAACAAGAGTTTTGCCCCCGATTGGTTGAAGAAACGCAATGAAGCCATGGCAATTCTGCAGCGAGAATCTGAGCTACTGGAACTGGTTAGACTGGTAGGGTACGATGCTTTGTCCACGGAGGAGCAATTATTCTTGGAAACGGCTCGTTCTTTGAGAGAAGACTTTCTGCAGCAAGATGCCTTTGACGATGTAGACAGTTACTGTTCACTAAGAAAGCAATATGTCATACTTTCATCAATTCTGCTTGTTCATGAGATTATTCTGGACCGCATAAGAAAGGGAGAGGATTACGCCTCGCTTATAAGCAATCCCATTAGGGAACGTATTTCACAGCTTAGATGGCTCAGAGAAGAGGAAATTCCGGACTGGCGACAGATGCAAGATGCCATCACAAAGAGTTTTTCAGAGGAAGTGAAGGCTCATGATTAGGGAATTCCGTAATATTTCTGAGGTAAACGGACCACTGGTTTTTGTAGAAGGGGTATCAGACGCTGGCTACGGCGAATTAGTGGAGTTTCAGCTTAACGGAGAAATACGTCATGGTCAAGTACTGGAGACCACTGATCGTTTTTCTTTGGTCCAAGTTTTTGAAGGGACCCAGGGTTTAACTCCCAAGACAACCACTGCCAGATTCTTAGGAAGAGGCCTCACTTTCGGTGTCAGCGAAGGTATCCTTGGTAGGGTGTTTGATGGTTTAGGCGAGCCGCTAGATGGTAAACCGCAACCTTTTGTGGATAAATACGTGGACATAAACGGTGCTCCAATGAACCCGGTGAGTCGTGAGTACCCAGCAGAATTTATTCAGACTGGCATTTCAGCCATTGATGGTATGAACACACTAGTACGTGGGCAAAAGCTACCCATTTTTAGTGGTAGCGGCTTGCCCCACGCTCGCTTGGCAGCACAAATAGCAAGTCAAGCCAAAGTGCTCTCTTCTGAAGAGAAATTTGCCGTGGTATTTGCTGCCATGGGAATCACATTTGAAGAGGCTAACTTTTTCATTCAGTCTTTTCAGAAAACCGGTGCCATTGAGCGTTCAGTTCTATTTTTAAACTTGGCTGACGACCCGACTATTGAACGCATAGCTACGCCTCGATTTGCATTGGCTGCAGCCGAGTACTTGGCTTTCGAAAAGGACATGCATGTACTTGCCATCCTTACCGACATGACGAACTACTGTGAGGCTCTCAGAGAGATTTCTGCGGCACGTAGAGAGGTCCCTGGAAGGCGAGGATATCCTGGTTACATGTATACTGATTTGGCCAGTATTTACGAACGTGCAGGTAGGATTAAGGGGAAAAAAGGCAGTATAACGCAAATACCCATACTAACCATGCCAGAGGATGATAGGACCCACCCCATACCAGACTTGACGGGTTACATAACTGAGGGTCAAATATTCCTGTCGAGAGATTTACAGCATAAGAATATTTATCCACCTATTGATGTATTGCAATCACTTTCTAGACTCATGCAAAGAGGTATTGGTGAAGGACACACCAGAGAGGATCACTCTGCGGTTTCTAACCAGTTGTACGCTGCTTATGCACGCGGAAAGGAAGCAAGAGAGTTGGAAATAGTTTTGGGAGAAGCAGCCTTGACAGACCTGGATCGATTGTATGTTAAGTTTGCTGACCGCCTAGAGTCAGAGTTTATTGCTCAAGGTGAAGACGAGAACCGTACAATTGAAGAAACTTTGGCTATTGGATGGCGACTTCTTAGGATGCTTCCTAGAAGCGAGCTTAAGAGGATCAGAGATGAATACATAAACAAATACTTACCAAAGGTGGAGAGCTAATGGCATCAACGGTTAGTCCAAACCGTATGACCCTTCTTGCTCTTAAACGCAGGTACACCATAAGCAAAAGGGGTCTTAAACTGCTAAAAGACAAGCTTGAGGCAATGGTAAAAGCTTTCCGAGATCTGTACACGGAGTTTGATAGGGAAAGACGTTACATTGAAGAGCTCATGGAGGCCTTTGTTGAGCTACTTAACCAATACGAGTCAGAGACTTCGCCTGCGGTAAGAGACAGGATAAGGAGTATGCAGCTATTTCAGGTAGAATATGAACTCTCTACCAGAATGGTGTTCAATATTAAAGTGCCTTTCCTAGATGTCTCGCTAAAGAGGATGGATATACCAGACTTGTATTTGCAGACAGGTCCTGCCTTCTATAAGGCTCTTAGTGTTTATGAAGAACTTCTTCCTCATCTGTTGAAGTTGGCTTCTCTGAGGAATGCACTGCATATGATGAGCGTGGAGATTGAGAAAACTAGAAGACGAAGTAATGCCTTGGAGTACAATGTAGTTCCGGAACTCGAAAGAACTATTAAGTGGGTACAGCAGTACTTAGATGAAATGGAAAGGAGCCAGACTGTGAGAATAATGAAGGTTAAAAGCATGTTGGAAAAAGAAAGGGGGAATGCATAATGGGATTGGAGGATGCCATCGCGGCAGTGAAGAGGCTGAAAGCCTTGGCCAAGGCAGAAGTGCTAGAATCCGAGGCTTTCGGCCTAAGTGAACAGCAGATTACCTTCGCCAAAGAAAGACATCGCTACTACTCAACCTTGCTTAACAGACTAGAGTCAGAACCTCTTGAAGACGTTATTTCCTCGGTAGAAGAGGAAGCTAAAGAGCTTTGGCATAAGCAAACAAAAACTATTACTGACAAAGCTCGCATGGTAGCCGCTGAGAGTTTTCTCAGAGCCATAGGTCTCGAGCTGGAATACGAAGAGACGCAATAAATACTAAGACCTACGACTCGTAAGAAAACGCTACTTTGACACAAACAAGAACCTTCCGTTTTATTTAGTACGTCCCCATTTATGTTGTTGTCAATTTACTCTGTGTGTTATTAATAGAAAAGTTCTGCCAGGTTGTACAATTCCTTGTCGGCCATTTTTACTTGAGCCGCGAGGTCAAAGTTAACTAACTCGAACTTACCACCTGTGAGTGCCACCATTTTTCCCGTAATGCCTTGTTTAACAGCGTTAACTAGTTCCATGCCCATTCGTGTAGCTAGTAGTCGATCCTGCACAGTTGGGCTGCCTCCTCTTTGCTGATGTCCAAGAACGGTTATACGTGTTTCCATGCCTGTGGCATCTTGTATTTCCTGCGCTAAAGCGTGTCCAACGCCACCTTCAGTGTTGGAAAGCCATGGCAGTTTTGCTCCTTCAGCAATGACAACGATGGAGAAGCCTCTCCCTGATTCCCTTCTCCTGTAGATATGGTTCACGATCTTATCTTTTTCCACTGTTACTTCTGGAATTACTATGAAGTCGGCGCCTCCTGCAATGCCACCGTAAAGTGCCAGCCAACCAGTTGCGCCTCCCATGGTTTCTACAACCATGACACGGTGATGTGCTTCTGCGGTTGTGTGTAACTTATCGAGTGCCTCAGCAATTGTTGTCACAGCCGTATCAAAACCAATGGTTTCGTCGGTGCCATTAATGTCATTATCGATGGTCAGAGGTAAAGCCAAAACAGGAACGTCGTGTTGCGTGAGTAGATCACAGGATGCCATTGTCTCTCTGTCTCCGAGAACAGCGAGAACGGTAATACGATACCGATCCATGACTTCCCTTATTGTTTGAACTTGAGCTTCATCAATGCGTGTTCTGGACGTACCCAGTATGGTTCCACCCCTAGGCAAAATACCAGAGACGGATTTTGATGTTAGTATGATCACGTCGTCACTTAGAAGACCGGCAAAACCGCCCCTTACGCCCAAAACTTCCATGTCCATGTGATACGCACTTCTCACGATACTCCTGATAGCTGCATTGGCGCCTGGTGCGTCTGCGCCCGCAGTTAGAATAGCAATACGTTTCACCTGCATCTCCCCTTTCCTGTAAAAAGTTTACAACAGATTTAGCGAAAAAGGACAGTATGCGTTAATGGTATATAAATAACCACTATTGACAAAGTGGTAAAAGGTGGTAATTTATGGTTAATGGGTACTATGGACGTACTTACAGGGGAGTATGAGTACACTTTGGACAGCAAGAGCCGGTTTTTGATGCCTGCCGAGTTTAGGGCTTACTTGGGCGATCCCATGTATTTCGTTCGCGGCTTCGAAAACTGCATCTACGTGTACAGCGAAGAAAAGTGGCAAAAAATGGCCGAGGATATTAAGAACCTTCCTTGGTCCTCAGATGCGGCCAGATGGGTTAAAAGGATTTGGTTCAGTTCTTCGCTAAAAGTTAGAACGGATCCCCAGGGTCGTGTACTCATTCCTCAAGTTTACAGAGAACACATTTTAAAGTCGGGGAAGGTTGTTGTTCTTGGATGCTTTGACTATGTGGAGATATGGGATGAAGAACGCTGGAGAGCTGAAGCCTCAGAAAAGATAGAACTACTTAGTCAATTCCTCCAGGAGGCTAACCAATGAATGATTACATGGCACACAAACCCGTCATGGTCAATGAGATCGCTGATCTTCTCCTTTATGACGCGAAGGGCATTTACGTTGATGGAACCGCTGGTTCTGGCGGACATTTGAGTTTCTTCTCAGGTAATTACCCAGAAGCAATGTTCGTTGGTGTTGATATTGACCCTGAAGCGGTGCAGTTTCTTCTTAATAAGTTTTCAGATGCGAGCAACGTGAGAATACTGCGTGGGAACTACGCTGATCTGCCGGAATTACTTCAGGGCATAGGGATTGCGCAAGTGCATGGTATATTACTGGACCTTGGTATTTCCATGCATCAGGCCTTGTCAGCTGAGAGGGGTTTTAGCATCAAGAATCCTGGTCCGTTGGACATGCGTTTTAGTGCTGACCAGAAGGTGACGGCTTACCAGCTTGTAAACGAGTTAAGTGAAGAGCAACTTGCTGAAATCATTTACAAGTACGGTGAGGAGCCGAAAGCCAGGAGAATTGCTAAAGCCGTTGTGGAAGCCAGAAAGACGAAGCCACTTGAAACTACTGATGAGCTTGCGAATCTTGTAGTAAGGACCGTAGGTTACAGCAGGGGCAGAATACATCCTGCTACCCGCGTGTTTCAGGCTTTGAGAATTGCTACTAATCAAGAACTGGAGAATTTAGAAGAGGCACTACCGAGGCTTCTTGGTGTGCTTAGAGAAGGTGGAAGGCTTGCCGTGATTTCATATCACTCTTTAGAAGATCGCATTGTTAAGCAGTTTTTTAAAACATGGGAAGAAGAAGATCAAGGCATGCGTCTCACGAAGAAGGTCATAAAGCCTTCTCTTGAAGAAACTAAGGAGAATCCAAGCAGTAGAAGTGCAAAATTGAGAGTTTTCATGAAAGGGGTTGGGGGAAGTGAGAACTAAGCAGTCTGCTTTGGCTGAGAGACTGGAGTACGTACCCGAGCGTCAGGTAGAGATTAGGGAAAAACCTAAATCGCATCCCCTTGAGAAGTTCCTGTCCCTGCTGATTTTGGTTAACGTTTTATTAACTATGGGGGCAATATTCCTCTGTTACAGGCTATCTAGCAAAGTTTTTACTGTAGAATATTTAAGAAGAACAATGCTGGAAACACAACAGGAGATATGGAAATTGAATACAGATTTAGAAATGGCAACAAATGAAAAAATGCAAGAGCTATTGGGCAATGCTAACTATTCCTATTCCTTAAGCGATATTGGGCAGCGTTAGTCATGTTGGCTTCTCAGTTGGCAAAAATAGTTCAAGGGCAATTAGTGGGTGATGATTTTGAGTTTGACCATGTTGCTTTTAGCAGTAATGACTGCAATGCTGGCACTCTTTTCATAGCGTTGCCTGGCTCAAAAACTCATGGTGCGAAGTTCGCCAGTCAAGCCATTGAAAATGGCGCAACTGGTCTGCTCACTGATGTGGAACCCGGTGTGGGGAGCTATGTACTGGTGCCCGATGCCTTTGAGGCTGTCAAAGAGTTAGGAAAGATTTTGGTTAAGAGCTACAGTGGCAAGATTGTGGTAGTTCTCGGCGCTAGCGGCAAAACCACGTTGAAGGAATTGGCAAGAAGCCTAGCACCTGTTGGAGTCTGGAGTAGTTACGGCAATAGAAACACCATCATTTCCCTGGTCACTGATCTTTTCAATGAAAGGGAAAGTGCTTTAAGTGCGCCTTACTGGATACTGGAATTTGGCATCCATGATAAAAAAGATGCAGATGATTTCTTAGCGGTTTTCAATCCATATGCGGCTTTGTTCACTTCGTTAGGCGCTGAGCATTTAGAGTTTTTAGAAAACGTGGAAGTGGCAGTAAGGACCAATCTAAAAGTGGGTATGACAGCTGAGAAGCGCTTCGCTCTCGTGTCAGATGAATTCACTGTAGACGATGCTGTTCTGTTTGGAGCGCCTGGTACCAGTGCATGGTTTGATATTGGGAGTTTTACGTGTGATGGGTGTACGTTGGGCACACTCATATGTGATGACCAAGAGAAAGACATTGTGCTGCCGTTTTGGGGTAAGCGTTCAGCGCAAAGTGTGGCTGGCGCGGCGGCTTTTTGGGTATCGGAAGGATTTACACTGGATGACCTACCTTGGGAAAACTTGGACAACATAAACATTTGGGGTAGACAGCAGCTTACGCGCTGGAACGACTTGCTGATTTTCTTTGATGCTTACAATGCAAATCCTGAAAGCATGAGAGAGTTCCTGGAAGTAGTTAGTGAAGTACCTTATGACAAAAAAGGTTTAGTCATTGGTGATATGCTTGAGCTTGGCGAATACTCCCATTACTGGCATCGAAAGCTGGCACATTGGCTTAAAAGGTCAGGGGTTCAGTACCTAATCTTGGTCGGCAATGAAGTGAAATACACCTTGCAGGAACTGGAAAAAGTCGACGGACATGCCATTTATGTTGAATGGTACAGGGATGTGGAAACAGCTAAGTCCTTTTTCATGATTCCTGAGGACATTGAGCTATTGGGGCTAAAGGGATCGAGAAGAATAGCTTTGGAAAAACTGATTCAGGAGGTTTCCGAGGTTGAGTTCTGACTTTGTACTTTTTTTGGGTTTTAGTGCCATACTGGGTTATTTTGTGTTCTGGGCTTGTTTGTATCTTGGACTGCGTTGGGGTTTTTATCCGAAACGCATAAGAGAGTTTTACGATGACCAGTGGAAAGCGAATGTGCCGCTAAGTGGCGGATTGGGTTTTCTACTAATTGGTTTGATCCTCTATTTTCAATTTAAGCAACCTGCTCTTCTTGTGGCATTGTTATCGGGTTTGGTTGGTCTTGTAGACGATGTGACGAAAACACTCCGTCAAGGACATGGTATGAAAGCTCGCTATAAGATTTTGTTACTTATGGTGGTGTCACTGTGCTTTTTTTCTTTTGGCTTTGGAGCAAAAAGGGTAGTTTGGAGTTTTGTGGTGTTGCTGGCAACGACTTCTGCTACGAATTTTACCGACGGCGCAGACGGCTTGCTCGGCAGTGTTTTGCTTCCTGTTTTTCTGGTTTTACCGCAGAGTGCTGTCACAGGTGCCTTATTAGGTGCTTTGATTTCCTATTTGTTCTTCAATGTGTCTCCTGCTAAGCTCTTCATGGGGGATACTGGTTCGCTTTTTTTTGGCGGGTTTCTCGCTGCATTTATGCTCCTGCGGGGGCAAGAATGGTGGCTCATACTTCTCTGCCTTATCGGTGTCATAGAAGTAGCTTCAGTGGTGTTGCAGGTTATCTATTTCAGATTAACGGGGGGTAAACGCATATTCAGGATGACCCCCATACATCACCATTTTCAAAAACTTGGCTGGAGCGATCCGCGTATTGTAACCTTGTTTACAGGTATTCAAGCTGTTGCGTGCACATTGTGTTGGGTGGGGTGGAACTGGCCATGGTAAATATTAAACCGGGTTTTTCTCAGGAACTTATGGGCAAGAACGTGCTCATTCTGGGTTATGGTGTTTCTGGGCAAAGTGCGGAGCTTTTTATTTCTCAGCGTGGTGCAAAAGTGTTTATTTATGATGAGAAGCCCATAAAGCCGAGGCTGGGCTGTGCTGTTAGTGATATTCCGAAAGAGGACATTGACTTATGTGTTACTTCACCTGGTTTTTCGCTGAATCATCCCATACTTCAAAACCTGCAAGAGAGAGGAATTCCAGTTGTGGGTGAACTGGAGCTGTCCTTCGACGCCAGCCGATGGAATTATTGGATAGCAGTGACAGGGACAAATGGAAAGACCACTACCACGTCTTTTATTGGTCATTTATTAAGGAATGCGGGTTTCAACGTTGTAGTTGGTGGAAATATTGGTGTTCCCGTAACCTCGTTTCTAAATGAACCCATAAGTGAGACCGTCATCGTGGCAGAGGTCAGTTCGTTCCAGCTGGAAACTGTGCACACCTTTAGGCCACAGGTGGCTGTGTTGTTAAACCTAACGCCAGATCATTTGGACAGACACGGCAGTATGGAAAACTACTTTCAAACTAAAGCTAGAATATTCAAATTACAACAGCCTCAGGATTTAGGAGTACTGAATGCAGAAGATGAGTGGGCGAGCTCCTTGATTGGGCGTCTCAGAAGTCGCACGTTAACTTTCGGTATTGAGAATGGAGACGTGAATTGGTCAGATGGTTCCCTTAATGTGATGGGCACAGGGGTGGCTAATGTTTCCAATGTGAAGCTCAGGGGCAGACATAACTTGGCAAACATAGCTGCAGGAGTGGCTGCCTGTTACCATTTGTTACCTGATGGCTATGATTTTGGAGGAGCCATCTCGGAGTTCTATGCACCAGAACATCGTATTGAGTTTGTACGTTCCGTGGACGGTGTGAGCTTTTACGACGATTCGAAGGCCACAAACCCCGATTCCACCATTGTGGCGTTGGAGGCTTTCCGTGAACCGCTCATCCTTATTTTAGGCGGTAGGAACAAAGGCATGGATTTTGCGCCTTTGGCACAGTTTATAAAGCAAAGATCCACCGTTAAATGGGTTGTGGTCATGGGTGAGTCCAAACAATCCATTAAGGAGTCTTTGTTGGCTCAGGGCTTTGAAAATATAACCGAAGCGCAAGGTCTGGAAGAAGCGGTGACGTTGGCCTATGAAATAGCTGATCCTGGTGATGTGATCTTGCTTTCTCCTGCTTGTGCATCATTTGATATGTTCAGAAATTTTGAAGAGCGTGGTGACCGGTTTAAGGAGATTGTAAAAAGGTTATGACAAGGTTCCTGCGTGCACTACTGAGTTTTGCCATCATAATTGTGGTTTTCATGATTGGGTTGCTTACTTGGCAACCTGGGACGGTTGACCTAAAAGACGTGGGATTGTACGTTGCTGTAATCAGTGCTGCCTACTGGATGTCCTATGTGTTCTTTTTTCTTTTTCGAAAGGGGCAAATCCTTAGCAATTTGCAATGGTTAGTCACCATTGTTTTGTTTGTCACACTCATTCTCACCCTTTATGTGGGCGAAATGCGGTACGGCTCAAAGAGATGGCTAAAAGGTGTGCAGGTTTCGGAGTTTTCAAAACTGCTTCTTTTGCCGGGCTTATTTAAAAACTCTGGAATTTACCTACTGGTAGGGCTGGTAAGTGCATTTTTAGTTGTTTTGGAACCCGACTTGGGCACCGGTTTGATAATTGCTGCATCCGTTTTTATCGGATTTGCTATTAGAGCCCTAAAAGCCAAGAGCGGGGTTATTCTCTGGACCATCATCATCGCAGCTGTCATTATTATGCCCGTGTTTTTTTCTTACTCATTGGAACTTAGGCAGAGTGTGGTTGTTGAAATAACAAAAATGCCTTTATTTCATGAGCATTGGGAGGATCGATTTCAGAACTGGGCTAACCCACTTAGGGACCCCTTTGGCGAAAGTTATCAAACGTTGTCCGCCTTAAACTCACTCGGTCAATCATCGGGGTTTGGTAAAGGTATTGGCATGTTAACCACACTGCCTGTCGCTTGGGCAGATTATGCCTTTGCTGAGCTTGTTAGGAAATTTGGATTGCTTTCTGGTCTGCTAGTGCTAATGTTATTGGGCCTTTTGATACAGCTTATTCTTAATTGGGGTGGTCGCAGCAAATACTACGTGGCTGCCGTGCTCATGTTGCATGTAGTGGTTAACCTTTACACGGTGGCGAACGTACTACCCGCTACAGGTATTCCACTGCCCTTTGTTGGTAGGGCGCTGCAAAATTCTGTTGTGCTATCAGCTTTGACAGGGGCAGCTTTGGGAGAGGCGGCTTAACGTGATACTCGTCGTGGGTGGAGCTAGCGCTGGGCACAACATACCGGCTCAAATAATGGGAAACGTGCTAAAGGAGGCAGGTTTTGATGTAACGTTCTACAACCCAAAAGAGAAAGTAGCTTGGAGGGACGTAAAAGCGGTCCTAGCCACTGGGAGTAGAAAGAGCTTGCCCATGGCACTGCAGGCTAAACTTCGTGGAAAGAAGCTAATTCTTCACGAGCAGAATGTAATCCCTGGGAGAGCTAATCGTTTTATGGCTGGCATAGCGGACCAAATCTTTCTTGCTTTTGAGGAATCCAGGATATTCTTCCACAGCCGCGATTGGAACAAGCTAACTTTTGTAGGGATGCCAGTGAGGGAACCAACCACTGATGGTGAAGAGCTTAAGAGAAAAATGAGGATCAGAAAGCCACTACTTCTGGTGACCGGAGGAAGTCAAGGTTCAGCTTTTCTCAATTTCTTCACAAAGCACGTACTCATGGACTTAAGAGATAAGTACTTCATAGTGCATCAGTGCGGTTCACTTGAGGACGAACGTTTCATGAGCAGTTACATTAGAGCGCAGACACTACCGGATTTACAGAATTATGTGGCGGCTGCAGATGTAGTAATTGCCAGATCTGGTTCCTCCACACTTCATGAGTGCTTGCACTTTGGTACTCAGGCTGTTTTCTTTCCCATGGCATACTCCACTGACCGTCATCAATGGGCAAATGCGGAAGTATTCAGGCAAAAATACGGTTACCCGTTTTTTTGGGAGCATGTGGTAAAACCCAGCGAAGTACTTTCACAAGTTGAAGAGTTTCTGACTAAGGGGCGCAGAAATCCTGTTGAAGTTTTTGATTCGGCAGGGTTTGTTGAGGCAGTTGGGAGGGTGGTCTCATGAACATAGTGGTTCTCTTTGGAGGCACTTCACCTGAGAGAGACGTTTCCCTAAGAAGCGGTGAGAATGTAGCTGCAACGCTTCGTGCTCGTGGACATCAGGTTGAGACATTGGACACTGCAGATCAAAACTTTGTAGCAAAGCTACTGCAGCTTAAACCTGATTGCGTCTTTCCGGCTCTTCATGGTGCTGATGGCGAAGACGGCAAGGTTCAGGGCCTTCTTGGAATGCTACGTATTCCCTATGTTGGCTCTGATGTGCGAGCATCAGTCATTACCATGGATAAGTATTTAACAAAGTTGGTAGCAATTCAAAATGAAATACCCACACCATCCTTCATCCACATCTATGATCGAAATGATATCCCTGATTACGTTTCTGTCGTGAATCAGTTGGGGTCACCGTTTATTGTAAAACCCTGTGATGTAGGTTCTACCATAGGGCTTAGTTTAGTTAGCAGTGTAAGTGAGTACGAGTCATCATTGGAAGAAGCTTTTCGCTTTAGTGATAGGCTGCTGGTGGAGGAATTCGTAGATGGTTTTGAGATAACTGTTGGTGTGTTCAGGCTAAGAGACCAGTTTTTCGTCCTTCCACCCATATGGGTGGTGAAGCCTGATAAGGTTTTTGACTACGATACTAAGTACAAACCAGGCGGTGCGAAGCATATCTACGACTTGCCCATATCCGATTATGCCAGTGAAAAGCTAACCTTCTACTCAAAGCGTATATGCAAGATTGTGGGTGTTGGTGGAGTGGCACGTTTGGATTACATTGTAAAAGATGAAACTCCATACCTTTTAGAGATTAACAGCATCCCGGGTATGACTGCGGAAAGTCTGGTTCCTGATGAAGTGCGGCAGGCGGGCCAAGATTTTGGGCAGTTTCTGGAAGATTTGATCAGAGATGCGCTATAGCATGGTTGTGGTGGGTATCATATTATTGGTGGTATTCGTCGGACTAGCATACTTTGCTACGTACAAACCCTGGGTCTTTGTTTTCAATGTTCCGGAATACAGTAAGTATGAAAAATCATGGTCAGGGCAAAAGACCTTAAAGGAAATCGTAAGTTTTTACGTACCTGGCATGACAACTGTGAAACTGGATCTGGCCAAAAGACAGATCAATATGAGGCTGGATCTACCCAAACCCGATGGATGCGTAATTATTAACGGTACCACATTGGCAATAGTTGGAGCAAAAACTGTGGAAACAGATCTGTACTCAGCAAAAGTGTTAAGGGAATGCATTACGGCGGATAAATGGGATGAAAACAGAATGAAGGTCATTAGAGCACTTGAATCTCAAGGTATACAACCCGTTGCTATAAAGTTCAGCGACGGTTTCTTTGAAGTTGTTGGTAAGAGGCAGTGCGGTAAAGGCGTCATAAAGCTGACCATGGAGAACTTGAACAAACTGGGTTTCATAAAAGAATTCTGGACTGACTGTCAGTACCATGAATACAGGCTTCTTTATGATAGCGGGGCGGTTTTGAAGTGAAGCGAGCCAGTTATTGGGTAATCTTGCTTCTCACACTGCTTATTGGTTTCGTTTTGGGTTACCAGCGGAGCGTAGTTGCAAGAAGCTCGTATGTGCTGACAAGCAGAAAAGGACAACTTATCGCACAAATTGAACAGAAAGAAAGTGAGTTGAGCCGACTCAAAGAAGAAGTACAAAGTTTGACAGAAGAAGTAGCTGCTTTTCCTCAAGTTACACCCAGTACGCAGTTAGAAACGAAGCTCGAACAGCAGAAAATAAAGCTTGGTTTTTCGGAAATAAGTGGGCCTGGGCTCATAATAACTCTAGCGGACTCCAAGCAAAAGCCAAAACCTGATGACGATCCTAATTATTACATTGTTCATGACTGGCAAATAAGAAATCTGGTTCGCTTTCTTTTGGGTGTTGGTGCGGACGGTGTCGCGGTTAACGATCAACGTATTGTTTTCAATTCAGAAATTGTGTGCGCAGGCCCCATAATCATAGTGAATGGTCAAAGACTGTCACCTCCTTATCACATCTTTGTTGTGGGCGACCCACAAATGCTGCAAGAAAAATTGAAAGATTTTCCTGACCTTGAGTTGCTAAAGGCACTTCGTGACACCTATGGATTGGTTTTTCAGCTGGAGACATCGTCGAATATTTCTTTGCCTGGTCGACCTGTGGAGGTGCTGATGAGTGCGAAATAAGTGGCTACTGTTCGTAGCCTTGGCAACCGTGGTTTTTGTTTCAGCTTTTGGTATGGGTTTTTCCAGAAGTGGACCGCAAGTGGACCTAAACTCGCTTTCAGAGAGTGATCTGGCTATGATTTATGCAAAATCATTGGATGAAATTAACAGGTTGGAGTCAGCCAAAGAAGTTCTGCTGGAAAAGCTTACGGAGCTGAAAAGCACGAGTCACGATATTGATTCACTGAACCGACAACAGAGAGAACTGGTTGCGCGTCTGCAATCTTTATCCTGCGATGCACCTTTAACCGGTTCAGGGATAACTATTACGGTGAACGTTCCTGACGGCGCGTTTTTGGGTTGGGATTGGCCCATAACACTGATCAACAATGCTTACAGTGCAGGTGCACTGGGTGTGTCTGTGAATGATGTTAGGCTCAGCCCTAAGTGGTACGCGTATTACGAAAATGGGAAACTGCATGTTGAGGATAAAACATTGAGCTCGCCATTTGTTTTTGACATTGTTGGCGAACCAGAATCAGTATTGGCAGCTATGTACTTGCCCAGTGGCGTTTTTGACACATTACAGATATGGGGGGTTAGAATAGAGCATGAACTCAAACCAGAACTCACAATCCAGAAATGCAATCGTTAGGAACTTGGTACTCGCAGTCTCGGTTATTGTGGTGGCAGTGGTCGGCTTCTATTTTGGCATGAAATATGGCCAGCGCAGTTCGTTTTCTGCTTCCCAGGTTCGGTACATAGGGGTTCTTGTTCTGGTGGTGTTAGACGCCATATTTGGTGGTATCAGGGCCGAGATTCAAGACATGTTCGACATTGTCATATTTGCGTCCGGTATTGCCGTAGGTGGGCTAATGGCTGTGTGGCTTTTGTTCTTGGGAGATTTGTTCGGCATTGATTTAAGCTTGGCTGCCGTAGTAACATTTGGAGGTCGCATATTCCAAAATGTGTCCATTATTAGGAGAATATTGATTGAGAAGATAAGGAGGGCAAGGTAATGGAGGAACGTATTCCGGATCTGTGGGAGGGTATCCAGGCTCAGATAAAAGTAGTGGGCATTGGCAGTGCAGGAAACAATGCCCTTAATCGCATGATACGTGAAGGCATTGATGGTGTGGAGTTTATTGCCATGAACACTGATGTTCAAGCTTTATCGAAATGTTTAGCACCGCAAAAGCTGAACTTGGGCCCCAAACTTACCAGGGGTTTGGGTGCTGGTTTGGATCCAGAGAAGGGTAAAGCAGCTGCTGAAGAAAGCGTTGAAGAAATCAAGAAACTCCTCGAGGGTGCTGACTTGGTTTTCATTACGGCTGGTCTGGGCGGTGGTACTGGTACAGGAGCAGCTCCCATTGTGGCGAGGGTGGCAAAGGATTTAGGAGCTCTGGTGGTGGCAGTAGTTTCAAAGCCGCACCTCTTCATTGAAGGGACCAGGCGCTACAAAATCGCAGAAGAAGGACTTCGTCAGCTGGCTGAACATGTGGATGCTTTGATCCCTATTTCCAACGAGAACATTTTCAAAATGGGAAACTCTGATATGACTTTGGATCAGGCGTTCAGTTTGGGAGATCAGGTGCTCATGCAGGGTGTTAAGGGCATTTCTGAAATCATACTAAAGCCAGGTTTCATAAACGTTGATTTTGCCGATGTACGAATGGTGCTGGAGAATGCGGGTACAGCTGTTATGGGTATTGGTAGCGCAACGGGTGATAACAGAGCCGAGAAAGCTGCACAGCAAGCTATTTCTTCGCCTCTGCTGGAGTTTAGGCCAACTGGTGCCAGCAGGTTGCTCTACAACATAACTGTGAAGCCCGGAAATATTACCACTAAGGATATAACCAGTATTGCAGAAATATTCCAACAAATTGTCAGTGACGACGCACTCATCAAGTTTGGTGTGGTGTACGACGAAGAGTTAGAAGACAGCAAAATTGAGGTCACACTCATTGCTAGTGAATTTAAAAATGAAACCACTAGAACGCCCAGTTTTGGTGCTTCCAAAGAACAGCCAGTAAAGGAAGTAAAACGAGTTACCATCCCAGAAATCTTCGGTAGATGAATTGGAAGGAGCAGCAAGAACTAAAGCGTATTAAAGCCAGTGAGCGTTGGTTATGGCAGCCGCGCTTTTATGGGGATGATACTGAACTTGTAGTGTTCCCTGGTTCTTACCATATTGGTGTTGCAAACCTGGGGTACCAGTTCTTGCTCGGTAGGTTGATACAGCTTAATAGGTCTTTTGACCGCTTTTTCATTGATCCGCACTTGTCTTCTACCACAAGCTTTGATACGGAGCGTCCTATTCTGGATTATGCTCGTTGGGATGTAACGCTTCCTTTTGAAGAGAACCTTCTTGAGCTCATAAAGCTTCTGGTGAAGCTTGATGTACCTTTGAATGCGTCAGACAGAGATTTTCCCGTGCTGGATTTGGGCGGGGCAATGTCTCTTATTAATCCAGAACTGGTATCGTTCATAGCTAACGAAGTATTTGTGGGTGAAGCTGACGAAGAATGGCCTGAGAAGAGAAGTAGATTAGAACCAAAGGTGGCGAAGAACTTTGGTGTGCATTCAGTGGTTACAAGTCCACGGAGTGTGTTCAAGGACACCATGCTAGTTGAAATCGCGCGAGGTTGCATGTGGTCCTGCAAGTTTTGTTTCTACAGACAAGCCTATGGTCCGATCAGATTCGTATCAAGGGAAACCGTGCTAAAAACCATGACGATGCTAAAAGAAAAAGGTTTTAGCAAAGTGGGGTTCATTGCTGCTAACGTTAGTGATGTTCCTTGGCTAAAGGGCATTCTGAACCATGCAAAGAATCTTGGCATGAAAGTCAGCGTCTCTTCATTGGCAGTGGAAACACTTTCGGAAGAAGTCATGGGACTTTTGAGAACGCTTGGTGTACAGCAGCTTACTTTGGCAGTGGAGCACGGAGATGAGAAGGTCAGAAAGGAACTTGGTAAACCTTTCTCCGATGAAGATTTAATCCGCACATTAAAAGTAGCTGAGTCCTTTGGATACAAAGGGGTAAAACTTTACTTCATAAACGGAGTTACATCTGAGTGGAAGTTTAATGCGGACAGTGCGATTAAACTGCTCAAAGACATTAGACAATCTGTGAGAATGTCCATAAAAGTATCTGGGTCCGTGTTCGTGCCAAAACCTGGCACTCCAATGGAGGATAAGCCCTTTCCGCCAGAGCAGTTAATTGACATGGAAAGGAAGGCCCTTTTAAGCAATTTACCGGGGGTTTCCTTCGCATTTGAACCTTATTGGGACGCTCAAAAAGAGTTTGTCCTGAGCCGATTGAGGGCAGAAGATTTACCCATGTTTGTGTCAATTTTAAATGACAAAGGTGAACGGAAGGCAATCGAGTTTTTTTCTGAAAAATACAGCAGTTAGGGATTGCCTAAGTGTTATCATATATTTACAACCGGCAAATAATGATATTTAACTTTTCCAAAAAAGGAGCGGTAAGGAGTGGGTACACGGGTGAATGATATTTTCCTAAATCTAGGGATTATGCAGGAGGATGGCCATGGCTAAAGAAAACGAGAAATACAACAGTACTATTAATCTACCAAAACCCCTGTTACGCATGAAGGCAAACTTGCCACAAACTGAGGAAACATGGCTAAAGTTTTGGGAAGATAACAGTGTTTTCGAAAGAGCACTCGAGAAACGTAAGGATGCTCCTTTGTTCGTTTTACACGATGGGCCTCCTTATGCGAACGGGGATATTCACCTGGGGACTGCTCTAAATAAGATTCTGAAAGATGCCGTTAACAAGTACAAACTGCTTCGTGGTTTTAGAACTCCCTATGTTCCCGGTTGGGATACTCATGGTTTACCCATTGAACAGCAAGTGACTAAACAAGCGAAAATAAACCCTGAGGATTTTGCTGTAACTGAATGGCGTGACAAATGCAAGGATTTTGCACTTTCATATATTGACAAGCAGATGAAAAGTTTCAAGAGACTGGGTGTTTTAGGTTTGTGGGAAGACTACTACGCTACCTTTAAGCCGGAATACGAAGGGAAAGAACTAGAAATCTTGGCTGACTTGGTTGAAAAAGGTTTCGTGGTCCGAAAGAGGCGTCCTGTTTATTGGTGCCCGCATTGCAAGACCACGTTGGCAGAAGCTGAAATTGAATACCGTGAAAAGGTCTCTCCATCCATTTTTGTGAGCTTTCCATCCAAGAACGGTTCTTACAAGGCCATTGCATGGACTACGACGCCTTGGACTTTACCGGACAACGTGGCATTAGCTTTTCATCCTGAAGAGAATTATGTCTTCGTCAGCGTGGGCGAAAACACATACGTGGTTGCTGAAAAGCGGTTGGAGAAGGTTGCTGAGGTGCTTGGTTGGGTTGATTACGAAGTGGTGGCGTCAAAACCTGGAGCCGCCTTTGAAGATGAACGTTTTGAACATCCAGTTTATGATGACAAGGAGACAGTCGCTATTCTAGCTGATTTTGTGTCCATGGAAGATGGTACAGGCATTGTGCACATTGCACCAGGTCACGGTGAAGAAGACTACGTAGTCTGGGAAGAAAAGGGACTTGATTTTCCCATGATGATAGATGACAGTGGTCGTTTTACCGAGCAAGCTGGATTCTTAGCTGGCGTTTTCTATGCTGATGCAAACGACTTAGTGCTTGACCTTCTTACCAAAGAAAGGAAACTCCTGCATAAGGATAAAGTAACACACTCATATCCCCATTGTTGGAGGTGTCACAATCCAGTTATCTTCAGAGCCCTTAGTCAGTGGTTTATTGACGTGGATATGTACCGTGATGAGGCGCTGCAGGCATTAAAAGACGTTCAATGGATACCTGCCGGCTCTGATGCACGTATTAGTGACATGGTAAAGAGCAGACCTGACTGGTGTTTGAGTCGCCAGAGAATTTGGGGCGTTCCCATACCGTCCATAAAATGTAGCCATTGTGGCCGTTCAATTTTGGATCCGCGTGTGGTCCGCAACGTGGCAGCTGCTGTGAGAAAGGATGGATCTAACATTTGGTACTCAGAGCCTTTGGAAACGTTCTTGCCAGGGAAAATTGAGTGCCCTGAGTGCGGCTCAACGGAGTTTGAGAAAGAATACGATATCTTAGATGTATGGTTTGATAGTGGAGTAAGCCATTATGCTGTTTTGGAGCAATATGATGGACTTCGTTGGCCTGCTGACCTCTACTTGGAGGGTTACGATCAGCATCGTGGTTGGTTTCAGACCAGCCTTCTAACTGCTGTGCCACTTCGTGGTCGAGCTCCTTACAACACCGTATTGTCTCATGGATTTGTTCTGGACGAGTCAGGGAGAGCCATGTCCAAGAGCATGGGAAATGTGATTGATCCTTCCGAGGTTGTTGCCAGCGTTGGAGCTGACGTTTTACGGCTGGCACTGCTCATGAGTGATTACACCGCTGACATCCAGGTGGGACAAAACATTTTTAACCAAGCTTCTGAGATTTACAAAAAGATAAGGAATACGTTCCGATTCATGGAAGGCAACTTGTTTGACTTCCAAAGTTCTGACGAGGTTCCGTTTGAGGAGATGAAGCCGCTTGACAGGTGGATTTTGAGCCGATGGTCAGACATGAAAAGAAGGCTTTCTTCTGCTTTTGATGATTATGAGTTCTACAGTTTTGTGAGCGTTTTCCATAGCTTCTGCGTGAAAGAACTGAGTTCAATTTACCTTGATGCCATAAAGAGTAGATTGTACCTAAGAAAACCCGATGACCAGGAAAGGCGAAGTGCACAGGCAGCTCTAAAGATAATGGCTACGGAGTTTCCTGTGCTCATAGCACCCATACTGACGTTCACTGCTGAGGAGATGTGGCAGGCATTAGTGAGCAGGAGCTTGGTGGACGAAGAGTCAGTTTATCTGTCAGATTGGCCCGGCTCTGTTTTCTCTTTGACGGAGGAGGAATCGAGTTTTTGGGAAAATGCGCTTCGGCTCAGAGAAAAAGCGAATGAGCAGATGGAAAGACTGAGGCAGGAGAAATCCATAGGTCATTCTTTAGATGCTTCTGTTACTGTTTACGGAAATGGAACAGATTTTCTCTCTCATTCCGAGTGGGCTGAGTTCTTTGTAGTTTCCTCGGCTCAGATAAAGAACGAGGGAAAAGAGTGGGACATAGAAGTGGAAAAAGCTTTGGGCGTGAAGTGTGCTAGATGTTGGAGGGTTAGGGAAGACGTTGGCTTAGATCCTGAGTATCCGGATATATGTGGAGAATGCTTGGACGATATAACTGGGTAGCGCTGGGTATTTACGGCTTCCTGGTGGACAGAATCTGTAAGCATGTGGTCCTAAACGGAGGAACCTACATTATTAATGAAGGCGTTTCTTTCGGCATTGATTTAGGAAAGAGTACCAATATCCTGGTGGCTATTGCCATGTTGCTGATGTTGTGGGTAACGCTGGAGGAAAGGAAGTACTTGTGGCTTTCGTTTTTCGGTGCTCTGGGAAATGTGCTTGATAGGTGGTTATATGGCGGTGTGGTGGATTACATAAAAATAGGAAAGTTTCCTTGGTTCAATACCGCAGACTTTCTCATCGTGCTTGGACTTTGCCTATGGGCGATGAAGCAATTAGGGTTATTACCGGAATAGCCGACCGGGAAAACAGGCTGGACTTGGCTTTAATGGAACTCATAGATGATGAAGGCATTTCTCGGACTTGGGTGCAAAGCAATATTAAGGCTGGCTTTGTCAAGTGCAACAATGAAGTGGTAACGAAGCCCTCTTTTAAGGTGAGAAAAGGCGATGTTTTAGAAATAGCTCTAAAGGAGCGGATAAGTGAACTTAAACCTGCTGACGTGGAGTATTCGGTGATTTATCATGACGAACATTTAGCCGTCATCGACAAACCGCCTAACTTGGTGGTGCATCCAGCTCCCAGCGTGAAAGGAGTTACTCTTTGCCATGGATTGCTCAAAGATTTTCCACAAGTGAAGAACGTGGGTAGCGGTGAGCGTCCAGGCATTGTGCACCGGCTTGATAAAGATACTTCTGGGCTAATGCTTGTAGCTCTTTCTGAAAAGGGCTACGCAGGTCTTACGAAGATGATCAGTGAAAAAGCTGTGGTTAGAAAATATCTGGTGGCTGTTTTGGGTTTGGCAAATGCGCCGTTTGACGTGGATGCCCCCATCGGTAGGGACCAGAGAAATCCAACACGTATGGCCGTGGTACCCTATGGAAAGAATGCCCACACGCGGTTCAAACCAATGCAGTGCTTAGGAAGGGTGAGCCTGGTGGAGGCTGAGCTTTTCACTGGTAGGACACATCAGATTAGAGTCCATTTGAGACACGTTGGCCTTTACGTTCTGGGAGATCCGGTTTATGGAAACGCGGAGAGCCGTTTGTTGGCGCCCAGAGTATTTCTTCACAGTTATTACTTGGAACTGCGGCATCCTGTTACGGGGGAGCTTTTGAGGTTTGTCAGTGCTCTGCCTGAAGATTTGGATGAATGTTGGCACATTTTAGGAGGCGGTGACATTGTATACCCTACGGTTTGTGCGTGACAACGAGGAGTTAATCAGAGAGGCATTAAGAAAAAGACAATATGATGAATCCATTGTCGAACAGCTGTTGGCTTTGGATGAACAGCGGAGGAGAGAAGTTACTGCTCTGCAAGAACTGAACACGAGGAGAAACGAGCTAACGGCTGTGGTTTCTAAGAAAAAGAAAGCAGGAATTGACGCTCCTGAAGAAATACAGATGTTAAAGGAGCTCAAAGAAGATGTTTCAGTGAAAGAAGCTGTCGTATCTGAACTGGAAAAGAAGATCCAGGAAATACTTGTGCAGCTACCGAATATCCCACATGAATCGGTACCAACTGGAAAAGACTCTTCGGAGAATGTGGAAGTGCGTCGCTGGGGAGAGCCCAGGGTTTTTTCTTTTCAGCCACAGCCTCACTGGGTAATAGGCGAGAATATGAGCATCTTGGATTTTCAAAAAGCCGCTAAGATATCGGGTTCGCGGTTTGTGGCTTATCAGGGATTGGGTGCGCTGCTGGAACTGTCCCTGATTAATCTCATGGTATGGACTCATGTGAAAGAACATGGTTACACGTTTGTTATTCCTCCCTATTTAGTAAAAAGCGAAACAGCTTTTGGAACAGGACATTTGCCAAAGTTCAAAGATGAGATGTATTACTGTCCCGAAGATGATCTTTATCTAATACCAACGGCAGAACTTCCCATGGTGGCTTACCACAGCGGTGAAGTCTTGTCCGAGGCAGAGCTACCTAAACGGTACGTTGCTTACTCTGCCTGTTTCAGGAGGGAGGCAGGAGCTGCGGGAAGAGACACCAGAGGGCTTATAAGAAGACACCAGTTTAACAAGGTAGAACTCATAAAGATTACAAGACCTGAGAATTCCTATGATGAACTGGAGTCCATGGTAAACGACGCTGAGTCCATATTGCAGCTCCTGGATCTGCCTTACAGAGTCGTTTTGCTGTGCACTGGTGATATGGGATTTGCAGCTGCCAAGACCTATGACATAGAAGTGTGGATGCCTTCCTATGGCCGCTATGTGGAGATTTCGTCATGTTCCAACACAGAAGGATTCCAGGCCCGAAGAGCTAATGTGAGGATGCGTAAACCTGATGGTTCCATGGATTACCCGCACATGCTTAACGGATCAGGCTTAGCCGTGGGTAGGACTTTGGCTGCTATTATGGAGAATTACCAGAAAGAAGATGGAACTTTTGATATTCCTGAAGCACTGAAAGCGTTTATGTTCTCTTAGCTCATATGCGAAGCTTGTTGTTTATGGGCTAAAACCTTTGAAAAGCATAACGTCGCGCACTACTTGCCTGAACCAAGGTGCCGCGACGTAAACTGCTAAGGACGGACTAATCTTCTGAGGTCGATCAATGCTTAGAAGCAATATCATCTCGGGGTTGTCTCCTGGCAAAAGGCCCACGTAAGAGTAAAGCCTGTCAGTTTGGTTGTACTGACCGTTAACAGGGACTTGCGCTGTGCCTGATTTTGCGGCCACGTTGAAGTACTTTCCTTTGTAAGGAACGGCGGCTGCAGACACGGTGGGAGTTGCAATGGTTTTCATAATCTCGCGCACAATGTTTGCGGATTCAGGACTAATAACCCTGGCGGGTGTTGCGGTGGGAAACTCGATGTGCTGTTCTTCCACAGTGATGCTTTTAACCAATCTCAAATCATAAAGCAATCCATTGTTAGCAATGGCCGTGTATGCTCTGACAAACTGCAAGGGTGTGAGAGCAACTCCCTGTCCAAAACCAGCATTGAGAAGGCTGGCTTGCGTATTCTGGGGCAAAATGGAATTGGCTTCTCCAGGAAAACGCAGAACGGGCTTATCCATCCCATAGCGTTTCAAGCCAGTTACTAACCTTTCATAGCCAGTCTTCTTTGCTACTGTGGCCATGTAAATATTGCTTGACTGTTGCAGAGCCTTTGTTAGATCCACCGTTCCAAGGAATTTCCAATCTTTTATGGTTATCCCATCGATTTGGGTAACTCCTGGAGAATAAACCGTAAAGGAAGTATCAATAGCACCCACATCAAGGGCCCAAGCCATGACCAAGGGTTTGAAAATCGATCCTGGTTCAAATAATTCTTGATACAAAGGTGAAGCACCTGACTTACTTCTGCTAAAAGCTGATGCTGCAAGGATGTCACCCTTATTCGATATGACCACTATCCATGCTCTTTCAGGTCCCAATTGATCTGCGATTTGAGAAACGTAATCATCGGTAATTTTCTGCAAGCCTGCGTCAATGGTTGTCTCCACTGTGGGCTGTGTGGATGTCTTGGAGAAAACGAACCTGGTGCTCAATACCATGTCAAGTGCAGCTTCGAGTCCGGTGTTACCTCCGGGCGTATGGGTGCCGATCAGGAATCGGGTGTTCTCCGCTTGCTGTCGTTGTTCTCTGAGTTCTACCCAGGCATAGGGAGTATCCACGTTTATGTGTGGTAGTGACTTAATTTCTTCACACTTGAGCTGCACGATTTTTTCGAGTTCTTCGTTGCAGGAACTCTCGAGAAGTGCTTTAGGTCCCCAGAGCCGCTTTGTTATGCTGGAGCTGTTGTAAGCGATGGCACCTCCGTCCGAGGTTATCGAGCCTCTCAGAATCAAAGAAGGTGACAAAGGTTTTTCTGCCTGATCATGTATGTACTCAATGGATGTAAAAACTGATATGAACATGATTACAAAAGCAGTAAAAAGCAGCAATGGTATCATTACATACCGTTTCACGCTTATAATGTTAGCATGCAAGTTACAGAAGTCGAGAAAGGAGGGATGTCATGATAATAACTGTCACGTTGAACCCCGCTATTGACATGTGGTTGACCGTTCCTGCTTTGGAAAAGGGGAAGTTTGTACGATCAGAAAAAGAGCGTTTGAATGCGGGGGGAAAAGGCGTAATCATCGCCAGGATTTTGCAGAAATTGAACATGGGGCCGGTGGTTGCTTCAGGCATTCTTGCTGGACGGACAGGCCTGACGTTAGAGGATTATCTTTCCAGAGAGAAAGTACCCGCAAATTTTGTCTTTTTACCGGGCTTCGACACCAGACTGAACATTGAAATTGTTGACAACACAGACAATTCAGTTACTCAGATAAACACAAGTGGGCCCTCTGTGTCTGAGGAACACGTTCAACAACTGGTAAACAATATCCTGCGCATAAGCCATGCAGATGATCTGGCAGTGCTGGCAGGTCACGTGCCTGTGGGGCTGTCAGAGGACGTGTATGTGCAAATATCAGACACCTTGATAAAAAAAGGTCTAAGAGTGGTAGTTAATGCAGGTGCGCAGTTTGTGAAATCCATGTTGGAATCCAGTAGCGATGTGGGAGTAGTTCTGGATCCCAAAGGGCCCAACGGATTCCAGATAACTTCGCTGGATGACGAGATTGAATTGGTCAAGAAATACCTCCAAGATAGGCCAGTTTTGAGTTTCTCTTGGTCAAATACGGAAAACGTGATCGGGATGAATGGAAAGATTTACCATGCTAAAATAGTCAATCCGAACATTAGAACACTTTGGGGAGCTAACTCAGCACTGACTGCGGGTTTGGTGCACGGTATTCACGAAGGTTTAGCTCCTGAAGAAACCATTTCTTTGGCCATGGCAATGGCTTATTATGTGGCGCGAGATCCGTGGGCGCTGTTCGATAGCCCGAATCCTTCAGATGACATTGCCAAACTAAGAGACTCCATTGAGGTAAGGCTGATTTAAGCTCCTTACCTCAATGGATTAAAGTGTTGTACGGTCTTTGTTCTGGGGGTTAACGTTCAGCTGTTACGAAGGCTTCGTCGTCGTAATAAAGTTCATCCGACAGGACTATTGTTCCGGTAACAAGGGGTTTTAGATCTTGCACAGCGTATACCCTGTAGTAGTCCGAGGTGTAGAAGTAAATATCGGGTGCTCCCACGTTTACAGGAGCTTCGGTCACGACTCTGAAACCTTGCGTAAGCAAGTCCTGGGGATCCAGGTCATACTCATGAAAATCTCTGATTATATCAGTTATTACAAAACCCATGTCCAGAAGTCGTTTTTGTATCTCGTACCATTTTTTCCTGCTACTTTCCAAGTGGGTTAATCCAAAATAACCTGTGGAATCTTCTCCACGTAACCCTTCGGCGCATCTGGACAGGAAAAGCGTGATTCCGTCAATGGTCTCCACTGGATCGGTGATAAACACGTCAAACGATCTTTGAAGTTCTTCCCTAAAAGGATTCTGCACATCGTAAAGCTCTGCACTTATGTTCTTGAAACCTAGACTCTGAGCTTTCCCGTTTATGTATTCAACTAATCTCTTATCAACTTCCAGCACCTTAACACTTCTTGGAAAACCTGTGATGCCCAGAGCCAAGGATGTCAAATCATCGTCTCCGACGATTAGTATGTCTTTATTCTCCAAGTCGCCAAAGCGATGTATGAGTGTGACGCGTCTAATGGTATCCTCGGTGATCACATATCCTTGGTCATAGTCCTTAATGGCTTTGGGACGATCATTGGTTATTTCTCTAAACTGTTTTGACCAGTTCTCATAAGGACCGTTCAATAAGATTGTTTTTCCATGGCATGTGTCACAAACAGGTGACACATATGGCGATAAATGCTCCTGAGCAGCCAAAGCCTTTCCTTTATCAGTTAGGGTGAAATGGTGGTTATGACTGTTAATAAGACCCTCGCTTAACAAACTTGTCAGCTCTTCTTCGAACTTTGGTAAACTGTCGTCCTGAAATCTGATCAGTTCCCAGTAGGTCTTATCACCGGATAACAAGGCTCTTATAAGATTTCTCCTAATTCTAGTCATGGGGTCACCTCCGTCAAAAATTAATCTGCTAAACCTTAAAACGCTATTTACCTACAAGTACATGCGTCTTTGCAGCCAAAGTGGTGCTGTTTCCGTTTATACGTATAGTATAAATTATACATGATGGCCATAAAGGGCGTTGGAATTGATATTGTCTCCTTGAGCCGATTCGAAAAAATACTCATAAAACATGGTGAAAAACTGCTTTCCAAGTATTTTGCCGAAGAAGAAAAGCAAATGTCAATCCCTTCACTGGCGGCTCGCTTCGCCGCCAAAGAGGCAGTCAAGAAAGCGTTGAATACACCAAGTATTCCGTTCAGGAACATAGTTATTTCTTCTCCAGCGCGTCAGGCGAAAATCGTTGGTTATGAAGTTCAAGGCACAGTGTGGGTTTCCATAAGTCACGAGAAAGATAACGCCGTAGCCATAGCTGTGTGGGAGGTTGTTTAATGTGATTCCACTAATTGGAAGTAACATGAAAGACCTGGAAAACGCTCTCTTTGGAGCTTATCAAGTGGAGCCTGCCGCCCTAATGGAAATAGCAGGTAGAACTGTGGCTGAGCGGGTTATACGGATGGTAAACCCAAGAAGGGTGGGGATAGTGGCTGGCAAAGGTAATAATGGTGGAGATGCACTCACCTGTGCTCGGTTTCTTCTAGACGCGGGCAATGAAATCAAAGTTCTAGCTTTGGAAAGGTCGCCGCGGCTATCTTACTTGTTGGACAACGGAGCCACAGTATGTGAAAGCATTCAGGAGCTACTGGATTGTGACGTCCTTGTTGATGGCTTGTTCGGATATGGTTTTCGACCGCCTTTAAGGGTTGAATATACCACTTTAATTGATGAGATGAATGCTGTGTCATGCCCCGTGGTTAGTGTTGATATGCCCTCTGGCCTTACTGCTCAGGGTTTAGTCAACGTTCCCATAGTGCAAGCAGATCTCACAGTCTTTTTAGGTTTACCTAAGCTAAACGCGGTAACCGGTCTGGGTTTAGTGCGAAGCGGTCAGTTCGTCTTGGAAAGTCTTGGATATGGAAAGTTTTTCGAAAGTAAGGCTTCCACCACAGCGTACTTGATTGAAGAGGCCGATGTGGGAAGCCTCATGAGGAGTGCGAGAATGAAAGCTTATCATAAGAGAGAAGCGGGGCAAGTAACCGTAGTCGCTGGATCAAAACATTTCCCCGGAGCAGCACTTTTGGTAGCCAAAACGCTGGTGCTCATGGGTGCTGGGCTTGTGTATGTGAAAGGTGACGAATATGCAGAAGAATTTGTAGTGAAAGCACTTCCTCAAGTGGTAAAGGGAGAAGGTCCTGGTGTAAGTGTGGGAATTATTGGTCCAGGTCTTGGTGACATGTCTTTGGCTGCTCAGATGGCTGCCACGCCAGCGCCGAAGGTCATAGACGCAGCAGCTTTATGTGCGGAAGTTTTAGAGCATGCGAAGAACGCAGTTATAACGCCTCATGAAGGTGAAGCAGCGCGACTCCTTAATATGAGCGCAGAGGAAGTAAGAACCAACCGGTACGAAGCTGCAAGACGTCTTTATGAACAATATGGACAAGTTGTTTTGTTAAAGGGGCCAGGTACTATTGTTTATGATGGCGAGAATTTCATGGTAATACCCATTAATGAAGCGAGATTAGCTACCGGAGGTACGGGCGACGTCTTATCTGGTTTAATTGGCTTTTTCCTATGCAGAGGGCTGAGTTTAGCTAATGCGGCTGTGGCTGCTGCCTATTTGCATGGGAAAAGTGCATCGGAGTTTTCAGCTGGTTTAGATCTGAACCGGTTCATAGAAAAAATTGCTGAAAACTGGTGGGCTCGTTATGACGATTGACGAAGCGGCCGTCTACATAAGGAATAATGTGGACATAGTAGAGGTAGTTTCACGTTACGTAAGTCTTAAGAAAGTTGGCAGAAACTATTTCGGGTTGTGTCCTTTCCACAGCGAAAAAACTCCTTCATTTAGTGTTAACCCGAGCAAGGGTATCTTCAAGTGTTTTGGCTGTGGGGAGGGCGGTGACGTCATCAAGTTTCTTTCAAAGATTGAAAACACAACCTATCGCGAGGCAGTAAAGATGCTTGCCGCAGAGCTTGGTATTGCCATTGATGAGAATACGGAGACTGAAAAAATCTTGCAGGTGTTAGAAGAAGCCCGGCGGTTGATGAATGGAGTACTGCTCACCAGGAGTGGTGCTTTGGCACTGAGCTATCTTAGTAACAGGGGACTAAAAGCTGAGACAATAAGTGTTTTTGGCTTAGGATATGATCCCACTCGTGATTTCTTGCAGAAGGCGTTGGCCAGAAAGGGTTTTCCCGCTGATCTGGTGAGAAAAGCTGGGCTTACGAATAGCATCGGTAACGACTTTTTTGGTGGAAGAATCGTTTTCCCCATTGAGAATCTGAGCAGAAGAACTATTGGATTTGGAGCAAGAACTTTGGACGATACGAATCCTGTGAAGTACTTGAACACAGGTGAGACTCCCGTGTTTAAGAAGTCTCTTGTACTTTATGGGCTTACTCAAGCTTTGCCCAGTATGGAGAAGACAAAGTCTGTTGTCCTTGTAGAGGGATATTTCGATGCCGTGGTGCTCAGCCAAGAGGGTTTTCCAAACGTAGTGGCCATTTTAGGAACGACGGTCACCCCTGAACAGTCTCGCTTGCTGGGCCGAAAAGTAAGGAGAGCTACTTTTCTTTTGGATTCGGACGATGCTGGAATTATGGCAGCCTTCAAGGGTTGTTTTGTTTTACTATCGCAGAATGTGGAACCTCTTGTGGCTTTGTTGCCCCAGGGGGTAGATCCAGACGAAATGGCATTAAGATCCAAGAATAAACTCAGCGAAGTTCTCTCAGCACCACTGGATTTGCTGAAGTTCTTGGAATTTTTGGCTGCTAAATACTTTGGTGGGATGCGCTCTCCAGAATTCTTGGAAGCATTGTCGCAAAACTTAAGGGGGCTACCCACATCGCCGTTGTTAGAGATGGCTCTTAATGAGCTTGGTGAGAAGTTGGGTTTAGAAGCGAAAACTCTACAGTCTTTTCTGTCTTCCCGCGGAGCGAAGTTCGAACATGGTGAAGGAGCTACTACCAACGCTGCTACTACAAGGAAGCCGGTGGACGTTGAAAGTATTGAGGAACAAATGGCCAGGCTTCTCATAAACACCCCTGAGCTAAGTAACATCCTAATTGAAGACGAGTATTTTTACCCGTACACCCCTGGGCTTAGGGAAGTTCTGGATACCATAAAGGACTGGGATCCTGAAAAGCATACAGCTCAAAAGTATGTGGAAATGTTCCCCCCATATTTGAGAGATTTGGTGGAGGAATCAATGTTGGAGAATTTTGGTACATATGAACAGAAGGAGAAAATGTTAAAAGAGCTTCTGGGGCGCTGGAGGGTGAAAGATTTAGACAATTACATTGCCAAACTTAGAACGGAGTTAGCTAACTCTCATGACGAAGGTTTGCTGGAACAGCTGCAGGAGGTTCTCAGCGAGCGTGATGAAATAAGTAGGCAACTTCAAGGTTTAGAATAATAAAGTGCGATTAAGCACGCTGGTTTTTGGGTATACGTTGTAACAGAAGTCCGTATGCAGAGGTGGTGTATCTAATAATATGGCAAGTAGAGGGAAGAAAGCGAAGAAGGATCTAACTGAAGAGTTAGAAAACCTCTACAACAAAAAATTTGGTTTGATGGAGGAGGATGTCGATTTACTCATCAACAGTTTGAATCCAGAGGATCTTGACGTTGATGAGATAGACATGTTCCTCGAGGAAAAAGGGATAAGTATTATCCCTGAGGAGCCCAGAATTTATGGGGAAAGTGTTTCTTATGAACAAGGCCTTCCTGAGGAGGAAGAGCAAGTAAGAGAACTTATGCAGGTTTACCTGCACGATGTGGGTCAGTATGACCTTCTTACCGCTGAGCAAGAGCGCATATTGGCTCAAAGGATTGAGAAGAACGACGCAGCAGCACGTGAGGAACTCATAAAGAGAAACTTGCGTCTGGTTATCTCAATTGCTAAAAAATATACCAATAAGGGCCTCAGCTTTATGGAGCTGATACAAGAAGGCAACATTGGGCTGATCAAGGCTGTGGAAAAGTTTGACTGGAGAAAGGGTTATAAATTTTCCACTTATGCTACGTGGTGGATTAAACAAGCCATTACTCGTGCTTTGGCTGACCAGTCAAGATTAATCAGGCGTCCTGTACATATGGTGGAGGCATACCACCAATTCCAGAAAAAATTGAATGAGTTATATAACCAGTTGGGTAGGGAGCCTACTGTTCAGGAATTAGCTGAAGCTCTGGGGTTCAGTGAGGACAAAGTGTTAGCACTTAAGCAGATGTCCAATCCAGAACCGCAATCACTAGACGCCACCATTGGGGATCAAGATGACAGTAGGGTTCAAGATTTTGTTCCCGATACGGGCGAAGGTGCAGCTGATAAGTACTTCTGGGAAGAAGAACGTAGGCGCGTCCTTGAAGAAGTCCTTGGCACCTTAAACAAGCGAGAAAGAGAAATCATTGAAATGCGCTATGGTTTGGTGGACGGAGTGGAGCACACGCTGGAAGAGGTTGGGGCAAGTTTCAACATTACACGTGAAAGAGTTAGACAGATTGAAACGAAGGCTTTAAGGAAACTGCGTCATCCTACTCGGATTAGAAAGTTGAGGGAATATTTGGATATTGAGTAATGAAAGAGCGCTTTAGAGTTGAAGCTCCATTTGAGCCCAGTGGTGATCAACCTGAAGCCATCGAGAAGCTTTGTGATGGCGTAAGGAAAAGCTTTAGGTTCCAGACCTTGCTTGGTGTGACAGGTTCTGGAAAGACATTTACCATGGCGAAGATCATAGAAGCTTTGAATTTGCCAACGCTGGTTATATCACCAAACAAGACCTTGGCGGTACAACTTTATTCAGAGTTCCGGGAATTCTTTCCTCATAATGCTGTGGAGCTCTTTATGAGCTATTATGATTACTACAGGCCCGAGGCGTACATTCCTGAAACTGATACCTATTTGCCTAAAGATGCTGCAATAAACGAAGACATCGATAAGATGCGTCTATCGGCTATTTCTTCGCTATTATCCAGACGCGATGTGGTGGTAGTGGCGTCTGTTTCTTGCATTTACTCACTGGAAAATCCGGAGGTGTTTGCGGGTTCTGCTTTCTCTATCACTGAAGGTATGAAAATGGATACAAAGCTTTTCATGAGAAGGCTTTCTCAGATCAGTTATGAAAGAAATGACATCGAGCTCAGACCTGGCAACTTCAGATCCAGGGGTTTCAAGGTTGACGTCTTCCCTCCTCATGCACAAGGTATTATTTCTGTGCTCTTTGATGATGACATTATCGAAAGTATTTACGAAAGTGACCCGCTAACTGGAGAGAAATTATTCTCTTATCATTCCTATACGTTTTTCCCCTCGAAGTACTTCATTACCTCGGAACAGTTGATCAGGAATGTGGTAGATCAGGTAATGGTGGAGTTGGATAAGCAAGTTAGGCAGTTTAAGGAGGAAGGTAAATACATAGAAGCACAGCGCATTGAAGAGCGGACCAAGTATGACATGGAAATGCTTTTGTCCACTGGTTACTGCAGTGGTATCGAGAATTATTCACGCTACTTTAGTGGGCGCAAGGAAGGACAAAGACCTTACACTTTACTGGATTATTTTCCTCGTCCTTACCTAATGTTTATTGACGAAAGTCATCTGACTATTCCTCAAATCAGAGCCATGTACCACGGTGAGATGCAAAGGAAAGAAACACTGGTACGATTTGGATTTCGCTTACCTTCTGCTAAGGACAACCGCCCACTGAATTTTGACGAATTTCTGTCATTGGTGGATAAGGTAGTATTTGTGAGCGCAACTCCAGGACCCTATGAATTGGAGGTCTCGCAGCAAGTAGTGGAGCAGATTGTCCGTCCCACAGGCTTAGTGGATCCTCAGGTTGTGGTTAAGCCAGCAAAGAACCAAGTGGAGGATTTAGTTAGGGAACTTACGCGAGTAGTAGAACGCGGTGAAAGAGCACTGGTCTTGACATTGACCAAGCAGATGGCGGAAAAACTTTCCACGTATTTGAGCTCACTTAAGTTTAAAGTCAGGTATTTGCATTCAGAGATAGATGTCATTGAACGGTCTCAAGTTCTAAAAGAACTGAGAACAGGTGTAATCGACATCGTAGTGGGGATAAACCTTCTAAGAGAGGGGTTGGATTTACCAGAAGTCTCTTTGGTAGCCGTTTTAGATGCTGATAAGGAAGGATTCCTCCGCAGTGAGCGTTCTCTAATACAGATGATCGGTAGAGCTTCCAGGAATGTGAATGGCATGGTTATCCTATATGCTGACCAAGTCACCGACTCACTCAGGTCTGCTGTAGATGAAACAAACAGGCGCAGAGAAAAACAGTTGGCATACAACAAAGAACATGGAATAACGCCTCAAACAGTGCGGAAGCGCGTTGTTGATTACTTAGATTTCATAAGTGGTGGAGCGTCAGGAAGCCGCATGACAAAGGAAGAAGCAAACGCCATGCTTCTTCAATTGGAGCAAGAAATGTATGAAGCTGCTGAAGCACTTGAATTTGAAAAAGCCATAGTTATCAGAGATAGAATCAAAGAGCTAAAACTTGCGTACAAAGTCTGAAAAGGTAGTTTCTTCCAATTTCAAATTCCATTGAGTGACCTTTTGGAACTTTTAGTTTGCTCTTGTCCCATCTAAAGAATCTTGTAACAGGTGCAAACAGTGTGATATAATGTCAACCTGAAATGGTTGACAAAGAGAAATTGGATCGGTATGTTCGTCTGTTGGATCTTTACGGAAAGCTACTGGGTAGGACTGAGTACGAGGTTGCTCAAGCTTACCTTTACTACGGACTTTCGGTTATTGAAATTGCTTCGCAGCGAGGAACGTCACGACAAGCTGTGGCTAAACAATTGGATAGTGCGGTAAGAAAACTAGAGCAATTTGAAGAAAATGTGGGTTTCCTTAGATTCGTAGATCGTTTAGTTGACGAGCTGCCTGAGTCGGAAAGGCAGAAGGTTATGAAGATTTTGGAGGAGAATTGACATGTTTGAGGGTTTGGCAAAGCGAATACAGAATGTGTTTGCCCCATTTGGTTCTAAGGGCTTACTAAAGCAGGAGGATATTGACCAGTTCTTGAAGGACTTACGCTGGCTTCTCATTGAAGCTGATGTTAGCCTTCCCGTGGTCAATGAACTTGTGGAGCGATTACGTGAAAAGCTAAAACCCCAGACAGGTATCGTTTCACCTCAGGACTATCTTCTAAAGACTGTTTATGAGGAACTCACAGCCCTTTTAGGTTCCTACAGACCTTTAAAAGTAAACCCAAGAGGCATATCCCTCTACGTGCTTGCAGGTTTACAAGGATCTGGTAAAACAACCACTGCTGCTAAACTGGGCTATTTCTTGAAACGCAGTGGCAAGTCAGTAGTTCTTGGGGCTGCCGACCCGTTTCGTCCTGCTGGTGCTGAGCAGTTAAAAGTACTTGCGAGCGAAAACGGTCTTTACTTTGAATCTTTTGTTGAGAATGGCAAAGTAGATATTGGTAAAATCCAGAACTTCATGAAAAGAAGCCTTCACGATGTACTGATTTTGGACACTGCAGGTCGTCTTCATGTAGAAACCGACATGCTTCAAGAATTGAGCATGATAAATAAACAGCTCAGTCCACAAGAAGTGCTTCTCGTTGTTGACGCCATGCTTGGTCAAGAAGCAGCTAACATTGCGAAGTCTTTCAAAGAGGCTGCTCCCATTAGCGGTGTGATCCTGGCTAAGGCCGATGGCGATGAATTAGGTGGTGCTGCTCTGTCTGTGGCATACGTTTCCGGAGTTCCCATATTGTTCATGGGGACAGGGGAGCACATAAAGGATTTCGAGCCATTCGATCCTAGTGAAACTGCTGCCATGATCCTCGGCATTGGTAATCCTAAAGCTTTTTTAAGGAAGATCATGGATCTGCAGCGTGAAATGGAAGAATCAAGGCCCGCTACAAAAGGCAAGGATGAGAAGTTCGATATGAATACGCTTTTAGAGGTTTTTGAATCCATAAGCAAGGAATCACTCATGGATTACATGGCAAGAGCTTTGCCCGTGAACGCCAATCTTGATCCAGAAGCGCTAGAACAAGGAAAAAACCGTATAAAACGTATGAAAGCCATAATTCAATCCATGACCCCTTACGAAAGAAAGCATCCAGAAGTACTCAATGCATCGAGGAAAAGAAGGATAGCTGCTGGAAGTGGCACCACGGTGCAAGAGGTAAACATGCTGCTAAAGCAGTATGGAAGCATGAGGAAATTCGCTAAAAACCCTGCTCAGCTTAAGAAAATGCTGAGGGGCGGTCTAATATAAGAGGAGGTGCAACAAGTGGCAGTAAAGATGAGATTACTCCGAGTTGGAGCGAAAGGTCAACCTTCCTACCGAGTGGTGGTAGCAGATGAGCGTTCTCCACGTGACGGACGTTTTATCGAGATCGTGGGATTCTACAATCCGAGAACAGAACCAGAAACCATCCAGCTTAAGGAAGATCGTGTAAAGTATTGGCTCAGTGTTGGCGTCAAACCCACCGATTCGGTAAAGGTTTTGCTACGCAAGTCTAACATCATTTCTTAGTTAGGAGAGTGATTTTTGTGCAAGTCAAAAGAAACGTTGTTGTCAAAGGTATTGTTACACCGTGGCTGAAGGATGATTTGAAGGCGAAGGCAAATGCGTTGATCAAACAGACTGAGATCGAAATGCAGACTTTGGAACGTCAGTTGAGACAGTTATCAGTAATGGTGCCTGGTGAAAACGACGCTCAAAAGAACCTTGTACGTCAGCAGCTGCAGATCGAGCTTAACGACAGAGAAACTTTGGTTAGGCAGCTCAGATCTGATCTGGCTAACATTGACAAGCTCCAAGAAGGAGAAGAGGTTGTGTATGCAGTTTTGGAAGGCTATGTCGATCTTCAGCCTGGTGACAGATTTGAAGACAAAGTAAATAACGCTGAAATAGTTATCAAAGACGGAGAAGTTGTTGAACTGAGAAATGCCTAAGGACAAAATCTGTTTGGGTCGGTTTGGTAAAGTTTTCGGCCTCAAAGGTGAAATTTACTTCAACCTTTATGGTTCCGAGGACATACTTCGTACTGCTAGTGAGTTTTACTTAGAAGACGGAACATTGTTAAGGCTAGAAAAGGTCCGCTTGGGGCCTGATGGAAGGTTTGTGATAAAACTGCGCAGCTACGAGTCTCCTGAAGCGGTGGAACCTTTCGTGAACCAAAAGGTTTACGTAAAAGGTCGAGCTGGACAAGGTGACACTTATACCACAAGCGAGCTTCTTGAAATGGAAGTAGTTGTTAACGGGCAAGTCGTAGGTCGTGTTCTGGACCTCCAAGGGACTGATGAAGCTCCTTTCCTGCTGTTGGAGATAAACGGTGAGACGAGACGTGTTCCTTTTACCAAGGAAGCTTTGAGTATCGATCGAGAAACGAAAATAATAACTGTTACCAGTGAGGAGTTTTTAGTGTGAAAAAGTTCGCAGTGGTCACACTGTTTCCCGAGGTTATTGATTGTTGGCTTCAATCCAGTGTGATAGGACGGGCTCGCGGTCGCGTTTTTGATGTGCTCTACGTAAACCCCAGAGACTTTGCTAAGGACAAATACCGATCAGTGGACGATTACATGTTCGGTGGTGGGTCCGGTATGCTCATGAAGTATGACGTTCTTAAGCCAGCTTTGGATCATGCAAAAACCTTGCTGCAAAATCCACTGGTGGTGGCATTAAGCGCAGGTGGAAAGGTTCTAAACCAAGAAATCTGCATGTCGCTGAGCTCTTATGAAGGTGACATGTTGTTTCTTTGCGGGCATTACGAAGGTATGGATGATCGTATTTTGGACCATGTGGATTTAGAGCTTTCTGTGGGTGACTACGTGCTCAGTGGAGGGGAATTAGGAGCGGCTGTAGTCATGGAAGCAGTAGTTAGACTCCTCCCAGGATTTGTGGAAAAGAGTGAAAATGTAAAGAAGGAGAGCTTTACCAATGGTCTTTTGGAAGAACCGCAGTTCACCCGACCCAGGGAGTATGAAGATAAAGAAGTGCCAGAAGTACTACTTAGTGGGCACCATGAGCACATCGAACTTTGGAAAAGAGAGCAGCGCATAAAGAGGACTTTGTTGCAAAGACCAGACTTGATCATGTCTGCAAAACTGGAACCCACGGATCTTGAGATTCTTAGGTGTGTTTTAGCGGATATGGAAAAAGTGAAGAAGGCGGTATTCGGTGAGTAATACGGGTAGCACCAACAGTTTGTCCATTGCCTTGCTACACTATCCCATGTATGATAGAGAGTACAAGATTGTTACAACCTCAGTAACCAATTTGGACATTCATGATATTGCCAGGCTAAGCAGGACATATAACCTGTCAGATTTTTGGGTGGTTACCCCTGTTAAAGCACAGCAGGAAATGGTGAAACGTATTATTCAGTATTGGGCGTCTGAGGAGGGTAGAATTTACAACCCTCACCGGCATGAGGCTTTATCTTTGGTTCGTGTCATGGATGACATCGAATCAGTGGTTAAATGCCTTCAGGAGCGTGAGGGGAAGATTCCTAAGCTTGTGGCTACCGATGCTAGGCCCTATCCCAATATGGTAAACTATGATTTTGTTAGGGATTTGGTAAGTGCAAAAGAGCCTGTGGTCCTGGTTTTGGGAACAGGTCATGGAATCGCATACGAGATGATCAGAAAAATGGATTGTTTTCTTGCGCCCATACGACCGAACGGAGATTTCAACCACCTATCTGTTAGATCGGCAGCGTCAATTTTGGTGGATAGGATTATTGGAGACAGCCTTTAATTAAGGAGGGTTAGAAATGGATATCATTAGAAGAATTGAACAAACCATGATGAGGGAAGATTTGCCCCCGGTCGAAGTTGGAGACACGGTAAGGGTAAAGTGGAAATTCGCGGAAAAGGACAGAAGTGGAGAGGAAAAAAGCCGTGTACAAGCATATGAAGGCATTGTAATCGCAAAGAAAGGTACAGGGATAAGTGAATCCATAGTGGTCAGGAAGATCTCATCAGGCATAGGTGTTGAAAAGGCTTTTCCTCTTCATAGTCCCAACTTGGTGGACTTAGAAGTGGTTACCCGTGGAAAAGTCAGACGTGCGAAACTTTACTACTTGCGTGAAAAGAAGCACTTGGTTGTGAAAAAGAAGAGCAGATTTTAAACATGTCCAAGAAGGTCGTGAGCGAGCTTTTCCAGTGGCTCGTGGCTCTGGTATTGGCTGCAGCCATAGTTATTCCCATAAGGGTGTACGTGCTGCAGCCGTACCGGGTTTACATGACATCCATGGTCCCAACTTTGCAACCAGGAGATGTTGTGATAGGCTTGAAAAGTGCCATTGTTGGGGACGACATAAAACGCGGGGATATAGTCATAGTGGGTGGTGCTTTTAGCAACGGTGAACTTTATGTAAAACGGGTCATTGGGCTGCCTGGCGAGACCATTTCAATTAACGACGGCGAGGTTTACATAAACGGTCAAAAACTTGAGGAACCTTGGTTGCCTTCTGATGGTGGTTTTAGTTCTTCTGGTGAACTGTCTGAGGTCAAACTTGAAGAGAATCAGTATTTTGTTTTAGGTGATAACAGATTCGCTAGTCGTGATAGTAGGTCGTTTGGTCCCGTGACAAAGCAGGACATAAAAGCCAAAGTTGTCTTACGTATTTTCCCATTAGACAGGATTAGGAGCTTCTAATGAGGCCGCATCCCAGCTGGGAACTGGAAGAGACACTTTTCGGAAGGTCAGTGGTAGGTGTGGATGAAGTGGGAAGAGGTGCGGTGGCAGGCCCTTTGGTAGTTTGTGCCCTGCGTTTCAACAACTTCCCAGAGGTTACGTGGCGTGATTCGAAACAGATGAGTCCACTGCAGCGTAGGTCAGTGTTTTCAAATATCGTTGAGAACAGCCATTTTGGTATTGGACTTGCCGCTCCTTGGGACATTGATAGGTTGGGAATAAACTTCTGTCTGAGGAAAGCTGCTGAAGAAGCGTTAGGTCAGGTACCACTTGAGGATGCCATGGTTGTGTTTGACGGAAAGAAACCCTTGACAACGAAGGTTCCTGCTTATCAGTGCATGGTAAAAGGAGACACTTTGTTACCTTCTGTGGCTGCTGCCAGCGTGGTTGCCAAGGTAATCCGCGATGAAATCATGGTCTGCTTGGATTCGGTATTGCCTGGCTATGGTTTTTCTGCTCATAAGGGGTATGGAACCCCAAAACACTTAGAGGCCATTGAATGTTTGGGTGTTACAGCCCAGCACAGACGTTCTTTCTTGAGGAAAGTGCTTGAGCAGGCACTTTTCTGAAGACAAGGTAGCATCTTTTTTAGCTTCTCAGAAGTACCGCATTTTGGATCAAAACGTAATATTTCCTACTGGTGAAATTGACATTGTAGCGTCAAAGGGGAGAATGTTGGTTTTTGTGGAGGTTCGCTATCGAAAAAACTTTGACGCTGCAGAAACAGTGGATCTGAAAAAGCTAGAAAGAATAATGCAATGTGCGTATTTATATACTGGTGGCGAGGGAAGTTACCGTGTGGACGTTTTTGCTTGCGGTCCCAAAGGCTGCCATTGGTACAAAGGGGTGAGACTTGATGGATGTTGTGAAAGTGTGGAGTGGCTTAACCTTTGGTGACCGTTTTGTTCCTGTTGAAATCCAGATAACTTACGGTGCTGGACTTCCTGCTTTTCACATGGTGGGTATGGTTTCTGAAAGTGTTGAAGAATCAAAAGAGCGTGTCCGCTATGCATTAAAGTCTGTAGGAAAATCCATTCCTCAGGGCAGAGTAATGGTGGCTTTTTTGCCCAGCGAAGTGACTAAGAGCGGTGCACATTTTGATTTGGCTCTTCTACATGGTTTTTTGAAGGGTAACTCAGAGCGGCTGATTGTTGGGGAGGTGGCACTGGATGGCACTGTTAGAGCCACCGTCCAAAGCCTTCGCGTTATCGCTGCTGCTTACAACAGTGGCACAAAGAAGTTCATATGTCCTCGCTTGCCTGAAAGTGTACTCAAGCTGATGCCCGATGGTGATTTTTTCATGGTAGAACATGTCTCCCAGCTTTTAAGTGGTGAAACGTCAACGGCTGTGGAAGATGAGGGTGGTACCGAATGCCAAGGTAGGATTGGATTAAATGATGTCAAGGGATCTGGCATAAAACGAGTTGCCATGATAGCTGCAGCAGGCTGGCATCATGTTCTGCTTATGGGAAATCCTGGTGTTGGGAAAAGCATGGTTGCTGAACGCATGGTTGGAATCATGCCTTCCATGAGTAATTCAGAAAAACTTGATTTGCTGGCAAGCACGGGCACTTTACCGGACCACAGACCTGCCCGCTTTACTAGTTGGAATAGTACTCCTGCTGGTTTTTTTGGATCAGCGAAAGGAACGCCTGGTGAAGTTACCTTTGCTCACCGGGGAGTGCTCATCATGGACGAATTCCCGCAGTACAGAAAAGACATTTTGGAGGGTCTAAGAACGGTCTTGGATTGTCGAACGGTTTTGGCTTCATACGGAAGCCAACGTCTTACTTGGCCAGCCGATTTTTTGTTAGTTGCCACATCGAATCCGTGTCCGTGTGGTTATTTGGGACATCCCAAGAAGGTTTGCAAAGATTCACCGACAAGCATTATGAGGTATCTGGGGCGTCTAAGTGGGCCGGTGGCTGACCGTATTGACATGCACTACTGGGTTAAAGCTGATGAGCCCAATGAAGATGTAAAGGCCGTTGAAGAAAGAGTTTGCAACGTGTGGGAGTTGCAGAAAAGCCGTTGGGAGTCAGAAGGTTTCATTCATGCTGGACACATACCCGGTGAACGGGTGGATGAACTTGTTGAAGTAGGTAGCTCTGTTAGGAAACTACTGGATGATTCAGTAGAAAAAGCGGGACTTTCACGTAGAGAAAGGCATAAAATCCTGCGTCTGAGCCGGACCATAGCGGACTTAGAAGAGGAGCATGATATTGGTATTAACCACCTAATTGAGGCTATTTCATATCGCCAGGTGATTCCGTGGCTGAGGAGCCTAGTTCCGTGACCAGCAGTTTTTACATGTTGAGCCCAGACGATGATATCTTCTGTGGGAGGCTTGAACAGCAAGCACTAAACCGTCCTTTGTACGTGAGAGGCAGTTCCATAAAACCTCTGGAAAAGACGGTGGGCATTGTGGGGACCAGACATGCCTCCAGCTATGGTTTGAAAGTGGCTTATGAGCTTGGTAAGTACTACGCAAGCGAAGGTTATGTGGTTATTAGTGGGCTTGCCTACGGAATAGACCAGAAATCCCACGAAGGTGCTTTGGAAAAAGGGACCACTGTTGGCGTGTTGGGGCATGGACTTGATTTTCACTATCCCAAATCCACTCTTCCATTAAGGAAGAGCATAGAAGAGAAAGGTTTTGTGATCACTTGGTACAACCATGAGCAAGGACCTCGCAAAGCATTTTTCAGAGAACGGAATTGGCTCATAGCGGCTCTGAGCGATTTCATTGTAGTTGTTGAGGCTCCCATGAAAAGTGGAGCTTTAATCACCGCGAATTTTGCCTTGCAGATGGGCAAAGAAGTTAAGGCAGTACCCGGCGACATAGACCGTGATAGTTCAGCCGGTAGCAACATGCTCATTTTTGAGGGAGCAGAGCCAGTGTTAGCCATTCCAAAAGACGCTGAGGAGCAATACAAGTCTTGTAAAACGGTTCAAGATCTAGTGGCAGCCGTGGGAAGTTTGGTGGAAGCCGGGCAACTCATAGCAAAGTGGCAATCCACCGGCAGGGTGATTCTGGAAGGGGAAATCATACATTGGGTTTGATTACCTTAATTCACGCTCTCGTTTTAAGGAAAAAGGTGTGTTTTTAGCATTATTCTACGTAGTGTCTTGTAGAATATGATTATGGATGTTTGGGTTATCGGTGGTGGGCTGGCAGGCTGTGAGGCGGCCTTAACATTAGCGAACTTAGGCTTTCCAGTTACCCTTTTTGAGATGCGGCCCGCTATTATGACCCCTGCTCACAAAACGCCAAAGATGGCTGAGTTAGTGTGTAGCAATTCCTTGGGTTCGCTTTCTCCTGAAAATGCAAAAGGTGAGCTACTGTTTGAGCTAACAATGCTCAGATCATCACTTGTGAATTTGGCGTTTAAAGCGAAGGTCGGCGGTGACAAAGCTCTTGTCGTAGATCGGGAATTGTTTTCTACGTTGGTGGAAGATGCGGTTCACACTCATGAGAACATCACCGTGGTACGTGAGAAAGTTGATGAAATTCCCAAGAACGTGCCCTGCATTATAGCACCTGGGCCTTTGATAACCGAAGACCTCCTGCATTTTTTGGAGGAGTGCGAGGGAAGATACGAGGCCCAGTATTACGACGCTACCAGTCCCAGTATTCTTACGGAAACCATTGATTTGGAATATGCTTTTTGGGGAAATCGTTTCGGAGAAGGCAATGATTACTTGAACGTTCCTTTATCCAAGGATGAATATTACTGGTTCGTTGAGCAGCTCGTGAATGCAGGGGAAGCTCAAAGGCATGATTTTGACAAGGTTGACACGTTTTTCGAGCGGTGTTTACCTGTTGAAGAGATAGCGCGCAGAGGGAAAGAAAGCTTGGCTTTTGGCCCCATGCGGCCAACAGGGCTTGACATTCCAGAAAGGTTTCATGATGTGTATGCTGTTATCCAACTAAGAAAAGAAAACGCTTTTGGGACCATTGTGAACATGGTGGGATTCCAAACAGGAATTTCTCACACGGAGCAAATTAGGATTTTTAAACAGTTGCCTGCTTTTAGGAATGCGGTTTTTGTTAGGTTAGGGCAAATACATCAAAACAGGTTTTTACCTGGTGCTGTAAACAGATTTTTTCAGAGTAAGACGAACGATCTTTGGTTTTATGCAGGTCAGTTTACTGGAACTGAAGGGTACTTGGAAGCCATTGCAGGAGGACTTTGGGCTGGCATTAACTTGGCTCGCTTCCTTAGAAATCAGGAGCTAATTGCTCTTCCTGAGGAAACCATGCTTGGTGGGTTGGTGACCTACATTGAACAAGTTTTGCCGGAAGTCAGACAGCCCATGGGAGTGAACTGGGGATTAGTTCCACCTGTTGAAGGGAAGAAAAGCGAAAGAAAAAGGAAACGCGTTGAACGTGCAAAGGCAGCTATTGAATATGCAGCTAGACAATTGGACAGAGCTGCTTGATCAATTCTTAGATTCTTTAAGAGCGTCTGGCTATTCCGAGCACACGTTAAAAGCATACTATGTAGATCTAAGGCAGTACTTCACATTCACCACAAGTCTGGATCAAAAGGATGTTGATGAGTACTTGATGCATTTGTCAAGGAAGGGCATGGCACCAGCATCCCTGAATCGATTTCTATCGTCTCTTAGGAAGTTCTGTAATTTCTTGAAAAAGCACGGTTATGATGTACCGGTTATGGAGCTTAGTGGTTTTAAGACGGGTATTAAAGTTCCACGTATTGTTTTAAGGGATGACATTGGTAAACTTTTGGATTTACCTGAGAACAATCCCATGGAAATCAGAGATAAAGCTTTGGTTTGGTTCTTGCTGGGCACGGGTACAAGAATAAGCGAAGCACTTTCTTTGAATGTGGAGGACATTGATTTTAGGACAGGTAGTTGTCAGGTTCTTGGTAAAGGGCGTAAAAAACGGACGATCTACATTCCATCGAAAGCGTTAAAATTGCTAAGAAGGTACATGGAGACATTTAACTTGACCCAAGGTCCACTTTTCTTGAATATGCAAGGTCAGCCATTGACAGACAGAGGTGCCAGGTACATTTTGCATAAAATTAGTACAAAATACGGGCTACGGGACTTAGTACATCCTCATACGCTCAGGCACACATTTGCCACTAATCTACTTGAAGAAGGCGCGAACCTACGAGAAATACAAGAACTTCTTGGGCACAGCAGTTTACGTTCTACTCAGATTTATACCCACGTCTCACCTGTCATGGTAAGAGAGGCTATTGAGGCCATGCGAAAGGAGGCCAAGAACAAACCATGAAAGTGTGTTTTAAAAATGTTTGGTATCCTGATTACGAAAAGAAGAGCCTGGTACGTGGAACATTTTACGTGGACGGAGAAAGGATAACGTTCAAGGAGCCAGAACACATAGATGCCATGTTTGTTGATACCCTGGTTACTCCAGGGTTTTTTGATGCCCACAGCCACGTTGCCATGAGCTTGTTTAGAGGCGTTGGCGATGATGTAGATCTGGACCGCTGGCTTAATGAGTACATTTGGCCTCTTGAGGCAAGGTTAAACGATGATTACGTCTATTGGTCATCGTTACTTGCTTGTATGGAACTTGTCCGCAGTGGTGCTACCACGTTCCTTGATATGTATTTCTGGGAAAAAGCTACCTTGGAGGCTGCTAAAGAGGTTGGTGTCAGGCCTATTTTCACTCCGGGTATTATTGAAAGGCCTGGTTGGGAGGCGGCTCTGCAACGCACAGAAGAGTTAAGGGATTTAGGCGCATTGGTGGGTGTGGGGCCCCATGCGCTCTACACGGTTTCCATGAACATTTTGCCCGATGTGGTAAAATTCGCAAAGAAAAACAAATTATTCTTGCACATGCATCTCATGGAGACAGCCTCTGAAAAGGCGTACATACATAACGTTTTAGGTGAAGAGTATCTTCGCAGGCTTGAAGAAATTGGATTCTTCGAGTTGCCTGTGGTTTTTGCTCATGGTGTTCACCTTTCTGAGGACGATTTGTCCTTTTTAAAGGACAAGAACGTTGTTGTGGCCCATTGTCCTCAAAGCAATATGAAGCTCTCTTCGGGGTTATTCCGCTGGGATTTAGCTAAGAATAACGGGGTTTCTGTGGCCATAGGTACGGATGGTGCTGCTTCTAATAACAACTTGGATTTTATAGAAGAGATGAGAACAGCGGTACTTTTGGCTCGCGGAGTATCTGGAAAACCAGATGTGCTTTCTCCCATAGAAATTCTTGAAGCTGCCACGTCTGTGCCGGCAAGAAGATTGGGTTTAGCGTTGGGTGAGGTAAGAGAGGGCTATCTTGCAGACCTAGTGGTCTGGGACGTGGAGGATTTATCCATGGTCCCAGTGGATGACCCACAGGACTGGCTGTCCCATGTGGTTTACTCAGCTGGAACTCAGGCGGTTAGTGATGTCTTTGTTCAAGGGCGTTGGGTGCTTCGCAGTAAATCGTTCGTGGGCGTTAACGTGTCAGAAGTGGTAGAGCAGGTGAGTAAAAGACGTCGTGCCATAAGAAAGGAGGACTTAATACGGTGAAAATTGGTGTCATTGGAGGATCTGGAATTTATAAGATTGAAGGTGTGCCTTCTACGGAGATTAGCGTGAATACGGAATACGGAGATGTAACTGTGTTCGTGGCTCAGGTTGACGGTAGAGAGGTGTATTTCCTACCACGGCATGGCTTAGGTCACTCCGTTCCACCTCATTTGGTGAATTACAGAGCTAATATCCGCGCTCTTCAAGGTCTTGGAGCTCAGAGGGTTATCGCTACAAACGCTGTGGGAAGTTTAAACTCCGAAATTAAGCCAGGAACGGTGGTATTAGTTGATCAGTTCTTGGATTTTACGAAGGGGAGAAGATCCACGTTTTTCGAGGAGGGAAAGGTAGTCCATACGGATATGACTAATCCTTATTGCCCTGAAATGATTGAAGTGGCTTCAAAACTTCAGACTCCCTTCCCCTTGAGGAAAGGTGGGGTCATGGTGGTCACCGAGGGGCCGCGTTTTGAAACGGCAGCTGAGGTAAGAGCTTTTGCCAAGTTAGGTGGCGATGTGGTTGGTATGACTTCTGTGCCTGAGGTAGTTCTTTCCAGAGAAGCTGGGATGTGCTATTTGTCTCTGGCCATTGTAAGCAATTTCGCTGCTGGATTGCAGGATCAGGTAAGTCATGAAGAAGTTCTCGATATAATGGACAAACTTAACGCACAGGTGCAGATGTTCATATTGGACCTCATAAAAGCCATGCCGGAGGAAAAGCACTGTGCATGTCCCCGCAGGGTATGATTTCTTTTGAGGAGGTGCGTGTAAGATGCGCATTGTTATGGGTGCAGATCATGCTGGTTATCAGCTAAAGGAAAGGCTAAAAGAGAACCTCATAGAACTTGGTCACGAAGTAGTTGATAAGGGTACAAACTCCATTGAGTCTGTGGATTATCCAGATTTCGCAGCGGAAGTGTGCACTGATATCACGAAGAACGGTGGTTTCGGCATACTCATTTGCGGAACAGGAATTGGCATGAGCATAGCTGCTAATAAGTTCCCTGGGATACGGGCCGCGCTTGCCTATGACCTTTACGCGGCAAAGAAAGCTCGCCAACACAATGATGCGAACGTACTGTGTTTGGGAGGTAGGGTGCTTGGGCCTGATTTGGCCATGGAAATTGTACAGACGTTCCTGAATACTTCTTTCGAAGGTGGTAGGCACCTAAGAAGGATAAGAAAAATAGAAAAAATCGAGGAGAAAAACCTGGGTAAAGGATGTGAAGCTTAAATGAGATATGATCACATGGAGGAGGAAGATCCAGAAATCTTTGAACTTATGAGGCGTGAGGTTATGCGTCAGATGGAGACGCTTGATCTCATCGCATCAGAAAACTTGGCTTCTGAGGCAGTTTTAGAGGCCACAGGTTCTATTTTTACCAACAAATATGCTGAAGGGTATCCCAATGCTCGCTACTATGGCGGGTGTGAAATAACAGATCAGGTTGAACTTTTGGCCATTGAAAGAGCGAAGAAGCTTTTTGGCGCTGATCATGCCAATGTTCAACCGCATTCTGGTTCTCAAGCGAATCAAGCCGTTTACCTGGCTTTTCTTAAACCGGGAGACGCCATCCTGTCCATGTCACTTTCGGCAGGAGGTCACCTTTCTCATGGTGCTCCTGTTTCCATGACAGGCAAATGGTTTAACATTGTTCATTACGGGGTTGATCCCATAACTGAGACCATTGACCTTAATGAGGTAGAAAAGTTAGCATTGGAACATAAACCAAAGCTCATCATAGCAGGGGCTTCAGCGTATCCCAGGTTCATCGATTTTAAGGGGTTCAAAGAGATAGCAGACAAAGTGGGGGCCATCTTCATGGTGGATATGGCGCACATTGCTGGCTTAGTAGCTGCTGGTGTTCACCCAAGCCCCGTTCCATATGCTGATGTGGTTACTACTACCACTCACAAAACATTGAGGGGCCCCAGGGGTGGACTCATACTTTGCAAGGCAGAGCATGCGAAAGCCATAGATAAGGCCGTTTTCCCAGGTGTCCAAGGAGGTCCGCTGGTTCACATTATTGCGGCAAAGGCTGTTGCTTTTAAAGAAGATTCTGAGCCTTCTTTCAAAGAGTACTCTGCACAAGTAGTAAGAAATGCGAAGATCATGGCAGAGACCTTTGCTAGCAAGGGCGTCAGAGTGGTTACAGGCGGAACTGATAACCACCTCATGCTCTTGGATGTTACAACGGTAGGACTTACCGGTAAAGAAGCGGAGGAATTGCTCGCTGAAGTGGGTATCGTGGTCAACAAGAATGCAATTCCCTTTGACAAGCTTCCTCCTCGAGTGGCCAGCGGAATTAGGATTGGTACCCCGAACATAACCACTAGGGGACTTAGGGAAGAAGAGTGCAAGCTTCTTGCTGAAAAGATGAGTGAACTGTTCATCACCAGGAGTGATGACACAAAGAATCAACTTAAAGGTTTGGTAAAGGAATTGACAAAACATTACCCGGCATACAAGGGGTGGTCCTAGGTGCTCAGTGTGGTCGATCATCCCTTAATTAAATACAAAGTTACTTTGCTTCGGGATAAGAACACAGGACCTAAAGAGTTTAGGGAGTTGGTACAGGAATTAGCAATGTTCCTCACTTACGAGGCTACTAAAAACCTGGAGCTCACTGAGCAAGTGGTGGAGACCCCGTTGGCTAAGACAACGGGGTTTGTTCTGTGTAGGAAGATTGCCATCATACCCATTCTTAGAGCAGGGCTTACCATGGCTGAAGGTGTGCTTAAAGTCATCCCAAACGCAAAGGTGGGGCATGTTGGACTTTACAGGGACCATAAAACGTTGAAGCCAGTGGAGTATTATGCAAAATTTCCTACAGGTATTGAAGACATGGTCTGCATCATAGTTGACCCAATGCTCGCTACTGGCAATTCCATCCGATACACCATAGATCTTCTCAAACAGCAAGGGGTTTCCCAAATAAAGGTGCTGTCCATAATCGCTGCACCAGAAGGCATACAAAATGTGCTCTCTTGTGGAGATGGCATTGAGCTTTACCTTGCCGCAGAGGACGAAAGGCTGAACGAGGAAGGTTACATCCTTCCCGGATTAGGTGATGCCGGTGATAGACTTTTCGGCACAAAGTGAGCTCTACCTTTTCGGGCTCTTGGCAGGAGTAGGTACCTTTCTGCTAAGCTGGGTGCTTACTCCTTTGAGTATTAAATTCGCCTGGAAGTATGGTTTTTTAGATTATCCTAGTGAACGTAAGGTTCACCAGGATGCCACACCCAGGGTAGGGGGATTGGCAGTGGTGCTCGCCTTCACCTTGGGTGAACTTTTGTTTTGGCACGCCGCACCGCCTCTTGGTTACGGTGTGTTAATTACTGTGCTTTTGTTTTTCTTTGCCATGTTGCTTGATGATAAATACAACTTGCCTGCTTGGATAAAATTCCTGGTTCAAATAGGCGCTTCTGCCGCGGTAGTATTCATGGGCGTCAAGATAGGTGTGGTTACCTTGTGGGGAGGCCGTTACGCAGTGTTTCCCAAGTGGTTAGCCATGACCATATCTGTTTTGTGGCTAGTACTTCTCTCAAATGCTATCAACCTCATAGATGGACTAAATGGACTGTCTTCAGGTATTAGTGCCATCGTGTTGATTTTTGCGAGCATCATAACCTTCAAGAAAGGCATCTTTACAGTGGGCTTGGATGCATTAATATTAGCAGGTGCTGTTTTAGGATTCTTGCCCTATAACTTTCCTGAGGCGAAGACCTTCATCGGCGATTGCGGTGCTCAAACGCTGGGTTTCATACTGGGTATTTTGTCCATTGTTGGCACGTTCAAGAGTACTGCTGGAATCATATTCTTGGGTTTTTTGCTTCTACTCTTCTTGCCTGTAGAGGATACGCTTTCTGCATGGTTTAGGCGTCTTGCATCGGGACAGCATCCATTCACTGCAGACAGGAAACACTTACACCATAAGCTTCTAGAGTGGGGATTGACACCCAAACAAGTGGTCATATTAATGTATTGTGCTACAATTGTTCTTGGTATAATCGCACTTTTGTTGATGGGGTGGGTAAGCTGAAGAAAAAGATCGGTTTGGTGGTAGGGACACGTCCCGAAGCCATAAAAATGGCTCCTGTTTACTTGACTTTGCGAGATTTATTCGAAGTGGACTTCATAGCCACCGGACAACATAGAGAAATGTTTTATCAAGGACTCAGTCCCTTCGGTATAAAACCTACGGTTGATCTGATGATCATGGAGGAAAGCCAATCATTAGAATCAGTACTGTCAAAGAGTGTTACTGGGTTGTCTTCTTTGTTTAAAGAGCGGAAATACGATTTGGTGTTGGTTCACGGTGATACCACGACCACACTGGGCGGTGCCTTGGCAAGCTTTTACAACAAAATACCTTGTGGGCACGTGGAAGCTGGTTTGCGAACTGGGGACCTGAGTTATCCTTATCCGGAAGAGGCAAACAGACTTTTAACTGACGACCTATGTACTGTTTTGTATCCACCTACTCAGCTTTCGTGGGAAAACCTTGAGCGTGAGGGCTTGGGCAATAGGGAACATTTGATTACCGGGAACACTGTTATTGATGCCCTCATGATTATGCAAAACAAATGGGGCATAGAAGCCACCAACAAGGAAAACCTGGTGGTGGTAACGGCCCATCGCAGGGAAAACTGGGGTTTACCTTTGGAAGAAATCTGTCATGCTGTCAAAGATTTAGCTTTGGAATTTGCTGATTACAAGTTTGTATTCCCAGTGCACTTGAACCCCGCCGTTAGGAAGACTGTCTTTGGTATTTTGCAGGATGTGGATAACGTTCAACTAACAGATCCGATGGAGTACGATGAGTTCTTGAGACTCTTGTCTAAGGCAAAAGTGGCTCTAAGCGACAGCGGGGGCATACAGGAAGAAGGGCCTCATTTTGGCGTGCCAGTGGTTCTCCTTAGGCATGTGACCGAGCGACCCGAAGGTATACCGAGAAAGATTGTATTCCTTGCTGGCCCCGACGCAGAAAAAATAAAAGAATACTTCCATTTTGTGGTTCAGAATAGGTGGTGGGAATATGTTATGTCTCAGCCCAACCCCTATGGAGACGGTAAAGCTTCTGAGAGGATTGCAAGTCATCTGGCTTACCGTTTTGGTTTAAGTGATGTTGTTGTTTCCAGATTCGAGGAGGTGTTTTGAAGAAGATGAGTGTTTTAATAATAGACGGTGGAACTCCTCTAAAAGGTAGAGTAACCGCTCAAGGTTGTAAAAACAGCGCTTTAGCCATTTTGGCTGCAGCGGCTTTATGTGAAGATAAAGTGTATCTGACGAATGTCCCTGATATCGGCGACGTGAAAACCATGATGGGCATTTTGAGGTCTCTTGGGTACAAAGTAACATGGGGTAATGGACTCACTATAAAGCCTGGAGTCATCAAAAACTACGACCTCACACACACAGGGGCAGGAGCCATAAGGGGTTCTTTGCTTTTCCTGGGGGCATTACTTGGTCGCTTGGGAAAAGTGGTGCTACCTATGCCCGGAGGCTGCAATATTGGAACAAGACCCATTGACCTTCATCTGAAGGGTCTGAGCCTGATGGGCGCAGACCTGGATATTCAGGGTGGAAACATTGTGGGGGTAGCTCCGGGCGGTCTAAAGGGTGCATATGTTTACTTGGACTTTCCCAGTGTGGGTGCTACCGAGAATATAATGATTGCAGGTGCTTTGGCCAATGGTGAAACAACCATTGAAAACGCAGCTCAGGATCAGCAAGTGGTTGAACTGGGAAAGTTTTTGATGGCTTGCGGTGTTAAGATCCATGGCCTTGGAACCAAGGTTATACGTGTTAAGGGAAAGAAAGAAATAGGTGGTGTCACCTTTAGAATATCGGGCGACAGCATTGAAGCTGGAACATATGCCATAGCTGCGGCAGCTACAAGAGGCACAATTACGGTGGATGGCGTGGACGTTACCTTCCTTAGACCACTGCTTTTCAAACTGCAAGAAGCTGGTATTGAAGTTGTGGTAACAAATGGTCATGAGGTTACGGTACTGCCCAGTCCACGTCCCAAGGGAATAACAATTAAGACCATGCCTTTCCCTGGTTTTCCCACTGATTTGCAGCCGCTGATGATGTCGCTTCTTGCCACTGCTGAAGGTAGGTCAGTAATAACCGAAACTGTTTACGATGGAAGAATGGGACACGTAAGTGAACTTTGGAAAATGGGAGCAAACATCGAAGTGGAAGGCAACACTGCCATCATTACTGGTGTGGAAAAGCTCACCGGTGCTCCAGTTGTCGCTAACAATCTTAGGGCAGGTGCTGCTTTGGTTGTGGCAGGCTTGTCTGCGGAAGGCAGAACAGTGGTCTACGGCATGGAGCATGTCATGCGCGGCTATTCTAATATTCATCAAAAACTAAGAGCTTTGGATGCCAAAGTTGAACTTGTAAGCGATGAAGAAGCAGTCAATATTGCTTGAAATTGATAAGAGTGCAGCTCCTGTCATTGCAGTCAAGGCTGCCCTTAAGGATTGGCTGCACGAACTCAAAGTTCCGCTAAAGGTGGGTAGACTTAAAAAGAAAAACTGTGATGTTTACTACTGGGATAAAGGGAAAATCATTTATCACGATAAGGCGATCCTTATTGTACCAGAACAGCTTCGTGACGCTGCTTTGGAGGCCGGCTACAAACCATGGCAGATCTTTACTCTTCCCAGTTCTGAGTCGGATATACTCTTCATGTTGAAGCAAGTCAGTTGGAGGAAGAAGCAGGGTTACAGATGAAAAAGGTCTTAATGGTAGGGTATTGGGGTGGCTTCAATGTGGGTGATGAAGGTTTTCTGGAAATAGTATTACCCAGGTTAAAGCATAAAGCCCACATAACAGTTGCGTCCAAGAACCCCGAAAATACCATGAAGAACTTTCACGTGAGATCTGTGAAAGCTGAGCCACTCACGTTGGTTAGAGAACTGGTTAGAAGTGACGTGGTGCTGGAGGGCCCAGGGGGGCTTTTTCAAGATGCTACCAGCTTCAAAAGTTTGTTTTACTACTTTTTGGCTCCATTCTTGGGTAAGCTTTTTGGTAAGAAAGTTTATCTTTACGGGATTGGCATAGGTCCCATAAACCGGAGCATAAGTGAAAGGTTGACGGTAAAAGCGTTTCGTATGGCAGATGGCAAATATGTCAGGGATGAGTATTCTTACCACTGGCTGCAGAGTCGTGGTGTGTGTTGTGATTTGGCTGCTGATGTTGTGTTTACAGTGGCAGGCGAACAGTATTTTGGGTACAAACCTGTCTTCGATTCAGTGCTTTATATTCCAAGTCACAAGTGGGAAAACCTGGACGTGGATCAGGTGGATGGCAACATGGTCATTTTCTTTCCTGGAAAAGACCTACCCATGACTGCCGCTGCGGGTGGGACGTTCATAGACGGATTAGAATTGGGCGTGCTGGAGATAATAAGCTTGTTCAAACAGTACAAAGGAGCTGTTGTAGGCAGACTACATGCGGGAATTCTTGCTACCATTGCAGGCTTGCCTTTTATTGCCATTCCCTATGACGTGAAGCTTACCGAGTATGCAAGAGAGTTAGCTGCAGCCTTAGGTTTGCCCGAAGACGCTCTGCTTGCAAAAAACATAACTGAGGCAAAAGCAAAGCTAGCCGCACTTTTGAAAGATGCTGAAAAGATTAGCGACAAGTTGGTACATTTTTCCATTGACCAAAAGGCAAAAGCCGAGAAAATGATGTCAGAAATCGAGAAGGCCGTGGAATGAAGAAAGTCATTTTAGTGGACAGCAATTCTTTGCTTTACAGATCTTACTATGCTTTGCCAAAGCTTAGTACAAAAGACGGTTTCCCCACAGGGGGGATTTATGGTTTCTTGCGCATCGTGTCAAAACTTCTTGGTGAACCACACAGCCACTTTATCATTGTGGGGGATGCTAAGGGGACCCTGGCTCGTACATTAGTATTTAAAGAGTACAAAAGCAACAGACCTAAAGCTCCTGACGAGCTTCATTGGCAAAGAGAGAGGTTACCTGATGTACTCACACAGCTTTCTATTCCTTACGTAGTGTATGATGGGAAAGAGGCTGATGACGCCATATGTTCGCTAACGCATTTTTTTGAAAGCTGGAACTTTCAAGTTGAGATCTATACTTCTGATACTGACATGATGCAGTTGATTACGCAGAACACCAGAGTTGTAACTTTTAAGAAGGGTATTACCCAAGTTAAACACTACGATTATAAGACTTTCTTGGATGAATTTGGATTTGCTCCTGAACGCTTTGTGGACTACAAGTCTTTGGTGGGAGATAGCGCCGATAACATCCCGGGTGTGAACGGAATCGGGCCCAAGACAGCCAGTGCTTTGGTAAAAGAATTCAGTAGAGAAGAGCTACTTGACAAATTCGGCAGTGTGCTTGAAAGGAACTTGCAACTAATTACCTTGGAAGATTTTCCTGTACCATATGACACATTGCTCCTAAGAGTGAAGCCGTCTAACGATTTAAGTATTTTGGAAGAGTTGGAATTCGATTCTCTTATTGGTCCGTTTCTAAGAGTTTTGGGAACGAGAAAAGTACAGGTGGGTTTGTTTGGTCTGGAAGATCTGGACAGACTTCCTTGGCAATGTCTTTCGGACCCCACTATTGTGGGGGAACCATTTCCTTTCGCATTTGTTGAACGTGATGATCCCATTAGAAGTTCTAACTTGCTTTATGCTCAACGTTTTTTAAATGGAATGGATACTAATCAAGTTCCAAAGAAGGTATTGGTGGATGACGTCGTAGTGGATGTCACTGCTGACGAAGCTTTGGCTATTATGAACGCTGCTACAAGTGTAGCCCTGGAAGGTGAAGTTTTACGAGTGCAGCAGTAGTTACACTGGGCATGGGTGGTTGGATCGGTGTTGGCAAAAGCACCATCTGTTCTTACTTCGAACAGGAAATGGGAGCTGCTGTCCTAAGTTTGGATTCCATAAGCCATGAACTTTATGAAGTGCATGAGGTCTCCTCTGCTTTAGAAGAGGCCTTTGGTACGTCTCAGCGCAGTGAAATTGCCTTAAAGCTTACAGAGAATCCATCTTTGTGGGAAGACTTGGATAACATCTTCAAACCTTATTTGGTGGATGAAACTTTGCGGCGACTTCAAGCATGTGCTGCACCTTTACGGATTATTGAGGGAAGCTTACTGCTCAGACTTGATTTGCAAAGGGTATGCGACCTAGTAACCTGGGTGACGTTCCACCCCCTCGAGGAAGCCATAAGACGAAGCTCCAGTCGTATGGGCAAAGCTTTTTCCTACAGCCTGAGTATCTTACAACGGCAAATTGAAACAGGTATTTTTGATCCCTCAAAAGTGGACATTCTCTTGGTTGGAACCCCGGAAAAGACTTCTAGGGAGCTGTATGAAGAACTCAGAGCGCATCTACACTTATAAACTGCCCTTCGGTCTTTGGTTAATTGTCCTTACCGATTCGGAGCGCTTAACACGTACTTGGTTACAAGAGGTAGAGCCTGACGTAGTTGAAGTCCCAAGCGGGATCTTAAAGGATTTCCTGGATAAGTACTCAGCTGGACTGTGGGAGCCGACACCAGTGCTTGATTTAATCGACTGGAGCGGCTGTACAGAAAAGAGGGGCGAGGTTTATCGCACGTTAAGTGCAACAACTTCTATTGGATCCACGATTACCTATGGGCATTTGGGTGCCATTTGCGGTTGCAGTCCGCGGGCTGTTGGGGTTTACATGAGAACGAACAAGTTTCCCATAATCATTCCTTGTCACCGTGTGGTAGGACAAAAAAGCTTGGGTGGCTACTCACCTGAGGTAAAATGGAAGAAGGTCATATTGGAGTGGGAATTAAATAATGCAAAAAGTAATAGTAGTAACGGGACTTTCTGGAGCTGGTAAATCCACAGTTTCCAAAGCGTTAGAGGACTTGGGTTATGTAGTTGTGGATAACGTTCCTGTGGACCTGCTTCACAATCTGCTAGAGCTTTATGAGGCAAAGAATCAAGAACAACTGGTGGCTGTGGTGGTGGATAGCCGGAGTTTGCGGCACCAGGGAGAAGTTTCGAAGTTTGTTAACGATCTGATGGATTTAAAGCACAGGATGCCCTTGAGCGTAATTTTCCTCGAGGCTAGTACCGACACATTGCTTTCCAGATTTAACTTAACTCGGCACTTGCACCCGTTGGTTCACGCAACAGGCAGTCGCCTGGCACTCATAGAAGCCATTGAGAGAGAAAAAGAGCTCATGTCGGAGCTTCGAGATGTAAGCGACATAGTTATTGACACCACGGGCATGAAAGAACGTGATTTGGTTTATCAAGTAGAGAACTTTATTGGGAAGGATAGGGGGCCCGAGTTTTACTTGATAAGTTTTAGCTATCAGCGGGGACTTCCTACTAATGCTGACATGGTTTATGATGCCAGGGTATTTCGGAACCCTTATTACGTGGACGAGTTACGTACATTAACTGGTCTAGACGAATCTGTGGCAGACTATGTTAGAGGAGACGGAAATTACGAGCATTTCTTGAAGCTATGGGTTGAACTGGCGGAAAGAAGTTATCATGAGCATATAAAGCTAGGTAAACCCTATTTGGTTATAGGTGTGGGTTGCACTGGAGGCCAGCATCGTAGTGTTTTGGTGGTTAGGGATTTGAACGATCAGCTTACAAAAAACGGCCACAAAGTCATTACGTGGCACCGCGAGTTAGGTAGTGTCAATTAGTGAGAATTTCTGGAACGAGATTTCTACTTTAGAGATCACGAATCCTCTTTCCGAGTTAGTTGGTTTTTTGTTGGGCTCTGGGGAAATAGACTTTCAGGGCAATGTGTTTGTGAGTTTTAGACGGGCACAGCCCGTGAGAAGAGCGATCCAGGTCATGGAAATGTTACAAGGGACTTATGAAGTACAGTTCCACCGAAAGCGCTCCGCATCTTCTCGTCAAACATATGTGCTAAAGAGTCATCTCCCTAAAGACATCTTTGACTTGGTCTCTGCATTGGTCACTGGCAGTCTTGATTGGCATATCATAAGGGGCATAATGCTGAGCACTGGATACATATCTGATCTTAACCCATGGTACCATGCTACGTTGGACGTAGAAGTTTTGGAACAAGCTAAGAAGGTTGAACAATGGCTTTCAAAGCGTGTTGGAGCGGTTTACCTCATTACTAAGCAGAGTACAAACACTATTCATTTAAGATCTTATGAAGCACTTTACAAGTTTGTTGATGGTTTAGGCGCGGTGAAAACCAGGGAGGAGATTTATGCGCACCATTTCATGCGAGAGAAAAAGCTCGCAGCCCAGCGTTTAGCAAACTGTGATAACGCTAATTTGAAGCGTCAGGTGGTAAAGTATGAGTTTCACAAAAAGCTTTTTGAAACTGGCGATTTGACCAAGTTGACTGATGTTGAGTATGCTGTCTTGAAGTTGCGTGTCGAGCATCCTGAGTTCTCCTATGGTGACATGGCTGAAAAGCTGGGCGTATCCAAGAGCAAGGTGGCTCGAGCATTAAGAAACATTGAGGAGAAGCTAAGTGGCGAATAGCGGTAAAGGTAGACAGAAGCCCAAAGCAAAACAACGGCTCACATTAAAAGGGAAACAGACACTTAGGCCTCATCTTTCTGAAGGGTTGGAACTTCCTTTTACTGAATTCTTGCTGCGCTATGGCGGTTTTGGCCCAGAGGAATTGGTTGAAGAGACTGTTCCTTCTGGTGTGGGACAGACGATCGATTGGGACATGGTAGAAGCGCAAGTAGATATGCTTTTTGATGAAAAGGAACTTCCAGTAGTGCATAGATTACTTGGATCATTGGATCACCTTGGTTATCTTGGATCAGATTTGACCGAATTGGCTGAGCAGTTGGAAGTGGACGTGGAGTACGTCATTGAGGTACGAAAGAAACTTATGAGGGAAGTGGAGCCATTTGGGCTAGGTTCGCTAAGTCAACGAGAATTTAGGCAGTTGCTCAGGGACCTAAAACTGGATTTGCGTGATCACCCCATAGATTTACCCGAAGAACGCTCCAGAGCGACCACTCCAGATTTTGCCTTGGAGCTTGTGGATGGTCAACTTGAAGTTAATGTTAGTGACAAATACGAATATCTGATACAGAATACACAAGGTATTCCGAGGATGGTTGCTGAATACAGAAAAGACTTGATAATGAGGCTTGGAAAGTTCCTTATCCAGCACTGTGGTGACAAGATTCTCGCACATGAGCCCTGCTTTATAACGTTGGATAATGCCGCTCATGAACTGGGAGTTTCAAAGTCCACGGTATCACGTTTGGTTAGAAGCAAGGCATTTACTTTTGAAGGCAAGGTTTACCCTGTGGAGCAGTACTTTGGTAGGAGTGTGAAAGGTGTACCACAGGAAGAATTGATGCTGGAAATAATCAACATATTGAAATCAATGCCCACAGCAACCGATGCACAAGTTGCTCAGTTACTTCGACTTCGCAGGGGTTGGAAGTTTTCCCGGCGTACTGTGAATAAATACAGACACCTGGTGGCCGAATATTTGCAGGACTAAAAAGCTCGATCGCATAAAAGTCGCTTAACTCATGTTTTTGTGATTTATAATACGATTTATTATGGAGGTGACAGGAATGGCAAAAGTTGGTATAAACGGTTTTGGACGTATTGGGAGACAGGTGTTCAAGTCCTTATTTGAAAGGTATCCGCAAATTGAGGTGGTTGCAGTTAATGACATCACAGATACAAAGACATTGGCTTTCTTGCTCAAGTACGACTCCACGTATGGTCAATTCAATGCGGAGATTGGTTACGATGCTGATCACATAACAGTTGATGGGCACAAAATAAAGGTTTTTGCTGAAAAAGACCCTGCTAACATACCTTGGAAAGATCTTGGAGTTGAGGTGGTTATTGAGTCTACAGGGCTGTTCACCAAGGCCGAAAAAGCCAGAGTTCACATTGATGCGGGTGGAGCAAAAAAAGTAATCATATCGGCACCTGCTGAGGGAGAAGACATTACCATAGTCTTAGGAGTAAATGAAGACAAGTACGATCCAGCAAATCATAACATCATAAGCAATGCCTCATGCACCACTAACAGTTTGGCTCCAGTAGCTAAGGTGCTAAATGATAAGTTTGGTATTGAAAAAGCTTTGATGACCACTGTACACAGCTACACCAATGATCAGAGGATTTTGGATCTGCCTCATAAAGACCTAAGAAGAGCTAGGGCAGCTGCGCTCAACATAATTCCAACGTCCACTGGAGCTGCTAAGGCCATAGGCAGGGTCATACCCGAGCTGAACGGAAAGATGCATGGTATCGCACTAAGGGTCCCAACTCCAACTGTGAGCATCACTGACCTTACTGCGGTTCTAAGCAAGGAAGTGACCACAGAAGAGATTAACAACGCATTTAAAGAGTATGCTGAAGGAAGAATGAAAGGAATTCTGGGCTATACAGAAGAACCGCTTGTTTCTATGGACTTCAAGGGAACAACTTTCTCAACGGTTGTCGATGGTCTGAGCACATTTGTTATTGGTGGTAATCTGGTGAAGGTTTTGGCTTGGTACGACAACGAGTGGGGTTACGCCACCAGATTAGCAGATTTGACGAATTTCGTCATTGAAAGAGGCCTGTAATATGAAGTTAAGAAGCATCCGAGAGGCTGAGGTCAGGAATAAGCGCGTCATTGTTCGAGTCGACTTCAATGTACCTTTGGATGCAGAAGGCAACGTTGCAGATGACTTTCGCATAAGGGCGGCTCTTCCCACCATTGAGTATTTGGTGGAAAATGGAGCAAAAATCATACTAATCTCACACCTGGGTAGGCCCAAGGGCAAGCGAGACAAGAAATACAGTCTGGTCGGTGTGGCAAAAAGACTTGCTGAGCTTCTTCATAAAGAGATCCTTTTTGCTCCTGATGTAGTAGGCGAGGAAGTTGAATTGGCAGTGAATGGTTTGAGATCTGGCGATATTCTACTTTGCGAAAATGTACGGTTCCACGAAGAGGAAGAAAAGAACGATGCCGAATTTGCAAAGAAGATCGCCAGCTTGGGTGAAGTCTTCGTAAACGATGCATTCTCGGCTAGTCACCGTGCTCATGCCACTGTGGAGGCCATAACAAAGTTTCTTCCATCATACGCGGGCTTTCTCATGGAGAAAGAGGTTAACTACTTATCCATGCTTACAGAGAACCCTCAAAGACCCTACTATCTTGTTCTTGGTGGTGCTAAGGTAAGCGACAAAGTTGCGCTTCTGCAAAATCTGTTACCAAAAGTTGACGGCATGGTGATCGGTGGAGCTATGGTATTCACTTTCTGGAAGGCTCAAGGGAAGGAAACTGGCAAGTCCATAGTGGAGGACGATTTAGCCGGATTTGCTAAAGACCTGCTTGAGCAGGCTGCTTCACAGAACAAGGAGATAATCCTTGCGAAGGACTTTGTGGTCGCCGATGAGAACAGAGAACACACGGAAATCAAAAACATTAACGATTTTGGAGCCACGGATATTGGGTACGACATTGGGCCTGAAAGCATTAAAGATTTCAAAAATGCACTGGTCAAAGCGAGGACGGTTTTTTGGAACGGACCACTGGGGCTTTTCGAAGATCCGAAGTTTGCCGAAGGTACCAAACAAATAGGTGCGTTCCTGGCAGATTTCCCGGGTAGCGTTGTAGTTGGCGGTGGTGATACGGCTAACGCTGTCAGGGAAATGGGGCTTTTTGATAAATTCGCTCATGTGAGTACTGGTGGAGGAGCTTCATTAGAGTTCCTTGAAGGAAAACTGCTTCCAGGAATTGCTCCACTGGTGGTGGAGGGTTGATCGCTTTGCGCTACGTTTTTGGCAACTGGAAGATGAACGGTACCTTGGCTTTTGCTAAGGAGTACGTAGATAAACTGTTAGAATTGGTGCGGCCTGCTTCAGTGCAGGTCGCACTTTTTCCGCCTTTTACCGCTTTAGGTGGTTTCTCCGATTTTGTAAAAGGTACTTTCTTGAAGTTTGGCGCTCAGAACATGCATTACGAAGACTCAGGTGCTTTCACTGGAGAAATATCACCGGTCATGTTGAAAGAGTTTGACGTGGATTACGTGCTTATTGGTCACTCTGAAAGGCGTCATATTTTTCTTGAAAATGATGAGATGCTTATGAAGAAAGTTGAAGCAGCTCACAGACACGATATTCCAGTAGTGTTTTGTGTAGGAGAAACATTAGAAGAAAGGCGAAGCGGAATAACAAGAGACATTCTAAAACGTCAACTTATCTTGGTACAAGACATTTTGAGCACTGGTGACATTGTCGCTTATGAACCTGTTTGGGCCATAGGAACGGGTGTTACGCCTACCATGGAAGAAATTGGTGAAAGCATTTCATGGGTGAAGGAATTACTTAAGGCAGAGTTACCTGTTCTTTATGGTGGCAGTGTGAACAAAGGCAATGCTGCTGACATTGCAAGGGTCTCCGAGGTAGATGGGGTTTTGGTAGGCGGAGCTAGCCTAAAAGTTGAAGAATTTGCTATTATAATAAAAGCGTTCGACCAGAATATTTAGCTGCGAGGTGTTTAGCTGATGAAACAAGTGATTATGATTGTGCTGGGGATAGTGTCCTTTGTGCTTTTGTTGCTAATAACTCTTCAAGAGCCAAAGGAGGAAGGCTTGGGAGCCATAGGCGGTTCTGCTTCTATGTTCCATGGCGCATCGCCAAGAAGTAAGCTTTTCGATAAGCTTATTATTGGTTTTGGTGTTGCCTATGTGCTGCTCGTCATTTTAGCAGTGGTGCTAAAATAGTATTTGTCAGGAGTAAGCGTCTGACTGGAGAAGGATAAAGAAAACAACGGCGTTAAAAGCACGCTTGTTTAGTCAGATTGGCTGGACAATGCGCAAGTAGGAGGTAGTGAAATGGACAAAGAGATTAAACGAAAAATCATTGAAGAGTACGCAACTCACCCTGGAGACACTGGATCACCTGAAGTTCAGGTGGCTCTGCTTACTTACAGAATTCAGAATCTGACTGAGCACTTGAAGAAGAACCCAAAAGATGTGCATTCCAGGCGCGGTCTCATACTCATGGTAAGTAAGCGTAGGAAGTTACTTAACTATCTCAGGGATAAGTCTCCTGAGCGATATCAGACTTTAATTCAGCGGCTAGGGCTGAGACGGTAACATGATAGAGCGAAGAAGAATTGAAGTCACTGGTACCATAGCCGGAAAGAAGGTTACTTTTCAATCGGGCTTTTTAGCATTACAGGCAAACGGAGCTGTTTTGGCTCGTTTTGGTGATACGGTAGCTTTATCTACTGTGCTAATGAGCTCTGAACCGAAATTGGATATAGACTTCTTTCCACTTACTGTGGATTATGAAGAGAAATCATACGCTGTGGGAAAGATCCCCGGAGGGTTTTTTAAAAAGGAGGGACGTCCCACTGACGCTGAGATATTAAAGGCTCGTCTAATTGACAGGTCTATTCGTCCCATGTTCCCTGATGGCATGAGAAATGAAGTTCAGGTTTTGAATATGATCCTGGCTGCAGACATGGAAAATCCTCCTGACATAGTAGCTTTAAATGGAACTGCTGCCGCATTAGCTGTGTCGGACATACCGATACCAGAGTTAATTGCAGGAGTAAGGGTGGGGTACATTGACGGTCAATACGTACTGAACCCTACCTTTGAGGAAATTAGCGAAAGTCAGCTGGACTTGGTAGTAGCTGGGACCAGAGAAAGCATTGTCATGATTGAGGCAGGCGCAGCCGAGGTTGACAAAGAAGTCCTAATTGGAGGCCTGAAGTTTGCTCAAGACGGAATACGCCAAATCATTGATTTGATTGAGGAGTTAAAAGAAAAGGTTGGGCGACCTAAGGCGGAAATTACTGTTGTAACTTTTCCCGAAGAACAACTCGACTTCCTGCGAAACCATGAAGACAGGTTTAGAGCAGCTCTCATAACGCCCGTAAAGCAAGAACGAGAGAAGGCTGTTAGCGAACTAAAGAAAGCCCTTTTTCAAGAAATGTTGGAAGTGTTCCCCGATTTGGATGAGGCTATGTTTAACCTAATGTTTGGTGAAGTCGAAAAGGAAGTCGTTCGAGCATACATGAAATCAACCAGAAAGCGAGTGGATGGGAGAGCCTTCGGTGAGATAAGGCCTCTGTACGCTGAAAGCAATGTACTTCCAAAAGTTCACGGTTCTGGCTTGTTCATTAGGGGCCAGACACAGGTCCTTTCCACCGTGACGTTGGGAAGTTTTAGTGATGTCCAATTCATTGACGCCATTGGTTTGGAAGAATTCAAACGGTTCATGCATCAGTATGATTTCCCACCGTTTAGTACTGGGGAAATAAAACCTCGTCGTGGGCCTTCAAGAAGAGAGATTGGGCACGGCGCTCTGGTAGAAAGAGCTCTTTCCTACCTTATTCCCTCAGAGGAAGTATTTCCCTATACTATAAGGGTAGTGAGTGAGGTTCTTGAGAGTAATGGTTCCACATCCATGGCAAGTACGTGTGCTAGTTCCATAGCACTAATGAGTGCTGGTGTTCCCATAGCTCGGCATGTGGGTGGTATTGCCATGGGTCTGGTTGAGTATGATGATGAGAATGTAGTGCTCACTGACATTCAGGGACTTGAGGATCACTTGGGTGATATGGACTTTAAAGTAGCTGGAACCCGTGATGGCATAACAGCTTTGCAGCTGGATGTAAAGGTTAAGGGCATAAGCGTAGACACGCTGGACAAAGCCATTGACCAAGCAGAAGTAGCTAGAAGTAAGATATTGGACGTGCTTTACGATGCCATACCTTCGCCGAGGCCATTATCGGAGACAGCGCCAAGGATTGTAAAGATTGAGATTCCAGTAGATAAAATCGGTGAAGTCATTGGGCCCGGTGGTCGAAATGTGAAAAGGATTACGCAAGAAACTGGTGCAAGCATTGATATAAGGGAAGACGGTGTTGCCTTTGTCAAGGGGTTAACGGACGAATCGGTTAACATGGCAAAGCAACAAGTGGAAATGATCGTTAAAGATCCTGAAGTTGGTGAAGAGCTCACCGCACGGGTTGTTCGTGTTACACCTTCCTATGCCATTGTGGAAATAGCTCCTGGAAAAACAGGTCTGCTTCATGTGTCTGAAGTATCTGAGACTCGTATAAGATCTTTAGAGGATGTTCTGTCGGTGGGCCAGACAATAAAGGTTTGGGTAAAAGAAAAGGACGGAGAGGGACGTCTGAGGTTCTCTGCAAAGGAGAAAAAGAGCGAGACACATTAGTAGGAACAGTTGATGAACCAAGACTTGTGGAAGGAATTAGAAAAGTTTGCTCTAAATTGTACAGCATGCGAACTCTGTAAGACAAGAAGGAATGTAGTTTTTGGTTCGGGCGATCCCAGTTCCAGGTTATGGCTTGTAGGAGAAGCCCCTGGATCTAATGAAGACGAGCAGGGATTACCTTTTGTAGGTCAGGCAGGTGCTCTGTTGGACACGTTTCTTGAAAGGAACGGTTTCAAGAGGCACAGCCTGTTTATTACAAATGTCATAAAGTGTAGACCTCCGAACAACACTGATCCCACAGAAGACCAAAAGAACAAGTGTTTTCCCATTTTGGCAGCGCAGCTTGCCATTGGTAAACCAAAATATGTCCTGGCTTTGGGCAGGCATGCTGCGGAAGCATTTGTTCCAAGACCCTTTAGAAGTATTAAAGAGATAAGGGGTCAGGTTGTTTTACTTGGTGAAACGAAGGTTGTGGTCACATATCATCCTGCTGCTGTTCTAAGAAATCCTCGACTTGGTGAAATTGTCGAGCACGACATACAAATGATGTCAAGATTGATTGCTGGAGAGTGAGTATGATAAGGTTTTATGCTCTTGGTGGTTTAGGAGAGATTGGAAAGAATTTATACGTTTTGGAAAAAGACGGAAAAATTTTGGTACTGGATTGCGGTCTAAAATTTTCCGATGTACCCGGAGTGGACTTCTTGTTACCAGATTTTTCTTACTTGGAGAAGAGGTCAAAGGACATTCTGGGATTGTTCTTGAGTCACGGACATGAGGATCACATAGGTGGTGTACCTTTTTTCCTACAAAGAGTGAAAGTACCCGTATTCGGGTCACGGCTCAGCTTGGAACTGGTTAAAGCTAACCTGGGTTCCAGAGCTACTGAATATGATTTTGTGGAAGTTAAGGCAGGCGAATCGCAAGAGCTTGGGCCCTTCAAACTCAATTTTGTGGAGATGAGGCATTCTATTCCAGAAGCGCTGGGTTTGTATGTGGAAACGGATGAAGCTAACATTTTCTTCACCGGCGACTATAAAATTGAGGTTGCCCCTGTTTCAGGCAAACCAACAGATTTTAAGACTTTAGCCAGTATTGGTGACAAAGGCGTTGATTTCTTGCTTGCTGATTCGACTAATGCTGAACCTGCCATGATGTGGAATGGCAGCGCGAGTGCTGGAGATTGCTTAACCGAGCAACAGGTTTACGAACTGCTCGCAAAGGAAATCAGTGAGTCCAGTGGGCGGGTCATTGTAAGTACGTTTGCCTCGCACATTGACCGTATTCAGCAAATATTGAAAATTGCCGAAAAGGAAGGAAGAAGCGTTGCCATTGAAGGTCGTAGCCTGATTAGGAATTTGAAAATTGCTGAGAAACTGGGGTATTTGGACGGACTAGGTCACCGCATAGTTACTGCGCAGACGTTGGAATCCTTGCCTCGGGAAAAGCAAATGATAATAGCCAGCGGTAGTCAGGGAGAGCCTTTATCGGCATTAGTCAGGATTTCTTCGGGTACACACAAGCGAGTCAGATTAGAAAGAGGCGATAAGGTAATCATAGCCGCTTACCCCATTCCAGGGAATGAGCGAGCTGTCACTGATGTGATCAACAGCTTGCTCTACAAAGGGGCCGAAGTTCGCTTCATTCATAGCTCAGGGCATCCTTGTACTGGGAAGGATCATCAACTTATCATGCTTAATTTACTTAAACCCAGGTACTTAGTGCCCATTCACGGGGAATGGCAGCATTTGGTGGGTCACGCTGAGATAGGAAAGCGAGCTGGTTTACCCAGTGAAAACATTTTCCTTTTAGAAAATGGAGATGTACTCGTTTACGAAAAGGGAAAAGGTCAACCTCGGGTCAAGAAGCACGGCATTGAAAATGTTGGGGCTCTGATTGTGGATGGCATACTTAGTAAAGTTGAAGCTGCAGTGGCAGTAAAGGAAAGGATGAAAATAGGTTCCGAAGGTGTCGTTGTTGTAGAGGCAGTGTTTGATGAAGACCAAGGTATTTGGCTTGTGGACACCGTTATGTTGGGTGTCGTTACAGAGTCATCTCAGAGCAGTGTTAGTCAGACTCTTAATGGTGTCATTGCTCGCATGTTGAACGAGAACACCGTGTCAGATCCAGAGGAAATCGAGCAACGCGTTGCCGCCACCATAAAAGATTATCTAAAAGGAATGAACCAATATCCGGAGGTTGTAGTCAGACTCAACTCGATTTAGAATCTCACTGAGTGAGGAAAGGGGGGCGGGGACAATGTTTAAAGGTTTTAAGGACTTTCTTTCGCGCGGTAATGTGTTGGATTTGGCTGTTGCGGTGGTCATAGGCGCTGCCTTTAATAATGTGGTGGGGTCTCTGGTAAAAGATATCTTTACGCCGTTGCTCGGCCTCTTAGGTGGACTGCCTGATTTTAGTAGCTGGAAAGTGGGGCCATTAATGCTTGGATCTTTTGTAAACAGCGTCCTTTCATTCTTGTTTACTGCGGCTGTGGTTTATTTTATGTTGGTGGCGCCGGCTGAAGCTTTGAAAAATGCTACAAAAGAAAAGCAAAAAGCTGAAAAGTTGGACAAAGCCACAGAAGCGCCACCTGAAGAAATTCAGCTACTTAGACGCATTGTGGAACTGCTTGAAAGTAACGATGTCCATTAGCGCACTGTAGCAGTAGCTAATCCCGTTTTGGAATGACACAAATGAATTTCCAGACGGTGTTACCGGTGTTTTCGTACCCGTGTATGATGTCTGGCGCCACGTACAGAGCGTCTCCTGGCTGCACATCAACGGGTTCTTCACCAACAGTAATCCTCCCCTGTCCTTCCAAAGTGTATATCTCGTGCTCCCACGAGTGTCTATGGGGATACATTTTTGCACCCACTGGAAACTCGAATAGACGCATTTCAAAATGCGGTACCCCAATGTCTTTATGAAGTAGCCAACGTATGGTAACACCACCTTCGGTTCCAGCTACTTCTTCTGGTTTCACATCTTTGTAATTCACCTTGTAGTGTGCTGACATTTTTAGGTTTCACCTCCGTTATTCATATTCTAACATTCATGCTGTGATATAATAAGAAAGCTGAAAGCAAGCACGCTCTGTGTTGCCATGGTTCCCACATGCCCTGTTGGCATGGGTACAGGAGCGGAAGACTAAAAACCATATGGAGGTGTTTTTGTGGCAGTAGTAACCTTGAAACAACTTTTGGAAGCTGGTGTACACTTTGGTCACCAAACAAGGCGTTGGAATCCAAAGATGAAGTCCTTCATTTACGCCGAAAGAAATGGTATTTACATCATCGATTTACAGAAGACTTACGAGCAGTTAGAAGCTGCTTACTCATTTGTCAGAGACGCCAGCAAGGAAGGCAAGACGGTACTTTTCGTTGGCACTAAGAGACAAGCGCAGGAACCCATCCGGGAAGAAGCTGAAAGAGCCGGAATGCCATATGTGAACCAGCGGTGGATAGGCGGGTTCCTGACAAATTTTAGGACCATTAGAACTCGTATAAAGAAGTATAAAGAGCTTTTAGCTTTGAAGGAACAAGGGTATATCGAATCTTTGGATTACAAAGAACAAAAGAGAGTTCTGCGGGAGCTGGAAAAACTTGATAAATACTACTCCGGAGTAAAAGATATGGATACGCTTCCTGACATTCTGTTTGTAGTAGATACTAAAAAGGAAGAGGCAGCCATAAGAGAAGCCAAGAAGATTGGCATACCAGTAGTAGCTATGGTGGACACTAACTGTGATCCTGATTTGATTGATTATCCCATACCTGCTAATGACGATGCTGTTAGAGCTATTAAACTTATCACCTCAAAAATTGCTGATGCGATCCTGGAAGGCCGTGAGGGACGGCAAGGTATTGTGGCTCCTGAAGGACAGCAAGCCAGCATGGAAGAGATTGTTGAAGAACTAGAAGCTATCGACGAGACCGAAAAATACTTGGATCTCATTGATGAAGAAAAGGAGGAAGAATAGTATGGAGATATCTGCATCCTTGGTGAAGCAGCTTAGAGATGAAACTGGTGCAGGTTTCATGGAATGCAAGAAGGCTTTAGAAGAAACCAATGGAGATTTGGAAAAGGCAAAAATTGTTCTGAAAGAGAAAGGTTTGGCTCGCGCAGAAAAGAAAATAGGGCGAGCGGCTTCACAGGGACTCATTCATGCATATATCCACGGCGAGGGGAAATTAGGTGTATTGGTTGAAGTTAACTGCGAGACCGATTTCGTTGCAAGGACAGAGGATTTTAAGGAACTGGTGCACGAAATTGCCTTACAGATTGCGGGCATGTCACCTGAATACGTGACCGTAGAAGATGTACCTGCAGAGGTCATTGAACAGGAAAAGGAGATTTACAGAAAACAAGCTGAAAACGAAGGAAAGCCGGCAGAAATAATTGATAAGATCGTGGAAGGAAAACTCCAGAATTTCTATAAGTCCAAAGTATTGCTGGAGCAACCTTACGTAAGAGATGACTCTAAGACCATAAAGGATCTTATAAAGGAAAAGATTGCTCTTTTGGGAGAGAACATCGTGGTCCGTAGGTTTGTAAGGTGGACGTTGGGCGAGTGAGGACTGTGCAGCCGTTCAAAAGGTTGCTTGTGAAGCTAAGTGGTGAGTTATTAAGCGGAGAAAATAGTGTTTTCTCCGCTTCTTATTTAAATAATCTTTCGGAAGCTGTTTTGCGTCTGCAGAAGGAAAATAAGCAGGTCGCTTTTGTGGTGGGAGGAGGAAACATTTGGAGAGGCAGAGATGCTGATCTACTTGGCATAAATGGAACTGACGCTGACTACATTGGCATGCTGTCAACGGCAGTAAACGGCCTCATGCTTAAGAGTTGCTTTGAATCCAAAGGACTAAAAGCAGAGCTTGTTTCCAGTTTTTTCATAGAAGGCATAGCTTATAGACGCCATCCTTCGGAGATAAGGGAGTTTCTTGAAAACCAGGTCGTAGTAATATTCGTCGGTGGTACAGGAATGCCACATTTGACCACAGATACGTTGGCTGCTATTCGGGCTGTGGAGATATCAGCCGATTTGTTGGTGAAATTGACCAAGGTTGATGGTGTGTATGATAAAGATCCCATGAAGTACACGGACGCCTGTAAGTTCGATGTCCTCACATTTGACGAAGCGGTACAGAAGCGTTTAGGTGTGATGGATTTAGCGGCTTTTGCATTGCTTAGGGACAAAAACATTCCTGTGGCGGTCATAAAAGGCACTGACCCAATGGAACTGGTTTCCTTCCTGCATGATTCTAACAAAGGCACGCTAGTCATACCTTATTCACAGGAGGTGCATGGGGAGTGAAGGAGCATGAGATCACCCGTCAAGCAAGAGAGCATTTTCAAAAGACCATTAACACCATGAGTGATCAGTTAAGTACGGTACGGGCTTCCAGGGTAAGTCCTGCCATCTTGGAGCCGGTTACTGTGGAGTACGCGGGCGCAAAGTACAAGTTAAGTGAACTTGCCATGATTGTGGCACAGGACGCCAGGACGCTGATCATTGAACCCTGGGATGTTTCCATGATTCCTGCCATTTCTAGGTCACTTCAGAAGGCGAATGTGGGTGCTAACCCCAGTGATGATGGTAAGAGGATAAAACTGGTATTCCCGAGTTTGTCTCAAGAGAGAAGAGAAGAATTGGCACGTTTAGTTGATAAGTATCTCGAGGAATCCCGAATTGCTCTAAGAAACATAAGGCGAGAATACATTGACGAAGTAAAAGCAAGGGAAAAGAAGAAAGAACTTTCAGAGGATGAGAGCAGACGCATCCAAAACGAGATACAAAAAGCATTTGAGGAATACGAAAAGCAAATGGAACAAATCTGCCAAAGAAAAAGAAAAGAAATCATGGAAGAGTGACAGTTATTGCAAAGAACGCCAGTGCTTAAAGAAATTGTTTTTCGGACCCTGTGGGGTATAGTTGTTGTTGGAACTGTATTGGTCAGCTGTATGTGGCGTCCTAGTTATCTGCTATTAAGCATTGCAGTAGGCGGTCTTTGTAGTCTGGAACTCTCTGTCATGTACAAGGAACCTTGGTGGAGAGTTATTTCTTTATCTGCCGTCGTTTACGTTGTAACATCTTTCACGGGCATAGATGCGGGCATAGTTGTGGGATTGGTGTTTACTATTCTAACCACTCTAAAGTTAAACCCTAACGAATCCAAAGATAGAACCTCCGTGTTAGTTAAGCTGTTGGCTTCCTACATCGGACTTTGTGCTGGTTCCTTTACTACTTTGCAGTCTGAACTGGGGCCAGGCTGGTCTCTAGTTGTTTTTTGGTTAGCCGTTTGGATCTTTGATTCCACAGCGTACCTGTGGGGAAGATTCTTAGGGCAAGAGAAATTCGCTCCCTTCATAAGCCCCGGTAAGAATTTGGAAGGTTTCGTTTTTGGCTATTTAACCACTGTTCTTGCCTGTGCATTGCTCAGTGTTTGGCTAAAAGAACCTTTACTGAACATGTTCGGCATCATCGTACCATTAGCTGGCATAAGCGGAGATCTGTTGGAATCCTGGGCAAAGAGGATCGCCGGTGTTAAGGATTCAGGGAAACTGATTCCTTACCATGGTGGTATGTGGGATCGCTTTGATAGTTCTTTACTTGCGTCCTTGGCGGTCTTGGTGGCAGTGAAATGGCTTTAAGAGTTGTTGTTATTGGAGCCACGGGCTCTGTTGGTCAGCAAACATTGCAGGTAATTGATAGGTTTCCCGATAAATTCGTCCCTTCTTTACTGGTGGGAGGTAAGAATCTTAATCTTTTAAAGCGTTTGGGACAGCGATATAGTTGTTCAATCTTTAGCCCATGGCTAAAGGGCTCTGAGAAGTTGTCTTTGGCCGAACTGGAAGATGCAGACATTATGGTTTATGCGGCCTCCACCGTGGATTATTTGAGCCACATGAGCCATTTTTTGAGCCTGGGTAAGCCCGTGTGCCTGTCCACAAAAGAGATCATTGTTGAAGCTTGGCCCTTAATAAAAGGTTTTAGTGAATTGGTGCGACCGGTGGATTCTGAGCACAGCGCATTATGGCGCATAGGTGCCAAAGAACCAGGAGTGAAGAGTATTTATGTGGTGGGGTCAGGTGGTTCACTCCGTGACAAAGAGAAGGAAGAGATAGAAAACGCCACCTTAGCACAGGTGCTCAGTCATCCGGTGTGGGAAATGGGACCCAAAGTCACGTTTGACTCAGCATTTCTCATTAACAAGTCCATGGAGGTCATTGAAGCTGCGCATCTATTCAACCTAAGGCGCGAACAAATTGACATTGTCATAGAAAGAACTGGCTCTGTCCATGCTTTAGTGAACTTCGTTGACGGCTCCCGAAACGTTTTCATCTCAAAGCCTACCATGTTAATCCCCATTGCCTACGCTTTGTCATACCCCGATACCTTGTCTCTTGATGAGGAACTGACACCGTCATATGACGGCTTGGAATATCGCTTAGAGCAACCGGACTTTGACAGGTTCCCGTGGGGTAAGTTGGGACATTACGCTTTGGAGCTTGGGCACACGTCAAGAATGGCGTTTTCTGTGGCTGATGAAATTGCTTTTGAATGTTTCCGGAATGGGATCATGAAACCTTCGCAAATCCTTTCTTTCTTGGTAAAAGCTATGGAAGACTATCGGGCGGTATCTTACCCTGAGTCCATCTCTGATTACTTCTCATTACGTCATGATATGATTGAAAAAATGTGGAAGGAGGTTCGAGCCATTTGAGCGTTCTTTATGTGTTACTGGCAATTATTGCTTTGTCAGTGCTGATGATTTTACATGAGTATGGGCATTATTTGGCTGCCAAGAAGCTGCATTACCCAGTGACAGCTTTTGGTATAGGCTTTGGTCCAAACATAATTAAGAAGCAAATAGGTGAGACGGAATTCCGTGTGGGCATTCTTCTCTTTGGAGCTTATGTGGAAGTTCCTGCTATGGACGGGGAAGGAAATCTAACCATAAAACCTCTTCACAAAGTCGCCATTGCCTTAGCGGGGCCCTTGATGAATTTCATCTTAGCCTTTTTAGTAGTATTTATTGTCCTGGTTGGGGGTAATCCTTTGGAGCCTAGTACAGTTGTGGGCTCCGTTGTACCTAACTCTTCTGCAGCTGAGGTGCTCCAAATTGGCGACAAGATTCTACAAGTGGATGGCAAGTCTGTTAGTAATTTTGAGGATTTCCAGCACATTGTTGCTACCAAGAAAGTTGGAGATAAAGTTTCACTGGTCATAGAGCGAAGTCATGAGGAGCTTACTGTGGAAGTGGAGGTAAGGAAGCTCACCTACGAAGGAGACACTTTCGTTGGGGTTGGGATTTCTGGAGCTCCAACAAAGTACTCTCCGTTGGCTGCTTTAGGAAAGTCTTTTCAGGAACTTTGGACCATGATAAAGGAACTCTGGAAGGCGCTCGTTCTCATAATCTCGAGGCCTAAGAATGTCGAAGTGATGGGCATAATTGGCATAACTGCTACAATGGCAAATTTTGCAAAGGCAAACCTTATGTTGTTCCTTTACTTGGTAGCTTTCATAAGTGCTAACCTGGGGTTCATAAATCTGGTTCCTTTTCCGGCGCTTGACGGGAGCTTGATATTAGTTGGTCTCATAGAGAGCTTCATAAGGAGGCCATTGCCTAAGAACTGGGTAAACATGGTGAACATAATTGGTTTTGTGTGCTTGATGGGCCTGATGATTTACGTATCGCTGCTTGACATAGGGAGACTCATGGGGTTCTGACGAAAATGGAAGCGCAAAGAAGAAAAAGTAAAGCAGTTCAAGTGGGTAACGTTGTCATAGGTAACGGCGCTCCTGTGGTTGTACAAACCATGCTGAAAACCAACATAGTTGATTTAAATGCTGCACTGGAAGAGCTCAGACAGGACGTGGCTGCCGGAGCGCAACTAATCCGCTTTGCAGTGCCTGATGAACTTGCAGCAAACAACATTAGAGTGTTAGTAAAAGAGAGTCCAGTACCTTTGGTGGCAGACATTCATTTTGATCCAAAGTTAGCGCTCAAGGCTTTGGAAAGTGGGATCGCTAAACTGAGGCTTAATCCTGGAACCATAAAAGACAAGTCTGCTCGACGTGACATCGTACTCCTGGCTAAAGAGAAAAACATTCCTATCCGCATTGGTCTTAACACTGGTAGCCTACCTTTGGAAAGAATGAGAAACGGCGAGACTTTGGTGGACTTTGCGATTCGCGTCATGTCAGAAGAAGTGGACATGCTTCGTGAACTTTCTTTCGAAAACATTGTCCTCTCCATAAAGAGCTCTGATCCTGTAGAAAACATTGTTGTGAATCGAAAACTGGCTCAGTGTTTTGAATATCCCATCCACCTTGGCGTTACCGAGGCTGGACAGGGCTCGGAAGGATTGATTTATTCGGTTGCCGGCATGGCTCCTTTGTTACTTGAAGGTATTGGAGACACAATTAGGGTTTCTTTGAATGGTCCTTCCGTTGACGAAGTCGAGGCAGGGTATCACCTTTTAAGAGCTTGCGGTATTTCGAGTAGGGGAGTCCATGTAGTAGCCTGTCCCACCTGCGGTCGCCTGGAACGGAAAACTTGGGATGTGGTCGCGAACTTAAGGGAAAAGCTGAAGGATATCGAACAGCCGCTAGTGGTGGCAGTTATGGGGTGCATGGTCAACGGGCCTCAAGAGGCCTCTCGCGCTGATATTGGTGTGGCTTTGGGCAAAGCAGGTGCTGTGCTTTTTAAGGAAGGGCAAGTGGTAAGAGTTATAAAAAATGATGAAGGCATTGCTGAAGCCATATTGTCAGAATTACAGTTACAAAGTTTGGGAGGTTCGAAAGATGATGAGAGCCAGTAAGTTTTTTTACAAGACACTCAGAGAAGACCCTAAGGACGCAGAAGCTTCTTCTCACAAGCTTCTCATAAGGGCTTCAATGATAAAGCAAATTGCTTCAGGCATTTATGCTTTCTTGCCTTTGGGTCATCGAGTGCTTAAGAAAATTGAGACCATAGTCAGAGAAGAGATGGACGGAATTGGCGGTCAAGAGATGACCATGTCCATTATGATGCCGGCAGACATGTGGAAGAAGACAGGGCGCTGGGACCTTTATGGTGACGATATGATTAAGCTTAAGGACAGAAAGGATCAAGACTTCTGTCTAGGTCCTACTCATGAAGAACAGATTACTACGTTAGCGGGGCAGTTGATTTCTTCTTACAAGCAGCTTCCCCAGCTTGTGTATCAGATTCAGACAAAGTTCCGCGATGAGCCTCGTCCCCGCTTTGGTCTCATAAGGCTGAGAGAATTCGTCATGAAAGATGCTTATTCCTTTCATGATTCCGAGGAAAGCCTCAAGACAACCTATGATCAAGTGCTTGGTGCTTATAAGAGAATTCTAGAACGTTTGGAACTCAGCTACGAGGTGGTGGCTGCAGATCCAGGACAGATTGGAGGTAGTCTTTCTCATGAGTTCATCGTGCCAGCTGAAGTAGGTGAAAGCACGGTTTTCAAGTGCGACAAGTGTGGATATGTTGCAACTTCTGAAGTGGCGACTTCGGTGGTACCAGCTCCTGAGTTTTTAGAGAAGCCTGCTTTAGCAAAAGTACACACACCTAACGTTTCTTCCATAGAGGACGTGGCCGCGTTTCTGCAACTGCCCAAAGAACGAATCGTAAAAGCAGTGATGGTGATTGGCGACAGCGATCCCCAAATGATCTTGGTCCGTGGTGATAGGGAACTGGATGAATCAAAAATGAACAGGCGTTTTTCACAGTGGCGTATGATGACTGATGAAGAAATTGTTTCCATGGGACTCGTCCCAGGTTTTGTGGGGCCAAAGGAGGGTGTAGCCGGTCTAACTATTCTCAAAGACCGTTCTCTGGATTCTTTGGAGTGGGGCGTTACCGGAGCCAATGAGCGCAATTTTCATATGGTTGGTGTTGACCTATCAACGTTGCCTTTCGATGAAATTGTTGACCTGTCAGCAGTAGTTGAAGGGGATTTATGTCCACAGTGTCACGGTACTCTGCGCAGCTTTACAGGTTTAGAAGTAGGGCACATTTTTAGACTTGGTACTCGCTATTCAGAGCCATTGGAAGCCTTTTATCATGATGAGAATGGCGATAGAAAACCCTTTATCATGGGGTGCTACGGTATAGGCGTGACTCGGTTGGTTAGTGCTGTCGTGGAGCAGTGTCACGATGAATTTGGGATTGTCTGGCCTTGGTCAGTAGCACCTTTCCATGTGGTCATCATTCCCATGGGTGAAGTGGAAAGTCAAGTTCAATATTTGGAGACCATGCTATCTTCCGCAGGATTAGATGTTTTTGTGGATGACAGAGACGAGCGACCAGGTGTCAAGTTTGTGGACGCTGATCTGATTGGTTTTCCTGTTCGTCTTGTTGTAAACGCAAAGAAAGAAGGTCAGGTGGAGATTAAGTTCAGAAAAACAGGCGAGACCGTTTTGGTTGACCAAGAAAATGTATTGGACACCATCTTGAGAGGCGTAGTCGACTTGTGAAGACGAACAGCTTTTTGGTAGTAATGCCCGCATTTAATGAAGAGAAAAACATTGGACGTGTATTAAGGCCTTTAAAAGAAGAAAAGTTACCAGTATTAGTAGTGGATGATGGTTCTACCGACAAGACAGCCTGGGCCGCATCTTGCGAGGGAGCTTTGCTTCTCATACTTCCGAGGAACCGTGGTAAGAGTGCTGCTGTGAAGGAAGCCACTAGGTTCGATGTGGACAAAGTAGTACTTCTGGATGCTGACTTAACTGGTTTTACCAGAGGTCATGCTGCTCAAATTAAGAATTGGGTAAACTCATATGACTGCGCACGGATCATGTTAAAGGGCGGAAGAACAGCTACGACGTGGTCGCATATTATCAGTCCTGCTTTGGCTGGCCAACGTATTCTGCCCATGGCTGTGCTCAAAAGGTTCTATGAGAGCTCCAGTGTCAGTGGCTTCCAGCTCGAGGTTGCCCTTGAAGACTATTTAAAGAAGGAAAGATTGAAACAAGAAGAGCTAGTCTTGGAAGGCGTAGGGCAGGTAATGAAAGAGGAAAAACGGGGATTTTGGCCGGGTCTAAGAGCTCGTCTTAGAATGTACCTTGATATTCTCTCCTACAAACTTAGAGGGAGACCCACGATATGACCGAAGCAGGTCTCCCTTTTTTCTCATTGATTGGTTAGTTGTCTCTCTTTACCTTTTTACTCCCTGGGTTCGATGATGAACTTAATCGCAGTTCTGTCTTCCTCTCCAATCTTTACATCGGTAAATCCTGGGATGCAAACAATGTCTATACCGTTTGGAGCTAGGAAACCTCTTGCAATAGCGATCGCTTTTGTGGCCTGGTTTACTGCGCCAGCCCCAATAGCCTGTAGTTCAGCTTCTCCGTGCTTTCTAATTACCTCCGCGAGCGCACCAGCGGCCTTCTTCGGATCAGTCTTCGCCGAAATCTTCAGTACTTCCATGCTAGAACCCTCCTTGTATCAAAGGTTATAGTTATTATACCCCATGAAGGATTTTTTCAAACTTAACCTTTTCGCCTTTTGTAAGCCTGAGGAGCCCACCATGGTTCGTCCCACATTTCTGCGGCCGTGTTACCCCATGGTGCTGACACTAAAGATGTGAACACGCCCAAAGCTGCTCCAATAACCGCTCCAGGTATGCCGAGTGCGTGGGACCCAAGCCAGCTCAAAAAAGTAGCTGCGCCTAATACTTGGAATAGTTTTGGCATGACCTGTTTTCTTATTCTTACCGTGAGGATAGCTACCAACGTTGCCATAGATAATACTCCGAGAATAGCTGGGAATGTTATCATGTAAACAAAGTCATAAAGCTCCATGGCAAAAACCAAGACCAAGAGCCAATAAAATTTAGAGGAGGTTCTTGGAGTTTGTTCGGGGCTGCTGAAGTACTGAACAACACCACCCCAGAAGAACCAAAAAAGGTAAAGTGCGATAAAAGTGATCAGTACTATAGCTATTACGTGCATGCATTAATTATAACCGAAACTGCTCGGAGAGGTGAGATAAAAACATGAAAATTGGCTGGGACATTTCACATTTAGAGTTTACAATTACAGATTATTACTACTATGGAAAACTAAGCCACTTTCTTAAAGAATGCGGTTTCATTGTTAGTGAAGTGAAGGATTTTGAATCTCTGGGTCACTATGACACCATCGTTTTTAATTACCCAGAGAAAGCTTTCAGTGATTTGGAAGTTCATCAAATAGAGAGCTGGGTTTCTAAAGGGAAAATAGTCGTATTTGCAGGCTACTACAAGAATGAGGACGGGGTTGGTGAAATTATAAACAGCGTGACCAAGCATTTCGGTCTTACCATGAACCTAAATGAAACTCTTGATCATTCTAGCGAAGACCCTTATTTTGTAAATGTGGTCAGTCGCAACGGTCTAAAAGGAGTTTTTCCATGTACTGACACGGTGTCTGGCAGTGAGGTCATATTAACCTCAAGCGTGGGTCATGTAGGTTCTCAGGTAAGAGTTGGAACGGGGAAAATAATACTGCTTGGAACCTGCGTATTCTGGGACTCTTTTAGTCTGCACTTGGCTGACAATGCTACGATCGCAAAGAGAATACTAGCAGGTGAAGAAGTTTAGATTATCACTCATGGATTTATGAATATTTCCTAATGACAGCTACAACTTTTCCAACAATTTGGACCTCTTCATTTAGTGGTAGGGGGGCGTATTGTGGGTTGTCAGGTTCAAGCCACCAGTTGCCGTTTTGGTCTTGTTTCACCCGTTTGACAGTGGCCATTTCATCAATAATGGCAACAATGATATCACCGTTAATCCACTCAGCATCGGAGTTGACAATGACGATGTCTCCTTCTAAAATACCAGCGCCTTGCATGGAATCGCCTTTGACTTTAAGACCGAACTGGTTGGGAGATAAGAAGATATCCTCCACGGAAAGATAGCCTTCGAGTTCTTCCACAGCCAGCGTTTTCAAACCCGCGGTCACTTTACCAATTAAGGGAACCTCCATGGGCAGTATCAAAGAGCGATGACCTGAAGTACGCTTTATGTACCCCTTTTTCTCCAACGCTTCTAAGTGCTTCGAAACTCCTCTCGGAGAAGAGATGCCAAGAATAGCACAGAGCTCTCTAACTGTCGGAGGATAGTGGTTTTCAGCTATAAAAGATCTTATTGCGTCTAGAACTTCTTTTTGTCGAGCTGTTAGTTCTTTCATACAACAAAAGTATACCATAAGTGATAACGTGCTTTACAGTGATGAGCCTTTCGTGTATAATTGATTTTGATTGTGGGGGCGTGGCGGAATGGCAGACGCAGCGGACTTAAAATCCGCTGAGCAAACGCTCGTGTGGGTTCGACTCCCACCGCCCCCACCAATGGAAGGTAAAGTCCCAGTCTCATACATTGGGAGTCTGGTAAATCGTTTTTATGGAAAGCGCCGTGACGAAGTTTTAATTGACGCTTCTTATCTGACCGACAGTGCTGTAGTAGATTTAGATGCTCCCATAGTGGTGAGCACTGATCCTATTACTGGTGCCGACAGCAGTGTTGTCACGCAACTGGCAGTTCATGTGAACGCAAACGATGTGCGCGTGGCTGGGGGTGAACCGGTGGCTTTTTTAGCGGTTATCCTTTTGCCTACCAATTTTCCTCAAGAAGATTTGGAAAGCATGTTTGAGCACCTTCACGCTGGCTTGAACTATGAAAACGCACAGCTGGTAGGGGGACATAGCGAATTTACTCCGGCCGTGAACAAGCCTGTGGTAATCGGGACCATGTTCGGTAAGCGGATAAGGGAGCTTAGCAAAGAGTTTGTAAAACCGTCTCAACATGTATTTTTTGCAGGCACGTTGGGCCAGGAGGCTATGATGCTCTTGAAGGGTTCTTACAGTCATGACATACTGAAAGTTTCGGTTAAGCCTATCATGGACGTGGTTCTGAATGCTCCATCTCTGGTTTTTGCTCACGATTTAACTGAAGGGGGGCTTGTGGCTGGGCTATGGGAGCTCACAAGGGGAACATCCCTTGGCATTAATGCCTTATTTCCTGAAGACTTTTTGGATGATGAATTGATAGAGCTTTCTCATCGGTTTGGGTTCAACCCTTATAAAATCATCTCCTCGGGTTCAGTGCTACTGGTCTGTGAAAACAAGCAAGAATTGACGCACAGACTGGAAAAGGATCATGTGCCTTTTGTTTACCTTGGTGAGCTAAAACAGAACTGTGCTACGTCTTTGAACGGTGTGCCGCTCGACAGGCTTGATCCAGAAGGGCCTGATGAGCTTTGGACTTTACAAAGTGGTCTATCAACTTAACACTGCGAAAGTTGCGAACTTAAAAAGTTGCATGCTCTTTGGGAGTCCCAAGTGATTTCTGATACCATTCTTTTGCGCTTCATCAGTGTGTATAATCTTGTTAGGCATCGCAATTTCAAAGTCAAAGGAGGCTTTTCAAAATGGCTGTAAAAGTAGACAAGGATTTGTGTATTGCTTGTGGGGTTTGTATGGCATTATGCCCAGAGGTCTTTCAGGCTGATGCGGAGGGGAAAAGCGAAGTAATTGCAGGTGCTGATGAAAGTCTGCCTTGCGTCGATGAAGCAATTGACTCCTGCTCAACAGGTGCTATCAGCAGAGAATAATCAAGAGCTTGAAAACCGAACCAAGGCTGTGCCAGCTGTTCTTCAAGTCAGCGAAAATGTCTACATGACAAAACGTTGACAACTGCAAAATTCCTGCTATACTAAAAATACAAGTCTGAAAAATTGTTGAAAGGAGTGGAGTTATGGCTAACACAATATCTGCGGAACGTCGGATTCGGTTGACGAAAAAGGAAACAGCATACAACAGATACTGGCGTACAACAATGAAGACCTATGTCAAAAGGGCGAAAAAGGCAATCGAGGCTGGGGATCGTGAAGCAGCTGAAGCAGCCGTTCTAAAAGCTCAGAGTGTTATTGACAAGGTGGCAGTGAAGGGTGTCATTCACAAGAACGAAGCTGCTAGGCGTAAGTCACGCTTGATGAAGCTTTTTAATCAGAAGTTTCAGTAGTGTTAACGAGCATTTTTTTCTTGTATAATGAAGTCAGCCTGTAAGAAGGAGGGCTGAGCATGGCTCTAAAAGTTGACAAAGAACTGTGCATAGCTTGCGGCGTATGCATGGCTTTGTGTCCAGAAGTTTTCCAAGCGGATGCTGAGGGCAAGAGTGAAGTAATTGAGGGCGCTGATGAGACACAGCCCTGTGTAGATGAAGCAATCGATTCGTGCCCTACAGGAGCAATTAGTCGGGAATGAGGCGGAAGCCTCATTCCTTTTCTTTTTGAGCAGGGATGATTCTATCTGATGGTTTGTTAAAACAGCTTCTGTCTTATAAGGCATTGGTTATTGACCCTTTAAACGAAACACAAATACAGCCTTCGTCGGTAGATTTGACGCTAGGTAATACGTTTCTCGCCATTGACAACATAAACGTTCCCTTTTTAGATCCTAAAAGAAAAGAAACGATTAAATATAGAGAAATACGCATAGAGAACGGTGGACAATTGATACTTCAGCCTGGTTATTTCTTATTAGGGACAACCACCGAGCGGCTTATGCTGCCTAACTTTCTGGTGGCACGTGTGGAAGGTAGATCCTCCTTAGGTCGTATGGGCATTCTCATACATGCTACTGCTGGATATGTTGATCCGGGGTTCTGTGGCCAAATCACTTTGGAAATATCCAATGTTAACAACTTACCCGTAGCTCTATACCCTGGTATGAGAATATGTCAGGTCAGTTTCGAGCTGCTTTTCGAGAATTGTCTGGTGCCCTATGGACTCAAGGGAAAGTACCAGGGGCAAGAAGGCCCTGAGGGAACAAGAATTTACATGGACTTTTTAAAGGAGTGATGCGTAGTGCATAGCGCCATTGTATTAGGAGGTGGAGTTGGAAAGAGGTTTAACTCGAAGGTACCGAAGATAATGCACCGACTAGGGGAGAAGCCCATCATATATCACCTTTGGGATACGTTACAAGCGGTGGAAGGCGTCGATGAAGTCATATTAGTTACATCCCCTCAAATAGCGGAGCTTCTACCCAAGGATGCAAATGTGGTAGTACAGGAAGAACCTTTGGGTACGGCTCACGCTGCATTTTTAGGAGCCTCAGCCGCCAAAAATGATAATGTAATCATAGTTAATGCTGACATACCCCTTGTTCGGAGAGAAACGTTTTCAGCAATGGTTGAATCCTCCTACTCCAGGTTAGTAGCAGTTGCGCGTTTTCCCTTTGAGAGCGATTTCGGAAGGGTACGGTTTGTAGATGGGTTATTACGGCAGATAGTAGAACTGTCTGACATGCGTGATCAGCGTGAAAAAGAAATACCTTTTGTTAATGCTGGTGTATACAAGGCAAGAAAAGAAGACATCATAGATTCCTTTCCCTTGCTCAATAGGTCAAATGCTAAGAACGAGTACTATATCACTGACCTATTTAACTTGTTGGCTGAGCATAAAGGAGTACATGTGATCTTGTTTGAAGATTGGTCACAGTTCATGGGCATCAATACCAGGCAAGATTTGGCGAAAGTTCTTCATGTTTACAAAGAAAGACTTTTGGAAAGGGCTATGGAGCAGGCAACCATTATCGATCCTGGGAGCACATATGTGGGAGAGAACGTAAAGGTAGGAAAGGACTCAATTATTCTTCCGAACACTACACTCCTCGGTTTCACCGAAATTGGTGAAGACTGCGTAATAGGACCGAATGTAGAAATAAGGGACTGTGTCATTGGTGACAAATGCCAAATAAGATTCTCTGTACTGGAAGAAGCGACTTTAGAGGACTCAGTAGTGGTCGGGCCATTTGCTCGGATTAGACCCGGAACGTACTTGAAGCATGGTGTAAAAATAGGTAACTTTGTTGAGATCAAAAAGACCGTGGTGGGCAATAGAACAAAGATTAACCATCTTTCCTATGTAGGCGATGCTCAGGTTGGCGAGGACACCAACATAGGTGCTGGGACAATTACTTGCAATTATGACGGCTACGATAAAAACCCAACTATAATCGGCGACAGAGTGTTCATCGGTTCTGACACCATTTTGGTTGCGCCCGTGAAGCTTGAAGACGATTCTTTTACCGCTGCAGGTTCAGTGATCACCGAGAACGTGCCCAAATACGCTTTAGGCATAGGCAGAGCCTTGCAGGTTAACAAGGAAGGTTGGGTGCTCAAGTACAGGAAGAAAAAGGAGATGAATCAGTAATGGGCGTTGATGGCAGACCCATGGCGGTCATTTCCGGAACTGCCAATAGGCCTTTGGCGGAAAAAATCGTAAGCGAGCTTGGAATGGATTTGTTACCAGTGGAAATCTATCACTTTAAAGATGGTGAGACTGGTATACGGATCAAGGAGTCGGTTAGGGGATATGAGGTGTTTCTCATACAGCCCACATCACCACCTGTGAACGAGAATCTCATGGAGCTACTGATTATGTTGGACGCCTTGCGGAGAGCCTCTGTTGCGGAGATTACCGTAATCATGCCCTACTACGGATACGCACGGCAGGATAGGAAGAGCAAGCCCAGGGAACCCATTTCTGCAAGATTGGTTGCTGAGCTCATAGAAGCTGCTGGTGCTGACAGAGTGGTAGCTGTAGATCTGCACGTTCCTCAGATACAAGGTTTCTTCAAAGTGCCTGTGGATAACCTTACGGCCATGCCTCTTTTTGCTGATTATGTGCGACGAGAGAAACCTTTATTGCAAGATGTAGTGATTGCTTCGCCTGACGTGGGCGGAGTAGTAAGAGCCAATGGCCTCGCGTACCGTCTTGATAACAGGCCTTTGGTTATTTGTGACAAGAGAAGAACAGCGGCAAATGTGGCAGAAATTGTGCATGTCATTGGAGATGTGGTGGACAAAGATGTGCTCATTGTAGATGATATAATTGATACCGGCGGTTCTTTGATAAAGGCTGCCCACGTATTTAAAGAGAGAGGAGCCCGAAGTATATGGGCACTCGCTACTCATGGCTTGTTCAGTGAAGGTGCGGTTGATGCACTTGAGGCATCTGTGATTGAGCGTGTTGTGGTAACAGATACTGTTCGAAGTGACTACTCGAGCAAAAAGGTGCAAGTGGTCAGTGTGGCACGACTAATTGCCGAGGCCATAAAACGTATAAGAACAAATCAAAGTATATCAGCATTATTTGATTAAGTTAGCTAAAAGGAGTGGTAAAAGTGGCTGTTAAAGTCATTAAGCGTACAGAAGTGCAGACTGGAACAAGGAAGGTCAAGAAAATGCGAAAGGAGGGTTACGTGCCAGCGGTTTTATATGGGCAGGACATGAAAGCGACACCGATTTTGCTGGAGCGTAGCCAGGTGATAAGAGAACGCATAACACTAGGGCGTTCCTTGGAGCTTGATGTGGATGGGAAAATTGTTAGAGTCATTGTCAAGGAAGAACAAATGGATCCCATTTCGCAGGAAGTGATTCATTTGGATTTCCAGGCACTGAGTGCTGGAAGCACGGTAACTGTTTCTGTACCAATAGTATTGGTAGGCGAACCTATTGGTATCAAGAAAGGCGGAATATTGGAGTTTCCAACTCGTGAAATAGAAGTAGAACTACCTACTGAAAAGTTGGTTGAGCAGGTCACTGTGGACGTTTCAAACATGGATATCGGTGATATCGTTCACATCGGTGAGCTTGATCTACCGCCTGAGGCCAAGATTTTTGCAGATTTAGAAGAAGTAGTAGTAGCTGTAACAGTTCCAGTAGAAGAGGAAGTAGAAGAGGTAGAAGAAGAAGTCGCAGTTGAAGGCGAGCCTGAAGTCATATCAAAGGGTAAGAAAGAAGAAGGGGAGGAAGAGTAATAACATATTCACTTCATGCTGCTCATCGTTGGATTGGGAAATCCCGGCACAGAATACGAAAGTACTAGACACAACGTTGGCTGGTGGGTCTTGGACCTTCTTAGGACTAAGCTCACCGGCCTTAATTTACGTTTATTCTGCTATAGTCGAGTTTACGAATTAAAACATGACGGCTGGAAATCTGATGCGGATTTGATCGTTTATCCGCATACCTACATGAATAACAGCGGTAAGGCTGTGAAGTGCCTTTTTGAGCCTGGCATGGATCTAGTGGTAGTTCATGATGATCTTGATCTGGCAGTAGGCAAAGTTAGGGCACGTTTTGGTGGATCCAGTGCTGGTCACAAAGGTGTGTCATCAATTATCGATGCCCTGGGAACTGACTCATTTTGGCGTGTAAAAGTTGGTATCGGCCGGCCCTCTTCGAAGGAAGAGGTTATAAACTACGTATTAAGCGCGCCTCAGAAAAGCGAGAAAGAAGTGCTTGTAAAAGTAGCAGATTACATAGCTGATCAGTTATGCCTGCTCATTACTGAAAGGAGTTTTTCGCGTTTTCAGCAGAACGTAAATAGTTTTAATCCCAATGAGAATCATTAGTCAGGATCCACTGGTTTACTTCGCTACTGAAGCGAAAAACTTGGGAGAAGACCTTCCCATTATCTTGCCAGAAGGCGAAAAGCAAGCTTTTCTGGATTACTACTCAGTTTTGTTTGGTATTTCTCGCAGCATGGTCTACAGCGCGCGAGACTTAGTGGAGGAAACTTTATCTCCTGAAGGCGAGCCACTGCTGATAACTAAAGGTACTCCAATGAATGTGGTTCTGGATTTTCTAAAAGCGGCTGACTACGTGAAAACTGACTTCTGTTACGGCAGTTTCCAATGGGCAAAGAGAGGCTTTGTGCTCGATGTCTACTCTGATGAGCTTTACAGGTTGGATTTTGACGAGGAGGATCGTGTTGAAAGTATCCGTGTAGTCGATCCGGATACCCAAATGTCCATAAGAAGAACTGAATACGCCACTGTTTGGACAAAGCAGGTGCCTACTCGCCCTATCGACAGAATAAAACGGGCACTCGTATATGACCCTGAGCGTACCACAAGGGAGCTAAGGGCAGTAGAGGTTGAGCTAACTTTTCCTGTGAAGAGCGTTCTCCCAGTCAGCATAGAGAAGTTTCTGTCAATACCCAGTTTCAACGTCGATGACCTTGCTGCCTACAAGGGCAAGATGGTTTTGGTAACCCAATTTCCTGAGGTTTTTTCACGTAAGCTTGGCTGGCCCGTTTTTGACTCCATATGGGCAGGCATAACAGCCGGCGAGAACAGGTTTTTGGTGCATGGCAGGCTGAGAATGCCTTTCAGTGCTAATGGTTTCGATATACATATTGACCGTGAAGGCTTAGGATGGAAAGTTGGGCATCGCAGATCTTTGGAACTGTCGTGGCATGGTTTAAGAGTTGGGGAGCCAGTGCTTCATGTGGACCGAGGAGTTGGTATTTACAACGGCATCGATTACGTGGAAGGAAAACCGTATTTTTCCATTTCTTACAAGGATGGTCATGTTCTTGTTCCTTTAGAAAGAAGCCAGAAGTTAGTTAGGGTTCCTTCAACCATGTCCATCGACAGCTTGGGACCAGAAAGATGGAGCCGAAAGAGCAAATCTTTACAGGAACGAGCTCTGAAGATGAGAGCTTTTCTTGAAAACAGGTTTAAACAGAAGAAGAGCATTCGGTCTCATGTCATAGAGCCAGACGAAGAAATTGAACAAGCATTCGCACAGTCCTTCCAGTTCGAAGAAACCACGGACCAAAAACAGGCCACAGAAGAACTCCATGCTTGGCTAGCATTGCCTCATCCGGAAGAGGCATTGATCATAGGAGAATCTGGAGTAGGCAAGACTGAGGTTCTCATGCGTGCGGCTGTAGCGGTTGCATCTAGTGGTTATAAGGCTGTCATAGTCGTTCCCACCAGAGTCCTGGTGGATCAGTATGTCGCAGCATACGGTGAACGTCTGCAAAAATGTGGACTCATATTCTCTGACGACCCAGCCGTGCCTTGGGACATATTGGTGGGAACTCATAGTGTTCTAAAGCAGGAATTGTATAACGATAAATTAGCTCTGGTCATATTTGACGAGGAACAGAAGTTCGGAGTAACCCATAAGAACTGGTTTCAAGAGCATTTCCCATGGGTTAAGGTCATCTTTAGCAGCGCTACGCCCATACCTCGTACGTTTTTCCTGGCACGCCGTGGATATGTGAAGCTCATACGCATGCATGAGTTGCCATATGGTAGGCAGAAAGTCGCTGTTTTTGCTGATGAATACTCTCCGGAGTTGGTTAGGAAAGTATTGTCGGATGAGCTGGACCGGGGTGGATTAGCTATTTACATTCACCCAACCATTGAAGGAATTGACCTACGGGCATTGGAGCTGCAACAGATGTTCTTGGATGCTGATATAGACGTTCTTCATGCTCAGATGAGCGACAAGCGTATAAAGTCCATTTTCAAAAAACTTCAGGAAGGTAAAATAGACATTCTTGTTGCCACTACTATTATGGAAGCTGGTGTGGATTTACCCATTGCGAACACCATCGTCGTAGAAGACGCTAGTCACTTGGGTGTATCGCAGATGTACCAGCTCAAGGGTAGAGTAGGAAGAAATAGTGTAAAAGGTTATGCTTGGTTTCTGTATCCTTCAACTGCCTCCCCGGCTACGCGAAGCCGTATTCATTCCACTGTGAAGTTACTTAACCATTCTGATAGTTATGCTCTTGCCGAACTAGATACACGATACAGGGGTATTGGAGAAATTTTCGGCGTAAGACAGCATGGACTGGTAAGACAAGAAGATGTGTTCGCAGTTGATGCACTTCTAGAGCAAACGTACAGGGAAGAAGAAACTGAAATTGTGGGTTGGCCGATTAAGATGAACATACCAGAGTGGATCCTGCCTGAGCCAGAAAGAAGCAATTTGCTCAAGGACATTCTGGACGCTGATACTGAACGAGAACTCATGCAGATGTTTTTGATGCTCAGAGATCTCGTAGGAAACGTTCCCGAGGAAGCTAAGGCTCTATTTGCTTATTCTTTGCTTAAGGTTTTGGGCAATAAAAGGGGTATTACAATGATAAAATTCAATTCGGGAGGGTTTCAGCTGATTAGGGAGAAGGAGGTCCAAAACTTTAAAACTGGCTTTGTCTCTTCGTGGGCTGTTATTTTTGCCGTAGTAGAGTGTTTAGGAGGTGCCAAAGAATGGTTCGAAATCCTAAAGGAATGAGAGATATCTTGCCTCCCGAAACCTTTAAGTGGCGAAGGTTGGAGATTCTATTGTCAAAAGTCGCTTTGCTTTACGGTTACGGTGAAATAAGAACCCCCATTTTAGAATTTGGTGAACTTTTTAGAAAGGGTTTGGGAGACGAAAGTGATGTGGCACTCAAGGAAATGTATGAATTCGTTGATAAGAATGGTGATGTTCTGTCGCTAAGGCCGGAAGGAACAGCTCCTGTTGCCAGAGCGGTTATTCAGCATCACCTTTACGATGTACCCGTACTTAGGCTTTTCTACACGGGACCCATGTTTAGGAGGGAAAGACCACAAGCTGGACGCTATCGCCAATTTCACCAGTTTGGCATTGAGGCTTTCGGTGTATCAGAGCCTTACATGGATGTGGAAGTACTGCTCGTAGTTAAGAGAATATTTGACCTTCTCGGGTTACCCTTGACCATACACATAAACAGCTTGGGGTGCGACGAATGCAGACCACCTTATATTGAACAGTTAAGGAATTTTGTAGTAGAAAGCATACCTGATGATGAAGAAATTGAGCGGTTTAAAAAGAACCCTCTGAAACTGTTTGACTCCAAGAGACCTGAGCATGCTCAAGTAAAATCAGACGCACCTAAAATCCTGGAGTATCTTTGTCCTACCTGCAGAGATCATTATGCGGAAGTAATAAAAGCAGCAAGAACATTCGCTATTCCCATTGTTGAAGATCCTCATTTAGCCAGGGGGTTTGACTACTATACCAGAACGGTTTTCGAGGGGTATGTGGGTGAGCTTAACTTGGCCGTTGTGGGAGGTGGCCGATACGACCATTTGGTTTCTTTCTATGGAGGTCCTGACATACCTGGCATAGGCTTCGCTATTGGCTTGGAGAGACTGATTACATCCATGCAGGAGGTACCTAAAGTGGATCCGGAACCGAAGGTAAGCTACTTTCTGGCTACCACTGGTCAAGACATGATAGAACCTGCTTTCTGGCTGGCTGAGAGCCTTAGAGACCATAACGCTGAAGTGATAATGGATTTGCGGCAGGGAAAACTACAAAAACAGTTAAAATTAGCTGATAAAGTTGATGCGCGGTATGCACTCATATTGGGTGAAGAGGAACAAAAGAACCATGCTGTTACTTTGCGCGACATGGTAACTGGCGAACAGCGAGTAATTGCTCAGGAGGCGGTTTTGGGTGAATAGGATCTATATCGGCAATGTAAAAGATGTAAAACTGGATTCAGGTGTTGAGTTATGTGGTTGGGTGCAGTATGTCAGAGACTTCGGTAAAGTAGTCTTTTTTGTCATAAAGGATAGGACGGGCATAGTCCAGTGCTATGTTGGGGCTCAAAGTGAGAAACTTCTGGAGCAGGTTAAGGCACTATCCATGGATGATGTTGTCCGCGTTAAAGGCTTAATTAGATGCCGTCCGGAGGATCAAATTAATCCAAATATGGAAAACGGCGACATAGAAATAGAAGTTGAGGATCTTGAAGTCTTGAACTCCTGTGCGCCATTGCCTTACGATGTGAACGGGGACCCAAGTGGATTTACCAAGCTCAAATACAGGTATGTGGACATAAGGCATGGCGAATTACTGACTAATCTGAGAATTCGGAGTCATGCGTCTTCTGCCATAAGAAATTACTTGTCAAATAATGGATTTTGGGAAGTAGAAACCCCATATTTAACAAAATATACTCCAGGAGGAGCACGGAATTTTGTTGTACCAGTGAGGCAACAGCCTGGCTACTTCTACGCTTTAGCTGAGAGTCCTCAAATATTCAAACAAATATTGATGATAAGCGGTGTGGATAAGTACTTCCAGTTTGCGCGCTGCTTCCGTGATGAAGATCTTCGTGCTGATCGGCAGCCTGAATTCACTCAGGTAGATATTGAAGCATCTTTTATCACGGAAGAGGACATATATGCGTTAATTGAAGGCATGATGCAAGACCTATTTGGGCAGGTTTTAGACGTCAAGGTGGATACACCTTTTCCCAGGATGACATACGATGAAGCCATGTCGCTCTACGGCTCAGACAAGCCCGATCTGCGGTTTGAGATGACCATAAAAGACTTTACAAAGGAGTTTTCACTCAGCAAATTCAACGCATTTAGAAATGTGGTAGAGAGCGGAGGAGTAGTAAGAGGGCTGTACTGGTATGCACCATTAGATAGGTCCGCACTCAAGGTGTTGGACCAAGCTGCATCAGGTAGCGGGAATAAATTCCTGTTTGTTAGCAAGTCACCTAATGGACTATTAACTAACGGGCCTAAGTCCGTTTTAGCAGAAGAAACTTGGCTCGCAGACGGAACATATGTTTTTGCTGCTGGGAATGAGTCGGATGTTCTGCCATTCTTGGGAGAGCTGAGACTGGCGTTAGGAGAATACCTGGGACTGTCTAAGGAAAATGACTACAAGTTTGTCTGGGTGACTAGTAGGCCCATGTTTGAGATAGCTGAAGATGGGTCGCTTCAAGCTGCTCACCATCCCTTTACTATGCCGGATGTAACATCCATTGAAGAGATTCAAAACGCACCTTTAAAGGTCAGGGCGAGGGCCTATGACATTGTTCTAAACGGTGTGGAGATAGGTGGAGGCAGTATAAGAATACATGATGCAAATCTTCAGAGATCGGTTTTTGAGATTCTTGGCTTGAGCGACGAGGAAATAGAAGAGAGATTTGGATTCTTCTTGGATGCCTTGTCCTGTGGTGCGCCACCTCATGGTGGCATTGCTCTGGGTTTTGACAGGCTTGTCATGATCCTTTGCGGAGCTGATAGCCTTAGACAGGTTATTGCGTTCCCGAAAACAAAGTCAGGAACGTGTCCGCTTACAGGAGCTCCTGCAAGGCTATTTGCCAGTCAGCGTCAAGAATTGTTGCCCATATTCAAACAGATTATTGAGGAGGGTGGTTAGTGGGTTGGTGATAGAGCTCTGTGTTCCTTGTTTAGAGGAATATGGCTTACTCTTGCAAAAGGTTGTTGCGGGCGTAGGTCAAATATGGAATTTGGATTTAGATAAGTTCTTTGAACTGAGTTTGGTCGTCATAAAAGCGTTCGAAGGTGCCACTAAAGAGGACGGACCAGGCAGTTTTCGTCTGAGGTTATCCCACATGAATGAGGACAGAATGCAGGTGGACATTGAGAGTGACAAGCCCATTGACATGGAGACCTACAGATTATTTTTGCTGCCCTACATGGGCCAAGAGCTTGAGAGATGTAAGAAGGTCATCTTGTACCTATGACGGAAAAGGAAAAGAAGTTAGCGTGGCAGCTTCTGGAACGGTACGCCGAAACCAGAGATCCTCGCATACGCGACACACTATTTCTTATGTACAAGCCGCTTGCAGATTCTGTGGTGAACAGATTTGCTCCCTATCAGATTGACAAGGACGATTTGCGTCAAGAAGCCTACAGAGCCTTGGTTGATGCCATCGAAAGATTTAATCCCTCATACGGGAACCTGTTTGAGACTTTTGCCATACCGACCATAGTAGGTAACCTCAAGCGCTACCTGAGGGACTATGGGTGGGCTATTAGTGTACCAAGGAGCATGGTTGACATGGCCTACAGTATTCAAAAGAAGCTTCCTGAAATAGCCGAAAAGCTTGGTCACGAACCAACCATTAAAGAGATAGCAGAAGAACTGGATTTAGATGAAGAACAAGTTAGCGAGGTACTTTCAATAATGGCAGTCAAGAATACTTCTAGTATTGATTCTAAAATTACCGATGAGAGCGATACCACAGGCGAGGAGCTACTGGGACTTTTAAGTGACAGGGATTTAGAAGACGAGGCTCTTTTGGAGATAGCTGTATCGGAACTTCCTGAGCCCGAACGCTTCATAATCGAAAAACGCTTAGAAGGTCTCTCTCAGAGTGAAATTGCAAAGCTTTTGAACATTTCTCAAGCTCAGGTCTCGCGTTTTGAAAGAAAAGCGGTTGCTAAGCTTAAAGAGGCCATAAATGGATAGGAAAGACTTAATGCGAGTCATATTGCAAGCAGAAGCTGCTTTTCTCCTAATGGCCTTCGCATTTTATCTTGTCATTAGAAACCTTTCCACTGTGTATGGGTGGGTCACATTTCTCGCCTGGCTTGTATTTGCCATGTATGTGGTTGAAGCAGTAGCAAAACTATTCAAAGTGCAAAAAAGGTTCGCAGGTCTGGTGGGAGTTATAACTGCCATTTTGCTACTACTAGGTGTGGGTCTATCTATTTACTATCTCATACAGAGTGTTATTCCGCCTCTGGTCAAGAGTATTGAGAGCTTTATCGCCTACATGCCGAAGCTGCAGGAAACCTTGGGAGAATGGGCTCAGAGGAGCGACGTTTTGATGTGGGTTTTTGATCAGATAACTACTGAGGTTCAGTCTTGGGTTGGTGCAGAAACTGTCAGAAATGTACTTTTCACTATTGGTCGTTTTGTCACATCTTCTGGAGGGAGTCTGTTTCAGATCGCACTGGCCGTTGTGATTTCAGGCATACTCATACCATACAAAGATAAGCTCCTTGATTTTGCAGATAGCAAAGTACCTGCTGCAAAGTTTAAACAGTTGGATTTGATGCTTGGTCAGTATGCTTTGCAGCGCTTAGTCAGTGGTTTTGCGCTGGGTGTTGTTCTCTTCATTGGGAATGCCATAATATTGCGTAATAGTGCCTTAGGTTTAGGAATTGCGAGCTTAGGGTTCGTGCTGGACTTTATACCCTATGTGGGGCCTTTTTTTGCATTTATCATTAACGCCATAGTTGTTTTAGTTGTTTCGCCCAAGTGGTTAAGTCTGTTTTTGAGCTTAGTCATATTCTTAGTTGGGCAAGGTTTGGAGCAGGTTGTAGCAGCTGCCATGGCCAGTGTGCAGTTTTCCATCCCATTCGTTATTGCAATCATGTTGGTGATTTTCGGTGGGGTGGTGGCTGGCGTTCCTGGGCTCATCCTCGGAGTACCCATTGGAGCTTACCTTATCAACCTTTGGAGTAAGCCTAAAGAGACATGATCGTTGCGGTGGACTTTGGACTCAAAAGAATTGGTTTGGCTCGTAGCGACGAAGGCGAGGTTTGGGCTTTCCCGCACAAAACCCTAGAGGGTGGGAACTTAGAAGCAAAACTCATTGAAGAATTACAAAAGCTTGAGCCAAGATTAGTAATCTTGGGCCTTCCCAAAAACATGGATGGAACTGAAGGCGAAATGGCCTCAACTGTGCGCTCACTTGGTGAACGCTTAATGGAGCGTGGATTCGAGGTTGAGTTCTGGGATGAAAGACTTACGTCAAAGTTGGTTTCACGTCAGGACCCTAGGAGCCTGAAAAAAGCAATAAAGGATAAGGGTAAGGTTGATTTGATGTCAGCTGTGCTAATATTACAGGAGTATATTAATGCGAGGAGGAGAACAAATGAATCACAATGATGAACATGAACACAACCATGAGGAAATGGAAGAAGTAATTATATCCTTCACAGACGAAAACGATGTGGAGCATCAATATGCTCTTATTGAGGAACTGTCGGTGGGTGAAGCTTTATACGGAGTTTTTGCTCCCGTAGAGGAAGAAGGCGACCTGTTGGTATTTCGGATAGAGGACGATCAACTGGTGGAAATAGAATCCGACGAGGAATTCGAAAAAGTAAAAGAAGCCTGGGAAGCTCTTTTGGAAGCCGAAGACGAAGAGGAAGAAGAGTAGGAACACAGTTCAACTGTTAGAACTTACTTCACGTGTTCAGGATTGAACTGATTCTGGGGAAGAAAGATGTAGGCGTTGTCCAGACGTTGATTGAAGGCTTGGACAACGCCTATTCTATGATGGGGACAAGCCGTATTTCGGACGATTGTTACAGAATGGTTCTTCAAAGTACTAACTTTTGCCTAAAAGAACTTATTTTTGTTATTGTGAGCTGCATGTTGCAGGGAAACGTGAAGTCCTTTTCAGTTACTTGTTGGGAAGACTGACTTTGGAACGCAACGGTTATGACATAAAGCAGTACGGCAGTGTAAACGAGTATGTAGCCATGGCTCAAGATTTAGGGGCATCTGATCTCCATTTTGTGCCTGCTACTGATGGTGTAAACGTTTTCACGCGCATTAACGGTGATATGTGCTTTCAAGATACCATTAGCCATAGCGAATACGATCGATTACTAAATGCCTTCAAATTCTCCAGCGGGCTGGACGTTGCTGATAGCAGGGTTTCCCAAGATGCTCGTTTATCTTTGTCCAATGGCGAGAACGCAGTGTTCCTACGTGTTTGTATCTTACCTACGGTTCACGGAGAATCGTTAACACTAAGGCTTCCGACAAAGGACTTATATCCTTCGTTTGAGGACCTCGGTATGGATTCTACACAGGCTGCCGTCTTTGAAAGATCAGTCAAGCGTGGGAAAGGTGTTGTCTTGATAACTGGACTGACAGGTTCGGGAAAAACGTCCACGTACTACACAACCTTGAAAACGCTGGGGAGAGCGAACATGAAGGTTATAAGCCTAGAGGACCCCGTGGAACAGTTCCTCAATGGTGTGGTGCAAGTAGAGGTAGGGGAGAAGATCGGATTCGGATACAAAGAGATTATTAGATCGGCGCTAAGAAGTGATCCTGATGTGATAGCCATTGGCGAAATAAGGGACGAAGAAACAGCGAAAGCAGTTATGAACGCGGCTTTTTCCTCGCGACTGGTTATAGCTACTATGCATAGCCGTGACTTGTCTCATGCACTTAGAAGGCTTATGCACTTTGGGCTGTTGCCACAGGATTTAGAAGCCACTATGACCTGTTTGGTTCATCAGCGTTTGATCAGTTTACAAAACAATGAACGTGTTTATCGCACAGCTGCGTTTGCGGTAAGAGATGGGACTATTAGCTGCGCGCAGTCATATTTGGAGGAGCTTAGTCGGCTCACATATGAATCGATTGAGAATCAATTATCGAGTTTCTTACTTTGTGGTGAACGAGTTGTTAGAATTGATGGTGATCTGGAGGTGGACTATGGACATTTATGAGCTTCTAAGGAAAACAGCTGAGCTGAATGGTACTGATCTTCACTTAACGGTTAACCTACCGCCTATGGTGCGTATTGATTCAATTCTGCATCCTTTAGGCGATCAAGTTCTTACAGCTGACGATACTGCATCGATGGCTGCGGAGATACTTCCTAAAACACAAGACAGCATATTCAAATCGCAGCTGAACGCTGATTTTTCTTTTGGTGTGCCTGGTTTAGGGCGGTTTAGGGCGAACGTGTATCTACAACGCGGAAGTGTGGCATTGGCAATAAGGCGTTTACCTTTTGACGTTCCTTCCTCTGAAGAACTTGGGCTGCCGAAAATTGTCACTGACTTGGCAAAAAAGAAGAGAGGCATGGTCATCGTGACTGGTCCAACTGGATCTGGCAAATCTACAACTCTTGCTTCCATGGTTAGGACTATCAACGACTCTTTCCGGTATCACATAATCACACTTGAGGATCCCATTGAGTATACATTCAAACACAACCTATCAATTGTGAATCAGCGCGAGGTGGGTAATGACGTGATTTCCTTCGCAGAGGGGTTGCGGTCAGCGCTTAGAGAAGATCCTGATGTGGTTATGTTGGGCGAGATGCGTGACTTAGCTTCAATTTCCGCTGCACTGACATTAGCAGAAACAGGTCATTTAGTCTTGACAACCTTGCATACGAAGTCCGCAGCTGAGAGTGTTGACAGAATCGTGGATGTTTTTCCTCCCAATCAGCAGCAGCAGGTTCGTACTCAATTATCAACTGTATTGGAAGGAATAATCTCACAGCGGCTGATGCCGAAAAAGGGTGGAGGTTTGATACTCGCGTACGAGATTTTGATTGCGACTCCTGCAGTGCGTTCACTCATTAGAGATGGCAAGACGCATCAGATCCCATCTTCTATTCAAACTGGCGCATCTTTTGGCATGGTTACTATGGAGAATAGACTCTTCGAGCTAATACAGAAACGGTATATCGATGTAGAGCAGGCCATTGAAATGGCCAATTATCCTGATGTCTTAAAAAGGCTCATCGATGCTCAAAAGAAGTAATAATAGAAGAATTATACGGTACGCAGAAGACTTTCTAATCGATGCAGCTCAGTTAATGGCGGGAGGATATACTTTGTCTGATAGTGTCATCATATTAAGTCAGGAGTCCAGATATGGCCCTGTGCCGACACTGTTGAAAGAGTCACTAGCAGAGGGTTTTTCGTTTTCTGAAGCTTTGAAGGAGATACATACTAACATGGATCCAGTTATTAGTATGTACATACGTTCTGCTGAACAAGCAGGGAATTTACCCCATGTCATGCGGGAGGTTTCTTCAAGGATATTAGCAAGTAGGAAATGGAATCAGATGGTGTCGGAAATACTTTTTTATCCACGCCTGGTGCTTATCACAGTTACGCTCATTTTGGACGCATTTTGGTTATTTTTCTTACCATTCATGGAGAGTTTCCTTTATTCAATGGGAATAGAACCGCTTTTTTGGACACGATTAGTCGTGTTGTCGAAGCTCTTTTGGTGGGTGCTTCCTCTGATAAACATGGGTAGCGCGTGGGTAGCATTTAGCGATGCACTGGTTTCCAAGTTAGTGCCAAAGAGCGTGAAAGGATTAGGCAATGACTCATGGTTATTTAGCTCCTTGGAATCCATGTTGCAGAGTGGTTTGCCCATGGGGACTGCCATATTAACCCTTTCTAAGGTAGACACCACTTTTAAAGTGGAGCAGGAAACACTAATGAGGTTATATGAAAGACTGCGGTCAGGACAGAGGTTAAGTATGGCCATGAGCATGGAGAAAGGACGCTGGGATTCCAGCATAATCTCGCGCATTGCCATTGCCGAGAAAAATGGTGTCCTAAGTCAAGCGTTGAGTTCGATTACTGCTCAGCTGGAGCAAAAAAGACAAAAAGTCATAGCATCCTACGTACAAGTGTTAAAATCGGTATCTGTTCTGATCGCGGGTTTGGCTGTTTTTGGAATTACCTATTCCGTTTATAAACCCATGATTCAAATGTTATTAGAGCTAAGTGGTATTTAAGGAGGTGTAGCTTCATGAACATAGAAAGTCTGTTACAAGGTGCAGATGCACTCTTTATTAACGACCGCCCTACGCTGCGCTGGTTGAGTGGATTCACTGGTGATGAAGGGTATGCGTTAGTTACTAGGGATGTTAAGTTGCTCTTAGTGGACTCTCGTTTTACTGAGCAAGCTCTTTTAGAAACCAAAGGTTTTGAGGTCATTGAATACAAACCACCATTAGTCGATTATCTCAGTGACAAAGGTTTTCTAAAAGGTACCATTGCAGTTAATGGTGAATACATCAGTTTTAGGCTTTCTTCTAAACTGGTGGAAAAGGGAGTAAAGCTTTTAGACATAGGTGAGGAAATACTTTCCCAGCGTGCAGTAAAAACTCCTGAGGAGATTAACTACATAAAGCAAGCCATATTCATAGCGGAAGAGGCTTTCAGAAGATCCTTGAGCAGCATTAGACCAGGGGTAAGCGAGAAGGAATTTGTTGCAGAACTTGAGTACCAAGCGCGCAAATTAGGCAGCGAGGGAATGGCTTTTGATACCATAGTGGGCAGTGGATGGAGAGGTGCATTGCCCCATGGTGTAGCCAGTGACAAAAAAATTGACGACGGCGACTTAGTTGTAATTGATTGGGGCTGTGTTTATAAGGGGTACTGCAGTGATCTAACGCGTACGGTCATTGTTGGTAATGCAGATGCAAAGGCCATGGAGATCTTGAACGTAGTACTAGAAGCTCACCGTTTAGCAGCTGAAGCGCAGGAGTTCACCTTTGGTTCTGATTTAGATGCTCTCGCCAGAGATTACATAGCCAGCAAGGGTTTTGGTAACAACTTCGGTCATGGATTAGGCCATGGTATTGGGCTTCAAATACATGAGTACCCCTCGCTTTCCGCGCGGGTGCAACATCGACTCACAGACGGTCACGTCTTTACCATAGAACCAGGCATTTACCTACCTGGTGAATTCGGTGTGAGGATCGAAGACGATTACGCCATATTAGGGGGTAAAATTAATAAGCTAAGCAACTTAGAGCAAGTCTTAATGGTATAATTATCTAAAGCGCGAGGTGATGAAATTTGATTTCAACTAACGATTTAAGACCTGGTATTATAATCGATTTGGATGGAACGTTGTATTTAATTGTGACCGCTCAGCATGTGAAGCCAGGTAAAGGTTCCGCTTTCGTTCGCGTGAAGATGAAAAAATTATCAGATGGGTCAACCATTGAACAGACATTCAGAGCTGGAGAAAAAGTCCAGAGGGCATATCTGGAGACAAAGCAAATGCAATACTTGTACAGTGACGGTGAGCATTTTGTTTTCATGGATACGGATACTTATGAGCAGGTCACACTTTCTGGTGACATAATGAGTGATGTGCAGCAGTGGTTAAAAGAAGGAATGATGGTTAACGTTCAGTTTTACCAAGGAAAAGCGGTTGGAATAGAAGTTCCTACTTTTGTTGAATTAGAGGTTGTAGAGACCGAACCTGGGGTAAGAGGCGATACCGCCCAGGGAGGTTCAAAGCCTGCTAAGTTGGAAACTGGGGCTGTTGTACAGGTTCCTTTGTTCATAACAGAAGGCGATATTATCAGAGTGGATACCCGGACGGGGGAATACGTAGAAAGGGTTGGTTAATTGTGCATTTAAGGTCTGAAGATATGGGGGTCCTAAGGGCGGCTCTGGCCTTGAGTTTGGCAGAAGTACCTGGAGTAGCTAAGATGACCCCTAAGGAAGCTCTTAACAGGGTTCAGCTTTCTAAAACCAATGATGAAAAATTGCTAGTGTCTATAAATGTGGACTTAGAAGCAGGTGCCGATTTGGGTGAAGTAAAAAGCAGAATAAAGGATTTTGTTAGAAGACTGCTGCTGGCGTATTTTAATAGAGAGCTGGATTACGACATCGTTTTGGAAATCGAAAATGTCAAGCAGTAGGGGTAAGTTTTTTGAAGTAGGTCGGGAACTCTTACTGCAGGAACTGCTCAGCTATGAGCTGGGTTTAACTGAAGAAGAAGATTTGTGGCCACATCTGAAGGAGGTCCTACCAAAGTCAGACAGGGTAAAACGTCACATAAAGCGTTTGTTGAATAGTTATCTTGAAAATCGTGAAGGAATTGATAGCTGGATTGACAACAATTTAAAGTCCAAGTCTTTTACGGCTTACAGTGATTTGGAAAAAATGATAATGCGGCTGGCCGTTGTAGAAACTCGATTCTACGGCGACGAAAAGATGATGCCCATCATAGTAAGCACTTGGGTAGACATAGCTAAACGGTATGTTGACGAAAGTTTTGCTAAAGCAGTACATGCCATCATGGGCACCTGCTATGAGGAATACCATGCAGATACCGGATTACCGAAATCTTAAACAATATGATCTGAGTTCACTTAAAAGCTTAGCTCAGGAGATTAGAGGTTACATATTGGAGTCGGTCCACAACCAGGGAGGACATGTAGCCTCCAACTTGGGCGTAGTGGAGATAACCCTGGGTATAGCTAAAATATTCGATCTTGACCAAGATGCAGTAATTTTTGACACATCGCATCAAAGCTACACTTATAAACTATTAACTGGAAGGTCTGAGTATCTGCCTACCATTAGAACATTGGGCGGATTATCAGGGTTTACGGATCCAGTTGAGTCAATTTATGATAAGTATTATGCTGGTCATGCGGGTACCGGGCTGAGTCTGGCTTACGGTGAAGCCATGGCTAGGAAACTAAAAGGAACGCCTGGTCGAGTTCTCGTAGTGGTGGGCGACGGTGCTTTAACTAATGGAGTCAGTTATGAAGGTTTAAACAACATAGGTGCTAGTGGTTTGCCCATAGTAATCATACTGAACGACAACGAACACAGTATTTCTAAGAACGTTGGAGCTATGGCAGCTTATTTGGCCAAACTAAGATCTTCAGGTACTTACAAGAGCATGAAGAACTTTGTTTCCAGCACTCTGAGGAAAGCTGGTGCCAAAAACATTGAGGAAGCTCTTGAAAAAGCAAAATTAGCACTTAAGGAAGCATTTCAGCTTGATACCTTCTTCGAAAAACTTGGGATAGTTTATTTAGGGCCATTTGACGGTAATGACATGGAATCTGTTCTTGTTGCCTTGGAGATAGCCCAAAGTTTTGATAAGCCAACAGTGGTTCACTTCTTGACTAAAAAGGGTGCTGGGTACGAACCAGCAGAAAGATCTCCGGTAGCATTCCACAGTGCTGGCCCTTTCAACGTGACAACAGGCGAAATTGCAGGCGAAAAAGCAAGGACCTTTACAAAGGCTTTTGGAGACTTCATGGCTGAGATTGGGGAGAACGCTGACGTAGTGGCGCTAACGGCTGCCATGACTGATGGTACAGGGCTAAGTAAGTTTGCAGAGAAATACCCTGACAGGTTTATTGATGTGGGGATTGCGGAAGAACACGTAGTTCTAACTGCTACAGCCATGGCGTCTCACGGCTTTAAGCCTGTGGTGGCTGTCTATTCAACTTTTATGCAACGAGCTTATGATCAGCTCATACATGACGTGGCATTACCAAAAAGACATGTGGTATTTGCATTAGACAGAGCTGGACTTGTTCCCTCAGATGGCCCAACGCATCAGGGTCTTTGGGATATTGCGTATGCTTTGCACATACCTAACAGTCGCATTTACGCTCCTTTTGATGAAGAATCCTTGAGGGATTCATTGCAGGAAGCGTTAGAATCAGACGTTCCTTGCTTTGTTAGGTACCCCAAAGCACCACTGCTGCAGGTGGAACTAGAAAAGCGTGGCAGTTTTATGTATGCGGGTTATGGACAAGATGTCACATTCGTTGCTTATGGTCCCATGGTGTTGCAGGCCGTAAGTGCCCTGGATCATCTAAAGGAGCACGGCATAATGGGAGAGGTTTTTGGCCTTTGGCAGGTTCGTCCGGTTCCGGAAGGCTTGTTGCAGCATTTGCAGGATAAGGAAAGCATTTACGTGGTAGAAGAGGGCATTAAAGACTATGGGGCTGCTGCTTTTTTGAGGAGTTTTGGGCTTCGCGTATATTCTTTAGGAGTCGCTGATCCATTTGTGCCAGCTGGCAACAGAGATCAACTGCTCCGTCTGTGTGAGCTAGATGCCAATGGCATAGCTAAAAGAGTATTGAGGCGAGAGTTCTCACGCCGACCTTTCAGACAGGGAAAAAGAAGTTACTTGTTTACAAATTCCTCGCCAGCACCGTCATTAGTAATAAAAAGACTGGGCAAGTAAATCTGGGATTTGCCTTATTGGTACCCACATGGCAATCGTTTTTGGTTTTCTTTGCTTTTTGAATTAAACTTATTGTGATGGGTGGTACGGTGCGCTTTAGAACTTTTCACATAGAATCGCATCTTTGGAAAACTTCGGCTTTTGAGGTTGTTGAGCTTTTTAGACAAATGGCCCTTGACAGAGGTCTCCAGGAAACATCTTGTCACGACGCTGACGTGTTCGTTGCCATCGGTGGCGATGGGACGTTTTTGCGAACAGCCCAAATGGCTTTCATGTTCAATAAGCCTTTCTGGAGTCTGGGTACAGGAAGGCTGAACTTCCTTCCTAACAATGTGCCTGATATCCAGAAAGCCATGACGGATTTCTTTGAAGGCAAGCTTGAGGTTGAAGAATTACCAGTCTATAGATGGTTGCTGGGGGAAAAAAGCGATACATCACGGTCTGGTTTCTTCATAAACGACCTGGTAGTCGCAAAGCCTGGTTATGACACCACCATAACACTTAAGGTTCTCGTGGACGGGATGGATGTCATGTACGCTGTGGGTGATGGGGTAATCGTAAGTACGCCGCTGGGATCTACTGCCTATAACCTTTCAGCTGGAGGTCCTGTGATGGACAGGGCGGTGAAAGGTTTTTGTGTAACACCCCTAAATCCCCATCAAACCAATCTTAGACCTCTCATAGTGCCTGAAGAACGGGAAATTGGTGTTCAGGTCATTGAGGCGTATAAAGGAGCTGTTGCTGTGGCTGATGGAAGCACCAGCTGTCAGCTTCCAGTTGCCAAAAGAATTAGAATCTGGAGCTCAGGAGAGGTCGTTGAGCATCTTGTTAATTGCGATGCCATGTCTTTCTATGAAAGAATCATTAAGAAGTTTGGTTGGTTGGGTTCATGATTTCGGCCATTCGGTTTAATGGTTCTGACGTCATCGAGGATGTTTATCTGCCCTTTTCTAAAGGCTTAAATGTGATTACCGGTGAGACTGGCACTGGTAAAACAGTACTCGTAAACCTGCTCGGCTCCGCGCTAGGTTTTTCTTTGCAGATTCCTTTTTTTCTTAGGAACGGTGAGGTAGAGGTTCACTTTTCCCAAGGAACAGAAAACTACGTAGTAAAGCTACATCTTAGTGGTAGCAGGCGAATGCTTGAATTAAACGGCCAGAGGGTTAGCAAGAAACAGCTCAAAGTGCTATTTCAGAACCGTGTCATTTTATCTTCACAGTTCGACTCTAAAATATTGGAATCTCCAGAGGATATTCTTAACGTGCTCGACTCATTTGCTGAATCTGAAGATCTTCGCAGTGCTTACAGTTCGCTTTTTGAACAACTAAGAGAAGTTGACAACGCTGTAAGACGGCTTACAGAACAACTTTCTCAGTCTGCAAAAGTGAGAGAAACTCTGCAGTCTGAACTTGAAGAACTAAAGGCCTTCGGTCCTAAGGAAGGAGAATACGAGGAGCTGAAAAACCTACTACTAAAAATCAGTGAAAAGGAGCGCATAACTGAAGCAAGAAAACAGGTACTGGAGATTCTTCAGGAAGATTCACCATTTTACTTAGGTTTGAAGGATTTGCGTGTGGCTCTTTCGTCCCTGAGCAAGTTTTATGAGGATGCGTCTGCCACTCTGAAGCTTCTTGATGAACTACGCCATGGTTTGGAAATATTGAGGTCAGAAGCTGAAGAGCTGGAGGTTGATGAGCTGAATGTTGACAAGATTAACGAGCGATTGTTCATATATGAGAAGTATTTCCGCAGATACGGCTTTGGGGAGTCTTCCATCATCCACAGAATTCAGCAGCTTGAAATTGAACTTGAGCAAATCGAAAATTTACCTGAGAGATTGAGAGAGCTCACTCAGCGTAAAGAGGCTTTGCAAGCTGAGCTTGTTAGGGCGGGCTTGGACCTTGCAAAGATACGAAGAGCCGCTGTAGAGCAAGCTTTACCGGATATTCAGATGTTCCTTCGTGAGACTAACGTGGAGGGCGATTTTGTGTGGCAGTGGATAGCTGCCGAGAATAGCTCTCTTGGGGTGGAATTGCCGCAAGTTGGCATGATGAGGTCTGGCCAATTCGTTGCAGCTTCCGATCTTTCTGGTGGAGAAAGGAACAGACTGTTGTTGGCATTAAGAGTTGTGCTTAGCTTTCCCAATTCTGTTCTCATATTTGATGAACCTGATGCGGGTCTTGGCGGAGAAACCCTCTCCAGACTTGTAAACCTTCTTAAACGGGTCTCTGAGAGTAGGCAGATTATCTTAATCACTCATAATCCGCAAGTGGCGGCTGCTGCTCAAACCCACTTTTTGGTTGAAAGAATATTAAACGAGGATAAAGTGCGTGTTAAAATAAACGTGTTGCAAGGTCAAAGGAGGATCCACGAAATAGCTAAGATGATAGCTGGGCAGTATGTTACCGCCACAACGCTGGAGTTAGCCAGCGAGTTAGTCAGCCGACTCTCAGGAGGTGAACCGTTTGGAGAAGTTTATCCTGGTGATTAATCCTGGATCTACATCTACGAAACTAGCGTTGTACAGACCTCTGGAAAACGAAGTGGAAGTTGTAGTTGAGGAAACTGTTTCGGTGCCTGTAGATGTATTGGAACAGAAGCCTCATTATACTGACCAAATAGACTTCAGGCAGCAGCAAGTACTGGAGTTCATAAGCAAACACGGCGTTAATTCAGACCAAATAGTCTGCATTGCTTCACGTGGAGGTCCAATAAAGCCACTACCTGCTGGAACTTACCAAATTACCAGAGAAGTTGAAGAAGACATCATGCATGAGCGCATTCTAAGCCCACACAGCTCTCTTATTGGCCCTGTTGTGGCCTTTAGATTATCGCAAGATTGGGGCGTCCCGGCTTATTTTACTGATCCGGTATCTGTGGATGAGTTCATACCTGAGGCGAAGGTCAGTGGGTTGCCAGAGATTCCTCGCTACAGCGCTCTCCATGCTTTGAACATAAGGGCCGTAGCAAGAAAATATGCCGAGTCGCAGGGAAAGACCCTAGACGAACTAACGGCTGTTATAGCACATCTGGGTGGTGGTTTCAGCATAGCTGCCATGGAAAAGGGTAAGCTTATCGACTCTACTAACCCTAATGAGGAAGGTCCTTTCCAGCTTGAAAGAGCAGGTTCTTTGCCGGTTTCGGACTTTGTGAATTACATCTATGACAACTGGCCTGACCAAAAAAGTTTGAGAAGACGTATCTCAGGAAAAGGTGGACTTGTTGCCTATTTTGGCACTAACGATTTCAGAGAAATATTAAAGATTTCTAAAGAAGAAAAGGATAAAGTACTCATTCTTGAAAGCATGTATTACCAAGTTTCAAAGTACATAGCTGCCATGAATGCAGTACTTCACAACGAAGCTGAAGTCATCATCCTAACTGGGGGTATCGTTTACAACGACGAAGCTGTAGATGGCATAAAGCGTTACAGCAGCTGGCTTCAGAAGCCGTATGCTGTTTACCCTGGTGGGTACGAAATGGAAGCCTTGGCCACGGGAGCATTCCGCGCTTTTAAGGGTCTTGAACCTTTACGTGACTATGGGGAGGCCAATTAATATGGTTATAAGCAGCTTACAGGATTTAATTGAAATAGCAAGAAAAAACCAAAACCAGAAAGTAGCAGTTGCTGGGTATGATGAGGAGTCAAAGGAAGCCATAGAAAGAGCTTCAACCGAGCTGAATTTGAGATTTACTGTATTTGACTGGCGTTCTAATGGAGAAATGGAACTTCCACCTTATGTTGACTTCGTTAAGTGCTCTTCTCCTGAAGAAAGCGCATTCCAAGCAGCCAAGGCAGTTTCCGATGGGAAATGTTCCATTGTGATGAAAGGTTTTGTGAGTACTTCAACGTTCCTTAAAGCTGTCCTGGATAAGAATCTTTCTCTGAGGGGAAAAGGGCTCATGTCCCACTTGGCTCTGTTTGAGGTTCCAACTTACCATAAAGTTGTAGGTGTGACCGATGGTGGCATGGTTATAAGTCCTGACTTAGATCAAAAGGTTCAGATCATTCATAACGCTGTTTCGTTTTTTAAAGCATTCCATTATGAACGAATAAAAGTGGCTGTTTTGTGTGCAGAGGAAAGACCTAATACTAATATGCCTTGTACTCTGGATGCAGCTGTTTTAAGAACTATGTCCGACCGGGGAGAGTTTGGAAGAAACGTACTAGTTGATGGGCCATTGGCTTTTGATTTAGCTTTCAGTAGCAAAGCTGCGGCTGTTAAGGGTGTGGATTCACCTGTGGTTGGTGATGCGGATATCATGTTAGTGCCGGACATCGAGGCAGGTAATTTGCTGGGCAAGAGTTTCTCGTTTGTTTGCGGAGGTAGAATGGCAGGTCTGGTACTTGGTGCTAATTGCCCTGTGGTTTTACCATCGCGTTCTGACAGCGATGAGAACAAATTCTATTCCATTGTGGCAGCTGTGGCTTTCGCGGGAGGTGCACAATAATGGGATTCCAGATACTGACCATTAACCCAGGCTCGACAAGTACGAAAGTTGCCTGGTTTGATGACGATAAACTGGTTTGGAAGGACTCCGTTGAACATGACGCTGCGACGTTGTCACAGTTTCCCAGTATTGCTGCTCAGTTTGAACTGAGGGCATCAGAGGTGGAAAAAGCTGTAAAAAAGCACGGTAGTGATTTGAAAACCCTGGACGCAGTGGTGGGACGTGGTGGCTTGCTACGCCCAATCTCCAGTGGCGTATATGCTGTTAACGAAACCATGCTTAAAGAGCTCATGGATGCACGTTATGGCGAACATGCATCAAACTTGGGGGCTCCCATTGCGCACGCCATAGCGTCGAAGGTTGGATGCCCTGCTTTCATTGTTGACCCAGTAGTAGTCGACGAGATGGATGATATTTCCAGGTTTAGTGGTTGGCCTGAACTTCCCAGAAAGAGTATTTTTCACGCACTAAACCAAAAAGCCGTAGCCCGTCGTGTGGCGAGAGATTTTTTCTCTCTACCTTATGAAGAGCTTAATCTCATAGTAGCGCACCTGGGTGGGGGCATCAGTATTGGCGCTCATAGGAAGGGACGGGTTGTGGATGTGAATAACGCTCTTGGCGGAGAAGGCCCCATGAGTCCTGAAAGAGCTGGAACCTTGCCCATTATGAAATTGGCGGACTACCTTTATGAGCACAAGCCAGATAAAAAAGAGTTTTCTAAGAGACTTATCGGAAAGGGTGGCTGGGTAGCTCATTTAGGAACAAATAGCGGTAGGGAACTTGAGCAGCGTGTTAAAGACGGAGATGAACAAGCGTCACTCATTTTAAGAGCTACTGCCTATCAAATAAGCAAGTGGATCGCTCAGATGGCTGTGGCACTGGAAGGCAAAGTTGACGGAATCGTCATAACTGGTGGGTTAGCATACATCCCAGAGCTGGTGGATCAAATACAAGAAAGGGTTCTCTGGATAGCGCCCGTTTTTGTTGTACCTGGTGAAGATGAAATGCTAGCCTTAGCTGAAGGCGCTATCAGAGTACTAAAGGGACAGGAGGAACCAAAGGCTTATTAACATGATTGCTGAACTGAGTACTTTTTTTGATGATGAAAGCTTGATTGCACTAACGGGACCGCGAGGTTCAGGGAAAACGGAAATTGCCCTTAATCTGGTAGCCACATTTGATAATGTTCAAGTTTACGATGCCGATATGTATAAGCCCTTGATGAGGGCTCGAGATGTGGCAATGGGTGACCGAAGGGAAGGAAACATCAATCCCCAGTGGAAATACATGGATACACCCGTAATTGAGTACACTCCTGAAGTCTGGCTGGATCAGGGTCTTAAGGTGGTTCTGGACATGGGTGGAGGCGAATTGGGACTAGTGCCTCTAACTACCATAAAGAACTTGCTCCGAGACAGGAATATACTGTTTTATGTGGTGGTTAACCCCTACAGGCCACAAGCGGAGTTTCTAGTTCGACGTGTTCTTTCCATGTTGCCAGAGACCCCAAAGTTTATTCTGAACCCGCATCTCTTGGATGATACAGATACAAACGTGATTCTACATGGTATGGAACTTTATAAAGAGATGCACTTGCCTGAACCCAGCATCTTGGTTGTGCTGGAACAGGTAGCTGAAGAGGTCGAGAGGGTGGTAGATTTACCACTTTTCCCAATAAAAAGATATTTGCAAATGGAGGTGTAAGAGCATGAGTGAACAGGCTCTGAAAGTTGTCATTGATGAAGAGCTGTGCAAGCAGTGTGAGCTCTGTGTTGCAATTTGTCCCGTGCATGTGCTCAGGATTTCTAGCAAGATAAACAGTAAGGGTTTTCACCCCGCAGAGCTCTTTGACAATGAAAAATGCATAAGTTGTGGCTTTTGTGCTATGACATGCCCTGAAAGGGCCATTGCTGTTTACAAGCCGGAGGTGGAGAAGGCATGAGCGAACGCATATTGATGAAAGGTAACGAAGCTGTTGGCGAAGCTGCGGTAAGGGCCGGATGTAGATTGTATTTTGGTTATCCAATAACACCTGCTAGTGAGATTGCAGAGTACATGGCGTATCGCTTACCACAGGTTGGAGGAACATTCATTCAGGCTGAATCGGAGCTTGCTGCATCTAACATGGTTTATGGTGCAGCAGCAGCAGGAAAATATGCCATGACGGCTTCCAGCAGTCCTGGCATATCTCTCATGCAAGAAGCGCTTTCTTACATGGCGGGCGCCGAAGTTCCCGGCTTATTTGTGGATGCCGTACGTGGTGGTCCAGGCTTGGGTGATATTCAGGCTGCACAAAGTGATTATTTTCAACTAACCAAAGGCGGCGGGCATGGTGACTATCACTTGATTGTGTTCGCACCTTACACCATACAAGAAGTGATCAACATCATGCCAATAGCATTTGAAACTGCTTTTAAGTACAGAAACCCCGTTGTGATTGCCATAGATGGTCTAATTGGTCAGATGATGGAAGCTGTGGAATTCCCGTATTTTGTTAATCCAGATGAAGTTCCTTTGCCAAATTGGGCTCTTAGTGGGAAGTTCCGCCATGGGTACAAAAAGAACGTAAACACATCGCTGGAGCTGGATCCAGAAAAACTCGAAGCCATTAACTGGCGTCTGCAAGCAAAATACCATGAAATAGAAGAGAAAGAACCGCGATACGACTACGTAGGTGTGGAAGCCCCTGAGACACTTGTAGTTGCGTATGGGACGGTAGCAAGGGTTACCATGTCGGCTCTCAAGAAGATGCTTGCTGAAGGGAAAAGTATTGGTTTATTCAGGCCTATAACCATATGGCCGTTCCCCGGCAAGGCATTGGCACAGAAAGCTGTAAATGCAAAGCGCATTGTGGTACTGGAAATGTCTGCTGGCCAAATGATCGAAGATGTGAAGTTAAACGTGTTCGATCCCAACAAAGAATACGAGTTCCATGGACACCCAGGCGGAACAACGTTCACGCCTTCCGAAATTGAGCAAATACTAAGAGGGTGATGTGCATGAAGATAGTTTATGAGAGACCAAAAACATTGGAAAAGGTGGTGAATCACTATTGCCCTGGTTGTCACCACGGCATACTGCATGCTCTCATTGCTGAAGTTCTTGACGAAATGAATCTGGCTGACAAAACTGTAGGCGTGGCACCAGTGGGGTGTGCTGTCATGGCATACAACTACCTGGACATTGATTGGATAGAGGCTCCACATGGGCGTGCAGTGGCCATAGCTACAGGCATAAAACTGGCTCATCCCGACGTCTTGGTATTTACCTATCAGGGAGACGGAGATGCTGCATCCATCGGTCTTGCTGAAACACTCTATGGCGCTATTCGGGGAGTAAATGTGACCACGTTCATGTACAACAATGCAATTTACGGCATGACAGGTGGTCAGATGGCTCCCACCACATTGCTGGGTATGAAAACCACTACGTCACCTTATGGAAGAGATCCTAAACGTGAGGGCTATCCGGTAAAAATGGCAGAAACTATTGCCCTTCAGGATGGTACGGCCTTTGCAGCCCGAAGTGCTCTCTTTAATCCCAGAGCCATTACAGAGACCAAAAACCATATCAAACATGCTTTTGAACTCCAGATGAAGGGCGAAGGTTTCACCTTCATTGAAGTAGTTGGTACTTGCCCGACCAACTGGGGGATGACTCCCGTAGAAGCGAGCGAATTTGCCAAGAATGAAATGGTGAAGACGTACCCGCTGGGGATTAAGAAGGATGTAAAAGGGAGTGAGACAAGATGACGCGCAACTTAGTCGTAGCTGGGTTTGGAGGTCAAGGCGTTATGCTGCTTGGGCAGATTCTGGCACTTGCAGCAACTGAGAAACAACTAAATGCTACCTGGTTGCCTTCATATGGTCCCGAGCAGCGTGGTGGTACGGCAAACTGCACAGTGGTAATTTCTGATGAAGAAATTGGATCTCCTGTGGTGGATAAGCCCATGTACACTATTATCATGAATAACCCTTCCATGGAAAAGTTTGAAAAAATGGTAGAGCCAAATGGCACGGTTATTTTGAACAGCACACTTATCACCATGGAACCCAAACGCACTGATGTGAATTACTTAAAGGTCCCAGCAAATGAACTTGCAGAGCAAGCTGGTTCACAGAGAAGTGCAAACATGGTCATGCTCGGAGTTATAGGTTGGCTTTGGAAAGACATTTTCACATTGGAAGAGTTAGAGCAAGCCATGGTAGAAAAAGTTGGTGATAAGCGTCCGCAGTTGGTTGAAACTAACAAAAAGGCCATAGAACTTGGATATGAATTCGCCAAAAACATTATTTAAGGGAAAGTTTCTCCAGGTAGAGCTGATACGAGGAAAATACGAAATTGTGAGGCGCCCGCCGGCTGTGGGCGCCTTGATTTATTGGTGCAGTCAGCAGAAGATAGTTCTGGTGAAGCATAAGCGTCCTGGCGTGGAAGAATGTATCTGGGAAATTGTGGCTGGCATTGTTGAACAGAATGAAGAGTTGGTAAGCGCAGTGGAAAGAGAGGTTATGGAGGAGGTAGGACTTACTGTTAAAAGTATTGTTTTTCTTGGTTCTTTCTACCCTACACCTGGTTACAGCGACGAAGTCATATACCTTTTTTTTGTGGAAGCTGATAACAGCGAACTTAAAAAGAACGACACTAGTGAAGAATTGGAGCCTTTTGCGCTTAAAATTGAAGATGTATGGAAGCTGGAACACAAGGACATGAAGACATTGTTGTCACTCTACTTGAGCAAAGACAAAGGCTTATTGAAAACTATGAACAGTGGCTCGTTTTAAGAAAGCAAGCCTCACCCAGGACGGTACGCTCTTACCTGAAGGATATTAATGATTTTTTCTCCTTTGTGGACCAAGAGCATTCCACCGACATTGATTCGTTTAAACAGTTCCTTCACGATAAGGGACTTTCTCCTTCAACTGTAGCAAGAAAGCTCTCAGCAGTTTCATCTTTTTCTGCCTTCCTTAGAAGACAGGGCATACCGTTTGAATTTGAAAGGCCAAAAGTGAAAATACCTCAAAAGGTCATGCAAGTGCCTAACTGGAATGATCTTGACCAACTTGTAAGCGAAGTACAAGATCACGAAGTAAGATTGGCGTTAAGGTTAATGCTCCATTGCGGTTTACGAGCTTCAGAGGTGTTGGAACTTCGTTGGTCAGACATCGGAGATGACTACATGTTAGTAAGAGGGAAAGGTGGAAAGCAACGGATGTTACCGGTATCGGAAGCTATTAGAATGGATGTTGAGTCACTTAAAAGGAAGGGTTCATATGTATTTTGTGACAAAAAAGGAAAAAGGAGATCCAGAGCCTGGTTGTGGCGAAAGACCAGAGCTCTTCTGGGCACTCACCCTCACATTCTCAGGCATGCTTTCGCTACGGAACTTACGAACTACGCTGACATCAGGGTTGTGCAAGAATCCCTTGGACACAGCGATATAACAACAACCCAACGTTACACCCATGTTTACCGTGAAGCTCTCAAGGAGCTCGTGGAAGAAAAGAGTTTATTAGGAGGCGAAAACATACATGACGATGAAAGAGAGAGCATTTAATCGTGTTTTCTTGGTTGTCATTGACAGCTTCGGTGTGGGATCAGAACCTGATTGGGCAGAATACGGAGACGATCCCAGTTTAAATACGGCACTGCACGTCGTCGGCGATAGACCTGTTCCTGCTTTCTTGTGGACCAGAGGACTTGGCCAACTACTGAAGGGAGAGCCAATCCAATATCCAAGTGTGGTAGCGAGAATGCAGGAACTCTCTAAGGGGAAGGATTCTACTACTGGACATTGGGAAATTGCAGGATTAGTCATGACCACACCATTTCCCACCTATCCACACGGCTTTCCGCCCGAGATCATAGAGGAATTTGAACGAAGAATTGGCAGAAAAACGCTTGGTAATTTTCCTGCCTCGGGAACGGAGATAATCAAGCAGTTGGGCGAGGAACATATGCGCACTGGTTATCCCATTGTCTACACTTCAGCAGATTCCGTATTCCAGATAGCTGCTCACGAGGAAATCATACCAGTAGAAGAACTTTACCGAATGTGCGAAATTGCTCGAGAGCTTCTAACTGGTGATCATGCTGTTGCGAGAGTCATAGCCAGGCCATTTGCAGGAAAGCCAGGGGAGTTTTACCGTACGCCAAGAAGGCACGATTTTTCTTTGCCTCCACTGGGTCACACCATACTCGACGAACTTACTCAGAAGGGAATACCCGTAGTCGCCGTAGGAAAGATTCATGATCTATTTGCCGGCAGGGGAATCTCCCAAAGTGTGCACACAGAAAGTGACGCCGATGGTATTAAGAAGTTGCAAGAGTTATCTAAAACGTTTGGAGAACATGGGCTGGTTTTTGCTAACTTGGTAGATTCTGATATGGTCTATGGGCACAGGAGAAACGTTGAGGGATATTACGAGAACATAATGATGATCGATGAAGGATTAGCCATGCTTTATGGTAATCTAAAAGATGAAGACCTACTTATCATAACTGCGGATCATGGCAATGACCCCACGTTTCCTAAACACACCGATCATACGCGAGAATACGTACCCTTCATAGCTTGCTCACCGAGTTTCTCTGAAAGCCGCTTTTTAGGAACACTTCGCGGATATGTGCACATAGCCCAAACAGTTATAGATGCACTTGGAGTAGAAACCCCGAAGAAATGGGGGAAAAACCTTTTAAGGGAGGATGCATAAAAGTGGACATCAGAGACATGGTAAAAGAAACGACTCAGTTCTTAGAAAAGAAGATGGACAGACCAGACGTTGCCATAATAATAGGTTCTGGTCTGAGTGACTTGGTTAAGAAAATGGACATTAAGGCTCGCATACCTTACAACGACATACCTCATTTCCCGAAAAGTACTGTAAAAGGCCATGCTGGTGAAGTGCTTTCGGGTAACATAGGTGCCAACAAAGTCATGGCTTTTAGTGGCAGATTTCATTATTATGAAGGGTACAGCATGGCAGAGGTCACATACCCAGTTAGAGTGGCTAAACTATTGGGAGCCAAGTTACTCATCGTGACCAATGCAGCAGGAGGTTTAAATCCAAAGTTTCACGTGGGCGATCTAATGTTAATAACCGACCACATTAACTTCATGGGTGTGAATCCGTTAATAGGGCCTAATGTAGACGAATGGGGCCCCCGTTTTGTTGACCTTTATCACGTCTACAGCGAGGAGCACATAAACAAACTGCGCCAGATAGCAGTGCGAAAAGGGGTAACTCTGCGCGAGGGCGTGTACTTGGCTGTTTCCGGACCTACTTATGAGACTCATGCTGAATTAAAGATGATGCAGGGATTTGGGGCAGATGCAGTGGGTATGAGCACTGTACCGGAATGCATTGTAGCTGCCCACATGAACCTACCAGTACTTGGTGTGTCCGTGATAACCGATATGGCACTGCCATATATCATCCAAGAGATCAGTCACGAAATGGTACTTGCAGCAGCTGAAAAAGCTAGCGATACCCTTAGTGAATTGATTTGGGAACTTCTGCAGGAGGTGACATTGTAGTGCTGCCTCAAGAGTTCATAAGAGTAAAACGAGATGGCGAGAAACACACCAGAGATTCCATGAAGGAGTTCTTTTCGCAATTCCTTAAAGGTAACGTAGCTGACTACCAAGTTTCAGCTTGGTTAATGGCGGCTTTTTTAAGAGGCTTGGACGATGAAGAGACATTTTGGTTAACTGAGCAAATTGTTGACAGTGGCGAAAAGTTAGATCTAAGTGACATTGATGGCATAAAGGTGGACAAGCACTCTTCTGGTGGTGTGGGCGACAAAGTGTCTTTGGCCATAGTACCACTTTTAGCTTCAACGGGCTTGGTGGTGTCGAAGATGAGTGGTCGTGGTTTGGGACACACAGGAGGAACTATTGACAAGTTGGAGTCCATTCCCGGGCTGCGTACCGAGTTTTCCACAGAAGAGTTCAAGCAACTTTTAAAGCGCGTTGGTGCTGCCATTGTTTCGCAGTCTGAAAGTTTAGCACCTTTGGACAAGAAGCTTTACGGCCTAAGGGATGTGACTGCAACTGTAGAATCTCTGCCTCTAATTGCGTCCAGCATCATGTCAAAGAAAATAGCAGTGGGCAGTGATCTTGTAAGCCTGGACGTGAAATTAGGAAACGGGGCATTCATAACTAATTTGGACGATGCCAAAGAACTATGTCGTATTATGATGAGCCTTGCTGAACAGTTCGGTAGAAGGGTGGAGATTCACGTTACTGACATGAACGAACCATTGGGAAGTTGTGTAGGGAATTCTTTGGAAGTTATTGAGGCTTTCGATTTCCTCAAAGGGAAGGTGGAGAACAGATTCGCCACATTGGTGAAAGAGCTGTATAAGGACACTGTTACGAGTACGGGTGTGGAAGCTCCCGATGTGAATGACTTGATTGCTTCGGGTAAGCCCCTGGAGAAACTTGCACAAATGATCGAGGCTCAGGGAGGAAATCCAGAAGTAGTAGAGAATTACTCCATGCTGCCTTTGGCTAAGAATGTTTATGAGCTTAAAGCGCATAAGTCAGGTTATGTGGATTTCGTGGATACAAAAGAAGTGGGCATGGCAGTGGTTGAACTGGGTGGTGGACGTAAGAAAAAAGAAGACAAAATCGACTACGGTGTTGGCATAAAGTTTCTGGTTGAAGGTGGTAACAAAGTTGATGCTGGAGACGTTTTGGCACTTGTCTACTTCAACGATGACAGTAGTATGAATAGTGCTCTAAATAGACTCGAGCATTCTTTTATCATAACTGATACCGCACCCCAAAAGCGTCCGCTAATTTGGTGGAGTAGCCACTAGTGACAGAATCATGACCATCGTGGTTCACAAGGGAGTAGATCTTGACGCTTTTGGTTCTGCTCTGGCGCTTGCTCACGTGTTTGGTGGAAAGATGTTCTTGCCCGAGCCTAAGAACAGAAACGTAGCTCATCTTTCACGTGCAGTGCAGGAATGGATCGCCGAAAGCGTGGATGGTAAAGTTATATTCTGTGACACTGACAGCTTGGGAAACTGGAAAGCAGAGTTCATTTTTGATCACCATGGAACAGTTTACGGTGCAAACAGCAGCGCAGTTGCCATATGGCTCGACGATTGCGGGTACTTGCAGCAAATGCCCGAAAACGTTTTAGAACTACTCATGTCAGGCATTTACGAAGATACGGGTTTTCTGCGGTATCATTCTGCTAAGCCTCTAGATTTCGTTGCTGTGAGTTCAATTAAGCGCTTAATGAAGAGACCTTTCGAGCTGGACATTCATGTAAGTCCACCTATTACCGAATCACATTTTAAAGCCTTGTTCAAGATACTTGAAAGACAGCGAGAGGTTAGGTTGCTCGGTAAGGTCATAAATGTCTCCTACATTTATGAAAAAGAAAGCGAAGGGGAAATCTCTTCTGTTGTACAGCTTTTGCAGTCCATGCAGGACATTAATGCCTATGTACTTCTTGTGGGGAGTAAGAACAGGATACTGGGCATATGCCGGAGTGATGAGAGCGTGCCACTGTGGGACCTTCTGGAAGACTTTAATCCCAGTGGCCACAAATATGCTTTTGTGTTCAGAAAAAGAGGCAATTTGATCAGCTTTTACGAGAGTTTGCCCGATCTGCTCAGATCTGAGATATTGAAGCGAGCTTTGGTGACAGAAGTTAGCTTGTCAAAGATGGTTTTAGTAAAACCATGCAATGTCAAAGAGGCGCTGCGTTATTCCCGTGAGTACGGTTTGGCAGTGGTGTGTTTAGAAGACGAGCGGGGACTGTATTTCATAACCAGGCACGACTTAGAGAGATTAGAAAGACTGGGTCTTGGAGAGAGTGATGTTCTGGCTTTTTCAAGAGTGTTGCCCTGTTTTGGAGAGCAAGACGATTTGGCAAAAGCTTATCCCATTCTCAGACAACGCATTCCACTGGCTGTTAAAAAAGATAATGAATTCTATATTGCTACCACTGACGACTTGTTGAGACAAGGCGTGGTTCAGTTTTATGAGAACCGCAGTGAGGTCATCAGGGTGGGTGAAACAATTTATGACCAAATTGGGCCATTGCTTGAGCATCTTTCTAAGAAAGGGCTAAATGTGTATTTGGTAGGCGGAGCCATCAGGGATTACCTTCTGGGCAAGGCACCCGATGATATTGACCTCTGCTTTGAAGGTGATATTGAAAAGGTCTGCTCAGCCTTAGAGGAGCTAGATGTGGGCTATGACATATTGGACAAAACGCTGTCAGTGAAGTGCGAATGGAACGGGACGAAGCTTGAATTCACGAGAGCCCGTAAGGACTTATACAAGAGTCCTGGCGTGTTAGCGGAAGTGGAGCCTGCTTCCATATTGGAGGATTTGGAGCGGAGAGATTTTACCATTAATGCCATAGCTTTGCAGCTCACACCTGGGGTAAGCATATTGGACCCGTTTCAAGGTCTGGAAGATCTTAAGGACAGAGTCATCAGACTCATAAAGCCATGGTCGCTTAGGGAGGACCCTTCCAGGGCTTTTAGGGCTATAAATTACAAGAACAGGCTGAACTTTTCTTTGGATCCTCAGCTCAGACAAGAACTGGCAACTGTTCAGGTGCAAGGTAAACCAGCACCGCGAGTGCTCATGGAACTTCGAAGTTTGCTGCGATCCTCTCAAGTGTTTGAAAACGTAAAAGATATCATTAGCTTTGATCTTATGCGGTTCTTCGGTAAGTCCTTTGTTTTTGACGAAAGGTTGATGGGCATGCTTGAGGAACTTCAGGAGGAGCATCAAGTGCGAACCATGGAGGTTAAGACGGTCTACGAACTCGTTACAGCGATCCTGGGCTTGGGTTTTCAAGATCTTTCAGAGAGAGAACGGTTTTACAAACTACTAGGCGGTGCTAGTAGGTTAAAGTTGTTGTCTGAAAAACTTCAGGAGGATGGGGCTATAAGTAGTGGTCTGCTTACACAGATCAGTAATGGTGACAATGAATGTAAACTGTGAAAAAGCTTTGCTGGAGGTGAGAATGTGGCAAATAACGATGTAGTTGTGAGCGGTATAAGACCAACTGGTGTACCACACCTTGGGAATCTACGTGGCGCACTGCAGCAGTGGGTTGATCTGCAGGAAGAATATCCATGTTTTTACTTTATTGCTGATTGGCATGCCCTATTTGGTCTTGAGGAGCGTAGCAGAGAAATAAAGGAGAATACAAAAAAAGTATTGGCCACTCTGCTTGCAGTGGGACTCGATCCGGAAAAAAGTACCATCTTTATTCAATCTCAGGTGCCTGAACACCTAACGCTTTTCACGATTTTTTCTGCCATAACGCCTGTGGGATGGTTAGAACGTAATCCCACTTTAAAGGACATGGTCAGAGCGGAGGAGCCATTGCCTTATGGGCTTCTAGGTTATCCAGTGTTGCAGGCAGCTGACATATTGCTTTACAAGGGCACCTTGGTTCCAGTGGGAAAAGATCAACAGCCCCACTTGGAGATTTCGCGCGAGATTGCAAGGCGTTTCAATAGCTTGTTCGGTGTGGAGTTCTTTCCAGAACCGCAAGCCGTTCTAAATGAATATCCTGTACTACCCGGTACGGATGGAAGAAAAATGAGCAAATCATATTCAAACGTGATCAGCATCGAAGACGACCGTGAAACCATAAGACTAAAGGTAAGGCAAATGATAACTGATCCTGAGAAGATAAGAAAGTCTGACCCGGGTCATCCTGACATTTGTTCAGTGTTTCAGCTAGAGAAAGGTTTTGTGGATGCTACCTACTCCAAAGACATTTACGATCGGTGTGTTCAGGGGCTTCTGGGATGTGTTGAACATAAGAACATGTTAGCGGACATTATTTGGCAATATCTTCAGCCCATACGCGAGAAGTATTTTTACTACTTAGACCATGAAGAAGAACTTTGGAAAATAGCTGCCTACGGCAACGAAAAAGCTAAAAAAGTTGCCGAAGAGACCATGAGAGAGGTGCTGGACATCATAGGCTTATGATCATAGCCATAGACGGGTTAGCGGGTAGTGGAAAGACAACGGCAGGCAAGGGATTAGCCGAAGCCATAGGATTCAGGTTTATCAGTTCTGGGCAGTTATACAGGTTCAAGGCATTGAAGCCTGATGTAGATCTTTTGGAAGCCATAAAGGGACACAAGTTAAAGATTGAGTGGAACATAGAGTGGGAAGGTAAGGACATAACAGAAGAGCTTCAGCGGGAAGAGACAGGTAACAGAGCATCACAAATAGCCTTATTAAGTGAAGTCAGGGAAGAAGTAAACAGTGCATTAAGGTTTGTAGCAGAGGGAGGAAACTACGTCATAGAAGGCAGGGACATAGGCACAGTAGTATTTCCCGAAGCGGGAGTAAAGTTCTTTCTAACGGCGGACGAGAAGGTAAGGGCTAGACGCAGGGCTGAGCAAGTAGGTGAGGAAGTAAACATAGCAGATAGGGATGAAAGGGACAGGAAAAGGGATATAGCGCCAGCTAAAGCAGCTGAAGATGCGGTAATCATAGACAACAGTGATCAAAGTGTTGAAGAGACTATAAAGGAGATGGAAAGGCACTTACCCAAGGATGAATTTGACTTTCAACGTTTTCTGCAATACGTACTCGGGCCACTGGTAAGGGGACTTTTCCGAGTAGAGGTAGTAAAGGGTCATCCTTTAAAGTATGGTCGTTGGATACTCACACCTAACCATATCAGCGGTTGGGATCCTATTTGCTTAGCAGCAAAAGCGCCTCGGCCTTTGCATTTCATGGCTAAAGCAGAACTTAGACGCTTCTTGGGACCTCTCCTTCATCTACTTGACATAAGTCCCATTGCCCGAGACAAACCTGATATTAGAGCCATAAGAACTGTTCGGCATTTTTTGCTCAATGAAAAGTTGGTAGTTATGTATCCGGAGGGACACCGCTACCGAGACGGTAGAATAGGTGAATTTCGGAACGGAGCTTTCTATTTCTTGCGGAAGCAAATGGCACCTGTGGTCCCGGTGGCTATTAAAGGGCTGGAGAAACTAAGTTTCACCAATTTTTGGAATCGCCATGTGAAAATAGCCTTCTTGGATCCCATTTACCCAGTGGATGTAATAGGCATGAAAGAAGAAGAAATTGCAAAAATGGTGCGCGAAAGAATATTGGAGTTCTACAACAGCTTATGATCATAGCCATAGACGGGTTAGCGGGTAGTGGAAAGACAACGGCAGGCAAGGGATTAGCCGAAGCCATAGGATTCAGGTTTATCAGTTCTGGGCAGTTATACAGGTTCAAGGCATTGAAGCCTGATGTAGATCTTTTGGAAGCCATAAAGGGACACAAGTTAAAGATTGAGTGGAACATAGAGTGGGAAGGTAAGGACATAACAGAAGAGCTTCAGCGGGAAGAGACAGGTAACAGAGCATCACAAATAGCCTTATTAAGTGAAGTCAGGGAAGAAGTAAACAGTGCATTAAGGTTTGTAGCAGAGGGAGGAAACTACGTCATAGAAGGCAGGGACATAGGCACAGTAGTATTTCCCGAAGCGGGAGTAAAGTTCTTTCTAACGGCGGACGAGAAGGTAAGGGCTAGACGCAGGGCTGAGCAAGTAGGTGAGGAAGTAAACATAGCAGATAGGGATGAAAGGGACAGGAAAAGGGATATAGCGCCAGCTAAAGCAGCTGAAGATGCGGTAATCATAGACAACAGTGATCAAAGTGTTGAAGAGACTATAAAGGAGATGGAAAGGCACTTACCCAAGGATGAATTTGACTTTCAACGTTTTCTGCAATACGTACTCGGGCCACTGGTAAGGGGACTTTTCCGAGTAGAGGTAGTAAAGGGTCATCCTTTAAAGTATGGTCGTTGGATACTCACACCTAACCATACCAGTGCTTGGGATGCTGTGTGTCTTGCTGCGTCAGTTCCCAGATCTCCCTACTATGTAGCGAAGGAAGAGCTTCGTAAAATACTAGGCCCTTTGCTAAGCATTCTAAACACTGTAACCATTGTGAGAGATACTCCCGACCTAAAAGCCATAAAGGCCATACGCGATTTGCTTAGCAAAGAGAGAATCGTTGTCATTTATCCTGAGTCAAAGATTTTTACTGATGGTGTGATGGGCCCATTCAAAGAAGGAGCTTTTTATTTCCTTCGCAAAAAAAAGGCGCCTGTTGTTCCCGTGATCATAAAGGGTTTAGAGAGAATAACGTTTAATACCTTCTTTACTCGTCATGTCAGGATTTCCTTCCTTGACCCCGTATATCCTGTTGACGTACTTGGCATGAAAGAGGAGTTCGTAGCCGCAAAAGTAAAGGGACTCATGGTAAATGCTTATGAAAGTATGTAAAAAAGAACTTCATTTAGCTTTTCCTCAAGGACCTTGTTTTGGAGTAAAGAGGAGCATTCAGCTTTGCCACAGAATCTTGGAGAAGCAGGGTGGCGCCTTCGCCATTCATCCTCTGGTTCATAACGAGATAGTCATGACTGATCTTATGAAGCATGGCTTGGTTCTAGAAGAAAACATAGAAGAGATTCCTTCAGGTTCCTGGGTCGTATTATCAGCCCATGGTACACCAAAAGATGTTTTAGAACGCCTAAAGGAAAAGAAATGCAACGTGGTCGATGCGGTTTGCCCTTTAGTTCTTTACGTGCACAAGAAGGCATTAGAAGCTGTGAAAGACTTTGGGAGGGTCAACATAGTTGGTGATCCGCGGCACCAAGAGATAAAGGCATTGCTTTCTGAACTGCCAGAAGGGTCTTATGTACTATGTGGCGAGGAAGGACAAAATGCGGACAAACGCTTCCCCGTGGTGTTTCAAAGTACCACAGATCCGATCATCTTACAAAAGTTGTTTGATGAAGGTTACCGTACTATTGACACGATCTGTGCTGCGACGAAGGGGCGCCAGCTTGCAAATGCTCAGCTTATTGAGAAGTGTGATGCGGTGGTGATTCTGGGCTCATCCACAAGTGCCAACAGCAGACACCTGGCTGCTAAAGCATCAGCAGCTGGTAAACCAGCACTACTCACACTTGACTTAAATGAGGCGGCATCTTTTTCTTTGCAGTATGACATCGTTGGCATCATAGCAGGAGCTTCAACACCATTGGAGTTGGTTTACCAGGCCTATGATAGAATAATTACCGCGTATGAAAAGGTTTGTAATCATCGGAGCCCCTAATGTGGGAAAGTCTTCTCTTTTTAACCGCCTCGTGGGTGGTCGCAAAGCGTTAACCTATGATCAACCGGGAGTAACACGCGATTACCTTTCTCACATTTGCGAATGGAGAGGCCGTTATTTTGAGCTTGTTGACACAGGCGGACTTTACCGAGGTGAGCAGGATTTGGAGTCGTTTTGGATGCGCTCCTTGGAGATAGCACAGGATGCAGACGTCGTTTTATTTGTCGTTGATGCCAGTGAGCAGCTCAGCTCTGTGGAATACGATATTGCGAAAGATCTGCGAAGAATGGGTAAAGAGGTCATAGTAGTGGGCAACAAAATGGACTTGGTGCCTGAAGGCTTTAATCCCGACCTGTATAACCTGGGGTTTGACAAAGTTCAGTTTGTCTCTGCGACAAGTGGCCGTAACACTGGCGATTTGCTTGACGTCATATGGGAGTATTTAGGCGAAGAAGATGAAAGCATAACTAAACAAGATGTGCAATTCAAAGTATCGGTCATTGGGAGGACAAATGCCGGTAAATCCACGTTGATGAACAGGCTTTTGGGGAAAGAACGAGTACTAGTATCAGAGATGCCTGGTACCACTTTGGATTTCATCACTGAAACTATCAATGTCAAAGACATGATGGTAGAAGTAACCGATACACCCGGACTGAGAAAAGGAGACCTTAGGCGACTGTCTGTTCCAGAAATGTTAGCTGTAAAGAGATTGGAAAACCGCCTACGTAAGCAGCAAGTTCTGCTTCATGTGATAGACGCCTCAGTGGGACTTACGTCTTTAGATGAAAGTGTCATAAGGATAGCAGAGGAAGAGGGGATCGGCTACATTGCCGTTCTTAATAAGATTGATTTAGCAGAACATCCTTCTAAGGCTGAAAAAATTCTCACAGAAGCATTTTTGGACAGGTTTTCGTGGGTAGACAAGAATACAGTAATCGCAGTGTCAGCGGAAGAGAATTACAACGTGGATAAAGTGACTGACGCTTTGAGTTTAGCTAGGCAAGACTTGGATATCACTTTGAAGCCCAGAGAAATTACCGAATTGATAAAGCCTTTGGAAGAAATCATCACTGGTTACCGTTTCTACTTTGCGTTGCAGATATCGACTTTGCCTTCCGTTGTAAAGGTTTTTGCTAACAAAGCCGAAATGCCTGCTAACATAATGACTTACCTTAGAAGGCAGCTCAAGAAATCTATGGGGTTGAGAACTGCACTCCCCAAAATCATACTGGAGAAGTCATAATAGTATGGTGCAATGGCAGGGTAAGTATCATTTCATGGCTGTGGGCGGCATGGGCATGAGTGCCCTTGCCAAGATCTTAGCTCAGAAAGGTGTTTCAGTTTCAGGCTGTGATCTGCAGGCGCAGTTCATGACGAGAGAGGATTTGATAGGATGTGGTGTCTCTTTGTATGTGGGACACGACCCTGAACACCTTAAAAATGCTGACTTTGTTGTCTACTCCTCAGCTATCAAGCCCGATAATGAGGAGTTCCAGGCTGCCATTGGCGAGCACATTCCTGTTCTTCATCGCTCAGAAATTCTGGCAGATCTCCTCGACGAGGGGTTTTCAGTGGCAGTCACAGGCACTCATGGAAAGTCTTCTACCACCGGGTTCATTGCAGAAGCTCTGCAGCTCCTCGGGTATGACCCCACTTTCATAGGTGGGGCCGTGGTAAATCCATTGGGTGGTAATGCAAAACTGGGTACAGGACCTGTGGTAGGAGAAGTGGACGAGAGTGACGGTAGCTTAGTTCGAATTCCTGCATCCTTGAAGGTTGTTCTTAACTTGGATGATGACCACTTGCCTTTCTACGGCACCATGGAGAACTTAGCTGCTACCATGCAGCGCTTCATATTGGGACGTCCCCACAACAGCGTTTCTGTGTTGAATTACAACGATCCCATCCTAAAAGGAATGGATTACTCTTCAAGAAGAGTACGCTGGTGCGGTTTTGGATCTCCGGACATAGGCGTTGATTCTTTGCAGCTTGAAGGCATAAATCCGAAGGTTCGCTTGTCCTATGGAGGTAAAAGTTACACTATTTTGAATAATAAAATTTTCGGTAAACACAACGGATTGAATCTGGCTATGGCTTTCTCCTCGCTTATTGTCATGGGGGTTAAGCCTGATGCAGCTGCTCAAGTTTTGGAGCAAGTAGAAACACCACGCAGAAGGCAGCAGATTCTCGGAACCATAAATGATACGGCGGTCATGGTAGACATTGCTCTACATCCAACCGAACTGAAGGCTCTTCGTGAAGTTTTTGAATCTGGCAAACAGCGGGTCCTACTTGTTTTTCAGCCTCACCGATACAGCAGGTACAAGCTTTTATTTAAAGAGTTTGTTCAGGAGCTATCCCACTGGGACGATGTGGTAATCACAGAGATATACAGATCCGACGAACCTCCTGAAGATACCAGTAGTTATCCGCTGTTTACGGAAATAAGCAGCAGGAACAAATACTTTTATCCTGATAAGGAAAAGCTATTTCAGGACTTGCCCAGCATCATGAACGGTTACGACATTGTTCTATTTGCAGGCTTGGGGAGCATTGGCAACTGGGCTGAGGAGTTCTTCATAGAAAACTCTTCAAAAAGCTGATCAGACAATTCCTTGACGAGCTTTTTGTTAGTCACCTCTTAATTTAACATCGTATAATGTTTATAGTTATAATCCATTTTCATCCCGCAAAGGAGGAGGTGTTTAGACTTGGATGGAAAGATCCTTAAGAGGTACTTGTCCTTGGTTTTGGTCCTTGCCATGGTGGTTGGTTTCGTTGCACCCCTGAATGTGCGCGCACAGGAAACCCTAAAGATCACAGTTCTGGAAACATCAGATATTCACGGTCATATCTTAGCTTATGACTACGGCAAAGACAAAGAAGACCAAACCTTCGGCTTATCCAAGGTCCTGACTTACGTCAATGAGGTGCGTAAGGAAAACCCGAACACGATTCTTGTTGATGATGGCGATTTCTTACAGGGAACCCCCCTAGTAGAGAACTACCTCACAGCTACGCTCAACCCTATGGCCGCAGCTCTGAACTACTTGAAGTATGATGCAGTGGTCTTAGGAAACCATGAGTTTAACTTTGGTATGGAAGTTCTAAGCAAGTTTGCCAAATCATTGTCAGTACCAATCATTTCAGCTAATGTCGTAAAAGCTGGCACTGATGAACCTTACTTTAAACCCTATGTGGTGGTAGAACGCTCTGGGGTAAAGATCGGTATTCTTGGTCTGACCAGCTTGGTAGTTAAGAAAGTAGAAAAACCTTCTAACTTAGAAGGTGTTGACCTAATCGATCCTGTGGAGACCGCAAAGAAGTATGTGGACATCCTAAGGAATGAAGAAAAGGTTGACGTGGTGATCCTGGCTGGTCACTCTGGATTAGAATACGACCCTGAGACTAAGACCTATAGCACTCGCGAGTACCCAGAGAACTTTATCTACAACGTTGTTGACAGAGTCCCAGGAATAGATGCAGTTCTCTCAGGTCACGATCACAGTGAATTAGCAAAAGTAATCACCACATCATCTGGAGCAAAAATACCTGTGGTTCAGCCCAGTTCTTGGGGAAAAGCTGTCGGTAGAATCGACCTCACTTTGGTCAAAGACAATGGTGCTTGGAAGATCTCTGATGCAGTTCCCACTACCGTGAAGATGAAAGACTATGAAGAAGACAAAGAACTTATTGCTTTGCTACAGAAGGAACACGAAGAAGTCCTCGAATTTATCCGTACGCCAATTGGAGAGTTTACTGAAGACTTTCCAGTGCTTGATGCATTGACTGCTCGCATGGCTGATAATGCTTATTTCGACTTACAACTGAAAGCCATGGAGTGGGCTGCTGACACTGATATTGCCGTACAAGCCATACTGCCCACCACTCCGCCAACATTTACCAAGGGCCCCATAACGATTAAAGACGTAAACGCCCTCTACATCTATGCCAACACACTTTACAAGGTTAAAGTCACGGGCCAAATGATTAAGGACTTGCTGGAGAATTCAGCAAAGTATTTCGTCTATAGCTACGACCCACTAAATGGTGCAACCTTAAGCTCGGATCCCAATTTCCGCGCTTACAACTTTGATGAGGTGTCGGGTGTCAGCTATAAGATCGACGTTACAAAACCCATTGGAGAAAGAGTGGTTAACCTGACATACAAAGGAGAACCACTTAAATTGGACGATTGGTATGTGATCGCCATTAACAACCACAGGTTCGAGTCGTTACGTGATACTGTGTTTAAAGGTGCAGAAAAGCTCTGGGAAAGTGACATTGACATTGCTGACTATATCGTCAACTACATAAAAGAACAGAAAACCATCGCCCCTGAGACTGATCACAACTGGTCCATAACCCCAACTTATCTGCTGTACAGTGTACCTGCTCTGGTAAATGATTATGCCACTTTGGATCAAACTAAAACCTTGTACTCAGGCTACCAGGGGCCATCAGTAGCTTTGACCAGAGGAAGCGCTGCTTGCTTCTTCACACCAGTTTACATTACTGAAGAACCAACCAATGAAATACCAGAGTTCAAAGACCTTGACCCCAACGCAAGTGGCTGTGTAAAGCCTTTACTCCAAACAGGACTTTATGTTGGATATGGTGATGACACTGTCAGGTTAGGAGATAATCTGACCAGAGAACAGTCAGTTGTCGTTGCACTCAGAGGAATGAAGGCAGCAGATGCACTACCAGATGCGGATGAATCCAGCAGCATTCTAGCAAAATATCCAGACGCAGAGGAAGTTTCCTCCTGGGCAAGGCCGTATGTAGCAGCAGCACTAAAATATGGCTGGCTCAAGACTCGAGATGGAAAGATTGCTCCAAAAGATACAATTAATGAGAGCGAACTGGTTTACATGCTTCACTGGAGTCGTTTCCCGAACGTCCGTATGCTCAGCATTAACGATTTCCATGGCAACATAAGCACTTTCTATAATGACAGCAACTTAAAAGCTACGGTGGGCGGATATGAAACCATCGCTTGGTACGTCAACAAATACAGGTCGGAGAACCCACTTTACACGTACTTCTTTGATGCTGGTGATTTGATGCAAGGTACTCCCACGTCGACCATATTGCACGGTGAACCTTTAATTGCACTACATAACGCCATCGGTACTGATGCCATGGCAATTGGAAACCATGAGTTCGACTGGGGTTTAGATGTGTTAAAAGAGCGAATTGAGCAGGCTAAGTTTCCTATCGTTTCTGGCAATATTTTCAATAAGGAAACTGGAGAACCGGTAGATTTCGTAAAGCCTTATACGGTGCTTGAAAAGGGTTTCCTCACTGTGGGCGTTGTTGGCTTCACTACACCGGAATCTTCCATAACCGCTCACCCGTCCATCGTAGGCGGATTGGAATTCAAGAGCGCCAGCTCCATACAGCCTTACATTACTGAGCTAAGAGATAAGACTGACTTAGTTGTTGTTCTTGCTCATGATAGTGCCTATCAAGACGCAAAGACAGGTTCCATAACAGGCCCCTCCGTAGTTGATATTGCAGGCTACAAGCCGGATGCCTTGATTACCGGACACAGCCACACCCAAGTTGCTGGATTCATTGACGGAGTACCCACAGTTCAGGCTTGGTACAACGGACGCAGAATCGGCGGTATAGGTCTTCTCTATGACGCATTGGAAGGCGAAACCCTGTTGAAGACGGCGACTTTGATAGCTCCTAAGGTTACCACAGAGACGAAAGTCCCAACCATTGCAGAAATTATTGCGGCATATGACGAGAAAGTAGGACCAGTTTTCAGCACTGAGATTGGATACACCGAGAAGGGATTAACAAGGAACTATTACGGTGAATCCAACTTGGGTGACTTCACCTCCGATATCATTCTGCAGGCCGCAAGCAAAGCCATCGATGCTGTTGTGGATGCAGCTTTCCAGAATGCAGGTGGTATTCGCATCGACATTCCAACCGGCACAATAACTGTGGGCACCATTTGGCAGCTAATGCCGTTTGACAACACGGTTGTTGTGATGGACCTTAAAGGCTCAGACATTAAAACTCTGCTTGAGAGATCTTGCTTGAAAGAGGGCGAGTCTGACGAGAACGGCGTCAGTAAAGGTCAATTACAGCCTTCCGGAATTCGCTGGACCTGCGATATGAGCAAGCCCATAGGTGAAAGAGTTACTGCGGTCTCCTTTGAAAATGGTAAAGAATTTAGCTTAGATGCAACTTACAAAGTCGCAACGAATGACTTCTTAGCAACGGGCGGAGATGGTTTCGCTGCGTTCAAGAACGGTACAAACGTTACCAACACTTTCGTGCTGGTTCGTGATGCCATCATCGAAGCCATTAAGCAAATGACTGAAGAAGGAAAAACCATCGACTACGAAGTAGTTGGTAGAATCACCATTCTTCCATAACTCATAACAGCACGTCTCACAAAGGGGAGCCCACTGGCTCCCCTTTGTGTTATATAATCATGCTTATGAAAATCGGATTAGCTCAAATAAATCCAAAAGTTGGCGACCTCAAGGGCAATAAAGAAAAAATCCTTAGCGCCTTGCATGAACTCAAAGAAGCAGAGATTGTGGTTTTTCCTGAGCTTGCCTTGACTGGGTACCCGCCGGAGGACCTTCTGCTTAACAGAGACTTCCAACAACAAAGCCAGCAGGTTTTACGCGAAATAGCGCAGTCGGTTCCGCGTAATCAAGTGGTTATTCTGGGAGCGCCTGAGAAAGAAGGAACAGACCTTTACAACAGTGCATTTGTGCTTAGTGGAGAAAGAATTATCGATAGCCACAGAAAAGTATTCCTACCTAACTATGATGTCTTTGACGAGCTACGCTATTTCAGAGCTGGGTCCATGGCTACCGTCTTAGAATTTGCAAACACTTCCATGGGAGTTGTGGTCTGCGAGGATCTATGGCACCCCGATGGACCTGCGCAGTGGGCTAGCAAAGCTGGAGCCTCCACTGTGTTATGCATAAATGCATCCCCCTATGAGTACGGTAAGGTGAGGAATCGTTTGAGCTTACTTCAGTACCTGGCAAAGTCGCTGGATGTGAACATCGTTTATGTGAACATGGTTGGAGGTCAAGATGAGCTGTTGTTCGATGGAGGAAGTCTGGTAGTTCAAAAAGATGGTAGGGTGACTTGTTCACTGCCGTTTTTTGAAGAAAGTCTTTGTGTGGCTCATGTTCCCGTTATGGTAAAAGAAAGTGCAGCCCGTAGTAGCTCCGCGGGGGTGGAAGATCCAAAAGTGAAACACATTGAGGTGAATCTTACAGTTGCTGATTCAGTGCAGGTTGTTGAAGGCGTAACCGTGCCCGAAGATGACATTGGCAATCTTTATAAGGGGCTGGTCTTTGCTTTAAGCGACTATGTAAAGAAGCAGGGGTTCAAAGGTGCCATAGTGCCTGTTTCAGGTGGAGTTGACAGTGCATTGGTAGCTGCAATGAGCGTGGATGCCTTGGGACCTGAACGCGTGAAGTTGGTCTATTTGCCTAGCCGGTTTAATAGTCCGGAATCTTTTGAAGATGCGAGTCTTTTGGCAAACAACTTAGGGTGTGAACTCTCAGTTATTCAGATTGATAGCATATTCGAAGTGTATGAAGAAGTTCTAAGAGAGAAGCTTCATAAGCAGGCCTTTGATGTGGCTGATGAGAATTTGCAGGCAAGGATAAGAGCTAACATAGCTTTTTACCTTTCAAATATGACTGGGTACTTGGTTTTGTCATGCTCCAACAAGAGCGAAAGTGCTGTGGGCTACGGAACTATTTACGGCGATATGGCTGGTGGTTTCGCTCCCATAAGGGATGTGCTTAAGACACAAGTGTACGAACTTGCCAGGTACAGAAACTCCGTGGGGTTTGTAATTCCAGAACGCACCTTAAGGCGCGAACCTTCAGCTGAGCTGAACGTCAACCAAAGAGATCAGGACATTCTACCCCCATATGAAGTACTTGATCCTTTCTTGGAGGACTACATCGTGGATAACCTGTCTTTTGCTGAACTTGAGGGTAAATATGGGGAGGAGCTCACGAGAAAGGTTCTTCGCATGGTTAAAAGCAGCGAATTCAAGAGAAAACAAACTCCGGTAGCTCCTAAAGTATCCAGGCGTAACTTTGGAAAAGGCTGGAGAATGCCCATCGTGAACGGGTTCACCCCAGACCGTGACACTGACAAAGAATAATGGTATAATAAATTTCTGCGGGGCGTAGCGCAGCTTGGTTAGCGCGCTTGCCTTGGGAGCAAGAGGTCGGCGGTTCGAATCCGCCCGCCCCGACCAGGATGGGCCCGTAGCTCAACTGGACAGAGCATCGGCCTTCTAAGCCGAGGGCTGCAGGTTCGAGTCCTGCCGGGCTCACCAAGATGGTGAGCGTAGCTCAACTGGTCAGAGCACCAGACTGTGGATCTGGGGGCTGGGGGTTCGAGTCCCCTCGCTCACCCCATATTTTTCTCATGGGCCCGTAGCTCAGGTGGATAGAGCGACAGCCTCCTAAGCTGTAGGCCGCAGGTTCGAGTCCTGCCGGGCTCACCACTAGCCGCGCCTGTGGCTCAATTGGATAGAGCAGCGGACTTCGGATCCGCAGGTTGGGGGTTCGAGTCCCTCCAGGCGCGCCAATAGATGTTTATCGATAATTGTGCGTCCTAGTCTTCAAAGATGAATATCTCTTCCAAGGGAGCGTTTACGGCTTTTGCAATGTCCATGGCAAGTTTAAGGGAAGGGTTGTACTTGCCGGCTTCTAAGCGTACTATGGTTTCTCTGCGAACGTGAACCATGTTCGCCAGTTCTTCCTGCGTCAAACCAGCTAATTGCCTATACTTTTTGAGGTTACATATGAATTTCGCCATGGTATTTTTGCTCAACGTTCTTCCAGGTTGTAAAGTTTTATGCCGTAGGCTGTTACTAGCGAGGCATAACAGATGGCGATAAGGCCCACGGAAACGTGCTCTATGATGGCTGCTGGCAAATACATGGACATTATTACGTTGATGATGAAGAAAGCAACAATCTCAGCTAGTGCAACATCGAATGCAAAAGCCTTCGCTTCCCTGACGTCCTCATAGTAGCGTTCATCCAGTATGCTTAGGTTGATTCTTGCAAGGAAAAAGTTCGACAAAAAAGCGAAAAATGCGAAATAGTTCAAATATGATGGGTCGTGTGTGGTAAAGTACCGAAACCCTAATAGTCCAAAGAGGCTTAGAAATCCGGCAAACCAACTAGTGCGACTTGACATAAGTTTTCCTCCTTTGCAAACCCAGATTTCACTATTGCGGTTTGTGACAATTATATCACAATACTAAGGCATTGGCGTTAGTGCGCTAACCTAAGGTCTCAGTTTTCGTCAATCCTTGTTAGCATGTACGGTTTTTCTTCAGATCTTTTAACAAGCTTGAGTTGGCTGATAACGAGCTCTACGACATCGGCAGGGAACAGCTCCTTTAGTTCTTCAGCTGTTTTGGCTTGATCCAGCCCCATAAGTATTTGATCCAGGGTTTCATAGTCCATCCCCATGGAGTATTCGTCAGTTATGCCAGGTATGAGGTCGGGGCTTGGTGGTCGATTCTGTATGCTTTCTGGTACTCCAAGGTATTTGCCCAGTTGCCTTACTTCCGTCTTGTAAAGATGGGCTATGGGAGCCACGTCACTAAGATCATCCCCGTATTTAACGTAGAATCCAATTTTTCTTTCTGTGAGATTTGTGCATCCAATTACTAAGAAGTTCTTTTTCTCAGCGTAATAATACAACGTTGCCATCCTTATTCTGTGTTTCACTCTGTAGTAGGCGATCCCTTCGTAAAAATAGGGCAGTGGTGATGACGGTTCTTCCCATTGCGCGAAAAACACGGGTTTATTCAGTTTTCTTGTGTAGTCGCCGTAGAAGCGCTTTACCATGGATTCTTTGAACCTTCTTGTGGGCAGAAGAAACAAAGGTAGATCTTTGTAAACTCCAAGACGGCTCAGAAGTGGAGTTATGGACACGGCCTTATGTGGTACTTGTTCTTCTTTTAAGAGTGAGCGAGCCAAGGTGGTGGACTTTTTTTCCGTGTCCCTGTCTGGCAGTATTACCCCGAAGATTTTCTCTCTCCCAACGGCTCTAGCAAGGAGTTTTAAAACTACTGCAGAATCCAAACCTCCGCTCACTCCAATGACATAACCATTCTTTTTCTCACCGTTGAGCGTTTCTCGAAGGAACTGTTCAATTCTATGTGCTTCACTTTCCGCTTGAGTCATAACTCAATTATAGTGATGTGTTGCTTTATTAGCATGTCGAATGAGTTATGCACATGGGTCATTATGTTTGTTGACAGCTCATTTAACATGTGATACTATTTAAATGTTCGGGGCCCGTAGCTCAGGAGGCAGAGCACCGGCCTTTTAAGCCGGGAGTCGCAGGTTCGAATCCTGCCGGGCTCACCAGTGGGCCGTTAGCTCAACAGGTAGAGCAACGGACTCTTAATCCGTGGGTTGCAGGTTCGAGTCCTGTACGGCCCACCAAAAAGGGTGCGAAGGTGGCGGAACTGGCAGACGCGCTGGACTTAGGATCCAGTGGGCTAAACCCGTGCGGGTTCAAATCCCGCCCTTCGCACCATTTTTTATTATGGTGCAGGAATATTACAAAGTAATCAAGTCGAGGAGGTCTGACGATGAACTTAAACAAAATATCTTCCGTGGAAGTGTCTGTTGAGGAAACTTATGAAGGTGAGCGTTTTGAAGGTGTCGAAAATAAAGCCTTAGAAAAACTTGCGAAGCGCGTACAAATCCCTGGTTTCAGAAAAGGAAAAGCACCAATTAACTTAGTGAAGAACTACGTGAACCCAAGCTATCTCCAAGAAATGCTCATTGACGAGATTGTGGACGATGTGCTACGTAGCGTTGGCTCTGAGCTGGACGCCCCAATCTACAAGGTTCACATAAAAGAATCAAACATTGAAGAGCAGAAAGCCTTTGTAAAAATGACCATTGAGCTTCTTCCTCAACCAAAGTTCGATGCAATCGATTTTTCTGAGCTACCTCCTTATGAAGAACCCAAGGTAAGTGAGGAAGAAATTGAAGACGTCATAGATCATTTACTAGAAGATCAGTCCGTAATAAGAAGCGTGGAAGTGGAGAAGCCAGAAGATGGATACTTGGCTGAAATTGAGTGGGCTCTTCTTGATGAGCAGGGTAATCCTTTAAGGCCCAGAAGGACCACTATTGAGATTGGCAAGGAAGAGTTCTTAGAAGGAACTGATGAGCTCCTGAAAAGTATGACGGTGGGGGAAGAGAAGACCATGGCAACCCCCGATGGACAATCCCAAATACGCATAAAACTGCTCGATGTCAAAGGTAAAGTAAAACCTGAGCTCACTGATGAACTTGCAGCTGATCTGGGCTTTGAAAATGTGGAGAACTTGAGGAGAGCTGCTGAAGAGGAAATCAAGAAATACAAACTTGATCAGTACATAGATGAATGGCTAAACAATGTACTGGACGGCATTGCAGAACAACTGGAGATCCAACTTCCGCCTTCCATGATTGAAGACGAGTACGAGCATCGCTATGAGGAGTTCATTAACATGCTTGAAAACAGCGGCCTGAACTTGGAGTCATATGCCTCCCAGGTCCAAAAATCACCAGATGAGGTCCTAACAGAGATTCGCGAGAATGTGACAAAATCCTTGAAGCGCTACTTTGTGCTGGAGTTTTTGAAGAGCGCCATGGGCATAGAGGCCGAGGAAGCCGAGGTAAATGAATACTTGAAAACCCACCAGGGTATAAATAGACAAGAAGCTCGGTACGATATTGAGCTACAGAAGCTTATTGACGTACTGAAGGAGAAAGTTACGACAAAGGAGGTTTAGTTAATGAGTCCACTGATACCTTATGTTGTTGAGCAAACACCACGTGGCGAGCGTGGTTACGACATATATTCAAGACTACTAAGAGACAGAATCGTATTCATAAGCGGTGAGATAGAGCCAGAAATGGCAGGGGTTGTCATAGCGCAACTCCTATTCTTGGAGGCAGAAGACCCTAAGAGAGACATCTATGTGTACATTAATTCACCCGGCGGTGTTGTTACCGACGGCCTAGCCATTTATGACACGATGCAGTACATCGAGCCTGACGTGGTTACTATGTGCATTGGTCAGGCGGCAAGCATGGCAGCAATTCTTTTGGCTGCGGGAGCGAAAGGGAAAAGGTTTGCACTTCCAAATTCCCGCATACTTCTTCATCAGCCCATGGGAGGAGTGCAGGGCCAAGTTACTGATGTGGAGATACAGGCTAAGGAGTTAGTGAGAATTAAACAAAGAATAAATGAGATTTTGAGTCTGCACACGGGGCAGCCCATTGACAGAATCCTTCAGGATACCGACAGAGACTTCATATTGACTCCAGAGGAAGCTGTTGAGTACGGAGTCATCGATCAAGTCATAACTAAGCGTGCTAGGAAAGAGGACTAGTAGCTATGCCGAAGGAGATTAGGTGTTCTTTCTGCGGCAGAACTGCCGACGAAGTAGACCAGATGTTGGCTTGGCCAAATGGGTTGTACATCTGCAACTACTGTGTTGAAGATGCTCACAAGCTGCTTGACGCGAACAGGAAAAAAGCATCTGACCCCACTGTTCTTGATGGCAAACTTCCCACGCCTCAGCAAATAAAGAGCTTCTTAGACAACTACGTCGTTGGTCAGGATAAAGCAAAAAGAATTGTTTCGGTGGCTGTTTACAACCACTACAAACGTGTCAGAAGCAAGCTTCGCGGAGATTCTGTTGGTACAGAACTGGGGAAGAGCAACATACTTTTCATAGGACCTACGGGTACTGGAAAAACTTACGTTGCTCAGAACTTGGCAAAGTTTTTGAATGTTCCTTTCTCCATAAGCGATGCGACAACTTTGACTGAAGCAGGCTACGTGGGTGAAGATGTGGAGAACATACTTTTGAGGCTTATCCAGGCGGCAGATTGGGATATTAATAGGGCACAATATGGCATAGTTTACATTGACGAGATAGATAAAATAGCTAAAAAGAGCGAGAATCCTTCAATTACCAGAGATGTATCTGGTGAAGGTGTTCAGCAAGCACTGCTGAAGATTGTTGAAGGAACGATTGCCAATGTGCCTCCCCAGGGCGGAAGAAAACATCCCTATCAGGAGTTTGTTCAAATAGATACCTCCGATATCCTTTTCATGGTTGGTGGTGCCTTCGAAGGTTTGGAAGACATAATACGGCAGCGTTTGGGGAAACGCACAGTGGGTTTTATGGCTGAACCAAAGACATTGGATTCTGACGAAGTATTGGATATGGTTATCCCCGAAGATCTTCTGAAATTTGGTATGATACCTGAGTTTGTGGGAAGGTTTCCTGTAGTTGCCACATTTCATAAGCTGTCAACGAAAGATCTTGTGGACATCCTGACAAAACCAAAGAACAGCTTAGTCAAGCAATACAAGGCGTTGTTTGCCATGGATGGTGTGGAACTTGAGTTCACTGACAAGGCGCTGGAAGCTGTAGCTCAGGAAGCTGAAAAGCGTGGTATGGGCGCTCGAGGTCTTAGAGCCATACTTGAGGAAACATTGATGGATCTCATGTTTGAAGTACCAGAAAGGCCTGAGATAAAGAAGGTCATCATAACGTCGAAGTGCATAAAAGGTGAAGAACCTATTTTCCTAACTGAGCTTGATTTAGCTCAGGGCAGGAGTGTGGCAAACTATGAGTGAAAAGTTACCTGTTATTCCATTAAAGAACGTCGTAATGTTTCCGGGGATTGTGCTTCCTCTGCTTATTGGGCGGCCAAAGAGCATAAAAGCCTTGGAAGAGGCTATGAAAGGAAGCAAGCAAGTTGTCTTGCTGGCACAAAAAGATGAGAACGTTGATGAACCAGCACCCGGTGACCTTTATGATGTTGGGGTAATTGGCGAAGTTATCCAGATTTTTAGAGCGCCCGATGGAACCGTTCGCATGGTTGTGGAGGCGAAGACCAGGGTAAAAGCATCTGTAAGTGACAATGGCGAATTCTTAGAAGCTGAGTTTGAAATACTTGAAGAAGAAGAAGGTGACCCCACACGTACGGAAGCTCTGGTTAAAGCTTCCATTGCCAGGTTTGAGGAATATGCTCGCTTATCTGGAAGAATACCCATTGAAGTTGTAGCTGGTATTGGTGGTTTGGACAATCCTGGAAAGATTGCAGATATGATTGCTGCAAACATGTTTATCTCTTATCACGAAAAGCAAAGAGTTCTGGAGCTACTAAACATACCCGAAAGGCTTGAACATGTGCTTCAGCTCCTTCTTCGTGAAATTGAGGTGCTAAAGCTCTCACAAGAAATCGAAGAAACAGTTCGCGAGAGGATGGAAAAGAACCAAAGAGAATACATTCTCAGAGAACAACTTAAAGCCATACAAGAAGAGCTCGGAGAAAAAGACGAAAGAACCATAGAAATTGAACAATACAAAAAACGTATAGAAGAGAGCGACATGCCAGAGGAGGCTAGAAAAAAGGCTGAGGAGGAGTTAGACCGACTCCAAAGGATGCCTCCTTATTCAGCTGAGCTTGCGGTCATACGAACGTATCTGGATTGGTTGGTTTCTTTGCCTTGGAATGTGCGGACAGAAGATGAGAATGACCTTAAGGCTGTAAAGGAGAAGTTGGATAAAAGCCACTATGGGTTGGAGGAAGCAAAAGATCGCATTGTGGAATTCATAGCAACCAAGAGGCTGTCAAGCAATCCAAAGGCTCCCATTCTGTGTTTGGTAGGGCCCCCTGGAGTGGGAAAAACATCTTTAGCAAAAGCCATTGCTACAGCCTTGAATAGAAAGCTGGTTCGTATTTCTCTGGGTGGAATTCGCGATGAGGCAGAGATTCGCGGACATAGACGTACCTATGTGGGCGCCATGCCAGGCAGAATAATTCAGGGCATAAGGTCAGCAGGAACAAAGAACCCTGTTTTTGTTCTGGACGAAATCGATAAGTTATCATCGGATTTCTTAGGTGATCCTTCTGCTGCACTTCTTGAAGCGCTAGATCCCGAACAGAACTACGCTTTCCACGACCATTACTTGGAAGTTCCTTTTGACTTGTCGGAAGTGTTCTTCATTACGACTGCGAACAATTTGTATACCATACCGCCAGCATTACTTGACAGGATGGAAGTAATACGCGTTCCAGGCTACACTGAGGAAGAAAAACTACACATCGCAAAAGATTTCATATTGCCAAAATTGTATGAGCAGAGTGGCCTGAAACCAGAGGAAGTAAACTTCTCAGATCAAGCCATAATACGCATCATTAGGGAATACACACGCGAGGCTGGAGTACGTAATTTAGAAAGGAATTTGCTAAGCATATTGCGAAAACTGGCTGTGGAGAAACTAGAGAAGGGTTTTTCTCGTGCGAGGATAACGGTAAAAAATGTTGAGGATTACTTAGGAGTTCCCAAGTTCAGGTACGGAAAGGCTCTTGAGAAACCAGAAATCGGTGTGGTGGCTGGGCTCGCATGGACTGAGTTCGGTGGAGAAACCATGCTTATCGAGTGTCAAGTAGTTAAGGGCAAAGGCCAACTCATACTTACGGGTAGCTTGGGTCAGACATTGAAAGAATCAGCCATGGCTGCTCTTACCTACGTAAGAAGCAGAGCAAAACAACTTGGAATTGATGAAGACTTTTACAAGAAATACGACATACACGTGCACGCTCCGGAAGGAGCAATTCCCAAAGACGGCCCTTCTGCTGGCATTACCATTGCCACAGCCATGATAAGTGCATTAAAGAAAGAACCTGTGCCCAATGATCTTGCCATGACCGGTGAAATCACTATTACGGGTAAGGTGCTACCTATTGGAGGCGTTAAGGAAAAAGTCCTAGCTGCGCACAGAATAGGTTTGGACAGAGTCATTCTCCCTAAAGACAATAAAGTAAACATGGAAGAGATCAGTGATGAAGTAAAAAGGAAACTTCGCTTCTACTTTGTTGAGACCATGGATCAGGTGGTGGAAATAGTATTTGGAGAAAATTCTTAAGCTCACTGTTGTCCTTGTTGCGATAATTTGCCTATTGGTGGCTGGAAGTTTCGTAAAGGTAAAAATCGTAGAAGCTACTAAGCCTGTGTACACGGTTTTAGTACCTTATGATACGTACATGGGCAACTACTGGCAGGTGAAACAACTGCCTGACATAATTCAGGATCTAACAGACAAAGATGTCATCGCTCTCGTTTATTATCCTTTTCAAGATGTGGGGAGAATAATAGATGGCATAAGCGGCAACGTGATCTTGATTTCTGATGAACCAATACGTTTGTCTGAAAGGGTCCTATGGGTGAACATTGGGATTACTTCAGATACCAGAGCCTACCTGGATTTGTCCTATGAGTCCTTATTAAGGGACCAAAATACTGCAAACGTTGTTAAGAAGAAGAAGGTATGTGCACGTGATGATCTTCTCGCACTCACCACCCAGTACCTTTGGTCCGGAACACAGGGTGTATTTTCTGTGAAGGAATGTCCAGATGATGCATTGATTATCGGTTATAGTGAGTCCAGTGGTCACGTGGTTGTGTTATATGATGTTAAAACCTCCGTGGATAACCTAATTCAGGGTAAAAGAGTTAGAAAGGTGACGACCTATTAATGAAAAAAACAAAGATTTACGTCGAGACTCTGGGCTGTCCTAAAAATCTTGTTAGAACACAAGATTTCTACAGACAGCTGAACTATGGTGATTACGAGGTTGTCTACTCACCTGAAGAAGCTGACATGATTGTGGTTAACACCTGTGGTTTTATCGCTGATGCGGTGGAAGAATCGTTGACTGTGGCATTAGAGCTCAAGCAGCAGTATCCAGACAAATCTTTAGTATTTGGTGGATGTGTTCCTTTACGATTTGGGACACAGTTGGTTAAAAGCGAGTTACCAGAGTTTGATTATGTTGTTCCTGGATTGGACATACCAAATCTTTCCTCTCAACATCAAGGATCATTGCAGACTTCGGTTCTTACGTATCCTTATGCATACGTGTCCATAGCAGAAGGCTGCGATGGTCGATGCAGTTACTGTACCATACCCAAGTTTTGGGGCAGTCTAAAGTCACGGCCAGCATCAGAGATTGTTGGTGAAATCAATGAGCTTTATGAGATTGGTATCAAAGAAGTAATCCTTGTGTCACAAGATACAGGGGCTTGGGGCACGGACCTTCATGGTAAACCTTACCTGGAACTGTTGTTAAATGCTCTTCGCGACACCCAGGTGCCATGGATCCGTCTCATGTACGTTAATCCCACCTTTATCACAGAAAAACTGCTTCGAGTTTGGAAGGATGTTGGCAGGGTGCTACCTTACTTTGATATACCAGTGCAGTCTGGGTCTGACAAAGTGTTAAACTTGATGCGCAGAGGTTACAATAGAAAACGGGTCCTACAGGTTTTACAGTTTATTGATGATGTATTTGCAGAGAACAATACAAAGAGAACATCAATAATGGTTGGATTCCCAGGCGAAACTGAAAGCGATGTCCAGGCTACTCTGGATCTGCTAATTCAGGGGCAATTTCACCATGTGGGAGTGTTCGGCTACTCTGACGAGGAAGAAGCTGATTCTTACAAACTTTTACCCAAGATTGATCCAGCAGTAATAGATTCTAGGAAGATCTCTGTAGAAAGAGTGGCGTTGGAGTTGCAGCAGACGTGGGAACAAAAAACCGTCGGAAAAACGTACCAGTGCTTGGTCGAGGCATCGAGCGGTAGTGAGTTCATAGGTAGAGTTTGGGGACAAGCCCCAGAAATTGATGGCGTATTTGTGGGAAAAGGGGAAGTAGAGCCGGGGGAGATGGTAGAAGTTGTCGTGGAAAAAACAAAGCCTGGCCAGCTCATTGGCCGTAAAAAAGTGCAAGAAGTTACTTCGAACACATAAGACCCTTGTTAGTGTGGAATCGTGTACAGGTGGTCAACTAGCTAGTTGGCTGAACATGTTGCCGGGTTCTTCAAAGTCATTCTTCGGTGGGTATGTTGTGTACACGGCTAAAGCAAAGGAGGATTTTCTGGGGGTTCGAACTTCGCAGCCAACGTCTATGGATACAGCAATTAAGTTGGCACGTGCATTGCCAAAGAAAGATGTTCGCGTGTCCGTAGTGGGTAATCTTGGGCCTTCATGGGAGCCTGGTAGTTCAAAAGGTACTGTTATCGCTTGTTTAATAACTGAAAAAGGAGAAAGATTACTGGTTAAGAAGTTGAATCACAACCGTATTAAGAACCGGTGGTTAAGCACCTACTGGCTTCTGGATGCATTGGCAAGGGAGGTAAAATGAGGCTCTTTTTTGGTATACCAGTTTCAGAAGATGTAAAAGCGTTTTACGTGAACAGTTTAAAACCTAAGCTAGAAGCCAGTTTTACTGGGAAACTTGTTGAAGAAGAGAATTTGCACATCACCATGTTATTCTTAGGAGAAGTGGAAAAGGTAGACTTTCTGGACAGAGTTAGGGATCATTTACAGAGTATTACACGTTTTGAGGTTGCAGTGGGAGGCTATGGGTACTTTGGACGCCCGCCTCGCGTGTTGTTCATGGACGTGATCCGTGGTATCGATCGGCTAAATGCCATACATGACGCTATTTGCAGTGCTGTGGGACTGAACGATCCCAGGTTTTCTCCCCATGTAACTTTAGTAAGGTTGAAGAAATCGGTAAGGGATATTGATACACTGCTCAGACTTATGCCAGTGGAAGAATTTTCTTGGTTCGTACCAAGTGTGGTGCTGTATGAATCCAAACTCACAAGCAAAGGTCCAATCTATTCGGTTTTCGAAGAATTTCCGTTGAAAGCCTTATAATTTAATTAAGGAGGAAATGTTCTATGGAAACAACTGATAAACAAAATCAAGACGATAAACAAAAAGCATTGGACATGACGGTCCAATATGTAGAAAAAAGATTTGGAAAAGGTTCGTTGATGCGACTGGGTGAAACAGGTAGTAGGATGCAAGTGGAGACCATATCCACGGGGGCTCTAACTTTGGATCTGGCTTTGGGTATTGGTGGAATCCCGAGAGGCAGAATAGTGGAAATTTACGGACCAGAAGGTTCTGGAAAAACTACTTTGGCTTTGCACATTATTGCCAATGCCCAAAAAAACGGAGGAACAGCGGTCTTTATTGATGCTGAGCACGCATTAGATCCAGTCTATGCAAAGAAACTTGGTGTGGACGTGGATAATCTTTATATTTCACAACCTGACTACGGTGAACAAGCTTTAGAAATTGCTGAAGAACTCAGCAAAAGCGGTGCAGTAGATGTCATTGTTATTGACTCTGTTGCGGCGTTGGTACCGAAAGCTGAGCTGGACGGTGAAATCGGAGATTCATTCATGGGGCTTCAGGCTCGGTTAATGTCACAAGCTTTAAGAAAACTCACAGGTATTGCTTCAAAAACTGGGACAGCCATAATTTTTCTTAATCAGTTACGTGAGAAAGTTGGTATTACTTTTGGTAATCCTGAAGTTACACCCGGAGGCCGTGCGCTAAAGTTTTTCGCTTCAGCAAGGATTGAACTGAGAAAGGCTGAAAACATTGGTGGAAGCGGCGACGCAAGTGAGGGATCAGTCATAAAAGCTAAGATTGTGAAAAACAAGTTGGCTCCGCCTTTTAGAACAGCCACCTTTGATCTGTATTTTGGTAAAGGCATATCTTGGACAGCGTCAGTAGTTGATGCGGCACTTATAGCAGGTGTCATACAAAAAAGTGGGAGTTGGTATTCTTACAACGACATAAGATTAGGACAAGGTAAGGAAAACGCTGTGAGCTTCTTGGAGGAGCATCCAGAAACTCTGACTGAAATAGAAAGTGCCGTTAGGAGAACCTTGCAGGAGCTTCCAGTGGAGATCGAAGAGTAGATGCATGAATGCTTGCGACAAGTTCTGGGCGGAAGCTTTAAGACGTCTCTCTCGAAGAGACTATTCTACGGAGGAAATACTCTCTAAGGTTCCGCTTGATTGTAGGGCCTTTGTCTTAGAAAGAATAAATTCATACTTTCCGAATTTGAATGAAAGGGTTTTTCAGAGCGAGTTAAGAAGAACTGTGAACCACGGTAAAGGCCCTCTTTATTTGAAGAATCGTTTACGTGAAAGAAAGCTTTCTATTAATGAAGATTATGAAGTGGACTCTGAAGTTTGGGCGGAAAGCCTAGAAAAAGCAATGGAAAAAGCAAGAAGAAAGTATTCTGACAGAGAAAAAGTGTTTCAATTCTTACTCCGACAAGGATTTACGTATGAGATGGTTTCACAATTCATGAAGGAGGTAGATATGTGATGCAATTGATTATAAGAATAATTCTAGGTTTTGTACTTGGTGCCGCGGCAGGCGGCTTAGTTACTTATCTTTACATGACAAGCTCTACAAAATCGAAGATACAAGAAATGTTGGAGAATGCTCAGAAGGAAGCTTCTTCAATCATAAAGTCAGCTCGTGAAGAAGAAAAGAAAGCTCAGGAACGTTCCGAAGCACTACTGAAACAGGCTCAAGAGCAGGTTTCTTCAATGCTTTCGGAAGCAGGGAAAGAGCTAAAGTCCAGACGAGAGCAACTGGAAAAGCTTGAACAGCGTCTATCTCAAAGGGAACAACAGCTTGACCGCCGTCTCGACTCCGTAGAAGCGAAGGAAAGGAAGGCAGAACAAAAGCTGCAGCTTGCAGAGGAAAAACTGAAATCTGCAGAGGCGTTTGAGCAAGAAGCTGTTAAGAAGCTTCAGGAGATTGCGACGATGACTACTGAGGAGGCAAAGCAGTTCTTGTTCTCGAAGCTGGAAGAAGAGCTCAGAGAAGAGTTCGGTGAGAGAATCAGGCGTTTCGAAGAGAATTTCAAAGAGGAAGCCGATAGAAAAGCTTCTGAGATGATTGTTGCTGCCATGCAGCGCGTCATAATGGAAAAGCCAGAGGACCCGGTTATTTCTGTGGTTGAATTACCATCTGAGGAAATAAAAGGCAGAATCATAGGCAGAGAGGGAAGGAACATTAGAACTTTCGAACGTATAACAGGTGTAGATCTCATCGTTGACGATACTCCCGAAGTCGTCGTATTGTCCTCTTTTGATCCCGTACGTAGGGAAATTGCAAGAAGGACATTGGAGAAACTCATCATGGACGGACGCATACAGCCAGCTCGCATTGAAGAGATCTTTACAAAAGAGAAAGAAGCCATCGAACAAGAAATCATTGAGGCTGGGGACAAAGCAGTTCGTGATCTGGGTATAAGGGAAATGCATCCTGATCTGAAGCATTTAGTTGGGCAACTTAAGTTCCGATCTTCCTACGGCCAAAATGTACTGCATCACTCCATAGAAGTTGGATTCATAGCTGGCATGTTAGCTAGTGAGCTTCATCTGGACACTCAACTGGCAAAAAGGGCTGGACTCCTGCACGACATAGGCAAAGCCCTAGACCATAATGTTGAAGGAAGTCATGCTCTAATAGGGGCTGACGTAGCTCGGAAGTACAGAGAGAACCCATTAGTTGTGAATGCCATAGCTTCGCACCACAATGAAGTACCGCAAGAAAGCATTTATGCCGTCATAACACAGGTTGCTGATGCCATAAGTGCATCCAGGCCCGGTGCAAGGCGTGAGAACTATGCCGCATACATCAAGAGAGTTCAGCAACTCGAAGAGATAGCAAAGAGTTTTGATGGTGTTGAATCAGCATTTGCTATCCAAGCTGGTAGAGAAATCAGAGTCATTGTTCACCCAGAAGTAATCGGTGATAATGAAGCTTTCGCTTTAGCTCGTGACATAGCAAAGAAAATCGAAGAGGAACTGATTTATCCTGGTCAAATAAAGGTTACAGTGGTTCGCGAGACCAGAGTGGCAGAATACGCAAAATGAGGATACTGTTCTTCGGTGACGTCGTTGGTAAAAGCGGTCGCCAGGCTACTCAAAAGTATTTGAAACGACTAAAGGATGAAATGAGCGCTGATGTAGTAGTCGTCAACGGTGAAAATTCAGCTGGAGGATTGGGTATAAACCGAAAATCCATAGAGGAAATTCTCGATGCTGGGGCAAACGTTATCACAACGGGCAACCATGCGTTTCATTGGAAGGAATGGAAAGAGGTTTTCGATAACTACCCCATGGTACTGTTTCCAGCGAATTATCCTGGACTTTTGGAACGGTCTTATTACACCATAGATGGTCTTACCGTTATGAACTTACAAGGACGAGTTTTTATGGATTGCATTGACAACCCTTTCTCCGCTGTGGACAAGCTGCTTGAGATTATCCCAAGAGACACTCTTAAGCTGGTTGATTTCCACGCCGAAGCCACCAGTGAAAAGTTAGCCATGGGTTACTACCTTGACGGACGCGTTGATGCTGTGGTTGGCACTCACACACACATACAAACAGCGGACGAGCGTTGCCTGCCCAATGGAACGTTGTACATTACCGATGTGGGGATGACAGGCCCATACGACGACTCCATTTTGGGCATGCAAAAGGACGCTGTTATATCCAAGTTCCTAAATAATAGACCTGTACGCTACGAAGTCGCTGAAGGGAGATCCATAGTAAGCGCTGTGTTAATTAACCTTGACAAGGACAACAGAAGTATTAGGCGTTTGTCCGTTATCGAGTAAGGAGCGATGTTTCTATGAAGTACTACATTTTTACTTACGGTTGTCAAATGAACAAAAATGACAGCGAAATGGTCAGCGGTATTCTTAAAAGGAGCGGTTGGAAGGAAGCAAAGAATGTAGTAGATAGTGATTTAGTAATCGTCAATACGTGTTCAGTAAGGTTGCATGCTGAGGAAAGAGCGATTGGCACGATTTCGGCCCTAAAGAAGCTTGGTAAGAAAGTAGTAGTCATGGGATGTATGGCTGAAGTACGCGGCAAGGAGATCATGGAACGTTTCCCCCATGTTCAGGCTGTGTTAGGCCCTTCTTATGAAACGCACATCTTAGATGCTGTTAATGGTGAAAGACGTTACCTCGTGGGAGATGAAAAAGTTGATTTTGAAAAGTACATCAACGCAAGTAGAAAGGGAGAACATTCTGTATATGTCAGCATAATGAAAGGGTGCGACGATTTTTGCACTTACTGCATTGTACCGTTCACGCGAGGCCGCGTTCAATCAAGAGATCCTGAGTCCATATTGCAAGAAGTGCGACAATGTGTGGAAAACGGTGCTGTGGAGATCACTTTGCTCGGCCAAAATGTCAATGACTACGGAAAAGACCTTGTCGACTGGGATTTCGTTTCTTTGGTTGAGCAGGTTGCCTCCGTGAATGGTGTCAAAAGGATAAGGTTCATGTCTCCCCATCCAGCAAACTTCAAAAAAGATGACATTCTTCGTTTAAGTAACCTTCCTCAGGTGGCACCATATTACCACCTTCCTCTTCAATCTGGCGATGATGAGATACTGCGCCGTATGAACAGAAAATATACCACAAGCGAGTTCGCAGAGTTGGTGGATTTCATAAGAAAAACCATACCTGACGTGGCGATTGGCACAGACCTCATCGTTGGCTTTCCAGGAGAAACTGATGAGCATTTCCTAAATACTTTTGAGTTTCTTGAGAAAATCAGGTTTGATGTTGTCTACATGGCGATTTATTCTCCACGTCCAGGTACTGCGGCTGCTCGTCAAGAAGCTCTATTTGTGCCCCCTCATGTAGCAAAGGCTCGCTATGATGAGCTCCTAAGACTCCAGGAGAGGATTTCCTACGACATAAACCAGCATTACGTGGGAACAGTGCAAGAAATATTGGTAGATCGCGAAGACAAGGAATCTGATAAGTTCATAGGCAGGACACCCACAAACAAGACGGTGGTCTTTGAAAGCAAGTTCCATTTGAAGCCCGGAGAGTTCGTTAATGTTCGGGTTAATCAAGCAAAGTCATGGGTATTGTATGGAGAAACCGCTGATTAGTATTCTTGGCCCAACTGGTGTTGGGAAAACTGACGTTGCTTATCAGCTGGCTTGTGGTCTGAGAGATGCAAACATTATCTCTGTGGACACGGGATCATTCTACAAAGCCACTACCATTGGAACTGCAAAACCACCCAAGGAGTTCACGAGCCATGTAAAACATTGGTTTATTGATATGCTTGAATGCTCTCAGTCCTATTCTGTCGGAGCTTTCGTTTCTGATTGTTCAGCACTCTTGGAAAAACTTTGGTCCAAGGGTATAAAACCCGTCATTGTTGCGGGGACTCTTTTTTACTACTATGCCCTCATAGGCGAGCGCTCTTTCTCTGCTGTACCTAGCGATAACGCTGTTAGGCAAGATTTGGAAGAAATGGCAAAAGTCTACGGTGAAGAATACCTCAGAGAGGAACTTCGAAAAGTTGATCCGGAAAGAGAAAAAAACATACTTCCTGGGGATATTAGGAGGCTAACCCGAGCTTTGGAAATAGCCAGAATGGGTTTGAAACCAACGGAAGCTGCTGTTACTAATAAGCTTGATTTTGATGTAAACATAAAGATAGGCTTGAAAATACCAAGAGACCTTTATCGCAGTAGACTAAAAAAGCGCGTAGAGCACATGATCAACGCCGGACTCATAGAAGAAGTAGAAGACATTTTGAGCAAGACTGGTGATAGTGAACTTCCATGTCTTAACCAAATTGGATACAAAGAAGTTTGCTCTTATTTGAATGGCGAAATAGAAAGCAAGGATGAACTAGTGGAAAAGATTTTTCTCAGCCATTGGACGTATGCAAGGAAGCAGATGAAATGGCTCAAGAAAGATGAAAGCATTGTATGGCTTGATGTGTCTGAGAAATCTTCAGACACGCTGCTCAAGGAGGTCTTTACCCTTGTCCAATCAACTTTGGAAAATCGCTGAGTCAAATTCTAACAAGGTATTAAAAGCTTTCAACGAGATCCGTCTCTCAGAGTCCGACTTGTGGGGAAGTACAGGGTATGGTCTAGACGATTTCGGACGTGAAAAACTTGAAAGTGCTTACGCTTACTGTTTTGGTACTGAAGCTGCACTTGTCAGGCCGAACATTTCTTCTGGCACTCATGTAGCGTATTTAGTAGCCTTGAGCCTGGGTTTAGCAAAGAAGAAAGTTGTCTTTTCGCCTTCTAAGCCGTATGATAGTGTTTTTGAGAATATTAGACATATGCTTGGGAATTGGGTTATTTGGGATTCAAGAGAAGAACCAGTCAAGGGAGACGTTCTGTGGTTACAGAGGTCTGGAGGTTACAGATGGAATGAGGGACTGAATATTGATGAGCTAAGGAAGGCCATCGACCTGTTTAGATCATTTAACGGGGATGCCATTGTTGTGGTGGATAACTGTTATGGAGAGTTCGTGGAAGATTTAGAACCAACTCACGTTGGCGCAGATATTGTATTTGGTTCACTGATTAAGAACTTGGGAGGAACTGTAACACCAACTGGTGCTTATGTCGCTGGCAGGGAAGAGCTAGTGAACAAGGTGAGCGAAGTCCTGTTTGGCCCTGCTCTATCAAAAGAACAAGGAGCCACTGGTAGTTTCCTTAGAAATGCTTTCCAGGGTTTGTTCATGGCCCCCGTAATGGTGCACAATGCTCTAGTCTCTAAGCAACTAATGCTAGATAGCCTAAGTAACACTCTTAAAGAGCAGTTTCCCTTTTCGGACATCATTGTGCGTACTAGATGGAATGATGAAGAGAGCATGCTGAACGCTGCCCAAATTATTCAATCAACTGGCCCAGTGAACAGCCATGTTACTCCCGTACCGTTTCAAATGGGCGGATACGTGGATCCCATCGTCATGGCATGGACAGGGTTTATTCAAGGAGAGTCTTTGTCGTTAAGTGCTGACGGCGCTGTAAAACCGCCTTACGAGCTGTTTATTCAGCCCGGTATTAACCCTTTCATAATTGAAGGGTTAATTGCACAGTTGAAGTCGTTACTGTGAGTATGTTATCATATAATCCAGTTGGGTGCGTAGCTCAGTGGTAGAGCGCTACTCTGACACAGTAGAGGTCGAAGGTTCGATTCCTTCCGCACCCACCATTTAACTACTATTGGGGTGATGTAGATGGACTCCGTGAAAATCGATGTAAACCCAGGAGAAACATATAAGGTAAGAGATTTGATTTCGAAGGCTGATGTGGATGCCTTTGGTATAATAACCTGCGGTTTGTTGTTTACTGCTGATGAAACTGTTACTGTGGGTGACGAAGGTATTGAGTTTGTTTCTAAAGAAGAGGCTTTGTCCATACTGAGGCATTCTGCGTCTCACTTAATGGCTCAAGCTGTCAAGAATCTGTTCCCTGATACTAAGTTGGGCATAGGTCCTGCCATCGAAAATGGCTTTTATTACGATATGTTAGTACCAGAGGGCTTGACTGAGGATAAAATACCACGCATCGAAGAAGAGATGAAAAAGCTTTCTAACCAGAATCTGCCTGTAGAACGTCAGGTAATGACTAAGGAAGTTGCCAAGAGATTGTTCCAGTCTCTAAATGAACCGTTCAAAGTAGAACTCATAGAAGAAATTGAAGGTGATCAGGTTACCATTTACAAACAAGGAGATTTTGTTGATCTGTGCCGTGGTCCACATGTCAATAACACTGGCCTTATAAAACACTTCAAGTTACTTAGCATCAGTGGGGCCTATTGGCGTGGCGACGAAAATCGTGAGCAGCTTACCAGGATTTATGGAACATGTTTCTGGTCTGCGGAAGAACTTCAGGAGTTTTTGCGAAACTTGGAAGAGGCAGAAAGAAGAGATCACCGTAAGCTGGGCAAGCAACTGGATTTGTTCTCCATAAATGAGGACATAGGACCAGGGCTCATACTTTGGCACCCCAACGGCGCTGTTATTAGAAAGGAAATCGAGGACTATTGGCGTCAAGCGCATATCGAGAATGGTTATCAGCTCGTTTACACGCCTCATGTTGCACGGACCAAACTCTGGGAGATTTCTGGGCACCTGTCCTTCTATAAGGAGAATATGTTCCCCTCCATGGAGCTCGAGAACCAGTCGTATTTAGTTAAGCCAATGAACTGTCCGTTCCACGTGCAGATTTACAAGACGAAAACAAGGAGCTACAAGGAGCTGCCCATAAGGTTCGCTGAGCTTGGAACCGTGTACCGATTTGAGAGAAGCGGAGTGCTGCATGGCTTACTCAGGGTCCGTGGGTTTACGCAGGATGACGCACATATTTTCTGCGCACGCGAACAGGTGGAGGAAGAAGTTGAAAAGGTTCTCGATATGGCTTTAGGCATTTACAGGTTGTTCGGTTTTGAAGATCTGAGAATTGAGCTTTCCGTGCGTGATCCCAAGAACAAAGATAAGTATGTGGGTGACGATGATGTCTGGGAACTGGCTGAGTCTGCTTTGTCAGGCGCATTGAAGTCTAGGAACTTAGATTTTACTGTGGCTGAAGGTGAGGCCAAATTCTATGGGCCAGCTATTGACATAAAAGTAAAGGATGCATTAGGTAGATACTGGCAAGGACCTACCATACAAGTGGATTTCAACTTGCCCAGGAGATTCAATATGAGGTACACGGGTCAAGACGGATTAGAACACGAACCAGTGATGATACATCGTGCACTGCTTGGCTCGCTAGAGAGGTTCTTTGCGCTTCTCATCGAACAGTACAGTGGTTGGTTCCCACTGTGGGTGGCTCCCGAACAGGTACGAGTGTTGCCCATAACTGAGGATCAATTGGAGTACGCAGAGAAAATTGCGGAAGGCTTAAAGGATTTCAGAGTCAATTTAGATGCTGACACGGGTTCTAAACTGGGATACCGTATCAGAAGAGCTCAAACTGAAAAAGTACCCTACATGCTAGTTATAGGTTCCAAGGAAGTAGAGTCCGGCGTGCTCTCCGTTAGGCACGGTGTAAGGGGTGACCTGGGGCAGATGCCATTGGAAGAATTCAGGCACATGATAAAGAACGAAATTGATAGCAAGGCCCACCTATGAGAACTTTAGTCAATGTAGAAATTGCAATTGAGTCTGCAGTCTATAAAGTTGCTCGCAAGACGCTACCAGATCCTGCGGCTCCCGAGCGCCATCTCGTTGTTGTGAGTAAGAATGAAAAACTCGCTAATGTACTTCTTGAAGAACTGGAAAGTCGTGAGACGTTGGAAGAGTACAAGGAAGTAGCAGATTTTTACGAGAATGAGCAGCCCTGGCTTTTCATAGCCATCGACGGAACTAATCTGATAGTCATAAATAACTCTAACCTTGTGGTGTACCATGAACAATCTGGAAAAACCACCTGCTTAACAGACCCTTTGTTTGATTTTACTCACAGGTTAACCTGGCAGGAGGAAGATGGAAGCAGGGTTAAGACTATTAGCCAGGCCACTGTTCATGAAGACGACGTACTTCGTATCGAAGAGAGTGGGCTGAGAGTAGGTAGGATTCTCATACGATACATAGAGCAGCTATATGATGAACAAGTTTTGGAAGAATCTTCTTTAACACAGGTTCATGTTAGTCCGCTCAAATCAAAAGCTGCCCCTTTCATTTTGGTAGCAGTGATTTTTGTTGCCATACTGGGTCTTGTATTCGGATTCAACAACTCTCATTTCACTGGGTGGCGTAAACCCACTCCAACACCTCCTGAAACTTCCACTACTTCCACTGTTAACATAGGAAGTGAGGTTTTGGAGTTTGTCAACACTGCTACCAAGGCAAGCTTGGGAAATGTGCAAGGTAAATGGGTTTCAGTAAAGAACGGTCACTGGTATGTGTCTGACGGTTCTTTTCTTTATACGGATTACGGAAAAAATGCTATGGGGACTTCTAAGGGAGTTTATGTTGGCAAACTGTGGTATGTTGACAGTGTGTGGTTCTTGGAGTACAGCGAAGGCATGGTTCATCTTAGTTCCCTTAAAGGTAACCAAGTATCTTTAATAGGCACGGACAAGTCAGATTTTGACAGCATTGTTGACTTTACCGCGTACTCGTCAGAAAAAACTGCTACTGCTTTAATTCTCGTGGAAGATGGTATTCATATCTACAGCGGTGAAAACTACTTAACCCTCAAGAGAAGTATTGGCTATCCAAATGGTTACAAGTACTTCGGGACAGTCAATAGAAATCCTCTAACGTTTTTGGTGAGCAATGGCAAGGACGTTAAAATCTTGCGCATAAAAGGTGAAGCTTTGGAAGATGTTGGTAGCGTTGATTCTTCTCGATGGGCAATGCTTTATGGCAATCAGGTGTATACTATTGACGGGAACGTTTTTCATACTCAATCAGTTGATTTACAACTTCCGTTTACCGCAAGTCGCATAGCTGCTATTGACGGAAACAATATATTGCTAAAAGAACCGTGTCAGCTGTTAGAAGTGAAACCATAACATCATCAAGGAGGTAGGTAAAGATGAAAGTTTTAGAGGGTTTAAAGTATTCCAAGGAACATGAATGGGTGAAGGTTTTGGAAGAAGGCAAGGTATTAGTTGGTATTACAGACTTCGCGCAGGACGAGTTGGGTGACATTGTTTTTGTTAACCTACCAGCAGTAGGTCAAGAGATTAAAGTGGGAGAAACACTCGCTTCACTCGAATCTGTTAAGTCTGCCAGTGATGTGTACAGCCCCGTGTCGGGGAAAGTAACCGAAGTTAACGAGAAACTTAAAAACTCTCCGGAATTGATAAACGAAGATCCCTATGGAGAAGGATGGATTGCTATTATTGAACTTGATGATGTCAGTGTACTGGACGCACTGATGAGCGCTGAAGAATATAAGCAATTCATCGGAGAGTAATAACCAAGTGTATGTAGGAGGGAAATAAGTGGATTTACTTACGATTCAGAAAGAGATTCAAAACAAGAAGATCTTTGAGCTGCGTCAAATAGCGAATCAGCTGGGTGTCAAAAATGTAAAAACCATGACAAAACAGGAACTGATTGATGCCATATTGAAGCTAGCGGAAGCAGAACTTCAAAGTAAGAAAAGCTCTGAAGATACTGAACTGCAAAGTTCTGCGGAAATTACAGAGGTTAAAGAAAAGGGTACTGGCCATGCAGGGGAAGAGGAAAGTGCACCTGCCACTACTGCTGAGCGGAGAGGTGCTGGCATACTGTATTTCCCCGATGAGCAGCAAGGCTATGCTCTGCTCAAGAGCAAGTTCGGCCCCACCGGTGTGGACATATATCTGTCCATATCCCAGGCAAGGAAATTTAAGCTGCGCGAAGGTGACTACGTAGAGGGCATCATACGACCTCCTCGAGAAAAGGAAAAATACCCGGCTCTACTGCGCATTGAAAAGGTCAACGGAATTCCGGTTGATAAAATAGCAGACCGAGTTAAATTCGATGAGCTCGTTCCTGTGTTTCCTCACGAACGCTTCAAACTGTACTTGGGCCCTCAAGAAATAACTAATAGAATGATAGACTTGTTTGCACCCATTGGTAAAGGTCAAAGAGGGCTCATCGTTGCGCCGCCAAAGGCCGGTAAAACCACGATACTGAAAAAAATAGCTCAAGCCATAACTACTAATCATCCAGAGGTTCATGTAATCATTCTTTTAGTGGACGAAAGACCCGAGGAAGTAACAGATATGATTAGGTCGGTACCAGGTGCAGAGGTTGTAGCATCCACTTTTGATTTGCCACCAGAGAATCACATACAAGTAGCTCACATAGTTCTGGAGAGGGCAAAGCGTTTGGTAGAAATCGGCAGGGACGTTGTTATCCTGCTAGATGGGATAACCCGTTTGACCAGGGCGTATAACCTGGTTATTCCACCTTCTGGCAGAACGTTGTCAGGAGGGCTGGACCCCGCATCGATTAGAGGTCCTAAACACTTCTTTGGAGCAGCTCGAAAAGTGGAGAGCGGTGGCAGTTTGACCATATTGGCTACAGCCTTGGTAGAAACAGGTTCACGAATGGACGAAGTAATCTTCGAAGAATTCAAGGGGACTGGCAATATGGAGTTAATATTAGATAGAAAACTCGCTGAGCGCAGATTGTTCCCTGCAATTGACATAAAGAGGTCCGGAACCAGGCATGAAGAGAAACTCTACTCTCCTGAAGAGCTGGAAGCTATTTGGAAACTCAGAAGAGCCATAGCTGGTCAGGAGCTTGAAAATGCTGTCGAGGAAGTCATAAAATTCTTGGCAAGAACAAAGGACAATTCTGAGTTCCTGGAACAAATTAACAGGCTCCAGATCCTTTAAAAGGGGTTGAAACCCACTGTGAATAATATTAATGTAAGACTGCTGTCCTGGACTAACGATCCAGAGAAGGTTGTTGGCTATGCAGCTAGGATTTGTTATAGCAGTGAAGGACCTTTAGAACTTCTTGACAACCTGACTCAGGAGCAGATCCAGAAAAGCATTAGAACAGTGAAGAAGAGGGGACATCTCAGTGTGCTGGAGCATGCCTCTTTTACTTTTCTCGTGGATGGTTGCTCCAGGGTTTGCACACATCAGCTGGTAAGGCACAGACTGGCTTCATATTCTCAGCGCTCTCAGCGGTATGTTAACGAGAAAAACCAAGGATTCGTGGTGCCGGCAACTATTGAGAAAAACTTAAGTGCTATGGAGGCTTATCAGAAGCACATAAGCGAAAGCAAGGAGTTGTATGAAAAGCTTATAAACATGGGCATACCTAAAGAGGATGCTCGCTTCGTCATGCCTCAGAGTGTGAAGACGACTATCGTTGTCACAATGAATGCACGCGAACTTCTACACTTTTTCGGTCTGCGGATGTGCCGAAGAGCGCAATGGGAAATCAGAGAAGTAGCGACACTAATGTTAAGAGAAGTCAAGAAGGTGGCACCTACGATTTTTGAGGACGCGGGCCCAGAGTGCATAGCAAGAGGTTACTGCCCAGAAGGGAACACTAAGTGTTATGAAGAGGTAATACAGCAATGGAAATAATAACTCAGGATGGATGGCTAGAAGTCATAACCGGATGCATGTTTTCTGGAAAGACTGAAGAATTGGTGAGGAGGCTCAGGAGAGCTGTTATAGCTCGAAAGGAGACCATTGCCATTAAGCCAGCTTTAGACACACGCTACGATTTGGTTGCCGTGGTGTCCCATTCAGGTTTCAGTTTCAATGCTATCCCAGTTGAAGATCCAAAGAGCATCCTGAACATGGCAAAAGATGCTGAGGTGGTGGGCATTGACGAAGCTCAGTTTTTCACAGGAGAACTAGTACCTGTTATTCGAGAGCTGCTGCAAAGCAAGAAAAGAGTTATTGTGGCTGGCTTGGACCTGGATTTCAGGGGTGAACCTTTTGGAATTATGCCAACTCTGCTGGCATTGGCTGATGAAGTCACGAAACTCCATGCCATATGCAGTGTTTGTGGGAACATCGCCACGAAAACGCAAAGGCTCATAAACGGAAAACCAGCTCGATATGATGATCCCACCATCTTGGTGGGTGGGCTGGAAACATATGAGGCAAGATGTAACTTGCACCATGAAGTCCCCGGAAAAACGCTTACGCTTTTCAAGGAGTGAGGAGAACTGTGGCTTTAGATAACATCATTCACGCTGTGGAAGAACGCTACCAATCTTTGGTGAGAAACCTTGAAAACCCTGACATTTCATCAGATCCGGAACAACTGATGAAGCTCATGCGAGAGAAAAGCCAGCTTGATCCTATCATGGAGAAAATCGCTGAATACAACAGATTAATTAGAGATATTGAGTCGGCAAGAGCCATCCTTGAAGAACCAGGAGAAGACGAACTTAAGGAACTAGCTGAGGAGGAACTCAGAACCTTAGAAGAAATTCTTCCGCAAAAAGAAAAGGAATTGAAGTTATTGCTTGTAGAACCGGACCCCATGGATGAGAAGCCGGTAATTGTCGAGATCAGAGCAGGTGTGGGTGGTGAGGAAGCAGCGCTTTTCGCAGGTGATCTTTTTAGAATGTACACTAGGTATGCTGAAAGAAAAGGGTGGAAAGTAGAACTAGTGGACTCTAATCCCACAGACTTAGGCGGATTCAAAGAAGTTGTTTTTTCGGTAGAAGGGGATAGGGTCTATTCGCGGCTCAAATATGAATCAGGGGTTCACCGTGTCCAAAGGGTACCAGAAACGGAATCCTCTGGCAGAATTCACACGTCCACCGCCACAGTAGCAGTCTTGCCGGAGGTGGATGAAGTAGAAGTTGAAATAAACGAAGAAGATTTGGAAATAGATACCTATAGAGCGGGTGGGCATGGAGGTCAAAACGTACAGAAGAACGAGACCGCTGTCAGAATAAAACACAAACCCACTGGTATTGTTGTCACCTGTCAAGATGAAAGGTCCCAACTTCAGAACAAAATGAAAGCGTTAAGAGTGCTTCGAGCCAAACTTTATGAAAGAGAACTGGAAGAGAGGCAAAAAAGTATGTCCAGTTTTCGTAGATCCCTTATCGGATCTGCTGAACGTGGAGAAAAGATACGTACCTACAACTTCATGCAGAACAGAGTGACCGATCACAGGATTAACTACACAATTTACTACTTGGACAGGTTCTTGGACGGCGACTTAGATGAGATGATAGATGCATTAGAAACAGCAGACAGGGAAAATAGATTGCTGGAAATGGATGAAAGCGCTTGATTTATTTAACACGTTAAGGGCTTCTGCTTCATCAAGTGCTCCAGATTCCACGATTTACAACTTAATAACCTATGTTTTCGACATTAGCAAAACCGATGTTGTACTCAATAAAGACATTTCTATTGACCAAGATGAGCTTAGCAGAGTAGTTTACTTGCTTCAAGAGAATGTGCCGTTTGCTTATATAACTGGGTTTGAAGCTTTTTATGGTAGGGACTTTTACGTGCTGCCAGGCGTTTTTATCCCACGTAATGAAACAGAGCTTCTTGTTGAAATTGCACTGAAGGAGCCATTCAGTTCGTTCCTGGACTTCGGAAGTGGAAGTGGTGCCATATCTGTGACGTTGCTTCTCGAGCAAAAAGGAAGCCAAGGCACAGCAGTTGAGATCTCCCATGTGGGACAGTTATGCACCAGGTATAATGCTGAGAAATTCGGAGTTGAAAGCAGGCTTAGCATTGTGGATGGCTTACCTGAGAAAGGGGCATTTGACCTTATTGTGTCCAATCCACCGTACGTTGCTTACGAATCCTTCGAGGACGTAGATTATGGTGTGAAGGCTTTTGAACCTCTTCAGGCAATATTTCATGAAGATCCGATTATGGTTTTCCAAGATATTTTGGAGTATGCCTCGTCCCATTTGCTCAGTAAAGGCAGAGTAGTACTGGAAATAGACAGTTACCTGGAAAAAGACTTGAGAATTCTTGCTTCTTCCATGGGGTTTTCTTGTGACATTAGCAGGGATTTGTCGAAATTTGACCGCATAGCTGTACTAAAGAGAAACTTGGAATAACGGGCGTTCCCTAACAAAAAAGGCGGCCGGTTCAGCCGCCTCGAAACATTCCCTAGGAAAAAATCCTATTGAACTTTGGATCTAGTTGCCACATCAAAGATAACAGCAATAGCTAAAACAACACCAAGAATAATGTACTGCAGTGACACGTCTACACCGAGTAGTAACATCCCATTCTGCAGCGTTTGCATAACAAAAGCTCCGATGAGGGAGTTAACAACTTTTCCGACGCCGCCTGCGGCAGACACACCTCCTATGTAAGCACCTGCAATAGCATAAAGCTCAAACATGGTTCCGGCAGTTGTAGTAGCGGATTTCAAGCGCGAAGCAAACAAAATTCCAGAAAGTCCGGCAAGCATACCCATAGACGTGAAGACTATGAGTATGATCTTTTTCACATCAATGCCACTGAGCTGAGCAGCTTCAGGGTTGCCACCTACCGCATAAATGTGACGACCAAGTACTGTTCTCTCGGTTATGAAATAGTAGATCATCGTTACGGCAAGAACAATTAGTAGTGTCCAGGAAATTCCGTTGTACGCCGCAATCTTAAAAGTAATGTAGAGCAAACCAACTGAGATGAAGACCATTTCCAGGATGAACATATCCAAGGGGATGGGTTCAATGCCTCTCTCAATCTGACGACGGCGCCCAGATATGGAAGACCAAATTATGGCTATAACAGCAACGATACCAAGAAGCAGTGTAAGCTTGTGATAACCGGGTAGAAAGTTCTTGAGTCCAGGTATGTCTGGAATAAACCCATTTCCTATGGCATTGAATGTTTCGTTCTTTATGATTATGGTACCCATGCCACGGGTTGCTAGGAGTAAGGCACCGCGATAAGCCATCCATCCTGCCAATGTGGCGATAAAAGAGGGTATACCCAAAAAAGCGACCATGGATCCATTAAGTAAACCAGCTAAGGCGCCTAAAAGGAGTACTACCAGAATTGCTGCAAAAGCGTTAAAGTGGTAAAACATCATCAAGTTAGCAGCCACAGCACCAAGGAATCCAGACAAGAATCCAATGGAAAGGTCAATGTGTCTGACCACTATGACCAAGGTCACACCAATAGACAAAACAGCAAGGTATCCTGTTTGGTTTATCAAATTTGTTATGTTGTCAGGAGACAGGAACGTCCCACCTGAAAGCACTTCAAAAACGATCATTATGGCAATCAGTGCAACGAACATTGCATAATCACGAACGTTTTCAACAAGGAATTTCTTCAGGTGTTGCCAAAAAGAATTCACTTCTGACACCTCCTCTTAGTCGATGGCGTACTTCATCACAGTTTCTTGATCAGCCTTGTCAGCTGGTAGCTCTCCTGTAATACGACCACGACCCATCACATATATTCTGTCGCTCATGCCAAGTATCTCAGGAAGCTCAGATGAAATAAGCAGAATAGCTTTTCCTTCTTTGGCTAGTTCTCTCATCAAAGTGTAAATCTCAAACTTAGCACCAACATCTATACCTCGCGTTGGTTCATCCAAAATAAGCACCTTTGGTTCAGTGAACAGTCCTTTCGCCACAAGCACCTTCTGCTGTGTTCCTCCACTCAGCGTGGAGATCTTTGCCTCCACATTTGGTGCTTTGATACTGAGTCGTTTAACAAAATTGTTAGCTACTTGGATTTCTTTTTCGTCATCTACTATTTGGCCTCGAGAAACCGCTTCCAAGTTTGCAAGTGAGATGTTCTTTCTTATGCTCTCTATGAGGATCAAACCTCTTTCTTTTCTGTCCTCCGTCAGGTAAAAAATACCGTTCTTTATGGCTTCAGAAGAAGATCTCGGACTTACTGGTTTCCCTTCCACAAACATTTCACCCTGAACAATGTATCCATAAGGATTCCCAAAAATGCTAAGCCCGAGTTCAGTACGACCGGCTCCTATCAAACCAAATAGTCCTACGATTTCACCTTTTCGGATGTACAGATTGACGTCTTTAGCTAGGTAACGGCCTGTGTTTGGATCGATCACATTCCAGTTTCTCAGTTCAAAAACTACTTCATCCGTTGGTTCTGCTATTCTGGGAGGGTAAAGATTGGTGATTTCACGCCCCACCATGTATCTTATTATGGTTGCTTCATCCACTTCTTGCTCGCTGCGGTCAAAATACGCTACTGAGCGACCATCTCTAAGTACGGTAATGGAATCTGCTACCTGGAGTACTTCTTTCAAGCGGTGGCTAATGAGGATTATGGTCATGCCTCTTGCTTTAAGTTCTTTTAGAAGGTTAAGCAGGTTTTCACTTTCTACCTCACTCAAAGCAGATGTAGGCTCGTCTAATATGAGAGCCTTAGGCTTGTTACTCAGAGCTTTGGCTATTTCAACTAACTGTTGCATGCTCACACTAAGATTTTTCACCTTAGCAGTTGGGCTAATGTAGTCCGCTTTGACCAGTTTCAGTAATCGTTCCGCTTCTTCAATTTCTTTTTCTGTATCTACAATTAATCCTTTCTTGATCTCATTTCCCAGAAAGATGTTCTCATAAACCATCATTTCAGGAACCAAAGAGAGTTCCTGATATATTATGGAGATTCCAGCTCTTTCACTGTCTCTGATTGAATGAAATTGGACGGGGTGACCCTCAATTAGTATTTCTCCGCTGTACTGACCATAAGGGTACACCCCACTCAGGATCTTCATTAGAGTACTTTTCCCTGCACCGTTCTCACCAACAAGGCAGTGGATCTCGCCTTTCTTGACTCTCATATTGACGTCAAAAAGGACCTGAACTTCGCCAAAGGACTTGTTTATGTTCCTAAGTTCTATGAGTGGGGTGTCCATCTTATCTCACCTATTTCTCTGCATTACTGACTGGGCCAAGTGAAATCGCTTTCACTGTAGTACCCAGAGTCAATCAGAACTTCTTTAACATTGTTCTTGTCAACTACTTGGACCTCAGAAGGCTTAGAAGGTACATCTTTGACACCATTGTTGTACGTTGTCGTAGATTCGGGCTCTCCGCCTTCAAGGTAGGTTATAGCTGCATTGATTGCGTCCCTGACCAAAACGCGTACGTCCTTGAACACCGTCATGGATTGCTTTCCGTCAATGATGTACTGTACAGATGGCTTCTCAGCATCCTGGCCGGTAATTACATAGGATGTGATATCTGGGTCAGCAGCAAAGGTATCAGCAATCGATCTTGCGGTTCCGTCGTTGGGAGCAAGTATGAATACATTGCCTTTAAGGGTCTTTGGAGCTGATGATAGGTTTGCCTGAGCAAGATTCTTCGCTGTATTGAAGTCCCAGTTGGTAGTCACTTGACCGATGATGTCGGCAATTTCATCTCTAGTTAGATCGTTCTTTTCCTTTAAGGCTTCGGCCTTGGTGGAGTTAGCAATAACAAATGTTCCATCGGCTATTTTTGGCTGTAGAACTTCCCATGCACCTTGGAAAAACAAGAAGGAGTTGTTGTCAGACAACGCGCCGGCATACAGGTATAATGGGTTGTTCTGTCCTGTCGCGTGGTCTACCAAATACTGCCCCTGCTTACGACCAACTTCCACGCTGTCAAAAGTGACATAATAGTCAACTGCGTCAGTGTCAAGTATGAGCCTGTCGTACGAGATAACTTTTACACCAGCATCATGTGCTGCTTCTGCTGATGCGGCTGCCGCAACAGCGTCATGGGCACACAAAATTAGCACTTTTATGCCTTGTCCGATTAGTGTTTCTACATTTTGTTTTTCACGTGCCGGGTCGCCTTGACTGAACATGATTTCGGCACTGTAGTCTGTGTCTTTTAAAGCATCGTTGAATCTTGTCTCGTCTTGAATCCATCGGGGTTCGTCTTTGGTGGGGAGTACAATACCGATAACCTTTTGCTTCGCCGCTTGTTTAGGAGCACATCCAGCGAGGATACCGACTACCAGTAGCAATGCTACTAGGACTAACGCCGTCCCTTTGAACCGTTTCATAAACACACCTCCCAGTATTAAACTAGATACATTGTAGGTCAGAACAAAGCAAAATAGCAGTTAAATATAAGTTAAAACTAATGCCTTTGCAATGTTAAAAAAGCATTCGGTATAATCTTGTTAGGAGGTGGAATAACATGAAGTACGTTTGTCAGGTTTGCGGTTTTATCTATGATCCTGAGGTAGGAGATCCAGACAATGGTGTAGCTCCTGGAACTCCATTTGAGGAGCTACCGGAAGATTGGGTTTGCCCAGTATGTGGTGCATCCAAGGACATGTTTGAACCAGCAGAGTAACTTGTAAGTTTACTATTATTAGCTAAAAAGAGGCGAGCTTTTGCTCGCCTCTTTGCATAGTAGAAGCATATATTGGGTATACAATAGTTGGCCTTGGATAAAAGGCCAACTAGTTTTTAAAAGAGGAGGTGTATGCAAAAGTGTTTGATGATATATTTGAACAGTTTTTTGGAAACGAATTCTCAGATCTGTTTCCAGAATTTTTCGAAAGGAGAAAGAGGGACATAACTGACTATTTATCCTCGGCATCATTGTCAATTCTGCAAAATGCAGCAAACTTGGCAGGCGCTTCAGGATACAATGAACTTACACCTGAACACTTAGCTTATGCGTTACTGCAGTATGAGCCCTTAGCTGATGTTCTTGCTCGGCACGGTGTTAACGTTGAAAAGATAAAAGAGGAGCTACAAGAAAGCTTAACTCCAAAGGGAAGGGCAGTAAATGAGGTGACAGTTTCACCGCAGCTTAAGTCCGTTCTAGAAAGAGCAGCCGACATGGCGCGCAATACGTTTCGACGTGAGGCTACACCTGAACAGCTCTTGTTCGCCATCCTTGAAGATGGAGGATATGCCGCAAGTATTTTGGAGAGTAACAACTTAAAGCTGAACAATTTGATGGACATCATTGAGGAGGAAAGCAGCAAACGTACCTCCGCAGGTGTTTCACCTTATCAGAAAGCAACGCAAACGGCAACCACTGAGCTGGAGAAATTCGGGCGTGACCTCACGGAATTGGCTAGACAGGGAAAGCTGGATCCCGTGGTAGGCAGAGAAACCGAAATACAAAGGGTTCTTGAGATTCTATCCCGTCGTACCAAAAACAACCCTGTTTTAATTGGTGACGCAGGTGTGGGAAAGACAGCCATTGTTGAAGGTATCGCGCAGAGGATTGCTGCAGGCGAAGTACCAGATGCACTAAAAGGTAAAAAGGTAATTCAGTTAGACATCGGTTCTTTGGTGGCTGGCACTAAGTATCGCGGAGAATTCGAGGAAAGAATGCAGAAGATACTGGACGAAGTCATACAGCAAAAGGACAAAATAATTTTGTTCATTGATGAGATTCACACCATAATCGGCGCTGGTGGTGCAGAAGGTGCCGTCGATGCATCCAACATGCTAAAGCCAGCGTTAGCGCGCGGGGATCTGCACGTAATAGGTGCAACGACCATTGATGAGTACAGAAAATACATTGAGAAGGATCCGGCCTTTGAAAGACGCTTCCAGCCTGTATATGTACCAGAACCTTCTTTAGAAGATACGATTGCCATACTCAAGGTATTGAAGGACAAATTAGAGGCACACCATAAGGTTAAGATCACTGACAGTGCCATAAAAGCTGCAGTTTACCTGTCTGATCGTTACATTTCCGATCGTCATTTGCCTGACAAGGCGATTGATTTACTCGACGAAGCCTGCGCAAAAGTTCGACTGAGAGCTTCCAGCGTTCCCAAAGAGCTTAAAGAACTGGATCAGAGAATTGAGGAACTCCAAAAGCAACTTCGGTCCGCTGTAGATACCAATGAATTTGAGAAAGCTGCTCAGCTTCGGGATCAAATAGCTAAGCTTAAAGAGGAGAGGGAAGATCTTGAGAAGAGAGTAAAGCAAACTCCTTCAAATGACCTAACAGTAACAGAACAAGAGGTGGCAGAAGTTGTTTCAGCATGGACAGGAATTCCAGTAACTCAGCTTGAAGAGAGTGAAAAAGAGAAACTAGCTAAACTGGAAGAGATCCTTCACCGAAGAGTTGTAGGTCAAGATGAAGCCATTTCTGCAGTAGCCCAAGCCATAAGACGTGCAAGGACAGGCTTAAAAGATCCGAAGAGACCAATTGGTAGCTTCATCTTCCTTGGTCCAACAGGCGTTGGTAAAACAGAATTGGCCAAAGCTTTGGCTGAAGTGCTTTTCGGTGATGAATCAGCGCTAGTCCGTTTCGACATGTCCGAGTACATGGAGAAGCACACTGTAAGTAGGCTCATTGGTTCTCCGCCTGGGTATGTAGGCTATGAAGAAGGAGGGCAGCTTACTGAAGCTGTTCGTAGGCGTCCTTATAGTGTAATCCTTTTTGACGAAATAGAGAAGGCACATCCTGACATTCATAACTTGTTATTGCAAGTATTGGATGACGGTCGGCTGACTGATGCGAAAGGCCATGTTGTGGATTTCAAAAACACCATCATCATAATGACTAGCAACTTGGGGAGCCATATTCTCATGAATGCTGCTCAAGAGGGCAGGCCTTTTGAGGAAGCTGAAAAAGAAGTTATGGATCTACTAAAGGCACACTTCAGACCGGAATTCCTAAACAGGGTAGACGACATTGTGTTCTTTAAGCCTCTTACCATGGACGAACTAAAGGAGATTGCTAAGTTGCAGCTTTCGTATGTGGCACAACGTTTGTCACAACAACAGATACATGTGGAATTTACTGAAGCGGCTGTGGAAAATCTTGCTAAAGTGGGCTTTGATCCAGAACTTGGTGCAAGACCACTGAGGAGAGTAATCCAGAAAGAGATCGAAAACAGAATAGCCGAAAAGATGGTATTGGGCGAAATTGCGCCAGGCGATCGTGTAAAGGTGGATTTCGAAGATGGAACATTTATCGTATCCTAGTGAAGGCTGTCATAACTTGGTTCTTGTTATTAAGGATGATATTGTGTAGTGAATAAGTATGTGGTATCATATTACAAAGAGGTGGGAAGAAGATGCTTGTAAATTTAGAAGAGTTCTCCATGTTTGAAATCTTAGGAATTGCAGAGAAGTCAAGAGGTGACCTGGTTACACTTTATATGAAAAATCCACATCTTTTCATGGTATACAGCGATGGTCATGTAATTTTCGCATCCTACAGAAAACTACTAGGCGAAGAAGCATTTCTTTCTGCTTTGCTGCTGAAGAAAGGTCAACTAGAAATAAAGCACTTGCCTCTTGACATTAGAATTAGGCCAAACATTACGTATACCTACGAGGAATTACTGCAGGAAGGTACTAGAAGAGAACAAGATTTCGAGTCTATAATGTCTCGTGTTGGTAGCCTTAATGTTGTACCTAAGGTATGCAGACAGCTCAAGGTTGAACAGCTTTGTGTTAACTGGTTACACTGGGGGATAATAGTTGGAGCGTTTAAGGGGCATACAGTATACGAACTCGCTGATGTCTTAAGAGTTTCTGAATACGAGTTAGCAAAGGCGTTATTAGACTTAGTGGAATCGGGAGCTATTACCACTACTGCTGATACTACCGAACCTGTAGTTGGCCATACCCCAGTAGAAGGTAAGATACCTACTACCGAACCTGTAGTTGGCCATACCCCAGTAGAAGGTAAGATACCTACTACCGAACCTGTAGTTGGCCATACCCCAG